>Ga0193702_1000352_pt1 | contig 16970 bp, 15 predicted proteins | sample U3a1metaG_FD_143060 | JGI IMG/M metagenome (GOLD analysis project Ga0193702, IMG submission 143060) | Soil microbial communities from a riparian zone of the East river system, Colorado, United States - U3a1 | ecosystem: Environmental > Terrestrial > Soil > Riparian zone | place: USA: East River... | reverse complement strand
AAAAGCCCGGGAACTGGCTATGAATGTGGGTTCGCTTGGTTTTGACCTTGAACAATTACAGCGGGATAAGAAGCTAAAGATAGACTATGTTCATATTGACCGAAGCGAAATAGAGGAAACCGGTGAATATGACCTCGACGGACTGTTCATCCGCCTTGGATATGCCATCGACAGTATTGGCGCAAAACGGGTAGTACTTGATACCATTGAAAACCTTTTTTCCGGCTTAACAAACCAGGGAATTCTCCGCGCAGAGCTGCGCAGACTGTTCCAGTGGCTAAAAGAAAAAGGCGTAACGGCAATTATTACAGGCGAGCGTGGTGACGGCCCCTCATTAACACGCCAGGGGCTTGAGGAATATGTTTCCGATTGCGTTATACTGCTTGATCATAGGGTAATTAACCAGATCTCCACCCGCCGTTTACGAATTGTAAAATATCGCGGCTCTGTCCATGGCACCAATGAATATCCTTTTTTGATTGATGAGGATGGCATTGCAGTACTACCGGTGACTTCGTTAAAGCTCGAAAAGAAAGTATCATCAGAAAGGATCTCATCCGGGATCCCGGCACTTGATAAAATGTTGAGTGGCAAAGGCTTTTTTAAGGGAAGCAGTGTACTTGTATCCGGAACTGCCGGAACGGGTAAAACCAGTATTGCAGCTTGCTTTGCCAACGAGGTTTGCAATAAAAAAATGAGATGTCTCTATTTTGCATTCGAGGAATCACCGAACCAGATCATCCGTAATATGCACTCAATCAGCATCGACCTAAAAAAGCATGTTGATGAGGGGTTGTTACAATTTATGGCATCGCGCCCGACACTGCACGGGCTTGAACAACATTTGGTAGCCATGCATAAACTCATTAAAAACTTCAAGCCGGATGCCGTTGTACTTGACCCTATTACCAATTTAATAACTGTGGGATCTGTAAGCGAAGTTAAGGCTATGCTGATAAGGCTGATTGACTTTTTACAGGAAGAACAAATAACCGTAATGTTTACCGCGCTTAGCTTAAACACCATAGTAAGTGAACAAACCGACGAAGGCGTATCATCATTGGTTGATGCCTGGCTGCTGGTACGCGATATTGAATTTAATGGTGAGCGCAACCGCGGCATGTATATTATGAAATCGCGCGGAATGAAACACTCCAACCAGGTAAGGGAGTTTATTATAACCGATAAAGGGATTGACCTGGTTGAGGTTTACCTGGGCCCTGAAGGTGTACTTACAGGGTCGGCACGCGAAGCGCAAAAGTTGCAGGAGCAAACCGGCCAGGTTTTACGCACCAATGCTATGAACATGAAGGACCGTGAAGTGCTGCGTAAAAAGAAGGTGCTTGAGGCTAAAATAGCCAGCCTGCAAAGTGAATTTGAATCGGCAGAGGAAGAACTGAATAAAATATATATTGAAGAAGATCTTATTAAAAATATAACCGAAAGTAACCGTCACGAAATTTTAAAAATGCGCCGCGGGGAGGAACAGAACGGTGAAAAAGACAATAAGTAATAATGAAAACAAAAGAATATAAATACGAGTTAAGGTTGTATGTGGCCGGGAAAACAGCGAAATCTCAAACTGCATTTGATAACCTGCATAGATATTGCGAAGAATATTTAGAAGGTGAGTATAAAATTGAAGTGATAGATCTGCTTGTTAAACCACAGCTTGCCGAAGGCGACCAGATTTTTGCCGTACCTACCCTGGTGCGTAAAGTGCCGGAGCCTATACGTAAAATTATTGGCGATCTGTCAAATGAAGAGAAAGTATTGGTAGGCTTAAATATTCGTCCGGCTAACAAATAACTATAATGACTAAAAAACCACAAGGGCCCGCAAGTGATGATAACTTTAATAAAGATGAGATTTACCGCTTACGCTTATTTGTAACCGGCGCAACCCCAAATTCAACGCGGGCAATCTCAAATCTAAAGGAATTTTGTGAAACGTACCTTAAAAACAGGTATGAGCTGGAAATTGTGGACGTTTATCAGCAACCGTTAATAGCCGAAAGCGAACAGCTTATAGCTCTACCTCTGTTAATAAAAAGCTCCCCATCGCCGCAACGCAGGTTAATAGGCGATATGTCTGATACCGATAAGGTGCTAAGGGGACTGAACTTACCAGCCAGACAATAATATGGAACAGGCAAAAATATCATATGAACAGTTATTAAGTGAAAACGATGAGCTTCGGATGCAGCTTGAAGAAGCTACAGATACTATTGACGCCATTAGAACCGGGCAAATTGATGCTCTTATAGTTAACGGCGGAGATGGACACCAATTATTTACACTTAAAACTGCCGATCAAACTTACCGTGTATTTATTGAAAAAATGAATGAGGGTGCCCTTACTATCAACCGCGAAGGCCTTATTCTATATAGTAATTCAAAATTTGCGGGGATGGTTGGCCTGCCGCTTGAAAAAACTCTTGGTTTACAATTTAATTCATTTGTTGCTGATAACTCGCGCGAGGTGTATAATGAATTAATAAGCAACGCATGGGAAGAAGATTGCAAAGAAGAAATTTTATTAGTTAACAGCGCTCAAAAATTAGTGCCCTGCCTTTTATCATGCAATACACTTGAACTTGACGAGGGCCTTGCATTAAGCCTGATCCTAACCGACTTGTCGTTACTTAAAGAAACAGAAAATCAGCTCAAAATAAAAAATCTTCAGCTGGCAGCGGCTCACCTGGCCACCGAAAAATTGAATAACGAGTTGGAGGATACCGTAAAAGAACGAACCAATGAACTCCTGTTAAGCAGAGAACACTTTAAATACCTTGCTAATAACATTCCACAAATGACGTGGACGAATCTTCCTACGGGTGAATTTGATTATTATAATCAGCAATGGTACGATTATACCGGGCTTAATTTGGCGGATTCAAAAAAGTGGGGCTGGCAGCTATTTGTTCATCCCGATGATTTACAGCTAACCACAGATAAATATGTTTCATCATTAAAATCAGGTGAGGTTTTCGAGGTAGAGAACAGGTACAAGAGAGGTTCTGACGGTACATATCGCTGGCATTTAAACCGTGCCATACCCTTGCGTGACGAAAAGAACGAAATTGTATTTTGGGTGGGTACTGCCACCGATATTGAGGATCAGAAAAAAGAAATGGAACGTAAGGACGAGTTCATTGGCATAGCCAGCCATGAGCTTAAAACGCCCTTGACCAGCTTAAAAGGATATTTGCAACTGATGTCATCCTATAAACGGGACGAGTTACCACCAACGGTGAAACAATATATTGAAAAGGCTAATAACTCATTAAATAAGTTGCAACGCCTTATCAATGATCTGCTGGATGTGAGTAAGATCCAGGCCGGAAAACTTGAATATGCATTTACTCAAGTTAATTTAACCGAACTGATAAAAACCTGCGTCGAAAATGCAGAACAGATCCACCCCGCAAGTAATTTTACTATCCGCGATGGGCACGATTATATGGTAGACGGAAATTCTGAGCGGCTTGAGCAGGTGTTAATGAATCTAATTAACAATGCTGTAAAATATTCGCCACAAAACAAAGATGTTATCATCCAAACTTCCATTAAGGGGGATAATGTTCGTGTTGCCGTTATCGATTTTGGGATTGGCCTGTCTGCAGATGAACAGGAGCGCATATTTGAACGCTTTTATCGTGTTGAAGATAAAAAACATATGACCAGCGGCTTAGGGATGGGCCTTTATATTTCGGCAGAGATAATAGATTATCATAATGGCGAAATTGGCGTGGAAAGCGAAGCAGGAAAAGGGTCGATCTTTTATTTTGAGCTGCCACTACTAAAAATCGACCAGGCCTCAACATAAAAAAGGCTTACTAAAAGTTCCACCCTTCAATAAGCCTTTTTAATATAGCACAACGTGATTATTACAATACGTATTTTCTTCTCAATTCTTCGCTTACAATATAAGCATCTTCAACCACTGTTTCCGGGTAACCTATTGTTTCCAGTATGGCAATACCATTTTTGTTTTTAAGCACGCCTGTCTTCATTTTATAGTCAAATATAAGGCGGGTATCATTTACCGTTTCTTCAAACGAGTAAACAGCATAGTCGTTATCGAGCAGCTCAGCCAGCTCAAGATCATGGGTTGATACAAATACAAAATTTTTGTTATCGGTTAAATAGGTAAGCACTGATTTTGCTGCCGCTATGCGCTCAATGGTATTGGTTCCTCTGAAGATCTCATCAATAATAATAAGGCTCTTAACCGGCTCATCACCACCGCTTTGATTAATGATATCAAGAATAGACAATGCTTCCGCCTGAAAGTAGCTTTTGTGCTCGCCCAAATCGTCAGTTGTTCTGATGCTGGTTTGAAGCCTTAACAAAGGCGCTTTATATCCATTTGTACAAGTGGTGTATATGGTTTGAGCTAATAGTGTATTAATAGCTATAGACCGGATAAAGGTAGTTTTACCCGACATGTTCGATCCCGTGATCAGCACGCCTTCATCAGTACGGGTATGGATAGAGTTTGGCACACAGTTATAAATAAGCGGATGGAACATATCTGTCAGATCCATCTGCATATTTTCTGTATAAAAAACAGGCTTGCTGTAATGCGGAAGCCCTACCCTTACCGATTGGATACTTATCAGCATATCAATTTCGGCAACGTATTTATAAAGTACTTCTATATCGCCACGGTATTTATTTATCCGCTTAACCGACGTAATAAACATCAGGGGCTCCAGCAAAAAAAGCAGCTTTATAAATTTATAAACCGCGTAGCTAAAATTATCAGGGTTATCCGCAATCTTACTTTCAAAGCTTACCAGGTTTAAGGTACGGTTTAAACCCGCTAACAGGTTTAGGCTTATCCTAACCTGCTCGTCATTTTCCATGGTCAGCTTTTTTGTCAGACGTTTTGCAACGCTATGCAAAATCATTAGCTGGGGCAACGAGCGCGTGTAGGATGAGATCTTATTGCGGGTGCCATAGTGCAAGGCAACATTACCAACAAGCAATGCTATTAATACCATAAAGCACACCAGGTTTGGTGCTATAAATAATGATATAATTAACCCGATTATGGCCAGGCCAGAGATGCGGATGTAAAGGCTCATCAGGGGAACCAGTAAAAACTCATGTTCTTTTAAAAATAGCTCAGCCAAAAAATAAGCGTCAGGGCTGTTAAGCTTTGCAAGCTCCAGCTCAATTCTTTCCTGGTCAGGCCTTGGCATGTTCAGGGAATCTATCTTTTTATCAAATTTTAGTAACGACTCGAAATCGGTATCAGGAGTAAAAAGCTTTTTATAAAGATATTGCTTGCCAGGTTTGGAGTTTGGTCTATCAATATAATTAAAAACATTGTTGAGGTCAAGGTCGTCAGCTATTGTGCCGGTAATTTTACCGGGGCCGTCATATCCATTTAAATAGGCGGCGATTAACTTAAAATTACGCCTGGCGTTTACCGGTCGGCCCCACTTGTTTTGAATCCGTTCTAAATTTCTTCTGGTGGTATTAAGCTTATCAAAATAATTGTATATGTAAAAACCAATCAGGATAGCAGCAAATACTACGGCAGTAAATAACCAATAAAACATACAATAAAAATAACAGAATGTGTTAAAATAAACTCCTAATAATCACAAACGTAAAGCTATTAAACCTTTAACAATAACCAATAGCCATTGATACAAAATAACATTTACGTAACGTGGCTTTTATACGGCTTCTTTTGGCAAAAGTTGTTACACAGATATGGTTTTAGGCGGCAAATATTCATGGCAACTTTCAACCTGCGCAATCAAGTGAAAAACAGTTATTTAGGCAAATGATTATCTTTTCAAAAACCCATTTAACGCCTGCTGGGTAAATTCTGACAGCACCAGCTCGCCACTTATGGCAGCGCGTTCAGTTAACAAATCATCCCAATCGGCGGTGCCTTCCCATAAAATTTCTTTTAAACCTTTTAGTGCTTCAGGGTGATAAGAAGCAAGCTTTTCAGTAAGAGTTTCAAGCGCGGCATCAAGTGTGGCAATGTCAGGGTAAACTTCACTATACAAGCCTTTTTCCATGGCCCATTGCGCTGTTTGAAAATCAGTTGCCCTGATGGTTAATTGCGAAAACGCAGGCAAACCAATTTTACGGGTAACGGCGGGTGATATTACAAACGGCCCGATGCCTATGGCAAGCTCGCTCAGTTTAATGGATGCAGCCTCTGTAGCCAGGCAATAATCTGCCGCAGCGGCTAAACCTACCCCGCCCCCAACGGCTTTTCCCTGCACCCTGGCAATTATAATTTTTGACGATTTACGGCAGGCATTAATAACCCTTGCAAAGCCAGAGAAAAAAACGGCGCCTGCTTCCTTATCCTTTATCTGCAGCAATTCATCAAAGCTTGCCCCTGCACAAAAAGTGCGGTCACCACCGCTTTTTAATACAATAACATGGGTTTTGGTATCATTGCCCGCCGCTACTATTTTGTTAGTCAGCTCGTCAAGCAAGGCTGCAGGCAATGAATTTTGGGCAGGATGATAAAAACTGATCGTAGCAATACCATTATTACTGGTATTAAGGCTTACACTTCCGTTATCGGTTTCTGGCATTTTAATTAGCAATTAAGAGTAGTCAAATTTAAATTAAAACTCCGGTCGGCAAGGCATTAATTAAGAATAGCTTATTTTAGTATTTTAATCAGTTTAAGGGTATGTTTAGTTTTCAGAATCTCAACCTGTTTTTCATTACTGCGCTGCTGTTAAACCTTACACCCGGCAATGATATGTTATATGTAGCGTCAAGGAGCATATCGCAAGGTATAAAAGCCGGTGTTGTATCAGCCCTCGGGATTTTTGCAGGTTGCTTCGTACATATTTTAGCGGCAGTTTTAGGGCTATCGCTTATAATTTCAAGATCAGCCTACCTGTTTCAGCTTATTAAGTATGCAGGAGCGGCTTACCTAATTTACCTGGGAATAAAAGCGTTGCTCTCCAAACAGGCGATCGATCCAAAAAAAGAAAAAAACGGAAAGTCCGGATACCTAAGCTTATTTAAACAGGGAGCTTTAACCAATGCCTTAAACCCGAAAGTAGCCATTTTCTTTTTGTCATTTTTACCCCAGTTTATTAATGCTTCATCCCCGGTGTTTAAGCTGCAGCTATTTACATTGGGCTTATGGTTTGCTTTGCAGGGAACACTGGTGCTGATAATTGTTGCATGCATATTGGGCAAAACAAAAGACTTCTTCAGTAAAAACCCGAAAGTGTGGATGATCCAGGAAAAGATCACCGGGTTTATACTTATAGGTTTGGGAATCAGGATAGCCCTGGCATCAAAAAAGTAGAATTGATTATGGTTGATATAGAAACCGCCCGTAAAATAGCGTTAAGCTTAGCCGGAACTACCGAGCAGGATCATTTCGGCAAGCCCTCCTTCCGGGTTAATAAACGGATCTTTTCAACCTTATGGGTAAAGGAGCGCAGGATGATGGTTACATTATCGCCCATTGATCAATCAGTATTCAACTCTTTCGACCCTGCTATATTTTATCCCGTCCCCAATAAATGGGGACTAAAAGGTGCCACTTTTATTGAGCTTGATAAAGTACGGCGGGATATGCTGACCGATGCCCTAACCCTTGCCTGGGAAAAGAAATAATAACCCTATCCAGCCCCATTTTATCTACTTTCATCTCCATCATCAATCGCAAACTGCCAACTGCTCACTGTCAACTGCCTACTGTTGTTGTTGCTGCTGTTGAATCTCCATATACCGTTGGTAACTATTTTTTTGCGCCGAGGTTACATGGGTTACTAAAGGATTTTCACTAACATGCCTGTCTGCGTTATTCAAAACGTTTTCGTCATCAACAGATACGGCAACTTCCAACGTGTGATTGGAAGAGCCCTTATAAACACCCTTAACCGGCGAGCAATCTGTAAAATTACGACCAACGGCCAGGCGCACATGCGTTTCATTAGCTATGCAATTATTGGTAGGATCAATGCCCAACCAGCCAAAATCGGGAATGTACGCTTCGGCCCAGGCGTGGGTTGCGCCTTCTCCGCGCATGTTATTGCGGCTGGTACAAATGTAGCCGCTTACATAACGGGCCGGGATTTGTACCATGCGCAGCATCTCCATCAGGATATGGGCAAAATCCTGGCAAACGCCGGCTTTAAGCTTCCAAATCTCATCCAGTCGTGTCTCAACAGTGGTAACCCCTTTTATGTAGGTGAAATTATCATACACATACTGGCAAAAGCGCTGGGCAACATGGTAGGGAGTATCGTCTTTCAGGCGTTCTTCATCAACAATTACTTTAAGTTCGTCAATGCCTTCAAAATATTCCTGCTTCAAAAAATCAATATAGGGCACTACATATTGCAGCCGTTTCAGGTCTTCCCATTGCTGTGCGGGAAAAATATCGCTCACCGGCAATGCACGGTGTTTGGTAGCTACCCATATTTTTGAGTTGATGGTAAGTATGGTGTGCGGTTCGCTGTAGGTAAAGCTGCCCACTTCGTTGCCGTAATAGTCAGTATGCGTATCAACCTGCGGATTACCGGTTATGGTAAGCTCCTGCTTTATCACATCCTGAAACTCATCTTTTATAGGGAACAGGATGATCTGGTTGGCGCTATCGCGCGCCGGCCCCTCGTATATGTAGCGGGTTATATGTTGAATTTCAAATTCTGGCATGGGGTCGATTGTTATATTGTTATTGTTGAAAGGTTGGAATGTTGTAAAGTTGAAATGTTAGTTATCACTTTTGTCCTAACCTTATTCCTTTTTTCCTAACTAATCTCTGGTCTCTAGTCTCTAATCACTCCAACTCTACGAGTTGGCAAAATAATGTTCATTCAAAGCATTCCCTATTCCGTAAAGATCCTTGCGGATCTGGGTTAGGTACTGGTGCAGGCCATCCTGCTCAATACTTTTAACCGAGCTGTATTTTATTTTACTTTGCAGCCGCCCTATCTGGAACGACAGCTCCCTAAAATCGTCCATATTGCTATTGTTCTTCAGCCTGTCAAAATACCGCTGGATGTTATTTACTGAGTAAATTACCGAACGCGGGAAATCGTTATTAAGCACAACTTGTTCCAGTATATTGCTGGCCTCAAACCCTTCGCGGTACGTTTTTAAATAAAGCTCATACCCGCCAATTGAATGCAGCAGGTGTTTCCAGTAGCTGGTATCTGTCAGCAGGTCGGGATTATCGCTAACCGAGCCAAACTTGATATCCAGAATATCCACACTTTGGATCGCCCGCTCCAGGTATTTTCCGATATTCATAAAGCTCCGCCCCTCGCCGCGTTCCATAGTTATCTCGGCGGTACCATAGTATAACATTACCTGTTTTATCAGCACATCAAGCACCCCAATAGGATCCTCACGCTGCAATGCCTTTTCAATCTTCGGATCTTTTACAGTATGGTAATACTCATTAAGGCATTGCCAGAGGTCTTTTGGGATGTGTTCCTGCACCCCCCTGGCATTCTCACGCGAGATGGTGATAATATTAATTATAGAGTTCGGGTTTTCCTTCCCGGTAACCATATACTTTAATACAGCACGGCTATTATTATCCAGCCGCTCCGTCTCCTCTTCACCTGATCCGGCGAAGATCCTGATCACCGGCGCCCAGGTAAACTCCTGGATGGTATCCTGCGATGAGGCATAATTTATTTTGAGCATCCGCAGCATCCCGTCACTGCGCTCAATATACCTGCTTAACCAATAAAAACTTGCTGCTACCCTGCTTAACATAGGCCCCCTAGCCCCCTAAAGGGGGAATTGGCCCCCCAGCCCCCTAAAGGGGGAGCCAGAAGGCTTGTTAATAATTTTATATTTCTCTTTGTCATCTTCATATTTTTATACCGTATTTATTTTCCTGTTCCCCCTTTAGGGGGCTAGGGGGCCAGCACCCACGTATCCTTACTTCCGCCACCTTGCGAGCTGTTTACCACCAGGGAGCCTTCCTTAAGGGCTACACGGGTTAGTCCCCCGGGCACTATTTCAATGCCATCAGGACCGTATAAGGCATAAGGCCTCAGGTCGATGCGGCGGGGTTGTAATTCGCCCTGCATATAACATGGGGCCGATGACAAGCTGATAGTTGGCTGACCTATAAAGTTCCTTGGATCTTTCATAATTTCCAACTTGTATTCCTCAATTTCCTGCTCGCTTGCCGCATGGCCCATCAGCATCCCGTAGCCACCGCTGCCGTTTGTTTTTTTGATCACCATTTTATTGATATTCTTAAACACATGGTCGCGCTCATCGGCATTGCCCAGTTGATGTGTTGGCACGTTTTTTAGGATTGGCTCCTCATTTAAATAATAGCGGATCATCTCCGGCACATATACATACACCGCCTTATCATCTGCAACACCAGTGCCAATTGCATTCACTATAGCTACATTTCCCTTGCGGTAAGCGCCCATAATGCCGGCTACGCCCAGCATACTCGATGGATTAAACACCAGCGGATCCAGGTATTCATCATCTACCCGGCGATAGATCACGTCCACCTGCTGCAAGCCTGTGGTGGTTTTCATATACACTTTATGGTTATTTACCACCAAATCGCGGCCCTCTACCAGCTCAACCCCCATTAGCCGGGCCAGCGTGGTATGCTCAAAATAAGCCGAGTTATAGATCCCGGGGCTCAACAAAACAATAGTAGGATTAGGGATCTGCCGGGGCGAAAGCGCCAGCAGGTTTTTATATAATATGGTTGGATATTCCGTAACGCTCCGCACCCCGCATTGCGGCAGCAGGTCGGGGAATAGTCGCTTGGTGATTTCGCGATTCTCCAGCATATAGCTCACCCCACTTGGCGTGCGCAGGTTATCTTCCAGCACATAAAAGGTGCCGTCATAATCCCTTATAATATCAATCCCGCTGATGTGCACATAAATATCATATGGTACCTGCAACTGGTACATCTCCCGTAAAAAATGCGGGCATGAGTAAATAATATCTATCGGGACAATACCATCCTTAATAATAAACTGATTATGGTAAACGTCCTTTAAAAACAGGTTAAGTGCGGTAAGCCGCTGCTTAATACCCCGCTCAACAAAGGCCCATTCGTCAGCGGTAATAATGCGGGGAATAATATCAAACGGAAAGATCTTTTCAATCCCCTCGCCGCTGTTATACACCGTAAAGGTAATGCCCTGGCTCATGAACAACCTTTTTGCCAGCTCTTCTTTTTTGTTCAGGTCATCCGCCGATTCGCCCGAAATATATTCGATCACCTTGCGGTAATGATCGCGCACATTGGCGTCAGCGCCATACATTTCGTCCCAAACACCGCTAATCGGACTGTATTTATCAAAATAACCAGATTCCTGCATATCTAAAAACGCTAAAAACTATAATATAACAACAAGTTATTTTAAAAACCGTAATTTATGAAGTGTTTTTGTATAAAAACGAATTATTTAGCAATTATTTTAAGATATTTTTAATATAATTTGATATTTTATCTAAAAATGGCAATTAATCGGAGAGGTAAAAGGTGAAAGATTAAGGGTAAAAGGTATTTTTTTCATCATTTCCTTACTTGTATCGCGGGAAGAGGATCAAAAAGATCAGCCCCTGCCTATCAAGTCTTTTTCTTCAACTGTCCCGTGGCTTTACACAATAGCCTGCCGCATTTCACAATATGCGTGCAATATACTATTACACATTCAATAATAACTGATTATCAGTACATTGTATCTACCTATATTTCCCTATCGGGAAAACATTGCTAATGCATAGATCTTCAGTTGCGGATAATGAAATGGTATAATTTAAAAAACTGGATATGTTTCCTAAGCCTTATATATTAGCCCAATTCATATCGGTTTGCAGCATTTTATCCTGGTTAAGTGCGGGCATTCATTATTGTTTTATAAGCTCCGGGCTTTTAAAGGCCCCTGTTTACATTTTAAATGGTAAAGGCCAGCTGTATAAAAATCTTAATCAAATCTGGCACACCCGGTTTGTCCGCAGAGTTATCTCGGTATCCGTGCGAAGCCCGTTTCGGCTCAGTACACTCGGTTTGGTAAATTTAAACCTCGTTATCCCTTCTGATTCCGGCTGTGTGATAGCCATTTGCCATACGCCATGGAAAAGATTATTGGTGCAATGGTGCCTCGAAAATAACTTTTCGTTAATTATAGCAGGTGGCAAGTGGACCAAACAGAGAGGCCGCATCCAGCGGCAGGCATTGGGAATTACCGACTTGCGGTGTATAATGAAATATCTAAGCCAAAAAGGGCGCGTAGTTATAGCCTGCGACATGTTTAATAATCTGAACAATTGCCCTGTTGATTTTTTTGGAAAACATTACAACGTGTCGCTGCTTCCTGCGCGTTTAGCACGAATAGCAGGAGTACCCTTAATTACAGCACTACCTGTACTCAGGGATGAAACTATCAAAATTAACGAGGGGCCTCAATTTGATTTAAACAGCCTGAAAGCTGATCCGGGCGATGCAATGCAAAAAATCGTGCTGTTTTTGGAAACCGAAATTAAAAACAACCCTGACGTATGGCATGCAGCATATTATAAGCATTTTCTTAATTAACATGAGTTCGACATAAGCAAATGGTCACTTCACCCCACAAACCTTCTCCAACCGCGTTGAGACCAAGCGCTAGTTTATGTGCGCACCCGCAAAGCGTTCCATTTTTGCACACACCCGGAACGCCGTGAAACACGCTCATTATCAGCATTTTTAATTTTTATCAAAATGTAAGTATCTGATAATAAAGCACTGCACTACCAACCTTTATGTCGAACTTTAACTTAATGTGAGTTCGACATAAGCAAACGGTCACCTCACCCCAAACCCTTCTCCAACCGCGTTGAGACCAAGCGCTAGTTTGTGTATCCACGCAGGTAAAGCGTTCCATTTTTACAAGCGGAACACCCGGAACGCTATGAAATACACTGATTATCAGCGATTTAATTTTTTAGCAAAATACAAGTAGCTGATAATAAGGCACTATGCTACCAACCTCTATGCCAAACTCTCATTAAATTAGAGAAACGAATGTCCTTATGAGGCTAATACCGGCAATTGCACAAAGAAAGTTGTACCGTTTCCGGGCCTGCTCACAAACCAGATCCTGCCATTATGCGCTTCAACTATTTGTTTTGAAATAGCCAGGCCCAGCCCAAAGGGCTGCTCTCCGGCCGTGCCGGGCCTTTTTGCTTCGGTGTACATATCAAATATTTTATCTTTCATTTCTTCCGGCACACCTATGCCATAATCTTCCACCGCAATCAGCACATGCCCGGTATCTACCTTCATTTCTACATTAATTGTAGCCCCGGTTGGACTAAACTTAATGGCATTTGCAATTAAATTACTTACCACCCGCCATATTTTTTCCCGGTTCACCAATAAGACCACGGTCTCGGTCTGAAGGTTGATCTGCTGTTTCTTTGCTTCCGCCTTAAAACGGAGCAGGTCAACACAATAATGGAGCATAACAGACAGCTCAACCGGTTCTTTTTTCAACGCCTCTGAACGGGTATGTACCTGCAACAGATCGCTTACCATTTCCAGGGAATTTTGACCCGAAGTTTTGATCAGTTCCAGCATCATCACGTCATCTCCGCTCCTTCCCTCATCTTCCAGCATCAGCGCAGCTATCGAGGCAATGCCCCCTATGGGGTTCCGCAAATCATGCGCTACTATCTGCATCATCCGGGTGTTATCTTCCTGGCTTTGCTCCAGCGAATTTAATGTCTTCCGCATCTGGTTATTCTGTTCTGTAATTTGATTATTAAGCAGGCTCAGGGTTTCATTATTTCTTTTCGAGCCCTTCCAGTTCCGCCACACCTGGAAGACAATGAAAATTGCCATAACCGAAAGCCCCAGGGTAATCATCAGGTATAAGGTGCGCAACTCGTTTTCCTTTTTTAAAATGGCCAGTTCATAATCCTGCTGGATCCGCTGGAAACTGCTGCCGGCATTGGCTACAGCCATTTTCCTTTCCCCTGCATCGGCGCTATCTTTTAACTGCAAGTACTCAAGTAAATACGGATTAGCCTTCTGCGGTTGTTTTATAGCGTATAAATAGTTCCATTTTATTTTTTGCCAGTCAAGTTCGGCCTTATTGTTAGGCAGGGTATCTAAAGAAACCCTTACCCCATTGATCAGGGAATCTGTTTCGCGCATGCGCCCTGTTTCCAGGTAAACCCGGGCGAGCTTTAGCTGTACCAGTTGGGCGTTATGCCTTTCATTACCCGCGTTACTGTTTAGCTCAATGCTTTTTTTAAACCACTTCTCTGCTTCGTCCATTCTTCCCCGGTCCTGGTACATCGTCCCCAGGTATCCGTAGGTAACGCCATACGCATCGGTAATAAAGCGGGCCCTGTCCGGGAAACGAATGGCATTCCGCTTAATATAAGCAATGGCGGCCCGGTAACAATATTCAGCGCTATCCACCATACTCAAGTGTTCATAGCTTAGGCCTGCATTGTCCATAGCGCCCTGCGTTGCCGCAAATGTTTCAAAATCAAGGTTACAGGTAAGATTGTCGCGGTATGCCTGCAAAAACAGGGAGGCAGCCTGTTTGTATTTTGTCTCCTTAAAATTTAATAAGGCAAAACGGCTGTCGAAAAGGGCATGGTAGCATTTATTCCCTGATTGATCGGCCAATAACTTACCCTGGTAATAAAGCCGGAAAGCATTCGGAAAATCCCCCTTTGCAAAAAGCACATCGCCTTTCGCAAAATAAGTAATCCGCAGTTCATCCTGGTAGGCTTCTTTTACAGCGCTACCCTCAATCACAGTCAACATGCTGTCGGCATAGGTTAATGCAAGGTCAAGGCCTTTTTTGTCATTATTATTCAGATGGGCGTTCAGGTAGTAGGCATTTTGTTTAAAATGATATTTCTTCCATTCATCGCTTGTGCCCGGTTCATGAATTAAAGCATAATGCGTATCAAAATACTGCATAGCCTTGGCCAACTCCTGTTTGTCGGCCAGGTAACCTGCGCTGTCAGTTATCTTGCGCATCTGGATATAATGATCTGCTTTAGGAGTATGCCGGTTGCAGGAGCCAAAAGCAATGGCGATCAAAAGCAGCACAGAAACAACCCGCTTTCCCGGATCAAAAAAATAAGGGGATAGGCACATATATTGTACAATTATATGGAATATTATCCTGAAAAAACAACCGGCAAATCTTTGTAATACAATCTATTTCTGTTGCAAAATCACTGCTTTGAACAAGGGCATTCATCATCGTTGTCTCAAATAAATTTTATTCATGCAACCATTGTTCGCAGCCTGTCGTCTTGCTCATATAAAAACCATAAAAACATGATCTATACACTTTCACAATTAAAACGCATAACATTAATTGCTGCGCTTATAGTTACCGCAGCATTTAGCGCACAGGCACAAAAGGGCACCAAAGTTATCGGTAACAAACCGCGCTCCGGCTCTTCAAACAGCAGCTTCGACCTGGTAAAGGGCAACCAGGTGGGTATAAAAATGAGCGCCGGCAACAAGCCTGTTCAGTTGCTTAAGCTTAATTTTGATGTTGATAACGTAAGCAATGATAGCCTCCAGTTCAAGGTGAATGTTTACGAATTCAACAACGTTGCGCCCGGTAAAAACCTGGCCACGCAGGACGTTCACGGCATTGTGCCCAAAGGCAAGAACCGCGTAACTGTCGATCTTGAGCCTTATAACATCATCGCTAAAAAGAACATCCTGGTGGCCATTGAGTGGTTAAACAGCTACCATGGCGACAATCACTTTGCCATAGGCCTATTTAACGGCGGCACCTACCGCTATGAAAACGGCGAATGGAAAAAAACACCCGTTGCCGGCGTTGACTTTAACGTACTGGTAAAGAAACTGAAATCATAAGGATTCGACGGGACTCCTCCGGCTACAGTTTTACGCCACTGTTACAGTAAAAAAGTGTTAACAGGGTGTAACAGCAAATAACCGACCCGGGTTGTCAAAAAGTGTGTTTCTGTAATAATAGCGCACTTTTTACCTTACCTGCTCCGCTAAAAAATACAAAAAGTGCTGACAAACTAGTGTCAGCACTTTTTAGTAAAAAGCTATTCTCGCTCCTGCAAGCATTTGCTTTTCCACCGTTGTTGGTGTTGTTTAGCGAGCGTTACTTTTTCAGTTTTATGTTTTTCCAGGTCTCAATAGCCCAATTCAAATCTTCGTCTTCATCAAAATAAAAAGCGATTTGTATACTTTGGTTGTCAATAATTGAAAATCCATACATGACATTATAATTTTTCTCATCATCATCTTCTCTTATTAAATAACCAACCCTTGCAATTTCATCATCTGAAAAATCAAAAGTCTTTAATGTTTTAGCAAGTGTTTGGTCTCTGTTCTCAATAAGCTGTTTACGCTCAGCGTATATTTTTTCTTTGTTTTTAGTTTCTTCATTCCAAATGGCAAACCTAACAGACTTATCCCCTGTCGTATAAAGCACATCCCCACTTTTCTCTACCTTTAGTTCAAACAAATTATTGATTTCGATTATCCATTTTTCTGTCAATCTGTGAGTAACCATATAATCGTCTTCTAACTCAAAGTCAGTAACCTTATACCATTCAGTACCATCCTCTCTCTTTTCATAGACAGAACCAATTCCTTTGAGTAAAATATCTTCAATAGATGGGTCAATTTTCAGAATAGTAGAAGGATTATAAATACCTGTATTGTCAGGATTGTCAGTATACTCTTCTGTTTCAAATCCTGTAAAAATTCTCCAACCACTATCCTCTGGTCGTGTTCTTTTTTCCCTATACATAAATCGTGGTTTGGCAATTTCATCAACAACCATTTTTGAAACCATTAATCCACCAATAGGAGGAAAGTTGTCAAAGTTCTTTTCGCTTTCTTTTTGTTTCTTTTTGAAAAATTTCATTTATAATAGGTTTGTTTGATGATACCCAACTTTCAAATATACGCAACTCGACCGCCGTTGTTGAGGTTGTTACCATAAG
>Ga0193702_1000351_pt1 | contig 16971 bp, 17 predicted proteins | sample U3a1metaG_FD_143060 | JGI IMG/M metagenome (GOLD analysis project Ga0193702, IMG submission 143060) | Soil microbial communities from a riparian zone of the East river system, Colorado, United States - U3a1 | ecosystem: Environmental > Terrestrial > Soil > Riparian zone | place: USA: East River... | reverse complement strand
TGGCCAGCGGCGCGCCGGTCGACGACGGGCTGCACCGCGGCCAGCTGGGCTTTCGCGCCGACTGGACGCGTGGCAACGACCAGCTCAGCCTGCTGGGCACGGCCTTCACGCTGTCGGCCGAGCAGCCGGCGCCGGGCGCGATTTCGGTCACCGGCACCGCGCTCAGCCTGGGGACCATCAGCAGTGCCGGCGCCAGCCTGACCGGGCGCTGGGAGCACTTGCTGGACGGCGGGGGCAGCCTCAGCCTGCAAGCCTATGTGGACCACACGCGGCGCATCGTACCGCCGACTTTCGGCGAATCGCTCGACATCGCCGACCTGCAATTCCAGCACTCGCTGCCGGCGCTCGGCGCGCACACCCTGGTGTGGGGCGCGAACTACCGCTACAGCTGGGATCGGGTCACGAACAGCGAGGTCATCGCGTTCCTGCCGGCCGATACCAACCAGCGCTGGGCCAGCCTGTTCGCGCAAGATGAAGTCGCGCTCGGTGCCGAGCTCAAGCTGACGCTGGGCGCGCGCGTCGAGCGCAACGACTACACCGGCAGCGAAGTCTTGCCGACCGCGCGGCTGAGCTGGAAGCTGGCGCCGGCGCACGCCTTGTGGACGGCGGTCTCGCGCACCGTGCGCGCGCCGTCGCGGCTGGATGCGGACGCCTACGTGCCCGGCCATTCGCCCTTCCTGCTGCGCGGCGGGCTGGCGGTGCAGTCGGAAACCGCGACCGTGTACGAGCTTGGCTACCGCGGCCAGCCGACCGCCGGGTTCTCGTATTCGGCCACGCTGTTCCACAATGTGTACGACCACGTGCGCACGCAAGAGATCGATCCGAGCTTCACCTACCTCACCTTCGACAGCCAGATGGAAGGCCAGGCGAGCGGCATCGAAATGTGGGGCAACTGCCAGCTCACGCCCTATTGGCGCCTGAGCGGCGGGCTGATGGCGCTGCATGAAACGATGACGCTCAAGCCCGGCAGCAACGACGTCGCGGGGCCGGGCACGGTGGGCAAGGATCCGGCCCACACGCTGCAGCTGCGCTCGTCGTTCAATATCTCGGACGACAAGGAATTCGACATCGGCGTGAGCAAGGTGGGGGCGCTGGCGAATCCGGCGGTGCCGGCCTACACGGCGCTCGACGCGCGCCTCGGCTGGAAGCTGCGGCGCAACGTCGAGCTGTCGCTGGCGGGGCAGAACCTGAATGGCAGCCACGCCGAATACGGCCCGCTGGCCACGCGCAGCGAAATCCCGCGCACGGTATCGCTGCGTCTGGTCTGGCAAAACTAAAACCGGGGACAGACCACCATTTCGCAAGAATGGGGGACAGACCACCGTTCACACTACGCCCTTGGAGTTACCCCAAAGATCGAGCCGCGCGGTGATGCATTTGCCGCGGTTTTCCCTATGACAGACGACGAAAAACCGGGGGAAATGGTGGTCTGTCCCCGGTTTTTGCGAAATGGTGGTCTGTCCCCGGTTTCCGGTTTTGCTGGTTGAGATTCTTTAGATGGCGGCGGCGAGCCGGGCGGCGATGCCGGTGTAGTTCGACGGCGTCATTGCCAGCAGCAAGTCCTTGGCGTCCTGCGGAATCGCCAGCGTGCCGATGAATTCGCGCAGCGCATCTTTCGAAATGCCCTTGCCGCGCGTCAGGTCCTTGAGCTGCTCGTACGGATTGGCGATGCCGTACCGCCGCATCACCGTCTGCACCGGCTCGGCCAGCACTTCCCAGTTGGCGTCCAGGTCTTGCGCGAGCCGCGCGGGGTTCACTTCCAGCTTGTTGAGCCCGCGCAGGCAGCTGTCGTAGGCCAGCAGCGCATAGCCGAAGCCGACGCCGATATTGCGCAGCACCGTCGAATCGGTCAGGTCGCGCTGCAGGCGCGACACCGGCAGCTTCTCGGCCATGTGCTTGAGCACCGCATTCGCCAGCCCCAGGTTGCCTTCCGAATTTTCGAAGTCGATCGGGTTGACCTTGTGCGGCATGGTCGAGGAACCGATTTCGCCGGCCTTGGTCGTCTGCTTGAAGTAGCCCAGCGAAATATAGGCCCAGATGTCGCGGTTCAGGTCCAGCAAGATGGTGTTGGCGCGCGCGAAGGCGTCGAACAGCTCGGCCATGTAGTCGTGCGGCTCGATCTGGATGGTGTAGGGGTTGAAGCCCAGCCCCAGCCGCTGCTCGATCACCTGCTTCGAAAACGCCGCCCAGTCGACCGCCGGATAGGCCGCCAGGTGGGCGTTGTAGTTGCCCACCGCGCCGTTCATCTTGCCGAGGATTTCCACCGCGCCGATGCGCTGCGCCGCGCGCTGCAGGCGCGCCACCACGTTGGCCATCTCCTTGCCCAGCGTGGTCGGGCTGGCGGTCTGGCCGTGGGTGCGCGAGAGCATCGGCAGCGCCGCGTTGTCGTGCGCCAGCTGGGTCAGCTTGGCGATCACCGCCTGCAGCGCCGGCAGCATGACCTGGTCGCGCGCGGCCTTCAGCATCATGCCGTGCGAGGTGTTGTTGATGTCTTCCGAGGTGCAGGCGAAGTGGATGAACTCGGTCGCGGCCAGCAGTTCCGGCACGTCTTGCACCTGTTCCTTGAGCCAGTATTCGACCGCCTTGACGTCGTGGTTGGTGACCGCTTCGATCGCCTTGATGCGCGCCGCGTCCGCTTCGCTGAAATTGGCGGCCAGCGCGGCCAGGCGCGCGTCGGCGTCGGCCGAGAACGGCGCGATTTCGGCCAGCCCGGCCTGCGACAGCGCCTGCAGCCACGCGATCTCGACCTTCACGCGGTGGTGCATGAAGCCCGCTTCCGACAGGATCGGGCGCAGTTTGTCGGTCTTGGCGGCGTAACGCCCATCGAGCGGGGACAGGGCGGACAGGGTGGAGGCGGTAGAGATCATGGCAGCGGCTTGAAAGGAAGGGTGGCAATGCGGAAAAAACAGGATTTTACCACTGCGCGCCTTGTCAAGCCCGTGTTGTGAGCGCACCGCAAGCGGCGCCATCGCGGCCATGGCCGCGGAGCCCGATGTTATACTGACAGCCAATCCTTCACTTCTAGCCTCTATGAAACTCATCGGTTCAAGCACCAGCCCCTTCGTCCGCAAGGTGCGCGTCGTCCTCGCGGAAAAAAAGCTCGACTGTGCTTTCGAGCTCGAGAATGTCTGGACTGCCGAGACCACGATTCATCTGTCGAATCCACTCGGCAAGGTTCCTTGCCTGATCATGGAAGACGGCAGCCCGATGTTCGATTCGCGCGTGATCGTCGAATACCTCGACACCCTGACCCCGGTCTGCAAGCTGCTGCCGCCTAACGGCCGCGAGCGCGCCGACATCAAGGTCTGGGAAGCGCTGGCCGACGGCGTGCTCGACGCCGCGATCCTGGCGCGCCTCGAAAAAACCCTGCGCCCCGCCGAGCAGCAAAGCGCGGCCTGGATCGAGCGCCAGATGACCAAGGTGCACGCCTCGCTGAGCGTGATGGCGGCCAACCTCGGCGAGGCGCCTTTCTGCAAGGGCAACCACTACACCCTGGCCGACGTCGCGGTCGGCTGCACCCTGGGCTGGCTGAGCTTCCGCTTCCCCGAGATCGGCTGGCGCGGCGATTACCCGAACCTGGCGCGCCTGTTCGACAAGCTGTCCGAGCGTCAGTCGTTCAAAGACACCGTGCCGCACTGAGCGTGGACAGCGTGAGCGCGCGCGGCGCGGCCACCGTGGTGTTCGGCGAGGCCCTGGTCGACGATTACGTGAGCGAGCAGGTGGTCGGCGGCGCGCCGTTCAACGTGGCGCGCCACCTGGCCGCCTTCATGGCGCCGCAGCTGATGATCACCCGGATCGGCAGCGACAAGAACGGCGCCATCGTGCGCGCCGAGTTCGAGCGCTTCGCGATGTCCGAGGCCGGCCTGCAGGTCGATCCGATGGAGGAAACCGGGCGCGTGGTGGTCGAGCGCCGCGAGAAGGGGCACCGCTTCGTGATCCTGCCCGGCCAGGCCTACGACTTCATCAAGCCGGCGCCGGCGCTGAAGGCCTTGGCCACGGTGCAGCCCGAGATGCTCTACTTCGGCACCCTGGCCCAGCGCGGCGAGGGCTCGCGCGAGGCGCTGTTCCAGCTGCTGGGCGCCAGCGGCGCGACCCGTTTCCTCGACCTTAACCTGCGTCCCGGCCAGGCCGACGAGCGCTGCGTGTTCCGCTCGCTGCACGCGGCCGACATCGTCAAGGTCAACGAGGAAGAGCTGCAGGCGCTGTTCGAATGGTACTTCCAGATCGACCCCGCGATGGCGCTCGACAGCGAAGAGGTGCGCGCGTCCTGCCGCGCGCTGCTGCAGATGTTTGCGCTGGAGGCGCTGATCGTCACGCTGGGCCACCGCGGCTCGGTGTATTTCGGCGCCGACGGCACCCTGCTGATCCACCGCGACAATCCGGTGCCGCCCTTCGTGCTCGACACGGTGGGCGCGGGCGACGGCTTCGCGGCGATCTTCCTGCTCGGTCGCGCGCGCGGCTGGCCGCTGGAGCTGGCGCTGGCGCGCGCCAACGAATTCGCCGGCGCGCTGTGCGCGATCACCGGCGCGGTGCCGCGCGATATGGCCTTCTACGACCGATGGGTGCAGCGCTGGCGCGTTTAAATCGCCTGTAGCAGGTAGTTCTGGATGCCCAGCTTGACGATCAGTTCGAGCTGGGTTTCGAGCCAGTCGATATGCGCCTCGGTGTCTTCCAGGATCTCGCGCAGCAGGTCGCGCGACACGTAGTCCGCGGCCAGCTCGGCGGCGGCGATGCCTTCCTTGACCGTCAGCTGCGCGGCTTGCTCGAGCTTGAGGTCGCACTCGAGCATCTCCTGCGCCGATTCGCCGATCAGCAGCTTGTGCAGCGCCTGCAGGTTGGGCAGGCCCTCGAGCGTGAGGATGCGGTCGATCAGCTTGTCGGCATGCTTCATCTCGCCGATCGACTCGTCGTATTCCTTCTTGGCCAGCTTCGCCAGCCCCCAGTGCCGGTACATGCGCGCATGCAGGAAGTACTGGTTGACGGCGGACAGCTCGTTGGTCAGCTGCGCATTGAGCAGCCGGATGATGTTTTTATCGCCCTTCATGGCTTGCCTTCTTATCGGGTGTCGGTGAACCCATCATAGCAAACCCTCACATCGATTGCAGCGCCAATCCGGACAGGGTCAGCAGCGAGGCCAGGCCGATCGCCGCGCCCAGTATGCGGCGCCGGTTCAGCATGGTCCACAGCAGCACGCCGCTCAGCGACAGCAGGATGATCGAGCCGGCCAGGGTATCGACGAGCAGGATCCAGGCCAGGCCCATGCCGGTACCCTTGTGCAGGTTGGTCAGCGTGGCGAAGGCGTTGTTGTCGCTGCGCTTGACGCTGACGAAGCTGTTGCCGACCCAGTATTCGGCCTGCACGTTCATCTGCGGCGCGACGAAGGACACGCTCCAGCGCGCCGGCTGGCGCAGCGCGCGCTCGCCCCAGGCCACCGGTCGCGCCGGCTCGGCCTTGACCCTGCCGGGCGCACGGTCGAGCGCCAGCGCCTGCCGCAGCCAGGCCGCCAGCGCGTCGGCGTCGGCCGGCGCGGGCGAGGGCAGCGGCAGTTGCACCGTGCTCTCCTGGCTTTGGGCGGCGGGAATCTTCAGCACCGCGCGGTGATTCAGCAGGATGCCGCTGGTGCCGAACAGCAGGCCGAGCGCCGCGCCCCACAGCCCGATCCAGCCATGCATCTTGCGCAGCCATTTGAGGAACAGCGCGCGGCGCGAGGGGCCGTTGGCCGCGTCGGCGGCGTGCGGGGGAGCGGCGTGCAGGGCGGGGGCCCCGCGGAAGGCGGCTTGCGTCATCGAGCGTCTTTCAAATACGGGAGGGCGGCCTAGCTGGCCAGCAGGAAGTTGAGCGGGACAAGCACGAACACGGCGACCGGGCGGCCGTCTTCGATATGCGGTTTGAACAGGGCGTGCAGGGCAGCCTGGCGTGCGGCCTCGTCGAGCCGCGCGGAGCCGGACGAAGTCAGCACCACCACCTGGTCGGGCAAGCCTTGTTCGTTGACCAGGACGCGCAGCAGGACCTGACCCTGTTCGCCCAGGCGCTTCGACAGCGAGGGGTACAGGGGCTGCGGCGCCCGCAGGTATTCGACGCCGGCGCTGAGCGTTCTGGGGCCGGCGGCCGGCGCCGCGGCGACTGCCGCCGGCGCTGCCTTGTCGGCGGCGGACGCGGGAACAGGAGCGGGCGGCGGCGGGCTGAGCGCATGCTCGGCCGGCGCCACGGCCAGCGCCGGCATCGCCGGCACCAGCAGCGCGGGCGGCGCGAGCTGCGCCGGCGTGGGCGGCGCCGCCCACGCCGGCTGGGGCGCGGCGGGCGGCGCGATGAAGGTCACGACCACGGCGCCCGGCAGCGCGGCCTGCGTCACGCGATGCAGCAGGCCGCTGTACACACAGTAAAACAACAGCGCATGCACCAGCACGATCGCCGCCAGCGGCCCGCCGGCACGGCGGGCATCGGGACGCAAGCTGAAGGCGAGGGTGCTCATCGCGCGCTTCAGGCGGCTTGGGCGGCCTGGCCGGCGGTGGAGCGGAAGCGCAGTTCGTTTGCCTGCAAGGGCGCGTCGGCGCGCAGCGCGAGGTGCTCGGTCAGCACTTGCCTGGCGCAGCTCGCGCATTTGCCGCAGCAGGTCGCCACGCCCAAGTCTTGGCGCAGTTCGGCCATGCGCGACAGGCCAAGGTCGACCGCCTGGCGGATTTCGCGGTCGGAGATGTTGTTGCAGACACAGACGATCATCGGAATACCTTCAAAAGTTTGCCGTTTCGGCTATAATGAGAATCATTATCATTAAGATTTGTATTCTGATGGAACTCGGCGGCGATTGCAAGCGCTTTTTTTGTCTCCTTTTGTTACAGCTAAGTAAGCATTGCTTGCCGTGGTGATAGAATCGAATCGATCGCGAATAGAAATAATTCGCATTAGCGTTTATGGTGGTACACTCTGCCTCAGCAACGCGACTTACCTGATGGAACCCAGCCCGACCATGACTCTCGCTCCTACCATGATCACGCTCGACACCCTGGCCGCCGGCCAGAGCGGCACCGTGATCCATCTCGCCCCCACCGACCGCCACGGCGACGCCGGGGTCGACGTGTCGCGCCGCCTGATGGAGCTCGGCTTCGTGCCGGGCGAGCGTATCCGCATGCTCAAGCGCGGCCTGCCGGGCGGCGATCCGCTCGCGGTGCGCGTCGGCGAGTCGACCTTCGCGCTGCGCCGCTTCGAGGCGGCGCTCATTTCGATCAAGCCGGAATAAACCATGGGTGCGGTAGACCAGTTGCAGGCTGCCACGCGCACGCCGCTGATTGCGCTGCTCGGCAATCCGAACTGCGGCAAGACCGCGCTGTTCAACCGCCTGACCGGCGCCCGCCAGAAGGTCGCCAACTACGCCGGCGTGACCATCGAACGCAAGGAAGGCAGCTTCACTTCGCCGGCCGGGCGCAGCTTCCGCGTGCTCGACCTGCCGGGCGCCTACAGCCTTTCGGCCCACACCCCCGACGAAGCGATCACGCGCGACGTGGTGGCCGGCCTGCGCGCCGGCGAGCAGGCGCCCGACGCGGTGGTCTGCGTGGTCAACGCCACCAATCTGCGCCTGAACCTGCGGCTGGTGCTCGAGGTCAAGCGCCTCGGCCTGCCGATGGTGCTGGCATTGAATATGGTCGACGTGGCCAGGAAGCGCGGCATCGCGATCGACGCCGACCGCCTGGCCGAGGAACTCGGGATGCCGGTGGTCGAAACCGTGGCGGTGCAAAGCGGCGGCGAAAAGTCGCTGCTGCGCGCGCTCGACCTGATGCCGTACGACGCGCCCGTGAAAGCCGGGCCGTTGTCGGCGATCGACGCGGTGCCGGTCGAAGAGACCCAGCGCGAAGTGCGCCGCATCCTCGGCCTCACCACCAGCCACGCCAACGACAGCGGCAACCTGACCGAGCATATCGACCATGTGGTGCTGCATCCGGTGCTCGGCCCGATCCTGCTGGCGGCGCTGATGTTCCTGGTGTTCCAGGCCGTGTTCAGCTGGGCCGCGGTGCCGATGGACATGATCCAGGCCGGGGTCGACGGCGTCGGCCAGTGGGTCAGCGCGCACATGGCCGACGGCCTGCTGCGCAGCCTGCTGGTGGAAGGGATCCTGGGCGGGGTCGGCAGCGTGCTGGTGTTCATACCGCAAATCCTGATCCTATTCTTCTTCATCCTGGCGCTCGAAGACTGCGGCTACCTGCCGCGCGCCGCCTTCCTGCTCGACCGCCTGATGGGCGGGGTCGGCCTGTCGGGGCGCGCCTTCATTCCGCTGCTGTCGAGCTTTGCCTGCGCGATCCCCGGCATCATGGCCGCGCGCACCATCCAGAATCCGCGCGACCGGCTGGTCACCATCATGATCGCGCCGCTGATGACCTGTTCGGCGCGGCTGCCGATTTACGCCTTGATCATCGCCGCCTTCATCCCCAACCGCGAGATCGGCGGCATCATGAATTTGCAGGGGCTGGTGCTGTTCGTGCTCTACCTGGCCGGGATCGCCGGCGCGATGGCGGTGGCCTGGTTCTTCAAGCGCGCCATGGGCGCCAACCGCCAGCAGCCGCTGATGATGGAGCTGCCCAGCTACCACTGGCCGCACCTGCGCAACCTGGCGCTGGGCCTGTGGGAGCGCGTCAAGATCTTCCTGTCGCGGGTCGGCACCATCATCCTCACCTTGATGGTGCTGCTGTGGTTCCTGTCGAGCTTCCCGGGCGCGCCCGAAGGTGCCACCCATCCGCCGATCTACTACAGCATCGCCGGCATGCTGGGGCGCGGCTTGGCCGTGATCTTTGCGCCGATCGGCTTTACCTGGCAGATCTGCATCGCGCTGGTGCCGGGCCTTGCGGCGCGCGAAGTGGCGGTCGGCGCGCTCGGCACCGTGTATGCGCTGTCGCAGACCGGCGATGCGCTGGCCACTTCGCTGACCCCGATCATCGCGCAATCGTGGACGCTGCCGACCGCGCTGTCGCTGCTGGCCTGGTATGTGTTCGCGCCGCAGTGCATGTCGACGCTGTCGGTGGTGCGGCGCGAGACCAACAGCATGCGCTATCCGCTGCTGATGGCCGGCTATATGTTCGCGCTGGCCTACGCCGCCTCGTTCCTGACCTACCGTATCGCGCTGGCCGCGCTGGGGAGCTGAGATGCTGCAGGATTCGATCGTCGCCCTGATCGTGACGCTGGCCGCGCTGTATGCGTCCTCGCGCTACCTGCCGGCCAGCTGGCGCCAGCGGCTGGTCTACCTGCTCGCGGCGCGTGGCGCGACGCAGGCGAAGATGGCGCAGTGGCTGCACACCGAGTCGAGCTGCGGCAGCGGCTGCGACAGCTGCAAGGCCTGCGCCACGCCGGCGCCATTGCCGGCTGAGGGCAGCCAGCGCCGCGTCATCAAGCTGCATATCCGCCACTGACACGTCGTTCCCGCGAAGGCGGGAACCCATGCATTGCGTGAGCCGGTATGGGTCCCCGCTTGCGCGAGGACGACGGGCTAGAGTTCCCTGGAGTAGGCGTTCGACACCTTGCCGTCGGAGTTGATCAGCAGGTGGTATTCCTGCACACCGTGCTCGTGCTCGACCCGGTACACATCCCATACCCGTTCCACGCGTGAGAACTGGACCGAACGGGGCTTGCCGTATTTGCGCATGCGCTCGGTCAGTTGCGGCAGCTGGCGCTCGATCTGCTGCGCCAGGTAGGGCGTCATATCATCGGCGTAGAACCTGCCGTCGACGATGGCGTCCAGGTTGCGCCGCAGCGCCGCTTCGCCGCCCGCGATCGGCCCCTCGCGATGCGAGCGCTGCACGATCTTCGCGCGCACCGCTTTGGCGCTCGCCTCGTCCAGGCGCGGTGCCGGCATGTCACCACCGCCCTGGTGGATGACCAGCGAGTCGACCTGGCCGCGGGCGTTGCGCTTGAAGCTGACCTGGCTGGTCACGTCGCGCGAAAAGAATTCGTCTTCGCGCTCCGCGTACTGTTCCAGCTTGTCCTGTCCGTCGATCGCGCTCCACAGGCGGCGGCCGTCGCGTGTGACTGTCATCAGCAGGAATTCGTCGAGCTGGTAGACGCCTTCGTAGTCGAGCAGGCGCGAGGCCGGCAGGTCGACCTGCTGGCGCCGCGGGGCATCGGCGTAGGCCGGCTTGACGGCCGTGCCCGCGCCGGCGTTGGGCGGGCTGACCTGAGCGGCGGCCGCCACCAGGCAGCCAGCCAGCCCCGCGCACAGCAGCGCCACGGCGCCGCCGCGCCGCACCGGTGCGGCCACCATGATGCGAATGCGCTGTTCGAGCAGGGAGCGCGACTCCGCCATCGCGGCCGCCGCCACCAGCAGTCCGGACTGGCGCTGGCCGATGTCGATCAGCGCCGCGCCGTACTCTTGCAGCTCGTGGCCGGCGCCCAGCACGCGCGCGTCGCAATCGACCTCGATCGCGTGGCGCAGGCGCCGCAACTGCCACCACAGCGGCAGGTTCCATGGCATCAGCACCAGCAGGCACAGGGCGGCCGTGAGCAGTTGCGGGTCGCGCGCATCGAGGTGGGCTTGTTCGTGGGCCAGCACCAGCGCCTGGCGGCTGGCCGGCGCGTCCAGCAGCCAGGCCGGCAGCACGATGCGCGGACGAAGCAGGCCGACCACCGCCGGGCCGGCGTCGGGCGCGATGTAGACGACGCTGCCGCCCAGTGTGCGCTGCGGCCAGCGGCGCTTGCGGACCCACAGCAGCAGTGCGCTCGCGGCCAGCGCGAGCAGCATGGCCGCCGAGACCGCGGCCCAGGCGCGCTTGAGCAGCGGGTCGAGATCGGCCGCGGTTGCCGCGGCCGCGCCGGCTGCAACCGTCGCCGCCACCGGAGCCGGCAGCCTGGCGCCGGCCAGCCAGCGGTTTGGCGCGAGGCTGGCCGAGGTGACGTCGCGCAGGGCGATGACGCGGTTGGCGGCGGCCGGCGCCAGCAGGTTCGGCACTTGCACCGAGACCGAGGAGATCACGCCCGGCAGCAGTAGCGAGGCGAGCATCGCCAGCGCCCAGCTCCAGCGCGTGGCCATGCGCCGCACCCGCGCCGCGCGTTCGGCCGCGAGCGCCGCGGCCCCGAGCAGCAGGGTCACCACGATGGTGTAGCCGATCCAGGCGATCATCGGGATTTCTCCTTGCCGCTGTTGGCGAGCAGCTCGCGCATGCGGGCGATCTGCTTGGCGCTCAGCTTCTGGTCCGAGACCAGGTGCGCGAACAGCAGCTCGGTCGAACCCTTGAACAGCTTGCCGGTGAGGTGGTGCAGGGCGCTCTTGCGTGCCAGCCGCTGCTCGATGGCGGCATGATAGCGATGGCCGCGGCCTTCCTCGGTGTGGCCCACGTAGCCCTTGGTTTCGAGCGTGCGCAGCACCGTCAGCACGGTGGTGTAGGCCAGCTCGTCCTGCAGCTGGGTGCGCACCTCGGCGACCAGCGAGGGGCCATGCTCCCACAGGATTTGCATGACGTCCGCCTCGCGGTCGGTAAACGATATCTCCATGTTCCGCTCCTATCTACTAAATGTTTAGTAGATAGTAGCAGCTTGGCGCGGGTTGTCAACTATGAGTTTAGTTAATGGGCGGCGTCGAGCTGCTCGTAGACCGCGGCGGCGACCTTCGCCAGCTCGTTCTTGCTCACACCGGCCGACAGCGCGTAGCCCAACTTCCCGTCGATCCAGTAGAACACGCCGAGCTGCCCTTCCTGCGCGAAGCGGAAGCCGGTGTCGCGATTGTTCGGCTGGCCGCTGCTGACGTACAGCGTGAGGCGCTGGCCGCCCGCGTCCTGGTACATGAACTGGGCCACCGGGCCGCTCTCGCCGGGCAGCAGGCGCCCGCCCACCAGCTCGTAACCGAGGGTGCCGAGATGCGGCGCACGCAGCGGCGCGCCGAGCCGCTTCGACAGCCATTTGACGAGGTGCTCTTCCTGGTCGGCGCCGACTTCCACCGGATGCCGCACCTCGGGGCTGTACACCGCATGCGCCAGCGCGGCCTGGTGCGGCAGACCTTGCGCGTATTGCGCGGCGCGCGGCGATGCGCCGCGCAAGATCCAGCCGGCGGCCGCGCCGGTCAGGGCGATCAGCAAGGCGGCGGCCAGGCGCTGCGCCAGCCGCCACGGCGGCGAGGCCCAGTGCGGCGGGGCCGACATCGCCGGCGGCACCGGCTCGCCCAGCACCGGATCGAACAGCGCGCGCAGCTGGCGGTTTTGCAGGCGCCAGGCTTGCAGGCGCTCCATGTCGGCCGGATGCCGCGCCAGCCAGGCCTCGACGTCGGCCCCGCGCGCCCGCGCCAGCAGGCCGTCGGCGTAGGCGTGCAGTTCGGCTTCTCTGACTAGCTGGGGATTCATTTGACCACCTTCAGCGGCGCCGCCACGGGCCGCCCTTCCATCTGCGCGCGCAGCTTCTCGCGCCCGCGCGACAAGCGCGACATCACGGTGCCGAGCGGGATCGCCAGCGTGGCCGCGACTTCTTCGTAGCTCATTTCTTCGAGCGCCACCAGCAGCAGCACTTCGCGCTGGCCCGGCGCCAGGCTGGCCAGCGCCGTCTGCAGGTCGCGCAGTTCGAGCGTGTCGTGCGCGGCGGCGACCGGCTGCGGCGTGTCCTCGTCCAGCTCCACGGTCGACAGGCCGGCCTTGCGCAGCCGGTCCACGTGCAGGTTGTGCATGATGCCGAACAGCCAGGGCCGCATCGCGGCGCCGCGCCGCCAGCTGGCGAGGCGGCGCCAGGCGCGCTCCATGGTGTCCTGCACCAGGTCGTCGGCGCCGGCGACGTCGCGCATCAGCGCCCGCGCGTAACGGCGCAGGCGCGGGATGCACGCCACCAGCTCGGCGCTGTCGTCCTGCATCGCGCCGCGTGCTTAGTCGGCGACGACGTGCCAGACGTCCTTGAACTTGTCGCCGTTGCGGTCGCCCGGCTTGGCGTCCTTGGCGAACAGGTACAGCGGCTTGCCCTTGTAGGCCAGCTGCTTGGCGCCGTCCTCGCGCGTGATCACCGAGTAGGGCGCGCTGACCTTGGCGTCGCCCGCCATGACGGCCGGCCAGGCGTTCAGGCAGGGGCCGGCGCAGGCGCTCTTGCCGCTGTCGGCGACGTCCTTGTCGAAGGTGTAGACGGTCATGCCGGCGCTGTTGACCAGCACCCCGTCCTTCTTGGCGATGGTGTCGGCGTGGGCCGACAGGACGAAGGCGGCGAGGGCGGCGGCTGCGGCGGCGAAGCGGATTGCGTTCATGGGAGTCTCCTGGGGTTGGACCAGCGCGGGGATCGGCTGGCGTGCATGAGGGTATACGTGGGCATGATGCGTTCTATTCCAGCGGGGTCAATGTATTTTTCGGGTCGAGCCCGAGGCGCGCGATCAGGCGCTGGGCGTCGAACGGCGCGCGCACCTTGATGTCGTTGTCGAAGTAGCAGAACAGGTCGCGGCTGGCGCGCTTGGGCGCCGGCTTGGCCGACACCCGCCGCGCGTCGGCCGGCTCGCCGCCCGTGGTCCAGGCGCGGATCCGTTCGGCCCAGCGGTCGAGCGCCTCGTCGGTGTAGCCGCTGGCGTACAGCTCCTTTTCGCCGTGCAGGCGCAGGTACATGAAGTCGGCCGTCACGTCTTCCATGTACGGCCATTTGGCGGCGGTGTCGGCCACCACCAGCGCCACCTTGTACTTGCGCAGCAGCGCGATGAAGGATTCGTCGGCGAAGCTGGCGTGGCGCACTTCGATCGCGTGGCGCAGCTTGTGCCTGGGGCCGGGGTCGAGCGCGACGCGGCCGACCATGCGCGGCTCGTGGCGGCGCGCCAGTGCCAGGCCCTCCTCGCTGTCGTGCGGCAGCAGGCTCAGGAAGTGCTCCATGCGTTCGGCTTCGTAGGGGAAGCTGGGCGGGAACTGCCACAGGAAGGGGCCCAGCTTGTCGCGCAAGTTGAACACGCCCGAGGCCATCACGTTCGCCAGCGCGGCATCGATTTCGCGCAGCCGCAGGATATGGGTGAGGTAGCGGTTGCCCTTGACGCTGAACACGAAGCCGGGCGGCGTGGCCTCGTGCCAGGCGGCGTAGCTCTCGGGCCGCTGCAGGGCGTAGAACGAGCCGTTGATCTCGATCGACAGCACGGCGCGCGAGGCGAATTCCAGCTCGCGCGCCTGCGTCAGGTCCGCGGGGTAGAACACCCCGCGCCAAGGCTCGTAACGCCAGCCCGAAATCCCGATGTAGATCTTGCCCATGGCGGGCAGTGTCGCACAATCGGGACCGGAACGTCGCTTAGTTGGCCTTGCCCACCACCGGCAGTTCGAGCGTGCTCTCCATGCCCGGCGCGTGGTAGATGCGCTGGGTCGCCTTCTTGTAGTCGCCCGGCTTGGCGTAGAAGATGTTCGGCACGAAGGTCTGCGGATTGCGGTCGTACAGCGGGAACCAGCTGGACTGCACTTGCACCATCACGCGGTGTCCCGGCAGGAACACGTGGTCGGCGTTCGGCAGTTCGAAGCGGTAGCGCTCGACCTTGTCGGCCGGGATCGCGAGCGGCTTGTCGAAGCCCTGGCGATAGCGGCCGCGGAAGATGTCCATCGCGATGCCCAGCTGGTAGCCGCCCAGTTCCGGCTGGTTCGGCATCTCGTCCGGATACACGTCGATCAGCTTGACCACCCAGTCGGCATCGGTGCCGCTGGTCGAGGCGAACAGGTTGACCATCGCCGCGCCCGAGATCTGCAGCGGCGCGCTCAAAGGCTCGGTCACATAGGTCAGCACGTCGGTGCGGTCGGAGTAGGGGCGCTGGTCGCTGACCAGCCAGGTGGTCCACACCGGGCTCTCGTGCATGCGCACCGGACGGGCGACGAACGGCACCGGCTTGGCCGGGTCGGCCACGTACTCGTCGTACTGGCCGGCGCCGTCGGCCGGCTTGTCGAAGCCGAGCTTGGAGCCGGCCTTCAGGTAGATCGGCTGGCGCGCCGTGGCCAGCGGCCACTGCTTCAGGCGGGTCCACTTGTTGGTGCCGGTCTGGTACGAGAACACCGGCGGCGTATCGGCCTTCGGCGCGCCGTCCTTCAGGTACTGGTTGAAGAAGGGGAGCATCACCTCGCGCCGGAATTCGGCCGCGGTGTCGCCGGTGAACTTGAGCGCGCCCAGGCTCGAGCCGTTGTAGTTGACGCCGCTGTGGCGCCATGGTCCCACCACCAGATAGTTCATATCGTTCTGCTTGTCCATGCGCTCGGTCGCCGCATAGGTCGCGTAGGCGCCGTAGATGTCCTCCTGGTCCCAGCGGCCCACCACGTACATGGTCGGCACCTTGAGCGGACGCGCGCCGAGGATGCGGTCGAGCGCCTGGTCCTGCCAGTAGCTGTCGTAGGCCGGGTGCTCGAACAGCTTCTTGGTGTAGTTCAGCTGGTCGACCCCGTACAGCTTCGCGAAGTCGGAGGTCGAGCCGGCCCGCAGCGCGCTCTCGTAGTCGTCGTAGACGCCGGTCGACAGCGGCGTGCCGGCGCCGCGCGCGGTGGTCTGGCCGGCGATGTAGCCGAGGTTCGGATTGCGGAAGGCGCCGTTGTGGAACCAGTCGTCGCCGCGCCAGCCGTCGACCATGGGGCTCATCGGCACCGCGGCTTTCAGGGCCGGGTGCGGCTCGGCCAGCGCCATCAGCACCGTGAAGCCTTCGTACGAGGAGCCGACCATGCCGACCTTGCCGTTCGTTTCCGGGACGTTCTTGACCAGCCAGTCGATGGTGTCGTAGGCGTCGGTCGCGTGGTCGACCGGCGTGCTGTTTAGCGGGCCGCGGATCGGGCGCGTCATCACGTAGTCGCCTTCCGAGCCGTATTTGCCGCGGATATCCTGGAACACCCGGATGTAGCCGTTGGCGATGAAACCGTCGTCGCCTTCGCCGAGGGTGGCGGCGATGCTCGGGCTGGCGTTGCGCTCGGCGCGCTTGGCCGCGTTGTACGGCGTGCGGGTCAGCATGATCGGCGCGTGGCTAGCCTTCTTCGGAATCACGATCACGGTGTACAGCTTGACGCCGTCGCGCATCGGGATCATCACGACCCGCTTGATGTAGTCGGCGTTGGGCAGCGTCGCTTCGAACTTGGCGCCGCTGATGTCCGGGGCCATGGCCGGCGTCTGGGCGGATGCGGGCGCGTGCAGCGCCATGAGCAGCAGGGGAAGGGCGGACAGCGTGAGCGTGATTCGGCGCGACATTGAGGATCTCCAGGTGAGTGGGCGTAAATACGATGAGTGCGATGCGCGAGGGCCGGAAAAGCGTTGCGCCGCTGCATACTACCGAAGCCGGCCGCGCAGCGCAATTGCCAAGCGCCCGTGTTTACCGCAAGGGATGGAAGGACTCGGCCTGCGCGATCGGCCAGTACAGCGCGAACACCGGCGGCAGGCGCTGCGCCTGCGCGGGGTCGAGCAGCTGGCCGGGGTCGAGGTAGGGCAGCAGCGCCGAGGCCAGCTTGACCTGGTTGGGCGAGACCCGCCGCACCAGGTGGTGCGGCCGCAACTGCGAGGGATGGGTCAGGCCGGCGGCCGCGATCAGCTGGGCCAGCGCCTTCATGGTGTTGGCGTGGAAGTTGGCCACCCGGCTGGTCTTGTCCGGCACGTCGAGCGCCTTCTGGCGCAGCGCGTCCTGGGTCGCCACGCCGGTCGGACAGCGGTCGGTGTGGCAGCTCTGCGACTGCACGCAGCCGAGCGCGAACATGAAGCCGCGCGCCGCATTGCACCAGTCGGCGCCGAGCGCGATGGTGCGCGCGATGTCGAAGGCGGTGATCATCTTGCCCGAGGCGCCGACCTTGATCTTGTCGCGCAAATTCGCCCCGACCAGCGTGTTATGCACCAGCAGCAGCGCTTCCTGCAGCGGGGTGCCGACGTGGTCCGAGAATTCGACCGGCGCCGCGCCGGTGCCGCCCTCGCCGCCGTCGACCACGATGAAGTCGGGCGTGATGCCGGTCGCCAGCATCGCCTTGACGATGCCGAAGAACTCCCACGGATGGCCGATCGCCAGCTTGAAGCCGGTCGGCTTGCCGCCCGAGAGCGTGCGCAGGCGCTCGATGAACT
>Ga0193702_1000350_pt1 | contig 17009 bp, 16 predicted proteins | sample U3a1metaG_FD_143060 | JGI IMG/M metagenome (GOLD analysis project Ga0193702, IMG submission 143060) | Soil microbial communities from a riparian zone of the East river system, Colorado, United States - U3a1 | ecosystem: Environmental > Terrestrial > Soil > Riparian zone | place: USA: East River... | reverse complement strand
CGCCCGTTTGAATTGCGCCGCCTAACACATAAACGAACAACAGCATCATCGCGATCGGCATGATGGTAACCGTGATGATGGTGTCCATACTGCGGAAGATATGGCGCATGGAACGTCCAAGCATAACGCTCATATCCATAAAAAAATAATTCTTTATCGTTTCCATTTAGTTTTCCTCTTTTTTTTTGCCAACAACCGCAAGAAAGATCTCCTCCAGTGTCGGCTGTTTTTCAATATATTCAACCTTTGCCGGCGGGAACAATTTTTTCAGCTCCGTCAGCGTTCCGCTCACGATTATCCTGCCCTCATGCAGAATGGCAATCTGATCGGCGAGCTGTTCAGCTTCATCCAAATACTGGGTAGTCAGGAATACCGTGGTGCCATTGTTCGCAAGCTCTTTGATCATTTTCCAAACTTCAATACGGGCCTCAGGATCAAGCCCGGTAGTAGGCTCGTCGAGGAAAATAACCGGCGATTGTCCAACAAGGCTCATGGCGATGTCGAGCCTGCGTCGCATACCTCCCGAATAAGTAGAAGCCTTGCGGTCGGCGGCATCGGTCAAACCGAAACGTTTAAGTAAATCGTCCGCCACCTGAAGCGAATTTTTGAGGTGTCGCAACCTGGCAATCATAATAAGATTTTCACGCCCGGTCAAAATCTCGTCCACAGCGACAAACTGCCCGGTCAAACTGATCGACTGTCGCACGCTCCCGGGTTTTGACAAAACATCGAACCCGTTTACTGTAACGTTTCCACTGTCTTGCTTCAGTAGTGTGGTGAGGATTTTAACGATCGTTGTCTTGCCAGACCCGTTGGAGCCGAGCAGGGCGAAAATACTGCCCTTTTCGACCTCGAAATCTACGCCCTTCAAGACATGAAGCTGTTTATAGGACTTTTGCAGTCCTTGCACTTGAATTGAGTTGTTTTGCATATAATTCCTCTCTAAATTTAAATAACGGTAATCTTTGACAAATCAACCACCCCAAGGCCTTTAAGCCCCGCATAAGTCAGCTTATCCATTACAGCTCCATCAAAACAAACTGTTTTGAAGTCACGGTAGGATTTGTTGGTTACGGAAAAAGGTAGACGGAATGATACGTTCCTGAGTGTGGCTCCAGTAAACGAAGCTTCGTTTAGTGCAGACTTGTCAAACTGGACACCAATGAACGTATGCCCTTCAAACCGCATTCCCCTTAGGTCGGAATATTTGAAGTCCACGCCATTAAAGATGCAGTTCTCAAAGATTGTTTTTCTAAGATCGATCATTGTTAACTTCACATCGGTCAGTTTTACATCTGTAAATTTCGTTCCGGCTAGCGACGACTTGTTGAAGTCGGTACGTATCATAACAGATTTGTTGAAGCTCGCATCCGTAAGATCAGTGATGGAAAATGTGCAGTCTGTCAAGTTTGCGCCGTCAAAATTAGTTTGACGCGTATCGCTGACGTCAAACAAGGTGCCTGTCAGGTCGGCGCCGGCAAAGTCGGCTCCGGACAATGGGCTCGCTTTGAATTTTCCTTTGTGTAAAACAACGCCGGCGAAGTCACTCCCTTGCAGATTAACCGCAGTGAGGTTAATTGGCACCTGGCGCTCGCCAGTGGGAGTGAGGTTAGCCACTTCTTGTGCCGTTTGCTCAATGTCGCTGGTACTATCAATGGATACCTTAGAAGTCGCTTCATTCTCCGCAGATTGGAAGTTTTCTGAAAAATAGTTCAGGTCAACATCCAGAATTTCCGAGAGCCGGTTAAAAGTAATGATGTCAGGACTTGATTCTCCCCGTTCCCACTTTCCAACTGCCTGCGGGCTGATAAATAGAAATTGAGCAAACTGCGCCTGGGAAATGTTTTTTTTCTTTCGTGCTTCGGCAATTCTATTACCGATCATTTTAGTATTTAACATAGTGTTATCTCTTTATTTGTTTTTTTGACACTGCAAAGGTATTCGACCGCATTTTCGGAATCAAAAAAAAGCAAATACTTATAGTTGTATTTACGCTACTTATAGTTGTTACTGATAACCTGCAGCAGATATGTCGGAATTTAAATACTATCTATTGAGCTATGAAACAGGGTTTTAGCAAAAAGAATAGAGGGCAAAACAAAAATTTATTTTACAGCGGATTAACATCCCCAAGTAACTTATACCGCAAAGAGAGTTAAATGATTAGATTCGTTACAGGTGGGTTCGAGCCTCATCATTTCCCCTTCATAGCATAAGATCTTGTTAAAGATGAGTATTCTATTTTTATCCTAACTCTTTATCTTTTCGGTATATTAAGGATCTGATTGGTAATCGCCGGGATTTGCGCGATTAACAACCCGGCTGTAATAATTGCAAAAAAACGTTGCTGTTACACTAAAATAGAGTTAACAGCATGTTACAGCAAATAGTAAATACATTTTGATAAAAAGTGCATTTTCAGGTCGCTATAGTGGTTTTACACTGCAAAATCACCAGGATAAATTCGAAAAGTGCTGACAAAACAGTGTCAGTATTTCATCGTTTTTAATACCGAAATTTGCACTGAAAATGAGATCGTTTTTTACTTCAACGGATTTGCCTTATTTTTTTAAAAAATTAGAGGAGCGGTAGCCATTTTTGTTTCTGGAACTACTTTTTCGTTAACCAGATGTGCCATAAATAAAATTGTTGATAAGCCCGATCGCAGATCATTCTTATGGCCTGGCGTGTTTTGGCTCATAAACACCCAGTTTACCACCACCCGGCAAGGTTAATTGTGTGGCAGATCCCCAACGCTGGTGTGTGACAGGACTGCAGGCGACCCCTTGTGCGGACATCTCTTCCACAAAAATATTGATATCGTTACATAATAAATAAAACTCATGCGGGCCGTTTTCTTCGGATGGATGTATCGCAATTTCAGATGGCGGTAACCCAAAGATCAACCATCCATGGCCCACATCTACATTTGGGAATTTCAGAACATCCTTAAAAAACGCTTTGTCGGCCTCGGCATCAGCGCTATAAATAATAGAATGGGCACCAGTGATCATGATGAATATAATTTTTAATAAATGTAGCAGTCCTGTTTTATCTTTAATAGTTATAGCACGGAGAAAAGTATCTCTTTGATGAAAAAAGGGTGCACTTCAATATATGATGCAGCCTCTTTTTGGATATTAGATTTATTTGGATAGTAAATAAAAGGTCTAGGTTATCCTTTTTCTTTTAAGCGACGGATATCCCCGGCGCTAAGCAGCAATGCGAGAACAAAGCAAACAGATGAATTAATAACTAATGTTGATAAGGTTTCGGGGTGTTTTGAAAAGTCGGTAAAGAACATCAGTGGTGCATACATGTAAGGGTAATAAACGATTTTATCCCAATCCAAAAGAACAACACCCGAGATCCAGAGTCCAATTCCAACCCCTAAAGGAATAACGAAGTTTTTAAAGCGCAGGCTAAGCCAATATTGGATGGCCATTACCGGTATAATCCCGAGGTAAACCCTGCCGGCCAAAGCCGCAATAGCTTCAAAAGGAATGGGGTTATCAGAAACGTGATAAGCTGTATTGACCACACCAACAGCCATTCCCGATAAGATAAAGAACAAGCTAAATAAAACAAAGAAGAGAAAAACAAGGGCATTGATCACAATCAGCTTGGAAAAGAAAATATCCAGGAATTTCCGTGGCGAAGCATACACCTGTTTCCATGTATTGTTGCGGTATTCAATTTGTACAATTAAACTGGCAATCAGCATGGTATAAATAGGGACAATGATAGCCGCCGTGTTTTTCCATACAAAGTGTAAATAAGGTGACCAGAAATCGGGCTGCATCTTGCTAATCATTACATCAGGCCGCTCCAGGCAAATAATAAAATCAATAACAGGGACAAAAATTGCAGCAACAATTGTTATCCATATAACGGCAGTTCTTTTACTTTTAAGGAACTCTGCACGCGTGTTTAAAATAAATTGGTTCATGATCAGGCGTTTATAATTTGAATAAATAGATCTTCCAGATCGCTTTTTATTAAAGCAAGCTGGTAAATGTTGATTTGGTTTTTAGCCCAGATATGAGCGATCTCTGCTACCTGTTCCTTGTTTTGGATGCTGATTAGCAATTGCCCGTCAACCTGTTTAATCACAAAACTATCTTTGATAAGAGCTGTAGCTTTAGGCAAGTCATCTACTTCTGCTGAGAGCGTTAAAGCTGCTGTTTTAAATTGCTGCAGTTCTGGTATCGTTCCCTGGAAAATCAGCTTACCCTGGTTTATAATTCCTAAGTGTGTGGCTATTTTCTCCACTTCAGGTAAAAGATGGCTGGAGATTAAAATGGTAATGCCGTGTTCCTGGTTCAATTTTCGGAGCAGTTCCCTGATCTCAACAATTCCATTAGGATCAAGGCCGTTAGTTGGTTCATCTAAAATCAACAGGTCTGGTTGGTGGAGTAGGGCAATAGCAATGGCCAGGCGTTGTTTCATGCCTAAAGAATATTCTTTGGCTTTTTTCCCTTCGGCGTTTGACAGGCCTGCAATCTCCAGTACTTCGCTAATGCGCTTTTTGTCGCATCCATAGCTAAGTCTGAATACTTCGAGGTTTTCGCGGCCGGTAAGGTGTGCATATAAGGAGGGTTGCTCAATCAGCGAGCCTATCCGGCTTAAAACGGCGATGCGATTAGGCCAGAAATCCTGCCCGAAAATTTGAATCGATGATTTGTCTTGTTTGATCAGGCCGAGTAATAATCTAAGGGTAGTGGTTTTGCCTGCACCATTTGGACCTAAAAACCCATAGATGCTTCCTGCCGGCACCTGAAGGTTAATATCCTGGAGGATCGGTACCCCCTGGTGGAAAGAGAAATCCAGATTCCGGGTTTCAATGATCAGCTTTTTTGTTGTCATTTCTTTTTGCTGTTAATTATTTATAGCACCAAAAGAAATCTTAATAACAAAAGGCGAAGAATAAAATCATCAAAGGGAGAATTTTAGCCTTGAACAGGCTAAAATTCGAAGTTAAAATTTACCGGCTGATCCGTCTCATCAATTCTTCACGATATTGGTCGCCAATAGGTATTTTTGATTCACCTATTAGTATGACGCTGCGCTCAATACTATTGATCTTGTTCAATGCGATGACAAAAGACCGGTGAACCCTTACAAATTTGAGAGGGGGAAGCTTTTCTAAAAGAGCGGTGATGCTTAACAAAGTATTGATTGGCTGTGATAGGGTGTGGATACACACATAGTCCTTCATCCCTTCAATATATAAGATCTCGTTTAGTGCAACACGGATAGTTTTATAATCGGATTTAATAAATAGATGATCCTGGTAGCGGTTTGTTTCCGGAACCTTCAATCGTTGTTGTACTTTTTGTACTGCTTTTAAAAATCGTTCAAATGGAATGGGCTTGATTAAGTAATCTACCGCATCAGCTTCGAAACCATCAAGGGCAAATTGTGAAAACGCTGTAGTGAAAATAACCAGTGGCGGTTTTTTCAACGTCTTTAAAAAAGCAAGGCCATTGATATCCGGCATTTCAATATCCAGGAACAAGAGGTCTATATTTTCATCAGCCAGCATTGATAAAGCCTTAATTGCATTGGTGAAAGTTCCCGCCAGTTGTAGAAATGGTAACCTTCCCGCATAGTTTTCAATCACCTCCAGGGCTAAAAACTCATCATCTATTGCAATGCACCTGATCATTTACCTGGGTTGAAGATTTAAAGTAAGTGTAGCAGTAAAATTATCATCATTTTCCTGCAGTTCCAACTGATGGGTATTTGGGTATAGCAAAACCAACCGGCGTTTTAAATTAGCCAAGCCTATCCCCCCTACAATTTTTTCATTGCTGTTCCTGATCTTATTTGTTGTTTTTAATTGAATTATTAGCGGACTAGCCTGCAACTCGATATTTATAGGTTCGGTCCCATGTTTAAATATGTTTTCAATTAATGGTAATAGCAGTAATGGTTCTATTTGAATTGACTCAAGATCTCCGATAACCTTCATGCCGGTATTTTCGCCCGATTTATTTTTTAATTGTTGTAATGAAACATAGGTTGCTATCATTTCAGCTTCATGTGCTAATGGTACTTCCTTAACGTTTGTTTCATAAAGCAGGTAACGCATGATCCTGGATATTCTCAATATTGTTTCTGGTGTTTCCGGTGCTTGTTTGAGCGACAACGCATAAAGATTATTGAGGGAATTAAAGAAAAAATGAGGGTTAACCTGTGCCTTCAAAAAATCTAATTCAGATTTTAACTGCTGATTTTCCCTGTCTTTTTCCAATTGTTTTTGCCTGAACCAGTCGGTACTGAAACGAATCAATATAGATAATATTAAAAACCAGGTTATATTCAGGCTGTCTATCCAAACGTTTTTAACGAAAGGAAACCGATTCAGATTAGTATTAGGGTAATGTGCAGTTGCCAGGCACACACCAAGCAGCAATACAAGAGCTATATTAAGAGAAATATAGCGCAATATCTTCAATTTGGCCAGTGCTGCAGGAATGAGGTAAAGATAATTAATGTAAAAAATGAGTGCCTGGAAAATAAATTTTGGTCCATAATGGGTTGAGAACTCAATGAAATTATATTTGGCTGAATTGCCATTATATACTGCTAAGACGTAAGCTACCCAACCCAACCCATGAAGCAATACCGGAAGGTAGCGATCTATAATTTCCCGATGTCTGGATTTAGTAAAAATCATTAAATACTATAATACGCATTATTTTGATCAGGCTACAAAGTTTCCTTTAACTGGAATTATTTATAGATGAACGGGTAGATTTTAGCCGTCAAAAATTTAATAGTACGTTCGAACAGACTAATCTACCGGATCATTTGCCAGGTCTAAAACAAAATTCCCTGTTCCTTTTCCGGGCCCTGTAATTCCTTCTGATAGGAGCGGATCAGGCCGATAAGTTCCGGGCCATATTGTGCAGCTTTCTGTGGACCAACGCCTTTGATAGCACTAAGTGCTTTAAGCACCTCAGGGAGTTTTTCAGCAATAGTTGCCATTGTTTTTTCAGACAGGATCATATTGGGCATTATCTTGTCTTTTTCGGCCAAAGTATCACGCCAGCTATGTATTTGATTAAATAGCTTTTCGTTTGGTTTGGCGTTCAGGGCTTTAACGTATGAACTTGATTGGTCGGCCGCAGTTTTGGTTTGCGCATTCTTTTTGATCGTGAGGTATGCGGCAGCGGTAAAACTTTCATTAGTAAAATGCTCCATTAGATTGAGCCGGATCATCATGTAGCGGATAAGCTGATCAGCCTTGGCTGCTTTTTCTTTTGAGTTACCAATCAGGCCCGGGATTTGCTTATGCAGGCTTTCTATGGCATTCTTTAGTTTTTCGCTGAAATAGACAGCTGCTTTTGCCGTGCGTTCTGTCGTTAGTTGCCGGGTAAACTTTTCTGCCACATCCAAAATATCTTTTTGAAGGTCAGGAATAAGTTCTTCAAAACCGCGGGCTTTAGTTTTAAGGCCGTTAAGGTTAAATAGTTCAGCAAGCAGGTGTTGCCTGTAATTTTCGCGGTGTCGTTCAAGGCTTTCCGGATCCGCTCCAATGGATTTGGCTTGTTCGTTAAAACGGGAAATGGCTGGGTCGCCAATGATGTTATGCTGAGCTATAGGGTTACGCAGTACCATGCCTGCAAGGCTGCGGCAGCGGCTCAAGGCAACATAAGCCTGTCCATGGGTAAAGGCTTCGCTTACATCAATAATGGCCTTGTCAAAGCTAAGCCCCTGGCTTTTATGAATAGTGATAGCCCATGCGAGCTTTAGCGGGATCTGTGCGAAGCTACCCGCATTGGTTTCGCTGATCTCCTGCTCCTCCAGCTTGTATTTAATGTTTGTCCACTCAAGTGCCTGAACGGCTATTTCTTTACCTTCATTGCCGCATTGAACAAAAACCGTGTCGCTTTCAATCCGCGTGATGGTGCCTATCTTGCCATTATAAAAAAGCTTTTCGGCTGAGCTATCATTCTTTACAAACATTACCTGCGCGCCCGTTTTGAGTTTCAGCGTAGTTTCAGTGGGATAAGCATCTTTCGGAAACTCTCCGCGTATAGTGGCTTTAAATTCAAATTCCTGTTCGGACAGTGCTTCAACAAATTCGTTGTTGATCTGTTGTGCCAGCGCATTATGAGTAGTTAATGTAATATATGGGTCTTCTGCTGATGGGTGAAAGTCTGGCTGGTGCCGGGCATTTAGTAGGTCAAGGCTTGCCTCACTTATTGTTTGATTGCGTACTTCGTTTAAAATATCTACAAAAGCCTGTTCCTTTTGCCGGAACACGTGGTTAAGTTCTATCCTTACACATAATGCTTTTTGCATTACCTGGCTGCTGAAAAAATACGGTGTGGTATAATAACGGCTCAATATCACCCATTCTTCATCGCGGATGATAGGGCTGAGCTGGGAAAGATCACCTATAAGCAACAGCTGCACGCCACCAAATGGATGAGCCGATTCTTTTACATTCCGGAGGATCAGGTCGATTTGGTCGAGCACATCCGGCCGCACCATACTGACTTCATCAATGATCATCAATTCTAAATTAGCCAGTAAGTCTTTCTTTTCCTCGCTATAATGAACATCCGGCCTGGTATTCCCGCCAGGGATAATTGGTCCGAATGGAATCTGGAACAAAGAATGAATGGTCATGCCGCCGGCATTGATAGCAGCTACACCTGTAGGGGCCACCACAGCCAGTTTCTTTTTTGATTCCCGGCGGATCTGCTGAAGGAAAGTAGTCTTTCCGGTGCCAGCTTTACCGGTCAAAAAAACAACAGTGTTGGTAGATTCTACATAATCAAAAGCTAATTGCATTACCGGGTTCATCGGTGGTAAAGTTATGCTAATAATTTTAGTTTTGCCACCGTAAATGCAAAAATCCCTCCAAAGCCATGCTCGAAGGGATTTTGTTTTAGAGGTGATTTGTGTTACTAACCTAACAGAGTGAATTTTGAGTTTATTTATGTGTGAAATCTAAAATAGTATCCGATACTTCCGGGTACAATTTGATCAAATCTTTACGATTGCCAATTGTATAATCTACCGGATTGAACCCCGGAGCCATCGTAACCCCCATTAAAGCATATGATCCGCCGGGTGTTAGCCTCGAGCCAAGCCAGGTGCCTCCGGGGATAACTTTCATAGGGTATGCCCCCGCAGCCAGATCATTGCTGAAAGTACATATTTCGTATCGATTGGGATAATTATCAGGGTAAAGGAGCAGCATCTGTACCGGATCACCACTGTAAAAATGATAAACCATATCTCCGGTTACCTTATGCAATACTGAAATGGATCCCGACTCTAAAAAATAGTAGATCGCATCTGACAAAGGGCGATCGCTTTTAACCGGGGGGAAGCCAGGTAATACACTATTAGGGAGGTTTATTGAAGAGGTATAAGTTCCTGCGAAAAAGCCGCCTTCATCTTTGTTAGGCTGCAGTTTTAACCAATCAATTACATTTTGTGGCGTTGGCATAAGTTATGGTTTAGGTTATTGTTAGTGTTTTATGTACTATGCAGTGATGAAATTTCATCACTGCATAGTTTGTTGCTATCAAGCTTTTTACAGCACAAGGAATCTTTTATGGGATTATCTGCGTGCGGTTTAACGGACTCAGATCTGTTAACGGAGGCTTAGGCGGGTTAAAAGGCGAGCCGACACTCTGCTGAAACCTGAATAAGTTTATGTAAATTATATCACTCTTAATTGCTTTTAGCCTTTCATAATTTCCTCCGTAATACATTTTGGCCCAATCATGCAGCAACGGGTCTATATAATTTACATAAGCCCCCACTGCATTTCCTGCAACGCGCAAGGCTTCAAAAAATTCATATGCCCATTCAACATTTGATACTGCATCTCCCGGTTTGTCCTGATCCCAGATCGATTTTACTTCTGGAATAAAACGGGCATCCCGGTAAAAATACGCTGTATCTTCGGATGATTTCTCCGATATCGCACCACCGGCCAATGTCCATACCGCAAAGCTGGCGGGAGAAGGGGCCATATTCATATATTCGGTAATAACTTTAGCCACTTTATTATTCATTCCATGTTTAGGAAGGATAAGCGACCGCATATATGCACTGCGGTTATTAACCAGGGTAATATAGCCGTTATAAAATTCCCATTCCGGCAAAGTCATGTTGCGGAGGTCCAAATTAATTGGTTTTATTTTTAACAGCTTTTGCAGCCAATCCATTCCTTCGGCCCATTCACCATTAAATACAGGTGTAAGCCCAATAGTTTTTACGTTTTTTGTTGCGTCAAGCGGATCGGGCTGATTACCCATAAAGCCGTATGCAGTCATCGCGTTGGGTATGGTTTCCACCCACTCATTGTAAACACCCAAAACTTCATCCACACTTTCCAGTGGATACCTGATCTGACCCACCAGCATTTTCTCGCTGAATGGCTTGTGAACTTTCATTTCCATCTCCACTATTATCCCAAAGTTCCCGCCGCCGCCACCGCGGCAGGCCCAGAAAATATCCTGGTCTTCTTTTGATTTGCTGTCAATATCAATGTGACGCAATTTTCCATCCGGAGTCACTATCTGCATGCCAAGCAAGCTATCAACACTCATACCATATGAGCGGGATACAAAACTATAGCCACCCCCCTGCATAAATCCCGGTGGCGCAACGGTAGGGCAGCCGCCGCCTACAGGGATCAGTCCGGTACCCGTATCAATCATAAATTGGTACAGATCGCTCCAGATCACACCCATTTGGGCAGTAAGGCTTTCCTTCTTTTTATTGAACGAGATCTTATTCAGATGCTTCATGTCAATTACCACCCCATTATCATTCAGGCAATAGCCTGCCGCGCTGTGGCCGCCGCCTTTTATGTTGAAAGGGAGGTTATGTGTAACTGCAAACCGATAACCAATCACTACATCCTCAACAACCGTAGGACGGATAATTAACCGGGGCCGGAGCTGGATGCGTCCGTTATCTATTTTGATAGCACTTTCATAATTAGTGTCACCTGGCTGCAATACGTAACCGCTCAGTTCACGAATTAATTCATTAATTGCCGTTGTTAACATGATTTAAATTTTATAGAGTGAATAATAAATTAAGGGGCAGGTGTAACAGGGGCCTCCATAACATACGAGTCGAAAATATAAGTATCCAGGATCATCCCTTTGGTGGCCGGAAAAAATGCATCGTGTTCTTTACTTGTTAGGTAAGCACTGTAATACGCTTTGCTCTTCCATAAAATATTTATTGCCACATCGTAATTGGTAATTGATACGTCCCGTTTCATATTCGCTAATCCGCCAATAGCAAATACACAAATGCCTGCATGGTCTGAAAGGTGTTTCATACAGATCTCCGTGAATTTTTTAATTGATTCCTCTGATTTATCTGCCAGCGAAAAGTAAATGCTGTGCATCATGCGGGGAGGCTGACCTGCAGCAGGTGGCGTATTATCTTTTCCATGAATAAGATGGCTGAGAAATGAATCATAAACTCGTCTTCCGGTACCGGGGGCCCAGCGGTCTACCTCTATCACAAACTGGCTATGCTTGGTATCGGTCTGGTTATATTTGTCAAACGCTGCTTTATTCTCAAATATTTGGTTCATCGCAACATTGAAATTACGATCGTTCTCCAAACGGAACATATCTTCCGCAAGCTGGGCTATCCAAAAAGAGAGCATTCCATCAGACGTAGACAAATAGGCGCTGCAGGCGTCCATATAACTCTCGCGCAATCCTGGCGTGCTGCCCATAGCCAGGCTGAAGTATGTGCTGTGCATCATCTTCGGCGATGTGTTGTTTTCCATGATTTTATGGTTTAGGTTGTAAAATTTTTGCTTTATTTTAATTAAAAACTTTTTAGAATAGCATCCGCTGCTTTAAAGGCAAGCGCTGTCATGGTTAATGTTGGGTTTGATGTAGCCGTAGTAGGGAAGGAGCCGCAGCCTACAATATATAGGTTGTCATGATCCCAGCTCTTCATATTGGCATCTGTTACAGAGTCATCCTTTGTAAATCCCATCCGGTGTGTGCCCATAACATGGCCTGCCCCCTGCGAATAATACTTTACACCTTCATATTCAAATACGCCGCCACTTCCTACGGGTACACCTGTTGCATTTTCTACCTTAAGGGTGTCAAAAATAAGATCAGTTGCAGCAGCCGCAGCTTTAAAGCCTTGCATGGTGTAATCATCAAAGTCGTAATAAATCTCAGGCCGTGGAACGCCCAGGTTATCGAAACAGGTTGTTGAAGGAACGATATAACAATTATCATCAGGTAATTGCTCTATTAAGAAACCTATCCGGAACTGGCGTACAAAATTGAGCTGGATCTTTTTCCTGAGCTCCGAGCCAAAAATTCCGATTGTGGGTTGGGTTGGTTGAGTCGCTGGCGGCGCCGGGCTCACCATTTCAATCACCTGGTTATAAGGCGCACCACCGGGCCAGTTCCAGCCTTCATTGCCAATTTCAATCCGGAAAGAAGCGCGCGTTTCACGGAACGCTCCGTCGCGCGTACCTTCAATGCCCGATGTTGATAAAGGCCCCCTGAACGGATACACAGGGGTTGGCATCAGGCCCCAGCCAAGGTACATAGGGTGGTCCATCAGGTTTTTACCCACCTGTGTGCTGTGGTTGGCAACGCCGGCAGGTATTTGCTTGTTCGACATCAGCAATAATTTTGCAGCTTCAATGGCATGGGCTGCTATAATGTATTTTGTGCCTGTAGCGGTAAATGTACCTGTAGAAGGTCCTCCTATAGTTTCGTATGTTTTGTACTCAATACCATTTACTTCCATTGTATCCATATTCAATGTGATATTGGTTGCAACTGCCTGGTAAATGATATCTACATTGCCGGTCATCAATGCTTTGGCCATGGTTACTGTAGCATCGTATTTAGCCTGGATAGGGCAGATGGGCGTACAATTGGTATTACCCTGGCACTGGCGGCGGCCATTGTCATAAAACTCGCCGTTCTTCATTTGATTGGGTACGCCGTTACGGCCTGCAGGTGTTCCTGTAACCTTTAGCGAGCTCCCCTCAAAAGTTAGCCCGGTCAGTCCTTTATCAATCGTATTATCAAGAATTGTAGCAGGGATTTTAGCCATAGGGTAAACATATCCTTCGCTAAAAGTTATACCGTGAATTGCCTGTTCGTCAACATCAGCCGATACGCCGATTTCAAATTCGGCCTGGTCGTAGTAATCAGAAAGATCCTCATAACCTATAGGCCAGTCTACACCTTTGTTATATTTCGATTTCATTTTGAAATCGTTCGGCATCATGCGCAGGCTGGTACCCAGCCAGTGCCATGATGTACCACCTCCGCGGCGTTCATATGTACTGCCGAACGGCAGAGGGCCCCGCTGAATAAAATAACCTTTGTCTATTGACGTTTTTGGGTCCTCGCAATCAACGATTCCGGGATCAGGCGGTGGTACCGGAGGTTGTGCCGGGTTGTCCACCGTAAATGGCGGCACCGGATTGATATCTAATACCGAAGGCCGCGGGGCATTATAATTTTGAACATATGGCGATTCAGGGGTTTTAGCCATTGCTAAAAAAAAGGTCTCCATGAATTCACCACGGTTACCTGTTTCAAGATTGTTTTCATTAGGATCGGTGATCAGGCCGTCAATTGCTATACCTGCTTCCAGTACCAGTACACTTTTACCGGCATCGGCAAGCCGGTATGCCAGTAAGCTTCCGGCCCAGCCGCCGCCTACTATCACTACATCATATTGTTTGGTTGAATTATCCATTGTTTGAATATTTTAGTCGGTTTAGGTTACTGATTAGTTTATTGGAGGTAGCGTTGGGGTATCGGCCCAATAACCAAATGTGCCTGTGCTGAAACCCATAGGGTGCGCACCCATTTCGCCCCATACAAGACCGTTTTTATAGGCCAGTGATGAAACAACATGATCATTATTGGGCGATGGTACAAAGGCTGCAGGGTTTTTACCCAAGTCATACCAGATGCCGAAAAACCACATGTAAATAATATTTTGCGCCAGGCGCGTTATTGCAAGGTTGTTGATGATCTTATCTCTCACCGCAGCTTCCATTTGAGCTGGCGGCGTTGCGGAGATGCTGTCCCATACCTGGGTTAGCAGATCCAGTTGGGTTGCAGGTATGTTGTTACCCGGTACGCTTAATTCGGCATACAGCGCTTCTGCTATCCGCTGGGTATCCCGTGCCGGTTTCAGGGTAGTGGCCGGATAACCGGTCAATGCCGCAGAAAGATTTACGAATTGGTCAAGAGTCATATGATAGGTTTTAAGGTGTAAATGTTTATTTCTTCTTAATAATAGCTTTTGCTGTTTTTAAAAGATAGGTGAAGTCTGCAGGTCTGCCGCCCCATGATACAGATCCGTTATGGCAGTCTATACAGCTTGAAGTAACAGCAGGGGTGTAAGTAACTTTTCCATCCTTTAAATTGCCCTGGTCATAGGTTTCCAATGTAGCATTGGCCATATAAACAGGGAAAGGGTTACCTGTATTGCTCGCCGTAGGGTTTACCGGCCATTGGGTACCAACCAGTTCATAGTACTGCCATACGTTGCGCGGATTAACGGCAACAAGTACTTTATGAATTGAATCATTCAATGCCTGCGTTCCGGTGTAAATAGGAGTGAGGCGGGCTATCTGGCTTGGGATTTGTCCCGGAATTCCTGGGTTCCAGGGTTGAACAGGCGCTTTGTTCAGCGCTTTATCGCTTGCAGCCGGGTTGTAATAATTATAGTGTTTGTCTTTTTGGATCTTGTCAAAGTCAGGTGCGTTGTCAACCTGCTCAAAAGTAGACCAGATCCATTGCGGCGAGGTTATTGTTTTTGTACCTATATGCAGGCCAACTAAGCCAACCCACGCTTCATAAGTTGAATCTTTAATGCCCCTTGAAGGTAATGCCGGAATATGAATTGTGGCTTTAACCTTATGAAACCTTGAAGTGTCATCACCCTTGCCCATAATTTTCCATGATGCTTTTACCATCACAGCGCCCCATGTTTTTTTGGCATTGTTTCCTTCGGGGAAGATAACACTGTCAGTAAAGCTTTGCTGACCTTGAATATTATAGAGTGTATGCTTGTCTATATAATCGAACATTTCTTTATTCATGGCAATTTCAAAACGGTTGTATTGTCCGTTCTGGTCAATCAGCGGGCCGGTAAGAAAAGGCTGGAAAATGGCGGTCATATTCGGCGGGGTTTTACCTGTTTGCGAAAGATTTGCCTGTTTGCTTTGTGCGGCAATATCCCATGGTTTAGGCATTTGTCCGCTATCAAGGAATACCTCATAATTCTTTTTATAGGTTTCCCATACAGTGAGCGCATCGCCATGCTGGCCAATTACTCCGCCGCCCTGGGCAGGCCAGCATAGGGCAATGAATGAATCCCACGAGAAAAGGTCAAAGCTCCGGCGTACAGTTGTCTCAAGCTTACGATCTGCCGGAGGCGGAAGCGTAACATCAAAAGGCAATACGGGGCTAAGCGATGAGCTTATTTTACTGGTGTCAGTAGTCGTGTTTCCTCCTGTCACTGGGCCCGGGCCGCAGGAAGCAAAATTGAGATAGGCTATAGCAGTCCCAAAAACAATTAACAATGTGATTGCGTTGATTTTTTTCATTGGTCTAGGTTTATAGTTGATAATTTGGGTAATCGGGCAATGGTGCTGGTTCCTTTTCTTCTAAAAGTAAAACAGCTTGGAATGCGGATGTATTATTTCCTCCTGAGACGCTTTGATCTGCAGCATGAAACGCACAACGGACAATTGCAATATTTGAATTTTTACAGAAGCCAGAAATTTTAAATTCTGCCATGATATGATAAGGTATTTTAGGTGTTACGAGTTTTGACTCATCCAAATGTAGATAAATTATTGATATAATTAATATTTATGAAAAATTTTATTTCTAGTAAATAAGCAGCAGCTTATTTACTTATTAGGAAAGATTAAACACTCCCGTATTGTACTTACAAATTAAGTTGATTGACATATCCGGGGCCTCCTGGCAGTGCTTTTTATAGATACTGATTACCTTTTTATTGTGTAGAAATGGCTAACCAACCATATGTATTCGAAACATAACAGTACCAGTAAAACAAAGAGCAAACCGATCACCTCCAGGTAGTTGAGTTGCCTGATCAAATGAAACTTTATTTTTTTATAAGGCCTGTCCATTTAAAATAGAATTAGATAATATCAATAATTCATCTCCACTGTCATTACCTAAACCTTATATCAAATATAAGGCATAATTAAATTTAATAATCATCCTAATATAATGTCTTCCATGCCGCTTAAGGGCGTTTTCCTGTTTTAATAGCTTGCCTGAACGTTGTGAAACAGAAAAAACTTAAACATTTTAGCTATAAATGTGTTGTAGAAAATGTGATTATAAATGGATTATAATCCTGTTTTTTAAATTACATACTTATGAAAATTAAATTTTTGCTGCCGGTAATTCTCCTGGTGGCGGTAGTAGCCCAAAGTTGCGTAAGCAATAAGAAATACGCTGAATTACAATCAAATTATAACAAATCGCTCGACACCAACAGCAAATTGAAACAAAGCTGGCAGGTAACCCAGCAGGAGCTTTCGGGGTCGAGAGCAAGGGTAACAAGCCTTGAAGAGCAAATAGCCCAGGCAAAATCGAATTCAGCCGCATTGCAGGATGCGCTTAACAAATGTTTAGCAGGCAACAACCAGGGCAATGTAAATATTGCCAAGCTGGCCGACCAGATCACCGCTTCTTCCCAATACATCCGGCACCTGGTAGATCTTAAAAATAAGAGCGACTCGTTAAACCTGGTGCTTACCAATAACCTTACCCGTTCGTTGAGCCCGGATGAAGTAAAAGATGTTGATATAAAGGTGCTGAAAGGCGTAGTATATGTTTCATTGTCTGATAATATGCTTTATAAATCAGGTAGTTATGAAATTTCAGACAAGGCGGGAACTTTATTAAGCAAAGTTGCCAAGATCATAAATGATTATTCAACTTATGATGTATTGGTTGAAG
>Ga0193702_1000349_pt1 | contig 17032 bp, 17 predicted proteins | sample U3a1metaG_FD_143060 | JGI IMG/M metagenome (GOLD analysis project Ga0193702, IMG submission 143060) | Soil microbial communities from a riparian zone of the East river system, Colorado, United States - U3a1 | ecosystem: Environmental > Terrestrial > Soil > Riparian zone | place: USA: East River... | reverse complement strand
ACCGATGGTCATGCGCACCAGCGTCAGTACATTTTCGCCCCTTTTTGTACGGATTTCGCACGGTTCCCGTGCAGCGGCGCACTAGATTTGTGCCCCTGAAAATAGGTTCATTAAGATTTGTTAATGTATGTTGTTTTTGCATAATTAATGCACAAGGATCGTTGACCGAAGTTTCGCGACGAACCTACGATTGGGTCGCACCCAAGTCGAAGTTGTTGAAAATTAAGGCCGGTGTAATAACTAAAAAATTAATTAAACCACCACGATAAACATACTGAAGAGGATGTCTTTTTATATGAAGTTGAAAATGAAATCAATGCCGCTCGCGATCCTGTATGCGATCGCAAGTGGCGCCCTGTCCACCGCCGTGGTTCATCCAGCAATGGCGCAACAAACGGCGGCCGACGCGATGCCGGCGCCGCAACGGGTGGTGGTGACTGGCTCGAATATCAGCCGCGCCGACCAGGAGACGCCCAGCCCTGTTCAAGTCATTTCGGCGGACGACCTGAAGAAGTCGGGCTACACGTCGGTGTCCGATGTATTGCGTAACATCACCGCCAATGGGCAAGGCACGCTAAGCCAAAGCTTTAGCGGTGCATTCGCCAAAGGCGCCACCGGCGTCGCGCTGCGCGGCCTGACCGTCGGCGCCACCCTGGTGCTGATCGATGGTCACCGGATGGCGCCTTATCCGCTGTCGGACGACGGCCAACGTGCGTTTGTCGATATTTCCAACATTCCGTTCGATGCGGTGGAACGCATCGACATCGTGAAAGACGGCGCCTCGGCCGTGTATGGTTCCGACGCGATCGCCGGTGTGGTCAATGTGATCCTCAAGAAATCGTATACCGGCACCAATCTCACCGCCGAACAGGGGACGTCGCAGGCTGGCGGCGGCAACGCCGTGCACGCGGCGGTCACCCACGGCATGGGAGACCTGGACAAAGACGGCTACAGCGCCTACCTCAGCGCCGAATACCGTCACACCGATCCGATCCGCCTTGACCAGCGCGCTGGCCAATCCTGGACCGATGGCGATTGGACTTCGCGCGGCGGCATCAATATCAACCCTGGCGTTCCCAACATTTCCAATGCCGGCCTGACGAGCCCGAACACACCGTTCCTTTACAATCCAAAAGGCACGGGCGGTGCAAACAACCCTGCCAATTATGCGTTCGCCCCAGGCTGCGACTTCACTTCGTACAAGGCCGGTCAATGCGCCATCAAGGACCCCTATACCCAGCTGCAGCCAGAAACGCAAAACATCAACCTGCTCGCCAGCGTGACGAAAAAGCTGGGCGGCGATTGGCTGCTCAATGTGAAAGCGTCCGCGCTTGACAGCAAGGACACGATCGTCACGGGTTTGCCGGCACGGTTCCCAGCGGGAAACTATCTCGGCAATACGTCGCTGGGACCAGGGGTCACTATCGCCCAGGTCGGTGTCATTCCCAGCTTCCTGGTTCCGGCAAACTATCCTGGCAATACCTTAGGCGCACCGGCACGCGTGTATGGCATGGTTCCCGGCCTGGGCCCTGGGATCGACGGCATCGATTCCAAATCGTATCGCGTGGCTGCCGATCTGAGCGGCACCTGGAGCGGATGGGATGTCAACGCGGCAGCAGGGTATACCAAGATCGTTACCGATCAGACGTTTTATAACGTCGTCAACAACACGGCGCTGTACAACGCCCTGAACAGTCCGACTAACCCCTTCCTTATCACCGGCGGCAATAGCCCGGCAGCCATGGCCGCTGTCGCGCAGACGGTGACCGGCCAGACCAGCGCCGAACTGGACTTCCTGGAAGCGCGCGCGTCGCACGAAGTGATGCCGCTCGGTGGCGGCACGATGTCGTTTTCCGGTGGCCTGAGCTTCGTTCACCGGAAGCTCGACGCTCCCGATCCAACCTTGTTCGCTAACGGCACGCTCTCCGGAAATACCGCTTTCGCGATCGGCCAGCAAAACGATGCGGCTGGCTACGTTGAGCTGTATGCGCCGGTCACCAAGACGCTCGAATTCGATGCCGCCGCGCGTCTCGATCACTACAATACCTACGGCAATTCGAGCACGCCAAAAGTGGGCTTCAAATATACGCCGATGGAACAGGTGGCCTTCCGCGGCACGCTGTCGAAAGGCTTCCGGGCGCCTGGGCCCGCCGAAAGCGGCATCGCCGGCAAGCGCTTCTTCAACGGCACCGTCAATGATCCTATCTTTTGCAGCAATGGCAATCCTGCGACCGCGGGCAATGTCATTTCAGGTTGCAATCTGCGACCCGCCTACGTGCAGACGACGTCGGCAACCTTGCAGCCTGAGAAATCGACCTCCGCCACCTTTGGCTTGATCCTGGAACCCATCAAGGGTTGGAGCACCACGGTCGATTACTACAACATCAAGATTAACGACCAGATCGTGACCGCGATGGCGCTGCCGAGTTTTGTGCCGAACTATGTGCGTGGCGGACCGGTGCCGGAACTCGTTTCGGACGGCCACGGCGGCACGGTGACCAGCACGCCAGCCGTCGGCGACATTCTGTACACCTTGACCGGCTACGTAAACGCCAATTCCACCAAAACCAGCGGTATCGACATCGACACCTCGTACCGGTTCAGGTTTGGCGACTACGGCAGCCTGAAAACCGGAATCCAGCTTACCCATCTGTTCAGCTTTATCCTGACGGCGAATGGCATTCCCTACCAGTTGGCAGGGACCCACGGCCCGTCGGGCACGGGCGGCGATACAGGCAATCCGAAAAATCGGGCGCAGGCAACTTTCTCGTATGACAAAGGCGCCTTCAACGCAACCACGACCATGAACTGGATCGGCGATTACCAGGCGGCCGATCCATCGGTGGGGCGCACCACGTGCACGGCCGGTATCAATTCCGTGTTTACCCGCTTCCCCAACGTCGCTGTCCCGCCTCAGCAATATTGCACGATCGGCTCGTTCATGTCGACCGACCTGACGCTGACGTACAAGCTGGACAAGAAATGGACATTACATGGCACGGTGCTGAACTTGTTTAACCGTGCTCCGCCAACCGATGTGGCAACCTTTGGCGCAGCTGGTGGCGGCGTCGCGGCTTACAACCCTGCAATGGCGCAAGCCGGTGCGGTCGGCCGCTTCTTTAACGTCGGCGCATCGTACAGGTTCTAAGCGAGCCTGCGTTTAGCCTGCGAAGCTGCAGTGCAAGAGAGGCGAGCACGACAACTTGTCGGCTCGCCTCACTTTGGGTCTACTATCAACTGTTTCTTCGCTACTTCGCATCAACCACAAGAAAGGCATTGCTCATGTACCGCGCACTACTATTAAGCTGTTTCGCCCTCGGCTGCTCGTCCCAGGTCCTCGCGGCCGAGTACACACTGCTCGCCAAGCCAGACACCGTGGCGTGGGGCTACTACTCCGGCCTGGCCAAGCCGGCATTGACCGTACACACCGGTGATACCGTACGCATGCAAACGCTCTCCACCTGCGGTTCGCCGGAACGCTTGATGGAACGCGGCGTCAAGCGCGAGGACATTCCAGCCTACACCGACCTGATCTACAAAGGGGTCCCGGATAAGGACAAGGGACCGGGCGGCCACATCCTGACAGGGCCGGTTGCCATTGCCGAGGCCGAGCCGGGCGACGTGCTCGAGGTGCAGATCCTGAAGGTCGACATCGATACCAATTTCGCTTGCAACGGCTTCGGCGTCGGACGCGGTTTCCTGCCGATGGAGTACCCGTACAGCCGCTCGAAGATCATTCCGCTCGACCGCGAGAAGATGATGGCGCATTTCGCGCCAGGCATCGAGATCCCGCTTCACCCGTTCTTCGGCAGCATGGGCGTGGCTCCGGCCGGCGGCAAGATCGACAGCGCACCGCCATTTGTGCACGCCGGCAACCTGGATAATAAGGAACTCGTTGCAGGCACCACGCTGTACATCCCGGTCGCGGCCAAGGGCGCCCTGTTCGAGGCAGGCGACGGCCATGCCGGCCAGGGTAACGGCGAGGTGGACATCACTGCGCTCGAAACCTATCTCAGCGGTACATTCCGTTTTGTGGTGCACAAGAACAAGCACCTGACCTGGCCGCGTGCCGAAACGCCGGATTACTACATTTCCATGGGTTTCAGTAAGGATCTGAAGGAAGCAACCGAGCACGCGCTTCGCGACATGATCGAATTCCTGGTGGAAGAGAAGCACCTGAGCCGCGATGACGCTTACATGCTCGCCAGCGTCGCGGTGGATATGAACATCACCCAGCTCGTCGATGGCAACGTGGGGGTGCATGCGATGTGTCCGAAGAAGATCTTCACCGCCAAGGCAAGCCACTAAGCGGGGCATTGCAGTGCGGCGTGTCGCCAGGCCTGGCGACACGCCGCATCTTGTCAGCCACCCCGGATAAGCGCAGCGGCGAGTCCTTGAAGGACACCCGCTCTTTGCTATTCGATCTTCAGCTTCGACAGCTTGGGGTCGGGCGCCGGGTAGCTAAGCTTCAGGTCCTGGAAAATATCGAGCAGCAGGGTGGCGATGATCAGGTTGCGGTGGGTCTTGGAATCGGCCGGCACGATGTACCACGGCGAGCGGTCGGTGTCGGTGGCGACGATCGCGCGTTCGTAGGTACGCTGGTAGTCGTCCCACTTCTTGCGCTGAACGAGGTCGTCGGGGTCGAACTTCCACTGCTTCTCGGGACCGTCGATGCGCTCCTGCAGGCGTTTGCGCTGCTCGTCCTTCGAAATATGGAGGAAAACCTTGATCACCATGGTGCCTGTCTCGGTCAACATGCGCTCGAAGTCACCGATCTGGGCGTAGCGGCGCTTGCATTCCTTCTCGTCGATCGTGCCCTGCACGACGGTGACCAGCACATCCTCGTAATGACTGCGGTTGAAGATCGCGATCTCTCCCCACACCGGCACATGCCGGTGCACGCGCCACAGGAAGTCGTGCGCGAGTTCGGCGTCGGTGGGCGCCTTGAACGACACCGCGCGCAGGCCCATCGGATTGATGCGGCTGAACAGGGCTTTCAGGGTGCCGTCCTTGCCCGAGGTGTCCATGCCTTGCAGGACCAGCAGCACCTTGTGCTTGCGCTGTGCGTACAGCATGTCCTGCAGCACAGCGATCTGATCGGTCAGCTCGGCGGTCAGGGCGCGCTCGTGCTCCTTGACGCTGCCGTTCTTGTTTTTGTCGCCGGCGGCGCGCAGGGGTGTGGCGGCGGCGGCGTCCTCGCGCAGCTTGACGGCCTTTGGCGCGCGGAACATCTCGCGCGGGGTCATGAGGCCACCGCTGCCAGATGGGCGAGTTCGATCTTCATGCAATGGTCCATCACCACGTCGAGGCCGGCGGCGGCGGCCAGATCGGCGGCCTGCTGGTTGACGATCCCGAGCTGCATCCACAGGCAGCGCGCACGGATCGCGATGGCGTCGCGCGCGATGGGGAGAATGTCTGCCGACTTGCGGAAGCAATCGACGACGTCGATATGCCGGCCGTCGGCGGCCAGGGCATCGGCCGCCTCGTGCAGCTTGGGGTAGACTTGTTCGCCGAGGATCTGCTGGCCGGCGTAAACCGGATTGACCGGGATGATCCGGTAGCCGTGCTGCTGGAGGAAATGCGCGACCACGTGGCTGACGCGGTCTGGATTGGCGGACAGACCGACCACGGCGATCGTTTTACTCTCCCTGAGAATCTGGGCGATGGTCTTCATGTTGGGTGCACTCATGACATTAGATGCAGCCAAGCGTATCAGGTTTGCCACAAGGCGCGGCGCAGCCTTGGCGCCGGTGTCGGGGGAGGTGGCGCGGCGGCTGAAAGCAACTCGGCGAGCGCAAGCGCGCAGTTCCCCATCACGCAGCGCGGAGCCGCGGCGCTGTGCGCACTTCGGCGGGGATGATTCTTGTGTGCGTAGCTGCAGGGACGGCGGCGGTCACCGGCTTCAGGGTGTTGACGATGGTGAAGCCCAAGCCCAGGAAGCCGAGGGTCATGGTGAGGATCGCACCCACCATCCACGCGTACATGCGCGCGTTCGCGGCGCTCATGTCGCCCTTGGTGGCCAAGTGCGGCAGTTCGGTCTCGACGCGGATGCTCAGGCCCTCGAGCTTGGTCTCGTTGACCGTCAGGCGCCGATCCATGCCGTCGAAGCGCTTATCCATGTCGTCGAAGCGTTGGTCCACGTCGTCGAAGCGTTGGTCCATGCGCCGGCCCAAGCCGTTGATGCAGTCGGTCAGTCGCTGTTCCATCGCCGCCAGCTCTTGCTTGAGCTCTTGCCGCGTGATGCAGTTCACCCGCATGAACGCCACGTCGGTCTTCAGCTTGCTGTAGTCGACCTCGAATTCCTTCGATTGCACGTCCATGTCCGCTTCCTCCGCCTGGTAAGTCAACGTTGGACCGGCGGGAGACGAAAAGGTTTAAACATAAAAAAAGGCAGCCGAAGCTGCCTTTCTGCGTACTGCGAGTGCGGTGCTTAGCGCTTGTCGCGCAGCCTGGCGATGGCGGCCAACTGGGCGATCGCGGTCGCCAGTTCGGCTTGCGCCTTGGCGTAGTCGATCTTCGAGTCCTTGTTGACCATCAGTTCTTCCGCCTGCTTCTTCGCAGCCAGTGCTTTTGCTTCGTCCAGGTCGCGACCGCGGATGGCGGTGTCGGCCAGGACCGTCACTGCGTTCGGCTGCACCTCGAGGAGACCGCCAGCCACGAAGACGAACTCTTCTTCGGCCTGGCCAACCACCTTGATCCGTACAGCACCCGGCTTGATGCGCGTGATCAGCGGCGTGTGCTTGGGGTAGATCCCCAGCTCGCCCGCTTCACCCGGCAACGCGACGAACTCGGCGTCGCCTGAAAAGATCAGGGCTTCCGCCGATACCACGTCAACGTGAATAGTGTGTGCCATGTGTGTCCTGTCGAGTCAGGGAGCCCGTGCCGGCGCTCCCTTCCGCTATCTTAGTTGAGCTTCTTGGCTTTTTCGATTGCTTCTTCGATCGTGCCAACCATGTAGAACGCTTGTTCCGGCAGGTGGTCGAGCTCGCCCGATGCGATCATCTTGAAGCCCTTGATCGTGTCCTTCAGCGAGACGTACTTGCCTGGGGAACCGGTGAACACTTCAGCAACGTGGAACGGCTGCGACAGGAAGCGCTGCATCTTGCGCGCGCGGCCAACCAGCAGCTTGTCTTCCGGCGCCAGTTCGTCCATGCCCAGAATCGCGATGATGTCGCGCAGTTCCTTGTAGCGCTGCAGGGTGCCTTGTACGGCGCGCGCGGTGTCGTAGTGTTCCTGGCCGACGACCAGCGGGTCCAGCTGGCGCGAGGTCGAATCGAGCGGATCGACCGCTGGGTAGATACCGAGCGAGGCGATGTCGCGCGACAGCACGACGGTCGAGTCCAAGTGGGCGAAGGTGGTGGCAGGCGACGGGTCGGTCAAGTCATCCGCAGGGACGTACACGGCCTGGATCGAGGTGATCGAGCCGGTCTTGGTCGAGGTGATGCGCTCTTGCAGGCGGCCCATCTCTTCGGCCAGGGTAGGCTGGTAACCCACGGCGGAAGGCATACGGCCCAGCAGTGCCGACACTTCGGTACCGGCCAGCGTGAAGCGGTAGATGTTATCGACGAAGAACAGCACGTCCTTGCCTTCGTCGCGGAACGATTCGGCGATCGTCAGGCCGGTCAGCGCCACGCGCAGGCGGTTGCCCGGCGGCTCGTTCATCTGGCCGTACACCATGGCCACTTTCGAGTTGGCGGGGTTTTCCAGGTCAACCACTTTGGCATCGGCCATCTCGTGGTAGAAGTCGTTACCTTCACGGGTACGCTCGCCCACGCCGGCGAACACGGACAGGCCCGAGTGCGCTTTCGCGATGTTGTTGATCAGTTCCATCATGTTCACGGTCTTGCCCACACCCGCGCCGCCGAACAGGCCGACCTTGCCGCCTTTTGCGAACGGGCAGACCAGGTCGATCACCTTGATGCCGGTTTCCAGCAGGTCTTGCGATGGCGACAGTTCGTCGTACGCAGGCGCCACGCGGTGAATCGATGCGGTTTGCTCGTGCGAGACCGGGCCGCACTCGTCGATCGGATTGCCCAGCACGTCCATGATGCGGCCCAGGGTCGCTTTACCGACTGGCACCATGATCGGTTTGCCGGTGTTCTGGATCGCCATGCCGCGGCGCAGGCCGTCGGAGGAGCCCAGCGCAATGGTACGGACGATGCCGTCACCCAGCTGTTGTTGTACTTCCAGGGTCAGCTCGGAGCCTGCCATTTTCAGTGCGTCGAAAACCTTCGGCATTGCATTGCGTGGGAACTCAACGTCCACCACCGCGCCGATACACTGAACGATTTTGCCATCAGCCATGTTCGTTCCTTCAATAGTTATAAAGTGTTGGGGACAGAGTACCGCGCTACGCGCTCAACTCTTTCCCGCAAAGGGTTTTACACCGCGGCCGCCCCAGCCACGATCTCGGAAAGTTCTTTGGTAATCGCAGCCTGGCGGGTCTTGTTATAGACCAGCTTCAGCTCGCCGATGACGTTACCAGCGTTGTCGCTCGCCGACTTCATCGCGACCATCCGCGCCGATTGCTCGGATGCGAGATTTTCAGCGACCGCCTGGTAAACCAGCGCTTCCACGTAGCGCACCAGCAGCTCATCGATCACGGTTTGCGCTTCCGGCTCGTAGATGTAATCCCAGGAGTGATTACCCTTGTCGCCTTCGAGCTTGTCAGCGGCCAGCGGCAGCAACTGCTCCACCATTGGCTCTTGCTTCATCGTGTTAATGAACTTGGTGTAGCACAGGTAGACTGCGTCGAGTTTGCCGTCCTGGTACTGGTCGAGCATGACCTTCACAGGCCCGATCAGTTTGTCCAGGTGCGGTGTGTCGCCGATCTGGATCGCATGCGATACCACCTTGACGCCAACCCGATTCAAGAAACCCAAACCCTTGTTGCCAATGGCAACTGCTTCAATCTTGTTGCCAGCTGTTTCCAGCTCGCGCGTTTTTTGCGTCACCAGGCGCAGGATGTTGGTGTTCATGCCGCCGCACAGACCCTTGTCGGTCGTGACGACGATGAAGCCAACCGCCTTCGCTTCCACGCTCTTGGCTTGCGCCATGAACGGGTGCGTGTACTCCGGATTCGCAGTCGCAAGATTAGCGGCGATGTTACGAATCTTGTCACTGTAGGGACGAGCGGCCCGCATCCGGTCCTGCGCCTTGCGCATTTTGGACGCGGCGACCATCTCCATCGCCTTCGTGATCTTCTTCGTATTCTCTACGCTCTTGATCTTGCCACGTATCTCTTTGCCTACTGCCATGAGTCCTTACTCCTTCTGATCAGTTATATAATGTTGGGGACAGAGTGACGCTACGCTTGACTCTGTCCCACAAGCAATCAGAAGGCGCCGGATTTTTTGAAATCAGCAACCGCGGCGGCCAGCGCAGTTTCGCCGTCCTTGTCGAGTTGCTTGGTTTCTTCAATCTTGGCCAGGAAAGCAGCTTGCTTGGTCTTCATGTACGCATGCAGGCCAGCTTCGAACGGCAAGACCTTCTTGACTTCGAGGTCGTCGAAGAAGCCCTTGTTCACTGCGAACAGCGAGACGGCCATCAGCGAGATCGGCAGCGGCGAGTACTGGGCCTGCTTCAGCAGTTCCGTCACGCGCGCGCCACGGTCGAGCTGCTTGCGGGTCGATTCGTCGAGGTCGGAGGCGAACTGCGCGAACGCAGCCAGCTCTCGGTACTGCGCGAGGTCGGTACGGATACCGCCGGACAGGTTTTTGATGACCTTGGTCTGCGCCGCGCTACCCACGCGCGACACCGAGATACCGGCGTTGATCGCAGGACGGATGCCCGCGTTGAACAGCGAGGTCTCGAGGAAGATCTGGCCGTCGGTAATCGAAATCACGTTGGTCGGCACGAAAGCGGACACGTCGCCGGCCTGGGTTTCGATGATCGGCAATGCGGTTAGCGAACCGGTCTTGCCTTTGACTTCGCCGTTGGTGAACTTCTCGACATAGTCGGGGTTCACGCGGGCGGCGCGCTCGAGCAGGCGGCTGTGCAGGTAGAACACGTCGCCGGGGTAGGCTTCGCGGCCCGGCGGACGGCGCAGCAGCAGCGAGATCTGGCGGTAGGCGACGGCCTGCTTCGACAAGTCGTCATACACGATCAGCGCGTCTTCGCCGCGGTCGCGGAAGTATTCGCCCATGGCGCAGCCGGAGTAGGCGGAGATGTACTGCATTGCGGCCGATTCGGACGCCGAGGCGGCCACCACGATCGTGTATTCCATCGCGCCGTGCGTTTCGAGCGAGCGCACGATGTTCTTGATCGACGACGCTTTCTGGCCGATCGCGACGTAGATGCAGGTCATGTTCTGACCCTTTTGATTGATGATCGCGTCGATCGCCACGGCCGACTTGCCGGTTTGGCGGTCGCCGATGATCAGCTCGCGCTGACCGCGGCCGATCGGCACCATCGAGTCGATCGACTTCAGGCCGGTCTGCATCGGCTGCGACACGGACTGGCGGGCGATCACGCCCGGTGCGATCTTTTCGATCGGGGCCGACAGCTTGGCGTTGACCGGACCCTTGCCGTCGATCGGCTGGCCCAGCGCGTTGACCACGCGGCCGCGCAGTTCCGGACCGATCGGCACTTCCAGGATGCGGCCGGTGGTCTTGACCGTGTCGCCTTCCGAGATGTGCTCGTAGGAACCGAGAATCACGGAACCGACCGAGTCGCGCTCGAGGTTCATCGCGAGGCCGAAGGTGTTGCCTGGGAATTCCAGCATCTCGCCCTGCATCACGTCCGACAGACCATGGATGCGGCAGATACCGTCGGCGACGGAGATTACCGTGCCTTGATTGCGAACTTCAGCGGAACCTTCGAGACCTTGGATCCGGTTCTTGATCAACTCGCTGATTTCAGATGGGTTAAGTTGCATGCTAACTCCTAATAGTTTCTTGATGCGTAGGGCAAGGGCGGGGACCGCCGGCGCGCCGTGCGAATTCGATTACGACGCGAGCGCAACGTTCATCTGTTGCAGCCTGGCGCGTACCGAGGTATCGAGCACTTCATCGCCAACGACCACGCGCACACCACCGATCAGCGAAGGATCCACTGTCACCGTTGGGTTCAGCTTGCGGCCAAATTTCTTTTCCAGCGTCTTGACCAGGTCGGACACCTGGGCAGCGGACAGGTCGAACGCGCTGACGATGACGGCATCGGCGGCGCCTTCCTGTGCATTCTTGAGCACAGCGAACTGGGCGCCGATTTCCGGCAGCAGGGCGACGCGGCCGTTTTCGATCAGCATGGCGATGAAGTTTTTGGCTTCAGCAGTCAGCGGCGACTTGACCAGCGACGCAAACGCGTCGGCGACCTGCGCCTCCGTAACGTTCGGGTTGCGGGCGAAAGCGAGCATGTCCGGGTTGGCGCCGATCTGGGCCAGTTCCGACGTGATGTTCGACCAGGCCGCCATGTCGCCGGTTTGGGCGACACGGAACAGCGCTTCGGCGTAGGGACGGGCGACGGTTGCGAGTTCAGCCATGATTACAGCTCGACTGCCAGTTGCGACAGCAGGTCGGCGTGGGCCGCGGCGTTCACTTCGCGCTTGAGGATCTGCTCGGCGCCTTTGACGGCCAGGCCGGCGACTTGCGCACGCAATGCTTCGCGCGCCTTGGTCACTTGCTGTTCGGCGTCGGCCTTGGCTTGCGCGACGATGCGGTTCGCTTCGGCTTGGGCATTGGCCTTGATTTCGTCGGCGATCATCTGGGCACGCTTTTCGGCGTCGGCGATGCGTTTCTGGCCTTCGTCGCGGGCGCCGGCCAGCTCAGCCTGGACGCGCTTTTCGGCGGCGGCCATGGCCAGTTTGCCCTGGTCGGCGGCAGCCAGACCTTCGGCGATTTTTTTAGCGCGTGCATCGAGTGCGCCCATCACCGGCGGCCACACGAATTTCGCGATGACGTAAGCCAGGATGAAAAACACAATGTACTGCACGAACATCGTTGCGTTTAAGTTCACAGCAATTTCCTTCTCAGAATGACATATGCCGGGCCGGCAAAACTGCGAGCCCGGCTATTGAGAATCGGCGATTAGCCAGGGAATGGGTTGGCGAACGCGAACATCATCGCGATACCAACACCGATCAGGAACGCCGCATCGATCAGGCCAGCCAGCAGGAACATTTTGGTTTGCAGGGTGTTCATCAGTTCAGGCTGACGTGCCGAAGCTTCGATGAACTTGCCGCCCATGATACCGATACCGATACATGCGCCGATCGCGCCCAAACCAATGATCAAACCGCAAGCCAAAGCTACAAAAGCGACGTTAGTCATGAAAACTCCTAAATAAAAAAATATGAAAAATTAAAAAAATCGAAGAACCTGTTACTGCAAACCTGCGGAACTACAATGCTGCGTTTTTAGTGACTCTCATGCGCCTGGCCGATATACACCAGCGTCAGCATCATGAAAATAAAAGCCTGCAACAACACGATCAGGATGTGGAAGATCGCCCATACGGAACCGGCCGCGATATGCAAGCCGGACAACAAGACGCTCTGAGCGTTGAAGCCAACCCATTGCGCGCCCAGCAGCGCGATCAACAAGAAGATCAGTTCGCCGGCAAACATGTTGCCAAACAGTCGCATCGCCAGCGACACGGTTTTTGCTGCGAATTCGATGAGGTTCAGGCCGAAGTTGAAGATCCACAGTGCGGGATGGGCGCCGAACGGCGCGCAGAACAGTTCATGGACGAAGCCGCCCAGGCCCTTGATCTTCACGTTGTAGTAGAGCATCAGGGTCAGCACGGCGAGGGCCATGCCGAAGGTGCCGTTCAGGTCGGCGGTCGGCACGGCGCGGAAGAAGGGCTCATGGCCTTCGGCGTTATGGATGCCCAGCGCGCGGAAGATGCCGGCGAAGGTGTCGACCGGCAGGAAGTCCATCGAGTTCATCAGCAGGACCCAGATGAACACGGTCAGCGCGACCGGCGCGATAAAGCTGCGGTTGCCATGGACGATGGCTTTCGACTGGTCTTCGACCATCTCGACGACGAACTCGACCGCGGCCTGGAAGCGGCCCGGTACGCCGGCAGTGGCGCGGCGCGCCGCCAGGATCAGCAGGATGCAGGCGATGGTCGCCAGGGTCACCGACCAAAGGATGGTATCGTAGTGGATAACGCTGAAGTCGATGATGTCGGTCTGATGCTTGGAGGCATTGTGACCCAGGTGGTGTGTGATGTACTGGCCGGCAGTCAGGACGTGCTCGCCCGCCGGTTGTGCTGCTCCCGCCGCATTTTCAGTTGTCATTTCTGGTGCCTAAACAATAAGATGATGTAACTTTTGAGTGCCACGATGAAGCCGCCAATCAGGGCGAGCCAGTTCAAATCGCGGTACAGCCAAGCGGTCGCGCCAAGCAGCGTCACCGTTAATGCAATCTTTATAAATTCGCCGATGAAAAACGACATCGGGTTCGCCCCGCCGGGTTTCTGCGCATTGGCGAACAGGCGCAACGCGAACAGGCCGTTGGGCACGACGCAGCATAATCCGCCGAGGACGGCTGAAAACATCGCAGGCCATCCCCCCAGCAGTGCGGCGGCGACGCCAGCGACTACTGTTGCCATCAATTGCAGGGAGACTATGCGCAACATGTTTTTTTCTTCGCGCCAGCCAAGTGAATGCCGTTTTATGCGGTCTACGAATTATGTGAATCAGCGGGATTATAAGTGCTTACGTCGATCCACGTCAAACGTTGCTGGGCCGTTGCGGAGCGAAATGCTGTTGAAATGCCACTCGGGCGCACCACCGCGGTGCCGGTCTCCGGAGAGATATTCACGGCGGCGCAAATGTTTCTTCAAGATCAACGAAACTACGGCCAATCAGGCGCGCAGGCGGGCCAGCACACCGTCGAGCACGTCGAGATCGGCGAAGTCGATGATCATCTGGCCGCGGCCCTTGACGCCCATCTTGAACAGCACCGGCGTGGCCAGCTTGTCGGACAGCTCTTCCTCGAGGCGCACGATGTCGCCCGATTTTTCCTTTGGACGCGCGGCGGCCGGGCTGGTTTGCTGCTCCATCGCGCGGGTCACGAGTTTTTCGGTTTCGCGCACCGACAGGCGCTTGGCGACCACCTGGCTGGCCAGGCTGATCTGGCTGGCGGCTTCGACCGCCAGCAGCGCGCGCGCGTGGCCCATGTCGATGTCGCCGGCCATCAGCATGGTCTGCACCGGCGCCGCCAGGTTCATCAGGCGCAACAGGTTCGACACCGCGCTGCGCGAACGGCCGACCGCGTTCGCGGCCTGCTCGTGGGTGAAACTGAAGTCGGCGATCAGGCGGTGGATGCCCTGCGCCTCTTCCAGCGGATTGAGGTCTTCGCGCTGGATGTTTTCGATCAGCGCCATGGCGGCGGCGGCCTGGTCGTCGACGTCGCGCACCAGCACCGGGATCTGGTCGAGCCCGGCCAGCTGGGCCGCGCGGAAGCGGCGCTCGCCGGCGATGATCTCGTACTTGATCGCGCCGCCGGCATCCTTGCCGACCGGACGCACCAGCACCGGCTGCATGATGCCCTGGGTCTTGATCGACGCTGCCAGTTCGTTCAGCGCGCCTTCGTCCATGCGGGTGCGCGGCTGGTATTTGCCGGCCTGCAGCTGGGTGACCGGCAGCGAGGACGGGGTACCGGCATCGGGCTGGGTGAAGTCGCCGTCACCGCCGAGCAGTGCATCGAGGCCGCGGCCGAGGCCCTTGAGTTTTTTTGTTGCCATGATTCTTCCGTGCTTTCGTTGATTACATTGTCTTGATGCGTTTGACCATCTCGGCGCCGAACGCGATGTAGGCTTGCGCGCCCTTGGAGGTCGAGTCGAACACCACGCCCGGCACGCCGTAGGACGGCGCTTCGGCCAGCCGCACGTTGCGCGGGATGATGGTCTTGAATACCTTGTCGCCGAAGTGCTGCTCGAGCTGGGCCGAGACCTGCTGCGACAGCGTCATGCGCGGATCGAACATCACGCGCAGCAGGCCGATGATCTTCAGGTCCGGGTTGAGGTTGGCGTGCACCTTCTTGATGGTGTTGACCAGGTCGGACAGGCCTTCGAGCGCGTAGTACTCGCACTGCATCGGGATGATCACGCCATGCGCGGCGCACAGGCCGTTCAGCGTCAGCATCGACAGCGCGGGCGGGCAGTCGATCAGGATGAAGTCGTACTCGGCGTCGACCATGGCCAGCGCGTCCTTGAGGCGGCGCTCGCGCTGGTCGAGCTCGACCATCTCGACTTCGGCGCCGGCCAGCTCGCGGTTCGAGGGCAGCACGTCGAAGCGGCCCGACTCCGAGCGCTGGCGCGCCGCGGTGACGTCGGCCTCGCCCAGCAGCACTTCGTAGGTCGAGGCCGTGAGCCCGGCCTTGTTGATGCCGGCGCCCATGGTGGCGTTGCCCTGGGGGTCGAGGTCGACCAGCAGCACCCGCTGGTCCAGCTTGGCCAGGCCCGCGGCCAGGTTGACGCTGGTGGTGGTCTTGCCGACTCCGCCCTTCTGGTTTGCGACGCAAAATATTTTGGCCATGTATCTTCTTATCGTAGACGCAACAATAACGATTTATACCGTTAATACTATTAAAATCGTTTATCTGATTTATATAGTATATCTGGTATAAACCATTTATACGGTTTATATGATTTACTCTGTTTTGCGGATAAACACGAGATGACGCTCTGCTTGCAGCCCCGGCACCTGCAAAGGCCGTAATTCGGTCACTTGCCACTCGCCGGGCAGCCGCTCCCGCTCGCTTGGCGCGGCCACGCCCTTGAGGGCGATAAATTGCCCGCCCGCGGCCAGCAGGTGCCCCGACCAGTTGACGAAATCCGACAAGTCCGCAAATGCGCGCGAGGTGATGACGTCGAATTTATGTGGCACTTGCAACTGCTCAACGCGCGCGGTATGCACCGTCACGTTGCCCAAGCCTAGCTCGGCCTTCACTTGCGTCAGGAAGGCGGTTTTCTTGTGGACCGTGTCGATCAGGGCCACCGTCATCGCGGGGCGCGCGATCGCCAGCACGATGCCCGGCAGGCCGCCCCCTGCCCCGACGTCCAGCACGCTCACCGCCGTCCCGAAGGCCGGCACCGCGGCCAGCGAATCGAGCAGGTGGTGGGTGACCATTTGCATGGGGTCGCGCACCGAGGTCAGGTTGTACACCGCATTCCACTTGAACAGCAGCGCGAGGTAGTCGAGCAGCTGTTCGTGTTGCTTTTCGTTCAGGTCGAGCTGTAGTTCCTTGATGCCTTCGGCCAGGGTGTGCGCCAACGCAGGGCGTTCAAAGAACTTCATTGCGCCAACTCCTCATTGAGGGTGGCGAAACCCTTTGCGCCGCGTTTCTTCAAATGTACCAGCAAAAGCGAGATCGCGGCAGGTGTCACACCAGAAATTCTTGAAGCCTGGCCCAGGGTCTCGGGGCGCTGCTTGTCGAGCTTCTGGCGCACTTCGATCGACAGGGCGGTGATGTCGAGGTAATTGAAGCCGGCCGGCAGCTTCAGGTTCTCGTAGTGCTCGTGGCGTTCGACCTCCTTGGCCTGGCGGTCGATATAGCCGGCGTACTTGAGCTGGATCTCGATCTGCTCCTTGACCGCGGGGTCGGCGACGCCCGGACCGGCCAGCGGCTGGCCATCGACGCCGGACAGGCTCATCAGGTTTTCGTAGGCGACGCCGGGACGGCGCAGCAAGTCGGCCAGCGAGTATTCGCGCTCGATGGCCTGGCCGATCACGCGTTCGGACTCGGCGGCAGCGAGGATGCGCGGGTTGACCCAGGTCGAGCGCAGGCGCTCCAGTTCACGCGCGACCGCTTCGCGCTTGGCTTCGAAGGCGGCCCATTGGGCATCGCCGACGCAGCCGAGCTGGCGGCCGATTTCGGTCAGGCGCATGTCGGCGTTGTCCTCGCGCAGGCTCAGGCGGTACTCGGCGCGGCTGGTAAACATGCGGTAAGGCTCGGCCACACCCTGGGTGGTGAGGTCGTCGACCAGCACGCCGAGGTAGGCTTCGGCGCGGCCCGGCACCCAGGCGTCGCGGCCTTGCGTGAGCAGCGCGGCATTCAGGCCGGCCAGCATGCCTTGGGCCGCGGCC
>Ga0193702_1000348_pt1 | contig 17057 bp, 11 predicted proteins | sample U3a1metaG_FD_143060 | JGI IMG/M metagenome (GOLD analysis project Ga0193702, IMG submission 143060) | Soil microbial communities from a riparian zone of the East river system, Colorado, United States - U3a1 | ecosystem: Environmental > Terrestrial > Soil > Riparian zone | place: USA: East River... | reverse complement strand
TACGGTATTATCTTCCAGCGTTTGATGGTCTACGGTAACGCAAATTGGCGTACCAATGGCATCCTGGCGGCGGTAACGTTTACCAATGGCATCTTTCTCTTCGTATTGCAGGTTAAAGTCAAGCTTCAGCTTATCCATTATTTCACGGGCCTTTTCAGGCAGGCCATCTTTCTTTATTAGCGGGAAGATAGCAGCTTTAACCGGGGCCAAGCATGGGTGCAGGCGCAATACGGTGCGGCTATCCTGTTTTTCTTCGGTGCTCAGGTCTTCTTCTTCAAAGGCATTTATCATTGTTAGTAAAAACATCCGGTCTAACCCGATAGAAGTTTCTATAACGTATGGAATATAATTGCCATAAGGCTTCTCTGTAGCCGGATCAATCTCCGGGTCAAAGTACTGCATCTTTTTGTTGCTGAACTTCTGGTGCTGGCTCAAATCAAAATCGGTACGGCTATGGATGCCTTCCACTTCTTTAAATCCGAATGGGAATTCAAACTCAATATCATAAGCAGCATCGGCGTAATGCGCCAGCTTGGTATGTTCGTGGTAACGGTATTTTTCGGGAGCAGTGCCCAAAGCCAGGTGCCATTCCAAACGTGTTTTTTTCCATTTATCAAACCATTCCTTTTGTGTGCCGGGGCGAACAAAGAACTGCATCTCCATTTGCTCAAATTCGCGCATACGGATAATAAACTGGCGGGCAATCACCTCGTTACGGAACGCTTTACCAATTTGCGCTATCCCGAAGGGAATTTTCATCCTGCCTGATTTTTGCACGTTCAGGTAGTTTACAAAAATTCCCTGCGCAGTTTCCGGGCGAAGATAAACCACATCGGCATCATCAGCCACGGCGCCCATCTGGGTGCTGAACATCAGGTTAAACTGGCGAACATCTGTCCAATCTGGTTTTTCTTTGCTAAGAGGATCAGCTATTTTTTCATCTTCAATAATTTCTTTAAGCTTTGAGAGATCTTCCTTTTGTAATGCATCGGTGTATTTATCAAATAATTTTTTTGCATTTACTGAATTAATATCTTGTTCTATAAAGGCATAAATCTTACCGACATTTTCTGGAAGTTTAGATTCATCGATAACTTTACCGGCTTCCGGATTTTTGAAATAATCTTTTATAAAGGCTACATCAGCTTGCTCCTCTTCACTTAGGATCATTTCATTCCTTTCAATGTAATAATCTAACTCGCTAAATGCATCGTTTAGTAATGTTGAAATTTTATCTTCAATCAACTGATCAGCACGATAACGTTTCTTAGTCACTTTATTGTCGATCATAGGGTCGCTGAAACCATCAACGTGGCCGCTTGCCTTCCAGATCTTTGGGTGCATAAATATGGCAGAATCAATCCCAACTATATTCTCGTGCATCTGCACCATAGCTTTCCACCAGTAAGTTTTAATGTTGTTCTTCAGCTCCGAGCCAAATTGCCCGTAGTCATAAACGGCGCTCAGGCCATCATAAATTTCGCTGGATGGGAAAACAAAGCCATATTCTTTTGCGTGCGATATAACGTTTTTAAAAAGTTCGTCGGTTGATTTGCTCATAATAGCGCAAAGATATGTTTTTGTGGGAAAGTCGGAAAGTCCGAAAGTTCGAAAAGTCAGTAAAGTCCGAAAGAAGAAAAGGGACTGAAAAAAGGTTTATGTTTTTTTGCCCCCGCAGTGTACTCTTTGGAGATTATGTTCATCTGTTAAATGATGTTAAACAATTAGTTAGCTATTTAATGTTGGTTATTTTTGGGTAGATGACAAGGTTGCTCACCCATATTATTGCCTGATGAAATACCTGCTGCTATTTGCATTTTTTATTGGTACAAACCTGTGCTACGGGCAGCTGATAAAAGGCAGGGTAGTGGATAAGGATACCAAACTACCCGTTAACGGCGCAATAGTAAGCATGGGCAATAAGCAGGCGTTCACCAATTCCTTTGGCGAATTCAGCATTACAGCTTCGGGTAACGACAGCCTTAAGATTGCCCGGCTTGGCTATACTCCTTATAAAATGATGATCAGTATTGTGATGGCTACGATTCGCATTGAGCTGGAACCTGCCAAAATAGTGCTTAAAGAAGTTATCGTTCACTCCAACCGTGAACGGGAATTTAAAAAGGATTCGGCAGAGAACCGCCAGTTTTATGACAAACAATTTAATTATAAGGGCCCAAAAGTTATGGATGCCTTTGTGGGGAATCCTATAAAGAACCCCGGCGAGCTGATCAGCATTGACGTGGTTACCTTAATAAGGGCGCTCACAAAAAAAAGCACCCCCGAGTATAAATTCAACAAGCTTTTGCTGCGCGATGAAAAAATCGATTATGTAAACCAAAAGTTCAGCCACGGCCTGGTATCAAAAGTTACCGGCTTAAAAGGCGATACGCTTTCCGCATTTATTGTGCAGTACAGGCCCACCTATAAATTTGCCCATACAGCTACCGACTATGAGATGGAGCTGTATATCAAGGATTGTTATAAAAAGTTTTTGAAGAATGGGTTTAAGGGGGGAGAGCTGTTTAACGATTCAAAAAAAGATTCAGTGAGGGTTGAATTGAATTAAAAATCAACAAACCGAACCTAAACATTCTCCAACAAAAAATCGCCGCTAATACCCAGTTTATTGTGTACTGCTTTAAGAAACATAACATCCGGCTCACGTTTGCCGCTTAATATCTGCGAGAGTTTGGAAGTACCCAATCCTAAAAGGGCGGCAAGCTTGGCCTGTGTTAGATTCATCTCCTTAATTTTATGCTGAACAACAGAACTGATGGTTACCGGCAAAGGCATTATCTTTAAAACATTATCTTCGTATTGCTCGGCTAAAGCGCTAAGATGGCCTAACTCTTCTTGTTCAGGCGCGGATAAAAAACTAAAGCCCCCTTTTTCTGTCGCTTTTTCTATAAACTTTTCTATCAAAGCCATTACCTGGTTGTACTGTGCCTCATTTCTTATTTTGTCAATCATCTGTTTATCCTAAATAGTTGAACAATCAATTTTGTCGTATTCGCTGTGTGTACCAACAAAGCGTATAAATAAAGTACGCTTATCAAAAAATATCATGGCCACAAGCCTGAAATCATTTCCTTTAATGTTAAACACATGCCTATCATTCCCTACATAATCTACATTGTTAAACACTTTCTTTATATCTGATAACTTAGTCCAATCCGCTGCTTTCGTAATGTTATACCAATTGTTTAAAGGCATAGCGCACGCAGGATGTTTTTCTGCAAATGTCGAAAGCGTTTTTTTGATAAGGATTACCATTAATCAAATATAAGGCAATATTTTATAATGTGAAATAAATTTCAAAAAACGAAATTTATAAAGGAAGGGGATTTTGTAATTACAAGAGAAAGGAGGAGTTGATTTTCAACTATTCAGCATTTAGAGGTTACCTTTCAATAAAAAGCGTATTAATTTAATAAATTGACAATCATCAAATTGATACCTCTTTTATTAATAATTATTGCGCCGATTGGTCAGGTTATATTATCTGTGCTAAAGATCTCGGGCCGTATTAATACACACTTGAGTGTTATAGCGTTTTTTTCTTTTATAGGAGGCATTGTGCTGTCAATAGTTGCAATGAACTTTGTTACATCTGATATTCAAGCACACACCGTTAGATGCGGAATTATCCCTTTCGCGTTTTTAATAACCGGCTTTTTTATCAGCTTAATAACTGCTCCTGTTATTGGATTGATCAGCTATCTAATATATCTATATCGCAAAAGAAATCGGCTGGATTTGATTTAATCTTCAAATCCTCTCATCACCAAATCTTCAAATCAATTCAACACCGGCTGCACATTCGTTAAATTAAAGATATCCGCCATTAAGTCATCACTTGGGTTTACCTTAAAGTTTTTTGAAGGCAGTTCAACCAGCATGTTTTCTTCCCTGTCTTTTATCATAAATTTCAGGGTACAATTCTTAACCGGGTATTTTTGATTATTGGTGGTGATCAACCCCTGTAGGTCTTCCAACAAGCGGCTGTTCAGCGCGTTCAGCTCCAGGCATACGGTTAATGATTTGGTGAGCTTATCGCGCATTTCAGAGAGCAGGCTCATTACCGTTATTTTCATATCCCAGTTATCCTTCTGCCTAAACTTCTCTTCAATAATTCCCCGCAGGTGCAGAAAGTAGCCATCCATCATCATATTCCTGAATTTCACGTAATCCTCGCCAAACAAAGCAAACTCGTACGATTCGTTATAATCCTCCAATACAAAAGTGCCGAATGGTTTGCCCGTTTTAGTCATTTTATGCTGTACGTTGCCTACCAAACCGCCAATACATACCTCGCCCTTTTTACGCAGGTTGGCAAATGCATTCATTATGTCCTCGCCGCCCTCGCCTGAGCGTGCTTTTTGCATTATTTTTAAATCGCTGATGCTGGCATTGCAAAATCTTTCCAATTCAACTTTATAGTTATCCAAAGGGTGCCCGGTGAGATAGATCCCGATCACATCCTTCTCATATTTTAGCTTTTCTATCAGCGGCCATTCTTCAGCTTCCGGCATGGCAGGTTCCGGGATATAGGAAGCTACCGAGCCACCAAATAGTGACGATTGCGAGCTGTTTTGGGTATTCTGGTAGTCGTTGGCATATTTTATTAAACGCTCAACCCCGGTTAATACGCCGTTTTCAGTTTTAGCGAAAAACTGCGCTCGGTTCAGCCCAAACTCATCAAATGCACCGCCATAAACCAGGTTTTCGTACGATTTACGGTTTACGCTCCGGGTGTTGCTCCGCTGTGCAAAATCATAAACTGATTTATAGGGGCCGCGTTCCACCCGTTCCTCAATAATACTTTCAACCGCCTTATCACCCACGCCTTTAACCCCGGTAAGCCCAAAACGAACCTGTCCCCTGGCGTTTACGGCAAAAGCCATATCGCTTTCATTAATATCAGGCCCTAAAACCTCAACACCCATGCGGCGGCACTCCTCCATAAAAAAGGTGATCTTTTCCATGTTGTTCTGGTTGTTTAAAACCGCCGCCATGTATTCAGATGGATAATGTGCTTTCAGATAGGCTGTTTGATAAGCCACGAAAGCATAGCAGGTAGAGTGCGATTTGTTGAAGGCGTACTGGGCAAACGCTTTCCAGTCGGTCCAGATCTTGGTCAGCTTATCTTTTGGATGGCCTTTAGCGGTTGCTCCATCCATAAACTGGGCCTCCATCTTATTCAAAACCTCAATCTGCTTTTTACCCATCGCCTTACGCAAAACGTCGGCATCGCCTTTACTAAAGCCTGCCAATTTTTGCGACAGAAGCATCACCTGTTCCTGGTAAACGGTAATTCCGTAAGTTTCGCCCAGGTATTCCTCCATATCCGGAACGTCAAAGGTAATAGGCTCGCGCCCATGCTTACGACTGATAAAGTTAGGGATATACTCTATCGGACCCGGACGATATAGCGCGTTCATGGCTATCAAATCCTCAAACTTATCCGGTTTTAGCTCCCGCAGATACATTTGCATGCCGTCACTTTCAAACTGGAAGGTGCCGTTGGTATCACCGCGCTGGTAAAGCTCAAAGGTCTTTTGGTCATCAAGGGGGATGTAATCAATCTCAATTACAACGCCATGATTTTGCTTGATCATCCGCAACGCGTCTTTTAAAATGGTTAGGGTTTTAAGGCCCAAAAAGTCCATTTTAATAACTCCTGCATCCTCAATCACGCGGCCGTCGTACTGGGTAACCAGCAGGTCGGAGTCTTTTGCTACCGCGACAGGAACAATGTCTGTTAAATCATAAGGAGCAATGATGATCCCCGCGGCATGTACACCTGTATTACGTACAGATCCTTCCAGCTTTTCAGCCTCGCGAAGTACCTGGGCACGCAGGTCGTTGCCTTTTAAGATCTCTTTAAGTTCCGGTACCTGTTCAATAGCATCTTTCAGGGTGATGCCTAAAGTATCCGGAACCAGCTTTTTAATGGCGTTCATTTCGGAGAGCGGCATATCCAGCACACGGCCCACATCCTGGATACTGGTACGCGCAGCCATGGAGCCGTAAGTAATGATCTGTGCTACCTGGTTTTTACCGTACTTATCCACCACATAGTCAATTACTCTTTGGCGGCCTGCATCATCAAAATCCGTATCAATATCGGGCATTGATTTACGATCCGGGTTAAGGAACCTCTCGAACAGGAGGTTGTATTTCATCGGGTCGATATTGGTGATACCTGTGCAGTACGCAACTACTGAACCAGCTGCCGAACCACGGCCCGGGCCAATGAATACGCCCATATCACGCCCTGCTTTTATAAAGTCGGCAACTATCAGGAAGTAACCGGCAAAACCCATCGTACGAATGGTGAACAGCTCAAAATTGATGCGCTCTTCAGTTTCGGGATTAATATCGATGTAGCGTTCCTTTGCCCCTTTAAATGTAAGGTCTTTAAGGTATTCCCATTGGTTCAGGGTATCGGCATCGGCAACACTGTCGCCATGGATCTTAAATTCAGGCGGGATAACATAGTTTGGCAGCAGGATGTCGCGTTTTAGCTTAAGCACCTCCACCTTGTCAACAATCTCGTTGGTATTATCTAATGATTCCGGCACATCATTAAACAGCTTGCCCATTTCGGCCTGCGTTTTAAAATAAAACTGGTCGTTAGGGAAGCCGAAGCGGTAACCTTTGCCACCCTCTTCATCGGTAGCTATGGGCGTGCTCTGCATATCGCCGGTGTTTACGCAAAGCAAAATATCATGTGCGTTTGAGTCCTGCTGATCCACGTAATGCGAATCGTTTGAGCAGATCATCTTAACGTTGTACTTTTTAGCGAACTTCATCAGCACCGCATTCACTGTATTTTGTTCAGGAATGTCATGGCGCTGCATTTCGATATAGTAGTCTTCGCCAAAAAGGTCAAGCCACCATTTAAACTCAGTTTCGGCTTCTTCTTCGCTGCCCCTTAAAATAGCCTGCGGAACGGATGCACCCAGGCAGCACGTAGTGGCTATTAAACCTTTATGATGTTTTAATATAAGTTCTTTATCAATGCGGGGCCATTTGCTGTACAGGCCTTCCATGTAACCCAATGAGCAAAGTTTAACCAGGTTTTTGTAACCTTCGGGGTTTTTGGCCAGCATCAGCTGGTGGTAGCGTTTATCTTTTTTCTCCTTGGTAAATTGCTTTTTATGCCGGTCATCCACCACGTAAAACTCGCAGCCTACAATAGGTTTTACGTTATGCTTACCCGCTTCGGCCACAAATTTGAACACGCCAAACATATTACCGTGGTCAGTAATGGCCAGGGCTTTCATGCCGTCAGCAGCTGCTTTTTTGTATAGTTTTGAGATATCGGCAGCACCGTCAAGCAGTGAAAATTGGGTATGAACGTGTAAGTGTGAAAAATCGGGCATCGTCTATTCTGTTCCTTTAATGAAGATAGCAAAGTTAATGCTGAATGTCGGATTTCGGATGTTCGATTTCGGATTTGTGGAGAATTTGTTGATTGTCAACAAGTAAAATTCACACCGCTATTTATGAAAATGCTGGATAGAAGAACGGTTAATTTTGCGCTCTGCATGCCATAATTCATAATTATTTTGCAAGTTAATCCAAAACTGTGCAGTATTGCCGAAAGCCTCTGATAGTTTAACAGCCAGCTCAGGGCTAACCCCCATGTGGCCATTAATTACAGCCGATAGATTTGCTCTGGCCATATTTAAACCTTTCGCTACTTCAGTGATAGTTAGACCGCGTTCACCAATAAACATTTCTTTTAATATTTCTCCCGGATGGCTTGGTGGTAATCCTCTCTTTAACATAACTCCTCCTTTTAATGGTAATCTACATAGTCAACGTCAAAAATATCTCCTGCTTCAAAACGGAATATAATTCTATAATTAGCACTTACTTTTATCGACCAATAACCTTTCAAGTTTCCTGTCAAGGTATGAATGCCCGAACCAAGAGCCTTAATATCTTCTTCGGAAGAAACAGCATCAAGCGCAGACAAAATGCGGGCTATTTTTGGCAATTGTTCATGAGGCAACTTTGCACCATTTCCATCTTCGAAATAACTCCGAAGATTTTTGTGATTAATAGTTGCGATCATATACAAATGTAATGTGTATTGTTACGCATTACAACTAATTTTACTAAATTAATTCTTACCATTTATATATTTAAGTGTCCGCCCGTTTTTTTTACTCCCGGCATCTTAAGCGGACGAGCATCCTAATACATAAATTCAAAATAAATCCGAAATCGAACATCTCTTTTATTTCCCGTTCAAATTCGCTTCCGCACTCTTCCCTTTCAAATTCTTCTCCAAAAACTGGAAGCTTACATTCTGGATCAGCCGGTAGCTTTCCCAGTTGTAGGCCGCGCCATGTGCTCCCGGTGGATAGATGCGCAACTCAGCATCTTTACCGGCATTGGTTAAGGCGGTTAGCAGCTGCATGGTGTTGGCCGGGTGCACGTTATCATCACTCATGGAGTGGATGAGCAGTAAATGATCTTTCAGGTTTTTGGCGTATGACATGTCCGAGCTGGTTTTGTAACCTTCCTCGTTTTCATTTAAAGGCGCCATGTAGCGCTCGGTATAAACATCGTCATACAAACGCCAGTCGGTAACCGGGGAGTTGGCTATTCCTACTTTAAACACACCCGGATGGGTTAACAAAGTATAAGTTGTGCTGAAACCACCGTAGCTGGTACCCATAATTGCCATGTTATCTGCATCAACAATGCCCTTTTTAACCAGGTATTGGGCAGTTTCAACAAAATCGCTGCTCTCCAGCTTACCCAATTGCTTATAAACCGATTTCATAAAGGCGCTGCCGTAATTAGCTATTCCCCTGTTATTTACATTGGCAACCACATACCCGTTTTGAGCGAGCCACTGTGCCCAGGCATTAGTAGTGAAATTGTCAAATATATCGTGCGATTCCGGACCACCATAAACAGTCATCACCAGCGGGTATTTTTTATTGGGATCGTAATTAAATGGTTTTATATAATAGCCATCAAGCTTTACACCGTCGCTGTTTGTGAACTGAAAATGTTCCTCGGGCGAGTAAGCATGTGTTTTTATAAACTCACTTACCCCCTGGTTATCTTCCAGCATTTTAAGCACCTTGCCTTTATCATCACTTAAAGCCACATGCCATGGCGTAGTTACATTGCTATAATTGTCTAAAAAATATTTGGTATTTGGCGACATGTTGATGTCGTGATAACCGCTCACGGTAGACAGCTTAGCTTTATTGTTTCCGTCAAAATTAATTGTCCAAAGCTCCTGGTTAAGCCCACCTGTTTCGGCCGACAGGTAATAGATCTTGTTTGCCTGCGCATCAATTCCGGTAACCTTTATCATATCCCAGTTGCCCTTGGTTACCTGGTTAATTACCTTACCATCATATCCATAGCGGTAAATATGGTAATATCCTGAACGGTCAGATACCCAGAAAAACTCTTTCGATTTCTCAGGGAAGTAGATCATATCATTCACGTTGGTGTAAAAGTTAAATATGGCCACCCAGGTTTTATTCTGTTCTTCCAGCACTACATGATGCTCGCCTGTTTTTACGTTAAAAAAGTAAAGCTTCATGTGGTTTTGGGCGCGATTTAGTGTCATCAGCGCTATCACATCCGGGGTGCTTGTCCAGTAAATCCGGGGGATATAAAAATCACCGGTCTCATCCGGCGTAAGCCAAACTTTTTTGCCGGAGTTAACATCCACCACACCAATTTTCACCGATGGATTAGCATCGCCAACCTGCGGGATAGAAATGTGGATCTGATCCGGGTGGTTTCCTTCAAAATTGGTCATCTGGAAATCGGGCACTTTACGCTCGTCAAATTGCCAAAAGGCCATGTACTTATTGTCAGGCGACCAGTTCCATGCCTGTGCCTGCCCAAATTCTTCTTCGTAAACCCAGTCGTAATGCCCGTTAAAAGTGCCGTGCTCATCGGTTTGATCATTAGTTAGCTGGGTTTCTTTTGCTGTTGCGAAGTTGTAAACATACATATTGCCGCCACGCTCAATGCCAACCTTTGAACCATCGGGAGACAGCTCGGCAGACCGCGCGTCCTTAGCTGCCTGCTTTAATTGTTTACCGGCCAAATCATAAATAAAATAATCGGAGATACCTGAACGGCGGTAGATGGGCCTGAAGTTTGTTTTAAACACCAGGTGCTTTGAATCATGCGACCATTGGAACGATTCGTAATTGAAGGCGCTGTCTGTACCGGGGAATTTTAATCCATTATTGGTAAATACCAGTTCGTCTTTTTGTGTTTTGGGATCCATAGAGCGGATCTCGTCATTACTGATAAATGAATATTTATTGCCGCCATCGGTCCAGTTAACACTCTGCGGACCGGGATTCCCATACAGTTTCCCTGCAGACTGTAAAGCATCTTCCAGGCTGTTGTAACCCGGTTTGATTTGCGCCATAACACCAAAAGGCAGTAAGCAGCATAAGGCAAGCGCCCCAATTAAATTAGCACGCACTAATGTGTATTTCATAAAAACGGAATTGGATTTTTCAAATGCCTAAAGCTAGTTGAATTGGGGGATATGGACAATAGCTGAAAGTGCAAAGCTTAAAGCAGAAAGCAATTGAAGATTTGGACTTTCTGCTTTAAGCTTTATGCTTACATTTGCGCTATGAAAGGAAAAACGCCCAAAGAATCGCACACTATAATGAATGAGCTGGTGCTGCCGAATGACACCAACACACTGAACAATTTAATGGGCGGGCGTTTACTGCATTGGATGGATATTGCGGCGGCTATTGCAGGCCAAAAACATTGTAACCGGATAGTAGTAACCGCCTCGGTTGATAACGTTTCTTTCAAGCATTCTATTAAGCTGGGTGATGTGATAACTATTGAGGCCAAGGTTTCCCGGGCATTTAATACTTCTGTTGAGGTTAGGCTTGATGTTTGGGCCGAAAATATCCCATCGGGCACCCGCATTAAAAGCAACGAGGCCTATTATACCTTTGTCGCCCTTGATCAAAATAATTGTACCATCCCTGTACCCGAGCTGATCCCTGAAACCATTGAAGACATCGCTTTATTTGATGGTGCCCTTCGCCGCAGGCAGCTGCGCCTAATACTTGCCGGTAAAATGAAACCTGGTGAAGCTACTGAACTCAAGGCTTTATTTTTGGGGGAGAGCCAGGCCTAGTGTAGTTTTTCGTTTTAATCCCGTTCTAAAAAAGAATTAAAGTCAGGGACAGTGTTTTTGTCGGTATTTTTTGGATCGACACGTAAAATCAATGCTTTTTTACTGGTGGCACTATCCGGCTGATCCGTTCTGTAATAATGCGGATTAAATGGAGACATATTCCCCGATCCCGTCCATTGCAGTTGATAGCGGTCTGCCGAAGGCTGCGAAATGATTATACTTTGTGATTTTAGCTTTTCACCGTTAAAAATAAAAGGTGCACTGAACAGCAGCGAATCTGCAGGTGTGTATTTAGCAAACTTAATATCTGATGAATCAGGATAGAGCTTATTCCTGTAGGTGTTAAATTCTTTCAGGCTGCGCCCCATGTAAAAACGCAGCAACGTCATTTTAAAATCTATTTTTATACTGTCGCCGGGCGGAATATAAATGGCGTACATAAACGGGGGATAGCCCTCTTGTATGCTTGTGTACTGTCTGCTGTATATATCGTAATATTCAGGATAATAAGCTATTACAATGCACTCCTTGTAAGTTTTATTGAATAGGTTAAGGTTTTGAAAATCGTGCCGGAGACCGATGCTGTTCGATTGAAAAATATCGGTTGCAAATGGGTTAGCATATTTTGCTGGTTTTACCACACTGGCCTTCCAAGAGTTTAAAGGATAGTTTAACGGGAAATAGCGCGCCTCAACAAACCGCTCCATCTTAATTTTTGCGGAATCCATCAGGTTGGGCTCATTAGTGCTTTTTTGATAAAGAGCAGACGGTGAATCGTACGTATAATTCTGGTTGTTATTTGAATAACTTGTTGAACCTGAATTGGCACAAAAACGCAGGATTGAAATCAAAAGAAAAAGCAACCCTACATAAGGCGACCAGGGCTTACGCCTTGAAACCGTTTCAACTACTACATTGCCAAGAATAGAGCGCAAATAGTAATCCAGCTGCAAATTTTTCCCATCAAAATAACGCATGGCGCCAATCATAGCTCCCAAAAAATGATTTGCAAAAAGTGCGCGGTTATGTTTTAAGAACGTTGCTATGGCATTGATATATCTTTCAAAATATTTCAGGTCTACATCGCTAAGCAGCATAAAAAACTGTTTATCGGTGAGGAACCTGCTATTATTATCGAGATCCTTTTGACTGGCATGCCTTTTTAATTCATTAAAGCCAAAATCCAGCTTGCTCTGCAATCTTTGAAAAACAACGTTATGTACACTGACTGGCAAAAGTTCCTTGTAATGGACTAATACGCGCAGGTTGTTCCAGTCGGGTGCGTTGAAATTAAGGTTGATGTAGATTAACAGATCGTCATAAAAGTAAGTTGCCAGAGCCTCCCTGATCCGTTTGGCCTCTTCAGGTGGATGGCGGGATACGGTATCTATCAAATCCGCATCAACACCAACTAAAATACCATACAGGCACTGGTAATGGCATAGCCATTGCAAAACGTCCGGATAATCTTTTAAAAGGTTGACAATACGGCTGATGTCATTTTTTGTCAACACACCATTCAGGCGGCTCTCAGCAGTCAATTTTTTTTCGATACGGATAATCTCGTCAGTATTGATACTGGTTAAGTTTTCCCGCGTAATACCTATTGCTGCTAAGGCCTTTAAAATTTGCACTGTTTATTTGTTCCTAATAAAAAATTGCCTAAAGGTATAATCAAATAAAATTATCTTCGTGACAAATTAAAAATATAATGTTAGCCATTATTAACCAGATTTTTGAGTTAGAACAAAAGCTGCAAACAAAGAACGACCTTTCGGCCGAACGGAACTTTAAACGCATATTTCATGAGTTTGAAGAAATGGGCTACAAAATTATCAACCCGATAAACCGCAAATACTCCGAAACGGATACTGATATTGAGGCGACGCTGCCGGGAACCCAACGTGGAGTTTTACGTATTACAAGAGTATTGAAACCTGTAATTTACCAGGTTCGAAATGCAGATGAAACGAGTTTGGTACAAAAAGGAATTGTTATAGTTGAAGCTGTGTAAGTATGGATAATATAAATATCGGTATTGATTTAGGCACCACCAATTCGGGGATTGGCAAATATGAGAACGGGAAGGTGCAGGTTTTAAAAAACCCTGTCGGGCATCGCGAAATACTTCCATCGGTGGTTTCGTTCAGGAAAGGCCGGATACTTGTTGGCGATAAAGCACGCGAACAATACCTATCGAACGCACAAAACGTGTTCAGCGCCTTTAAACGCAAAATCGGCACTAATGAAACATACCCCGTTAGCCAACAGGACGGAGTAACTGAAATTTCGGCTATCGGGCTATCAGCTTACGTTTTAAAAGAACTTAAAAGTTATATCCATGGAAATACGCCCAGCGCTGCTATAATTACTATCCCGGCTTCATTTGATACCATACAATCAAACGCGACCAAAAAAGCAGGGTACGAGGCCGGGTTTGAGCATGTTGTGTTGCTGCAGGAACCAGTAGCGGCTTGTCTTGCCTATGCCAACCTCAGCCATTTGAATATTGAAGAAGAACAGCGGTGGCTGGTTTATGATTTTGGTGGCGGTACTTTCGACACAGCGTTGGTGTACATTAACCAGCGTGAGCTAAAAGTTATTGATAATAAGGGTAATAACTTTTTAGGTGGTGTAGATATCGATCATGCGTTTATTGCCCAGGTAATTATTCCCCGCTTAGCCGAGCTAACCGGTGATGCCGGACTTTGGGAAAAACTATCGCAAAAAACAGGCGTTTACGAAAAACTGTGGCATTACTTAAATTACCAGGCCGAAGAGGCTAAAAAACAGCTCTCGATGACTCCGTCTGTTTGGATTGAGCTTAATTTCCCGGAGTTAGATATTGCGACCGAGTTTGAGATAAGCCGCGATATTTTCAACAGCGTTGTTGAGCCAAAATATAAAGAGACAGAAGAATTTATCCGGACGCTGCTATTAGAAAACAACATGTCGTTCAGCGATATTTCGCGTATTGTGTTAGTAGGCGGAACAACCTATATCCCTTACATTAAGGATGCACTCAAGAGCATATCCAAAACAATAGTCGACGACAGTGTTGACCCTACTACGGCAGTTATTGTTGGGGCCGCCTATTATGCAGGTTCGCAGCCCAAGCCGGCTACCGAAAAGCCTGCCGCCGAAATGGATGCAGCTAAACCAGCAATTGATATCAAGCTTTCGTACGAGGCTTTTACCAACGATAAAGAAGAGTTGATTGCTTTTAAAACAGTAAATCCGTTTACAGGGTATTACCGCATTACCCGGAGCGATGGCGGGTTTGACAGCGGGCTGCGTGCGTTCGACCAATCGGCTTCTGAGTTTGTAATGCTGCTGCCAAAATCAAAAAATAATTTCCGTTTGGCGATATTTGACATTAGGCAAACTGAAATATACAACAATGCAGGCATAAGCATATCACATGGCTTATACAATGTAACCGGCCAATTATTACCTGAAGATATTTGTATTGAGCTAGATAACAATGATGGCACCACTTACCTTGAACCGGTTTTTAAACGCAATAACATCCTGCCACTTAACAGGACTCTTTATAAAGTATTTTCAAAATCGGTTGTTAAAAATTCCGACGACAAGATCATCATTAATGTTGTAGAAGGCAAAGGCGGTACAATGCCCGGCTCAAACCTGAGTATCGGGTATATTGAAATATCGGGCAAGGATATATCGAGCGACCTGATACAGAGTACGGATATCGAGTTGCTGCTAACCATGGACGAATCGCGCGGGCTTAATATCGAGGTGTATATACCCTCTACCGGCCAGTTGATAAAGCATAGCTTCCATATTTCGGGCCGTGATGTTAGCGTCGACAAAAGTGTTTATGATATTGCCCAGGCGGAGAATATATTAAACAGGGAACTTATAGAAAGCAATAAAAACGAGGCTTACGAGGTATCGGCTTTATTTCAAAAAATCGCAGCTGACCTCAGTAACCTGAAAATGGAGCTGCACGGCGTAAAGGGTGATAACATAACCGCCGAAAAATACAGGCTTGATGAACGCAAACGAAAGTTGCTTGGTGAATTGGACAGCCTGACCCGTGCCCGTGATGTGTACGCTGCGCTTGACAAATACAAGGAGCAGAAAGAGATTTTTATAGGCCAGAAAGAGGCTGCCAAAGACCAGCAGTTAACTAGTTTTGAAAATATAGTAAGCCGGGAAAGCGAGTTCTTAAATTCGGGCGACAAACATTTAATTGATAAGTACCGAAAGGAGCTAAGCGTTTTGAACGACACTGTTTTTGTGCAAAGCGACGAGAACTTTGTGGGCATCTTTTATAATATGGCCTCAAGGCCTGCCGAACATTTTAAAGTAGCTGCAAATCTTGGTTTTCTGATTGAAGAAGGGTTGCGACACGTGGGCGAGAAAAACTATCCGCAATTAAAACAATTGGTTTATTCGCTTTATAATAACCTGAGAGATGAATATAAGGTAAAACGCAATCCGGATGAGCCAATTGGCGGCGGTGCCTCGAACCTTGGCTTACGATAAGCGGGCAGGCAGAACATCAACTCAGTAATTAGAGCAACATGGCAACAAGGTGTGGTTCCCAATCACCCGGCTGCAAGGTGCTGTCAACCTAACGGCTCTTTATTTTGAACCTCCGTTGAAATGAGTTACATGCACTCAGTTCCCTAAAACTTCAACTCCGTAAGCAGGTAATTGTAGCGCTGTTGAATTACCATCAATAACAGGTTTAGCTGTGCCATGCAGTACATTTAAATCGATGCTGTCATCGCGGATAATGGTTACATCAACAGGTTTGTCCGACAGGTTTACGGCTACAAGAACCTGCTTTTTACCATCGAAACGGATAAAACTGAACACATGGTCGTTGTTGTTTTGCAGGGTTTTATAAACTCCTTTTGATATCACCGGGTTTGCTTTACGAATGCTGATCATCTGCCTGTAAAAGTTCCATAATGAGTTGGGATCATCCTGCTCTTCTTCAAGCGATACGCCATCGTTAGGCTTATCATTGTTAAAAGTATCCTTGTGGGGGCCTGTTTGTTTATACCAATAAGCCATGCCCTCGCCATGGTCAGTTTTATACCATTCAAAAGCTTCACGGTCCGGGATCTCGTTGGCGTCGGTAGCGCCAAATGCTGCACTGGTGCCGGTCATTCCAAGCTCCTGTCCGTAATAAATAGAGGGAACGCCGCCCATCAACAGGTTTAAAGCAGCGCCAATTTTTAGTTTGTCAACATCTCCTTTTACACCATAACTAAACCTGGGCGTATCATGGTTTTCAATAAATACAACTTGTTGCTTATTTGCCGGGGTAGATAAAAAGGTGGAGTCAGCATTTTCTGTCAGCATTTTTTTATTAAACGCCCTGATTGAATATGCCAGCCTGAAAGCGAATACTCTGTCAACACCGCCGTGCTCCAGGTAATCCAGTCCTAATGACAGCCATTGCGCCTGCTCCGCTACTATATTTATCTTTGGGTTTACCTGCCTTAATTTGCTTAATAAGGGGTTCCAGAAAGTATCAAACAGGTGGGGCATTATATGTTTGCCGTCAAGGTCATCCATCATATGGTCAAGCCTGAAACCATCCACACCGTCATCAAACTTACCATCGCCATTCGGGTCCATCCAGTATTTAAAAAGCTGGTAATTATATTCCAATACTTTAGGGCTGTTTAAGTTAACTGTGGTTATTTTCCGGTATGCATCATCATAGCCTTTTAATCCTTCCAGGTTGTATACTATTGTAGTTGGCTTGGTATGAGCCTTATCGTCATAAATAATAAAATCGCTATAGGGCGAGTTAAGGTTATTTACCCCGTCCTTCCACCATAAATGATCGTTGGTAACATATTGGGTTTCCATATCCATGTAAAACTTCATATCGCGG
>Ga0193702_1000347_pt1 | contig 17062 bp, 15 predicted proteins | sample U3a1metaG_FD_143060 | JGI IMG/M metagenome (GOLD analysis project Ga0193702, IMG submission 143060) | Soil microbial communities from a riparian zone of the East river system, Colorado, United States - U3a1 | ecosystem: Environmental > Terrestrial > Soil > Riparian zone | place: USA: East River... | reverse complement strand
TCCATCACCGCCCTGGTAGTCTGTATTGATCTTTGCTGAAAAAGTTTCAAACTCGATCCTGTTTGCGAGAAGTTGATTATAATTGTCTTTTATAAACTTAACTGAATCGGCATGCGGGTCAGATGTTGGCTTCATTACTTCTGTAGAATCTTTTTTTACAGAAATAGCCGATTGAATTTTCCGTGTAGACCGGCATGATGATACCAGCAAGGCACCCGTAATTAATAGTAAGATAAATCGAATCATTATTATTGTTTTCCTGTATGACCAAAACCACCTGCGGCCCTTTCAGTGTTATTTAAAAATTCTACTTGCACGAATTCGGCTCTTTCTGTTTTCTGAATTATCGCTTGCGCTATCCGGTCACCTGGATTAATGGTTTGTTCTTCTGAAGAAAGGTTGATCAATATGATCTTAATTTCTCCACGATAGTCAGAATCGATTGTTCCTGGAGTATTCAAACAAGTGATGCCCTGTTTAATTGCCAATCCACTTCTTGGTCTTATTTGTATTTCATAACCCTGGGGTATTTCAACAAACAATCCCGTTGGTATCAAATTTCTTTCAAGTGGTTGAAGCGTTAACGGTATATCTAATGCTGCCCTTATATCCATACCTGATGCTCCTTTTGTTGCATACTGAGGCAAAGGATTAGCAGATGTATTAACGATCTTTATTTGTATAGGGGTCATTGCGACAAAGTTAAGCTTCAAGGGCACACGGAAAGGGTTATATGTTACGAACAAGTAGTTAAACTTTCTGCAGCAATACAGTCGCATAAGCCATGATGCCTTTTCCTTTTCCTATAAATCCCATCTCTTCGGTTGTAGTTGCCTTTATTGATACATCATTTTCTGATACACCGCTTATTGATGAAATGATCTTTCGCATTTCTGCGACATAAGGTTTCAGCTTTGGCTCCTGCAGGCAAATCGTGCAGTCTATATTTACAACTGAATATTCTTTTTGCTTAACCATATCCATTGTTCGTTGTAATAATACAGTGCTCCGAATATTTTTAAACTCCTTTGATGTATTTGGGAAATGAATGCCAATATCCCCTAATGCAAGAGATCCAAGCAAAGCATCACAAATAGCATGAAGAAGTACATCAGCATCACTATGTCCTAATGCCCCTTTTTTAAACGGAATATTTACGCCCCCGATCCACAACTCTCTTCCTATTTTTAACTGGTGGAAATCAACCCCGCTACCAATTCTATAAGACATGTAATTATTGATTTATTCAAATATAAAAAAAGACGTCTCACCAAAGGCGAGACGTCACTATAAATTATTTATTCATTTTAATTTGTGGTTGTTGTACCATCTGAACCATCGAAGCTAAAATGCAATGAGAAACGCAATGTGTTAGATAAAGGATTGCGATCAACACCACTTCCTGAAGGAATCAAGTAAGAGAAATCAAGACCAAAGCTTTGATATTTGATCCCCACACCCATTGAAAAATATCTTCTGTTACCTTTTGTTTTATCCTCATGGAAATAACCTGTACGCAGAGCAAACTGATTGTTATACCAGTATTCAGCACCAACTGAGATCTGGAACTCTTTCATTTCTTCGCTGAATCCATCGGGTGCATCAGCAAACGAACTGAACCAACTGCTCATAACACCCTTGCTGCGATATTCAGTTAATTGTTCCGGAGTAGCTGGATCTGCGGGAGGTGTAGGAACAAGTAATTTATTGACATCAATACCAAACATTAATGAATTAGCAGAGTTGAAAACTCTTGTATAAGTAGTTCCTAGTCCTAAGTTAGCAGGGATATAATCTTTTTGATCAGCATTGTCAGTGTAAGAGATCTTAGAACCAAGATTACTTAAAACGGCGCCGAATGCCCAACCTTGTCCAAGGTCATTATGTCCATTGTAGAAATAAGCAAGATCACCTGCAACAGCACTTGCTGCTTTATAATTATTACCAGCAGCAGGACCTTGAGCCAGATTAGAGTAAATATATTTCAGGCCAACACCAATACCTGATTTTTCCGAAAGTTTACGGGAATAACCAACATCAACTCCCAATTCGCGGGGACGGAAAGTATTCAGATCATTTCCAAGGTTATCAGTAAACTGAATATTTCCAAGGCTGAAATAACGTAACGAACCAGATATAGCTTGCAGTTCATCAAATTTATAATATCCGGCTACTGAAGCAAGATAAACGTCATTAAGAATGTCTTTTAACCACGGAGTATATGAAGCTGAGATACCACCTTTACTCGTATTGTAAGGAACTTTTGCAAGGTTCCAGAAACCTCCATTCGCATCTGGTGAAGTGGCAACCCCTAAGTCGCCCATACCTGCCGCTCGGGCATCTGCTGAAATTCGTAAAAATGGAACAGCAGTGGTCACGACATTAATCGGCTGTGCACTTTGAGCTTTGGTAGTTTGGTTAATGCCTACAAAGATGAAAATTATAGCAGCTAGTCTCAAGGCAATTGGTCTCATTAGTAAGGGTTTATGAAATTTGTAAATATATAGGAATTTTAAAAATCTGATACGAAAGTATTATTTTTTGCTCACTCGTCTGCCTCAAAAGATCACCAGCTTTTCAGTCACAGTTCGGGGTTTAGATCCGTTGCAAAAAACCTTGATCCGGTACACATATACTCCTCTTCCAATTTTGTCGCCGAAATCATCTCTACCGTCCCAATCCACATAAGAACGATTTCCGTATGTATTTATTGTTTTTTCGATCATTTTTACTACCCTGCCGGCTAACGAAAATATATGGATCTGTACGAACAGATCCTGTCCTGGTTTATTATGCTCAAACCAAAATTGTGTTTTGGTTGTGAAGGGGTTAGGATAATTAAGAACATGATCGATCACAAGTTCATCATCATTCATTACGGAAAAATCAAGTATAAACTCTGAAGAGTTATTAAGCACATCCCATACTTTTATTTTTAGTGAATGTATGCCGGGCTCCAATTCGGGTAATTGAAAGCGGGCAAAACCTTGCCCATATTGATCAAGATCAGCTTCGTAATAATTGTTCAGATCAAATATTTGATTGTTGTTGTTATCCAGCATTGCCGTGATGTTGTGTCCGATGCCCGTACCTGAAGTGTTGATGCCTGAAGAATCAGCCAGTTTTAAGATCAATATTGGTCTCTGATTAACAATACTTCCGTTCACAAACTTTTCATCATTTAACCATGCTTTTATTTCAGGGCCATTTTTGTCATTATCAATAGTTGATGCTGAACCACCAACTATAAAGCCACTAAAAAGATCGCTACCATCTTTGGTTCCATCTTCAGCATAGTAACTTACTTTACCACGGCCATATTGATAATTGATGTCCTTTGGCACTTTAAAAGAAAAGCTGAATTTACCATTGCTAACTGTAGCTTTTCCTTTGAACAGAATATTCGATTGCTGTTGAAATGATGTTTGTTGACTACCTGGATCATTAGCTTTTGTAGTGACCGTTTGAGGTTTATCAAAAACAACCGGGTAAACAGTCCCATTTAAAGTTGAAAGAATTAAACCATTATTATCTGTTACTTCTCCTTCTATTACTACTTTTCCTCCGGCTGATAATGTATCTGTTCTTACAATAGGATCAAACGAATTCAGGCTGGTAGTTCTTATTTTAAATTGCGGAAATGCAAGCGTTAAAGCCGGGTCTCCAAGTAATGTAAACTTCCTGTTGTTGATCAGGTCACCAGAAGTTTGATAAGTATAATTTTTAGCGGCCATTACTGCTTCCCCAAGACTCCTGTATTTTCCATTTGCATCAGGTTGTACAGCAAATTGCATGTAATTATTATTCATAATCCTGTTGCTAAATGAAAACACAAGTCGTGTTGTTGTCATCATGGCAATACCACCGGACTTTGGCCTCAGTAAAATATTTTCGCCAAGTGAATTTATAAATGGATTATCATAAGGTGCAAAATCGCAGGTGGCAGTAACAAATAAGGGAAGACGGTTAGTATTACTCCAACCATTTATCATCGGTTGATCAAGTATCACTTCTTCGGCAAGCCTTGACGAGCCACCATGACCGATAAAATTAAAGACCAGCGTTCCACTCGCAATTTGATTATTGATCGTTTCATTTACTGATGGATACCTGCTGCCCGCCGATCCGCTTTCCTGTTGAAATGCATCGAGATAAATTTTCTGAATATTGAAGATAGAGTTTGCAGATACGGTGCCTGTTATTAATTCTGCATCCTGCAAATGCAGATTATTATCTTCATCATCGGCAATAATTGAAACATTGTTTCTCCATGCACCAAAACTTTCTTTGCTGTAATAAGCAATTACTTTGTCAACATAGTTTTTCGCTTCTTCGATATTTTTTGCCGGAATTCTGCCAACACCAAGGTCAAGAAGATTGGTCATCAATCCCGAATTGATATCTTCATTATCATCCAAAAAACCAAAGAAATCATCACTTGTATAGGTGCTAAGAGGGTCAAGGAAAATTTTGCTTTGATATGCAGGAACAAGATTTGTGTTATTAGCGATCCTGTTTTTATAATCGAAAGAGGCATCGCCAAAAAGCAACAAATATTTTGGACGGTTAACTGGGTTAGATGCGTACTTATCAAAATACATTTTTACAAGATCTCGAATAGCAACGGGGTCTTGTGTGCCCGAAGAAAATTCATTGAAAATTTTATCAGTAGTAATAACCATCACCTTCAAATTCCTTTGCCGGTGAAAAGAAGCTAATCGCTCAGCTTGTGAGATCAATGAATTATTTGTAATGATAAGGTAATCGGTTTGCTTAGAATTATGCAGATCCTGGTTTTGAATTCGACCCGCATTTACGGGTATCAACACATTGCCTGTATTAAAAGCAATGTACTCTTTCAATCGTGCAGCATCATTAACAAACCGAAATTCATTTGCTAAAAGACTTCCTTGCATTCTTATTGGTGATAAGGGATCGGTTATATCCCAAACCTGCGTGTTGCTTGTTGCATTACTTACTACAAATTCGCAAATATTGTTTCCAACACTATTCCAGTCACGAAAAGGCAACTGCCCACTGCTATTTAAAACAAGGCTTCTTCTTGCATATATCTCAAAAAAATTCAACCAGCCCTGAGAATTAAAACCGCCCGGCAGATAGGTATAATTGAGCTGCAAGGATTCCTGTGACAATAAAAGATCTGATACTTGTTGTGTTTGTTGTGCAAACAGGTCATATAAGCCAGCTCCGGTTGATGGAATACTGACCTGTTGCGCTAGTTGATTATTTACCCGAACATCAAAACGGCTCGGAACATTTATAGACCTGGCTACGCAATTCGAGATCAATGTTGCAGCTGTGCTTGTAATAAGATTTGGTATACTAACTGAAAAAGATCTTGAAAGTGTTTTACCTGGTGCATCAGCAAACTCTTCACCTAACCATTCTTTTCCGCTTGACAGAAGATTTATTGTATCAAGCTCATGAAAGATCCTTTCGTTGAATGAATTAACCGTTAATGTTGGAGAAATATTTACTTGTAATGAAGCAATTCTTTTTCCAGCACCACCGATTGTAATAAAGTAGCAGGCTGAGTCAGAAAAAAGATTTTTTTGATGAGTAAATCTTTTATTTATTGAATCCTTCAGCCATTTGTCGGGTCCTGCAGCATAAAAAAGAAAATAATCGCTTCCGTTAAATAGGCCGTCGCCTCCATCCACTACCATGATCGCATTTTCGGCGAGGTCGTCGAGGGGTGTATCTGCATTTGCTTCGCTAAGCATATTTCCTCCATTTCCAAAAAGCCTGATAGAACCAGATGAAATGTTTGAGGTATTAAAACCTATTGCCCCCAAAAAAGAAACGTCTATTTTATAGATCCCACCTTCCTTAACAGCAATTTTACTCCAACTCCCTGATGACAAAACTGAATTGGTTTTGTATACTCTTTGAGCACTAACATTTGTTGCAAAAAAGCATACCAACGACAAGGCTATAGCTGTAAATTTCCCCATGATTTCCTTGCAAAAATCAGGGGGTTTAACGAGGTGATAAAAAGTATTTCTGCTTAATAAAATGATTATAATCTGCCTATATTCGCAGATGCGGTAGATAAAATCTTATTAAGGTGCAATATTTTTATCCCAACCGGCGTTAAATTAATTCCAATTCAAAGGTTTATACAAAAAACTATGAAACTGAAAAACTTAATTATCCTTTTATCCTGCGCCGTTCTGATTGCTTCATGTAAAGGCAAAGGGCTATTTGGCAAAGACAAGAAACACGACAAGTCGGATGTAACCGGCTGGAATTACAATGACAAGAATATGGGCGGATACCAGGTATCCAAAGAAAAAGAACAGGCAACTGGCCCAGGTCTTGTGTTTGTACCAGGTGGTACGTTCACAATGGGTCAAACTGATGAAGACGTAATAGGTGATTTTAACAATATCCCTCGTCGTCAAACAGTTCCGTCGTTTTATATTGATAAAACTGAGGTAGCCAACGTTCACTATCGTGAATATCTTTACTGGCTTAACCGTGTTTTTGACCCGGCAAATGATCCTAGTTATCAAAAGATTCTTGATGCTGCGTTGCCAGATACGCTTGTTTGGCGTAGTGAGTTAGCATATAATGAACCATTGGTTGAATATTATTTACGTCATCCAAGTTTCAACAATTATCCAGTTGTTGGTGTTAGCTGGAAGCAGGCTTATGACTTCTGCTTATGGAGGAGTGACCGTGTTAACGAAGGAAATCTAATTAACCAGGGTTTAGCTTCAAAACAAGGCTTACAAGCTCAACAAGGTGAAGATAATTTTACAACTAAATCATACCTCTTAGGTTTTTATGCTCCTCAACCTGGAAAACAAGGCAAAAAGAGTACTTTAAAAACTTCCCAAGGGACGCCGCGTACAACGGCAACAATGGAAGATGGTATTCTTCAGCCTGATTATCGTCTGCCAACAGAAGCTGAGTGGGAATATGCCGCTTTAGGTTATATCGCACAAAATCCAAGACCAAGCCAAAAAGAAGGCAAACGTGGGGAAGAGTTAATTATGAACAAACAAATTTATCCCTGGAGTCATAACCCGAATGGTATGCGTGATACCCGCCATGGAAGCTGGCAAGGTATGATGCTTGCAAACTTTAAAAGAGGTAATGGTGACTACGCAGGTGTGGCCGGCGGTTTAAATGACGATGCGATCTATACAGCTGATGTAAAAGCATTTTATCCAAATGGATTTGGCTTATATAATATGGCCGGTAACGTAAGCGAATGGGTAGCCGATGTATACAGACCTCTTACCTTACTTGATGCTGATGACGTTGCGCCATTTCGTGGTAACAAATATCAGAAGATGCTTGTTGTAGATTCTACATCTGCTGATCCTACAACCCGCTTTGGAAGGGATAGTATGGGTCGTGTAAAATATACTGACGTTACTGATAAAGAAAGCATGATGCGCAGAAACTATCAGCGTGGTAATGTTATCAACTTTATTGATGGTGACTCTTTATCACAATCAAATTATGGTTATGGCATGACCACACTTGTAAGTGATAAATCAAGAGTATATAAAGGTGGTAGCTGGGCTGATTACGCTTACTGGCTAAGCCCCGGTACACGTCGCTTCATGGAAGAAGATCAAGCAAGTGCAACTGTTGGTTTTCGTTGTGCTATGAGCCGTATGGGTAGCACAGAAGGCAATAAAAGAAAAACTGGTAACTGGTGGAAAGACAAACGTCAAAAACGCTAAGCTTTTTCATCTCATAATATTAAAAAACCCCGCCAATGATTGGTGGGGTTTTTTAATTTATGCCTTTACATTTGCTTATAATGATCGAAGATATTTATAATATTTATCAGCGGCACCCATCAATACAAACAGATACCAGGAAATTAAAAGCCGGTGATATTTTTTTTGCATTAAAGGGACCCAACTTTAATGGCAATGCATTTGCAAAGCAAGCAATAGATAATGGCGCTGCTTGTGTTGTAATTGATGAAAAAGAATATGAGATCCCCGGAAAAACTTTTTTGGTACCCGATGTATTATTAGCCTTACAGCAATTGGCACTTCATCATCGCAAGCAATTTGACTTTCCTTTTATTGCTATTACCGGAAGCAATGGAAAAACAACAACTAAAGAATTGATCCATGCCGTGCTATCTTCTAAATTCAAAACATATACGACGGAAGGCAACCTTAATAATCATATTGGAGTGCCATTGACGATCTTAAAGATCAAACCTGACGCTCAGATGGCCGTGATCGAAATGGGGGCCAATCACCTGAAGGAAATTGCCGGGTATTGCCAAATCGCCTTACCAACGCATGGTTTGATCACAAATTGCGGGAAAGCACATCTTGAGGGTTTTGGCAGTGAAGAGGGTGTAAGAAAAGGTAAAGGTGAATTGTTTGATCATCTGCGAACGCTTACACATGGCTTTGCTTTCGTTATGTGGGATTATGATTACCTGCAGGAAATGAGTAAGGGTATCAGCGGCATCATAAAATACGGGACAAAGGATAATGATCATGTGATCGGGAAAATTCTTCCCAATGAAAATTTCTTAAAAGTTCAGATCACACAGGGACTCGATGATGGTATAATTTCAACACAATTAGTGGGAGAGTACAATTTACCCAATGTACTGGCAGCAGTAACGGTTGGAAAATTCTTTGAAGTGCCGGAAGATAAAATAAGATCAGCGATCGAAAATTATACCCCTTCCAACAGTCGTTCCCAGTTAATAGAAAAAGATTCGAATAAAATTATCCTTGACGCTTACAATGCAAACCCCAGTAGTATGAAACTGGCAATTGAAAATTTTGCAAAGAAAAATTCAGACAATAAAATTTTGATGCTTGGCGCTATGGCCGAATTAGGCAAACAAAGCTTGCAGGAACACCAGGAAATAATTGATCTGATCAAAAAATATTCGTGGAAAGAAGTGGTGCTTGTTGGTGGTGATTTTCTAAAACTCTCCCACCCTTTTCTTTCATTTGAAAATTCCTTTCTGGCAAAGGAATGGTTTAGCAAACAACAATTCCAAAACAGTTATATACTTGTAAAAGGAAGCCGGAGCATGCAAATGGAAAAAATTCTGCCAGGTTAAATATTCAGTATGGAAATAGTTGGATACATCGCTGCAGTTTTTATTGGCCTTGTGCTTGGTATGATGGGTGGCGGGGGTTCAATTCTTACAGTCCCTGTATTAGTTTATTTACTTCATCTCGATGCAATAACAGCAACCACCTATTCATTATTTATTGTAGGCGTTACAAGTTTGACGGGCGGCACAAGAGCGTATATAAAAAAACAAGTTGATTTCAAAGCAGTCTCAGAATTCGGCATTCCTTCTATCTTTTCAATTTTTATCACACGTCATTTTATTTTACCAGCCATTCCTGAAAAATTATTTTCAATTGGAGATATTGATATTACACGTGATACAATGCTGATGATCGTATTTGCATTTTTAATGTTTACAGCAGCAGCCTTCATGATATTTAACGGTGATGATGAAAATATAGAAAGGCCTGTATCACAGGAACGCAATAGTAAAATATTGCCACTTGCTTTATGGGGGTTAGCGATCGGCCTTATTACAGGCATATTAGGAGCAGGTGGTGGGTTTCTTATCATTCCTGCATTGGTATTATTTGTAAAACTTCCAATGAGAACTGCTATCGGCACTTCATTAGTTATTATAGCCATCAATTCAATTTTTGGATTTCTATTTAGTTTAAACCAAGCTCAGCTCGACTGGAAGATCCTTTTACTTTTCACAGGGCTGGCAATTATGGGTATTTATATAGGCACCCTTTTGGCAGAAAAAATTTCGAGCAGGATCTTGAAAAAAATATTTGGTTGGTTTGTGCTGTTAATGGCTATTTATATACTTATTAAAGAATTATTCTTAAAATAACAGGCGTAGAATTAAACTGTGCCCAATTAATACCTTTGTAAAATAAAGTTATAAACCATGAATTTTATTGAATGGATAAAACAACCGTGGCCCTGGTATGTTGCTGGCCCTTTGATCGGCCTTATGATCCCTGTTTTGCTCATATTCGGAAATAAACGATTTGGGGTTTCTTCATCATTGCGTCATGTCTGTGCTGCATGCATTCCAATGAATATTTCATTTTTTAAATATGATTGGAAAAAAGAAATATGGAATCTTTTTTTTGTTGGTGGTATTTTAATAGGTGGAATAATAACTGCATTTTTTTTTATGAACCCAAATCCGGTAGTTATAGATCCAAAACTGGCTACTGAACTTGCAAGCTATGGCATTACTAATACTGAAGGGCTAGTACCAAAGGAGCTTTTTAACTGGGAAAATTTGCTTACGATAAAGGGGCTTATTCTTATAGTTGTCGGCGGCTTTCTTGTTGGTTTTGGCACCCGCTATGCTGGCGGATGTACAAGTGGACATTCCATTATGGGAATCAGCAACCTTCAACTACCTTCTTTGATCGCTACTTGTTGTTTCATGGTGGGTGGTTTCATTGTTGCGAACATTTTAATTCCACTTATTCTTAATCTTTAATCTTAGATCAATGAATACTGCAACAAATACTTTTAAATCGGCTGATCTGAACACTGACTTTGAAGTGAGAACAGAAAATTCCGAATGTGTAAATTATTCAGTATTAGATAAACCGCTTTGGTCAAATTTAAAATTTACTGTTGCGGGAATTTTATTTGGAATTATACTGGTGAAATCAGAAGTTATTTCGTGGTTTCGCATACAGGAAATGTTTCGTTTGCAGAGTTTCCATATGTATGGGGTTATTGGTTCTGCTATTGCTGTCGGTATCATTAGCGTTTTTATTATCAAGAAATTTAAAATAAGATCGATCGATGGTGAAGAGATACATTTTGATCAAAAAAAATTTAATAAAGGCCAGATATATGGCGGATTGCTTTTTGGTTTTGGCTGGGCATTAACCGGTGCATGCCCCGGGCCATTATTTGCTTTAATTGGAAGCGGCTCCACAGTAATCATCGTAACTTTATTAAGCGCTATTGCAGGTACATGGGTATACGGATATATAAGAGATAAGCTGCCGCATTGATGTATTATTAAAATTGAAATGAAACCACTTCTTTTTTACAAAACATTTTTTGTTTTATTTGTTGCTGTCTTGTTTATGTGTTCATGCAATAGCAGTGGCAATGGCTATGCAGTTGCTGATACCACTGAACATTTATGGCGAGGCTGGAATATGTACCAGATCCCCGAAAGTGATTCAATGGCAAGATATGGGCATGAGTTAATATCAAAAACTTCTTATTATCTCGGACCAAATGGAACGGTCGCACAAATAACCAATGGAATGAATTGCCAGAATTGCCATTTAAGTGGTGGCACTGTGCCTTGGGGAAATAACTACGGAGCCGTGTATGCAACTTATCCAAAATTTCGTGCAAGAAGTGGTGGATTGGAAACGATACCAAAAAGAGTAAATGATTGTTTGCAAAGAAGTCTAAATGGCGAGCCCATTGATAGTAATAGCAAAGAGATGAAAGCGATCATTGCTTATATGAAATGGTTAGGTGATGGCATTAAAAAAGCGCCAAAGGGAAGTGGTATCATGGATATTCCTTATCTCGATCGTGCTGCTGATCCGCAACAAGGAAAAATAGTTTTTACAAATAAATGCCAGCGATGCCATGGCGAAGATGGACAAGGAAAGAAAAAAGATGATGGCTTATATGAATACCCACCACTTTGGGGAGAACATAGTTATAATACTGCTGCTGGATTATATCGTATCTCAAGATTTGCAGGATATGTAAAAAATAATATGCCCTATGGTGAAGTGGAATATCATAATCCACAATTGACGAATGAAGAAGCATGGGATGTTGCCGCGTTTGTCAACTCACAACCACGTCCATCGAAAATATTTAAAGAAGACTGGCCTGACATTTCTAGAAAGCCAGTTGATCATCCTTTCGGCCCCTTTGCTGATGGCTTTGATGAAGAACAACATAAGTACGGTCCTTTTAAACCAATTGCTGACGCAAGAAAAAACAAACAGGGTAAATAATTTAACCAAATTATGTCTCAAAATAGTAATCTGCATGAGAACTGTAACTGTAACTCCTGCCAGCAATTGACCGAAGCTGAAAAAAGATTACATCTTGAAATTTCTCAAAATAGTCGGAGAGAGTTTTTTAAAAATGCAGGAAAACTGGGACTTAGTATTGGTATAGGTGGCGGATTGATAAGTCCACTTGCGGCCTCTGCCATGCGATCCGATGAATCTGGCTATAAAGCACAAGCAATAAAGAAAAACATCGCAGTGAAAAATGGGAAAGTGCAAACACTTACGTTGCTTCACACAGCCGACATCCATTCGCAGCTTGATATTCATGATGAGTTTTTTATTGAGAATAAAAAAACTGTTTATAAAAAAAGAGGTGGCTTTGCAACGCTGAAAACAATGATCAATGAATTGAGAGATAAAAACCCGGATAACACTCTTGTAATTGATGGGGGAGATTGCTTCCAGGGAAGTGGCATTGCTGCGCTTACAGAAGGACAAGCCATCATTCCATTAATGAATAATATCGGCTATGATATTATGCTACCCGGCAATTGGGAAGTAGTATATGGAAAAGAAATGATGATGAAAGACATGTTTGCATATAGTGGAGTAAAGGTTTGCGCCAATATGTTTCATGATACAAAAGATGAACAACAAGGAGAATTGATCTTTCCTCCTTACTTTATAAAACATATTGCTGGTATCAAGATCGGTTTTATTGGTTATAATGATCCAATGACCCCTAAAAGACAATCACCTGCTTATAGCTATGGTATAGAATTTACTTTCCCGCAGAAAAATATCACCAGGTATATTCGTCTTTTAAAAGAATATGAAAAATGTGATATGATCTTTTTACTCACTCATATGGGGATGGCACAACAAGTTGGATTAGCCAATATGGCGGAAGTAAAAGGTGTTGATTATATTCTGGGCGCAGATACACATGAACGGATACGAAAACCAGTCGAAGGAGCTTATGCAAAAGTCACAGAGCCGGGTGCATTTGGCTCTTTCATTTCAAAGCTTGATATAGTAATTGAGAACGGAAAAATAAAAGAACATAATTATCAATTATTGGATGTTGATCCTTTACGCTACAAAGAAGATGAAGAAATGAAAATGCTGGTTAAAAAAACAAGGGAGCCATTTGAAAAAAAATTAAGCACAGTAATTGGCAAAACAAAAACCCCTCTTGTAAGATATTATGTTATTGAAACGCCAATGGATAATTTTATTACAGATGCGATCATGTGGAAATTCAAGCCGGATATTGCATTGAGTAATGGATTTCGTTTTTGCCCACCACTTGTTCCGGATCCTAAAACCGGCATAGCAGAGATCACAAATGATTTCTTATGGAGCATGTTGCCGGTAGACAGTGAAGCAAAATTGGGAATGGCATCCGGCCGCCAAATTTGGGATTGGATGGAACATGAATTGGAAAATGCTTTTGCAAAAAAACCGGAAAAAAGATTCGGTGGTTGGGTAATTCGTTTCAAAGGAATGGAAGTAAATTTTACTATTGAAAAACAAGAGGGTAAAAGAGTGAACTGGATAAAAATAAATAAAGAACCAGTTGATCTTTTAAAACAATATTCATTCGTAGCCTGTGAAAGAGAAGGTGATCCCGACACAACACTTTGCAGAATGGAAGGAATAAAAGAACCCACAAAAATGGGTGCTACACTTCATTCTGTTATTGAAGAATATTTAAAAGAGTTTTCTCCTATTGCTCCAAAAATGGAAGGTCGTTGCACTGTAAAAGACGCTCCTCATGATCTGCTAACCCAGGTAACGGGAGCTGGATACGAGTTCAGATAAAAAAATGCCCCGATTGAATCGGGGCATTAAAAAAGTTTTTAAAAAAAATTATCCCGCAAAAATATAAGCACATTGTTTTTCCTGTGCACGGCCCAATGCCCAAACACCTGATGGTACTACCTGTACACCCGGAAGCACATTAGCAGTCCAGTCTTTTAATATATCCTCGGCCTTTCCACCTGTTTGCATAGCTACAACATTCGAATAGACGGTCATAGCCATATTGCATACACAAAATTGTACGCCACTTGCCTGCAGTTCATTTATTCCAATAGGAACAGGACCAATACCAGGTGCCTTGAAATCACCAGGTTTAGGGTTCCACATTGGGTTGCGAACTGTGGCGGCAGTAGCAGCATCAGCCGCCTGGAATACTGGTCCTAAATCACCTGACTTTTTAAACATTTCGGAAAATTTATACTTCTTCCACATGGCATCATTAAATGCATAAGGAATTGAATCATGCCTGAGCACTATAACCACGTTACTATCTTTTTCAGGTGTTCCGGTAGCCGCATTTGTTAATAAAAAAACTTTAGCCCATACAAATACTGAGACCCCGTTTGGCTCTGGGGAATCGAATACTACCCGATGCTTGCCATTGATCTTTTTAAACATATCTTCCGGATCCCCGTAAACTTTGGGATCAAATTTTGCTTCACCCGCAAATGCGGAAAGTGAAGGAGCAATGCTTGTTAGGCCAATAGCTGCTGCACCAGTAGCAATTGTTCCGAGGAAACTACGGCGATTAGTTCCATCTTTTGTTTCGTTGGTATCCATAATAAAAAGGGTTTAGTTTAAAAGTTTAAAAAAGCCCGATAAGCTACGAAAAAAAACAATACTATGTTTTGTAAACCCTTTTTTTTACTCTTTTATTCGTAATTTTTGTATAATAAATTTTAAGTATGAAAAAAATATTTTTTATCGCCGCACTTTTATTCGGCATTATCCTGCAATCATCTGCCCAACAAAGACCTTATAATATTGTATTTGATCTTACGACAAGTGACACTGCCACTCACCAACGTGTAATTCGATGGATAAATGGCATCCTCACTTCTCATCCCGATGCCAAGATCGAAGTGGTATTTTATGGTAAAGCGTTGGACATGATAGTAAAAGATAAGTCTACTGTGGCGGGAGATGTAGTAAAACTAGGCACAGAAAATAAGGTAACTTTTGCCGCCTGCGAGCATGCCATGCAGGTATTTAATATTAGTAAGAGCCAATTACTTAACGGTGTAACTACAGTACCAGACGCCTTGTACGAATTAGTAATAAAACAGGCTGAGGGTTATGGTTATATAAAAGTCACCAACTGAGTAAATATCATCCGAAATTATGACTTGCATCACAGTATAAAAATATCTAAACCATTAGGTTTGTGCAGAAAAAAACAATTTACTTATTGTATCCGCAATACATAGCTTTTGCGGACCTTTGCAGTTTATGAAACCCTTCCTTTTTCAAAATAAATTACTGATCCTCGGCATAGCGCTAGGCGCTGTTGCAGGGTTTTTGTACTGGAAATTGGTCGGCTGCAACAGCGGCACCTGTATGATCACTTCAAAATGGCATAACAGTACAGCGTATGGTGCAGTGATGGGTGGTTTGTTTTTAAGCATTTTTAAGAAAGAGAATAAAAATTAGTGAAGGAGGTTGCTTCGTCTCGCTAAAAGCGAGACTCGCAAGAAAAATGAACGGAACAACAAATAAAACAGAAACTTTCAACGACATTATTAATGGCGATAAACCCGTGCTGGTTGATTTTTTTGCAGAATGGTGCGGTCCCTGTAAATTGATGAAACCCATATTGGAAGAACTTCGTGCAAAAATGGGTGATCAGGTAAGGATAATTAAAGTTGATATTGATAAAAGCCCTGTTGCTTCATCGCACTATAATGTAACCAGTGTACCTACTCTTATGCTCTTTCAAAAAGGAAATATATTGTGGCGACAACCCGGTGTGACTCCTGCTATTTCATTACAAAAAATAATTTCTCATTTTATATCGCAAAATAATGCCCAATAAAAAGAAGCGTAGTTATCTTATTTCAACCTTAGATTGTCGTTGTCCAAGATGCAGAGAGGGAAAACTTTTTACAAATAAGGTTAGCATTGGCCTGAAAAAAAATATGGCAATGCCTAAAACCTGTCCAGTATGCGGACAACCTACTGAAAAAGAACCTGGATTTTATTATGGCACCGGCTATGTTAGTTACGCATTGGGTGTAGCAATAAGTGTATCTACATTTATAGCATGGTTTGTATTGATCGGAATGTCGGTCCACGATAATCGTTTTTTTTATTGGATGATCACCAATGCAGTTCTTTTAGTTGTTACGCAACCATGGATGATGCGCATATCAAGAAGCATTTGGCTCTCATGGTTTGTGAAATATGAACCGAATTGGGAAAAGACTCCATTAAATAAAAGAGACCTCGAACGAATTATTCCTGAGCAGCAAATGAGTTAAAAGAATTTGCAGAGGTCTGCTGGTCCGTTGGAGCTTGTAAATAGGTACTATGAATTTTCAACGGATTTATAAAAGATCAACTGGCCTTTTACTGTTCGCTTTCTCCACCTTTTCTTTTGTATATTCTCAAGACGTCCTTGAACGTTATATAAAAGATTCTGTGGTCATCATAAGATCTATTGACCCAGTCGATACATTGTTTTCCGATCTTGATTTATTGGGTAAAGCCGTCGGCGATTCCAGGATCGTAATGTTAGGTGAGCAGGATCATGGAGACAGCAGAACCTTTCTTGCGAAATGCAGGATCATAAAGTACCTGCATGAGAAATTAGGGTTCAATGTGCTGGCTTTTGAAAGTGACTTTTATGCACTTAACAAAGTATGGGACTCGATAAGTCTGAACCCTTCGCAGGTCGAGTCAACAATTATGAATAATGTCTTTAAGGTTTGGACACTATGCCAGCAATTCAAACCAGTAGTCCAATACCTGACGGATCAATACCAGAGTAACAACCGGCTTCAGTTGGCCGGATTTGATAATCAATTAGTGGGAGAGTATAGTGTGGCAAATCTTGAATCGAATCTTAGCAACTATATTACAGCCAAGGGGATTTCTTTTTCCAAAGATGAAAAGAATATGAATCGATTGAAGAATACCCTCATATCTGTCTATACATTCTTCTATAGCGGAAAGTATATCAAATCAGATTCAAGTATGCAAATGTTTTC
>Ga0193702_1000346_pt1 | contig 17220 bp, 14 predicted proteins | sample U3a1metaG_FD_143060 | JGI IMG/M metagenome (GOLD analysis project Ga0193702, IMG submission 143060) | Soil microbial communities from a riparian zone of the East river system, Colorado, United States - U3a1 | ecosystem: Environmental > Terrestrial > Soil > Riparian zone | place: USA: East River... | reverse complement strand
CCGTCCTCGGCGGCATCGAGCGGCGCGTGACCACGCCGGCGTTCCGCGGCGGCGAGATCACCGCCATCATGGGCGGCTGCGCGCTCGACCTGCGCGCATCCTCGCTTGAAGGCGAGGCCGTGCTGAATGTGTTCGCGGTCTGCGGCGGCATCACCATCAAGGTACCGCCCGACTGGACCGTGTCGCTGCACGGCACGCCGGTGCTCGGCGGCTTCGAAGAAAAAACCATCGTGCCGCCGAATACCGCCAAGCGGCTGGTGGTGCGCGGCTACGCCATCATGGGCGGCGTGGAAGTGCGCAACTGATGCTCGGGCCGTTCTCCACGCGGCGCGGCGCGGTCCTGTACCTGCTGGCCTGGCTGATGCTGGGCCTGGTGCTGGCCGGACTGGTCGCCGGCGCCAGCGGCGCCGCGTGGAGCAACAGCCTGCTGTTCGCATTGCCGGTCACCATGCTGTACGCGGTGGCCGCCGGTTTCTCGTCGCATTACCTGTGCCGCGCCTACCCGCTGGCCGAGAAAAGCGCGGCCGCCATCCTCACCGTGTTCGCGGTCGCGGCCTTTGTCGCGGCGGCTTTCTGGACCATCGTCTGCCTCGCATGGAACAACTTGTGGCTGGCGCTGTCGGTGGGCTGGGCCGGCGTCCTGCTGGCGCCGGCCTTGCAGCTGTCGATCTTCGGCCTCGGCATGGTTCTGTACACGCTGTCGGCCATCGCGCGCTACCTGGCCATCGAATTCGACCGCGCCCGGCTGGCCGAACGGCGCGAACTCGAATCGAAGCTGACGGCGCAGGAGGCCGAGCTGCGCATGCTGCGCACGCAGATCGATCCGCATTTCCTGTTCAACAGCCTCAATTCGATCAGCGCGCTCACCGCGATCAACCCGGCCGGCGCGCGCGACATGACCTTGCGGCTGGCCGATTTCTTCCGCCACAGCCTCGGGCTGGAGGCGCACAAGAAGGTCACGCTGGAAGCCGAGGCGCAACTGGTGCGGCATTTCCTGGCGATCGAACAAGTGCGCTTCGGCGCGCGCCTGCTGGTCGAACAGGACATCGGCGACGACGCCAAGGCCTGCCTGCTGCCGCCGATGATCTTGCAGCCGCTGGTCGAGAACGCGGTCAAGCACGGCATCGGCAACCTGACGCAGGGCGGCACGGTGCGCATCGCCGCCCAGCGCGCCGGATCGATCCTGCGCGTGAGCGTGGAGAACGACGTCGATGAAGACCAGCCCGCGGCGCGCGGCAACGGCATCGGCCTGGCCAATGTGCGCCAGCGCCTGGCCGCCGCCTACGGCCACCAGGCCAGCCTGCATTGCACGCGGGACGCCACCACCTACCGGGCGGAACTGGCGCTGCCCGCCGAAACGACGGAGTCATAATATGCGCGTCATTATCGTCGACGACGAAGAGCTGGCCCGCGGCGTGCTGCGCGAATTCCTGGGCGCGCACGTCGACATCGAGATCGTGGCCGAATGCGCCAACGGTTTCGACGCGGTCAAGGCGATCACCGAACTGGAACCGGCGCTGGTGTTCCTCGACATCCAGATGCCCAAGCTGAACGGCTTCGAAGTGGTGGAACTGGCTGGCCGCAAGGCGCGCTACATCTTCGCCACCGCCTTCGACCAGTACGCGCTGAAGGCGTTCGAGGTGCACGCGGTCGACTACCTGCTCAAGCCCTTCAGCCAACAGCGGCTGGACGAGGCGCTGGCGCATGCGCGCGCAAGCCTCGGCAACCCGCCGGCGCTGGCCGCGCTCATGACCGAGGCGGCGATGCGCAACAAGCCGCTCGAGCGGGTGCTGATCCGCGATGGCGCCAAGGTCCATGTGATCGCCGCCGACAAGATCGACTACATCGAGGCGCAAGACGACTATGTGCAGGTGAGCGCGGGCGGCAAGGCCTACCTCAAGAACCAGCGCCTGTCGGAGCTGGAGAGCCAGCTCGATCCGGATGTATTCCTGCGCATCCACCGTTCCTGCATCGTGAACATCGAGGCGATCAGCCGCATCGAAGCGGCCGGCAAGGACAGCCACGCGGCCATCCTCAAGGACGGCACCAGGCTGCCGATCAGCCGCAGCGGCTACCAAAAGGTCAGGAACCTGATCCGGTAAGCGCCGGCTGGCCCAGCTTCCACCAGCGCGGCAGCAGCTCTTGCACCTCGGGCTGGGCGAAGCGGTCGTCGATCAGATACACCACGCCGCGGTCGCTGCTGGTGCGGATCACGCGGCCCGCGGCCTGCACCACCTTCTGGATGCCGGGATACAGATAGGTGTAATCGTAGCCGGCGCCGAAGATCGCGTGCATGCGCTGGCGGATTTGCTCGTTCACCGGGTTCATCTGCGGCAGGCCGAGGGTGGCGATGAAGGCGCCGATCAGCCGCTTGCCCGGCAGGTCGATGCCTTCGCCGAACGCGCCGCCCAGCACCGCGAAGCCGATGCCGCAACCGTCGATCGTGAAGCGCGCCAGGAAGGCGTCGCGCTCGCCTTCCTGCATGCGGCGCGGCTGCCGCCAGGCCGGGATCCCCGGATGGGCTTGCGCGAACTGGGCTGCCACCTGTTCGAGGTAATCGAAGCTGCTGAAGAAGGCCAGGTAGTTGCCGGGCGCGGCCCGGTACTGCTGCGCGATCAGCGCGGCGATCGGCGCGGCCGACTGCGCGCGGTGCTGGAAGCGCGTCGAGATCTGGTCGACCACGTGCACCGCCAGCTGGTGCGCTTCGAACGGCGACTCGACGTCGATCCAGCCGGTGCTGGCGGGCATGCCGAGCGCGTCGCTGTAGTAGTTCCACGGACTCAGGGTGGCCGAGAACAGCGCCGCCGAATGGGCTGCGGCAAAGCGCGCCTTCAGGAAGTGCGCGGGCACGATGTTACGCAGGCACAGGGCCGCGCCGCCGTCCCTGGCCGTGACGTCGAACAGCGAATGCTCGCCGAACGATTCGGCCAGCTTGGTGAAGTGCAGGGCGTCGAAATAGAAGCGCTGCAAGGCCGGCTCCATCGGCCCCGGTTGCCCGATCAGGTAATCGGTGATCGCGCTCGTCGCGCCTTGCAGCGCGGCGAGCAGCTGGTCCGGGATCGCCTGCGCCACCTCGTAGCCGGAAGCCGCCTCGGGCCATGCGCGGCCGACGCGCTCCAGCGTCTTCTTGAGGAAGCCCGGCGCGGCGGCGCGCGCGGCGCGCAGGGCGATGCGGTCCAGTTCCGCCGAATACATGCCGCGGGCGCGCGCCACCAGATTGTGCGCCTCGTCGACCAGCACGCTGACGCGCCACTGGTTGGCGACGGTGAGCCCGTACAGCATCGCGCCGTAGTCGAAGTAGTAGTTGTAATCGCCGACGATGACGTCGCTCCAGCGCGCCATTTCGCTGCCCAGATAGTAGGGGCAGACCTCATGCGCCAGCGCTACCTGGCGCAGCCTGGGGCGGTCCAGCATGCCGACCTGCAGGGCGGCCTCGCGCGCCGCCGGCAGCCGGTCGTAGAAGCCCTTCGCCAGCGGACAGGAGTCGCCGTGGCAGGCCTTGTCGGGATGCTCGCAGCTCTTCTCGCGCGCGGCCAGTTCGAGCACGCGGATCGGGATCGCGCCGCGCTCGATGGTGGCCAGCGCATCGAGCGCGAGCTGGCGGCCGGGCGTCTTGGCGGCGAGGTAGAATACTTTGTCGAGCTTCTGTTGCGGGGCCGCCTTCAACACCGGGAACAGGCTGCCGATCGTCTTGCCGATCCCGGTCGGCGCCTGCGCCAGCACGCAGCGGCCGCTGGCGTTGGCCTTGAAGATGGTTTCGGCAAGCTGGCGCTGCCCGGGACGAAATGCGGGATACGGGAATTGCAGGCCGTCGAGCGCGGCGTCGCGTGCGCCGCGGTGCGCCAGTTCCTGGCCGGCCCAGGCCACGAAGCGCTCGCACTGCTCGGCGAACAGCGTGGCCAGTGTCTCGGCGTTGTGGGTTTCGCGCAGCACGGTTTCGGTCTGCTTGCCGATGTCGAAGTAGACCAGTGCCAGGTTGACCTCGGCCAGCTCCAGCTTGTGGCACAGCAGGTGGCCGTAGACCCGCAGCTGCGCCCAGTGCAGGTGGCGATGGTTGTCCGGCATGCCGGCCAGCTCGCCGCGGTAGGTCTTGATTTCCTCCAGCAGGTTTTGCGCGGGATCGTAACCGTCGGCGCGGCCGCGCACGTGCAGCGGGCCGTAGTCGCCTTCGAGGCTGAGCTCGGGCTGGTACCGCGGGCCGCGCCGCGCCGTCACCACCGCATGGCCGGCGATGCCTTCCTGCGCGGTGGGCGAGGGCGTGAAGCGCAGGTCGAGGTCGCCCTGTTTGGCGGTGAACTCGCACAGCGCGCGTACCGCGACGACGTAGCTCACGCGCGGTGCTCCGACCATTGCAGGTAGCACACGGCGACCGGCATTGCGTGCGCGGCGCAGTACTCGATCCAGCGCAGCTGGCTGTCCTGCAGGCGGTCGCCCGGGCCTTTCACCTCGATCATGTTGTAGCGCCGTTCGGCCGGCCAGAACTGGATCAGGTCGGGGAAGCCGCTGCGGTTGGCCTTGATGTCGAGCAGGATGCGGTCGCACCATTTTTTCAGGTGGACGCAGGGGATGCAGTCGAGCGCCATCTCGATCAGCTCTTCGCTGAGGAAGTCCCAGGCCAGGAAGGGCGACTGGATGCCCCGTTTGTCGCTGAAGTTGCGGCGTATCGTGGCGCGGTAACTGCCGCTGTCGAGTTCATCGAGACAGGCGCGGAACGCGGCCTCGCGGCGCTGGAAGAAATCGGCGCTGAACAGGTCGGCCGGTGCGCGGTGAAATGGGTGGAAGAAGGCGCCCGGTATCGCGCTGAAGATCGCGCGCCAGCACAGCAGGCCGAACAGCGCGTTGGCCAACGCGTTCTCGACGTAAAACACGGGCGCATCGTCGCGCGTGAGGTGGTCGCGCACCACGCCCTCGACCCACCATGCCTCGCGCGGCATGGGCAGGCTCAGGTCGATGCGGGCGACCGGCGCGGGCCGCTTCGCAGGCGGCTTCTGGTGGCCGAGCTTGCGGGCCAGGCGCGGCGCGATGCGCAGCAGCTGCTGGCGTTCGGCGTCGCTTTCCGGCGCGCGCTGCGCGTCGCCGAGCAGCGCGAACGCGGCCGCGTATTGCTGGTCTTTTTCGAGCACGCGGATGGCCCGCGCGCGCGCACCGGGAAAGCGGCAGCCGGCGTACAGCCGCACCGCCTGCGCCCAGTCGCGCTGCTTCTCGCAATGCTGGGCGATCTTGAACATCAGGCGCTCGCGCCGGCTGTCCAGCCACTGGTTGTCGAAGGCGTCGGCGGGCAGGGCGCCCAGCACCTCGTCCAGCGGTTCGCCGGCGTCGAAGCGTTCCTTGCAGCTGTGCAGCGCGAGGTAATGATCGATGTCGCGCCGCGTGCGAAAGCCGCGCGAGGACGGCGAAAACTCGACCTGCTCGTACTTGTAGACGCCAAGGTCGGACAGCACGAATTCGGTCCAGTCCTGGTGCAGGTTACCGAAAAAAATCAGCCGTAGCCGATCGCACAGCGGCCTGGCCAGCAGGGCGAACACGCTGTCGCCCGCATCGCGCCACCAGGCGGAGAAGCTGCGCGGGTCGCCGAACTCGGCGCGCAGCGCTTCCAGTTGGCCGGCTTTCTTCGCGCCTTTTTCGTGCAGCGAGAGGCGGAACAGCGCGGCGATCTCGGGCTTGGACAGCAGGCCGAACAAGTCGTCGAGCGTCAGTACAGGATCGCCCGCGATCCAGCCGGTGGGCAGCAGCTCGCGCGCCGCGGCCAGGGTGCAGCCGATTTCCGCGTAATTGAGTTTGCTTGCCCGGAACACGCTGCCTTTGCGCATCACCATGCGCACGAACAGCGCGCGCGCCGGCTGCGGCAAGGCGGGAAAAGCGGCAATGAAATCACGCTCCTCGGCGCCCAGCAAGTCGCTGTAGCGCTCGGCGATCCAGTCCAGCACGCGTTGGAAATTGTCGAGGTAGTAGAACGGATTCTCGAGGACTTGCTTCATGACCGGCCGGAGGGATGAATACTGTTGTTATGTACAGTATAGCGCCGAACCACAGTGGCGGCCAGTTTCTCTCAGCTACCTCAGCGTTTCTTCATAGTACATACAAAATTTGCTTCGGAAAAACATGTCAAAAAACCTAGAATAAACGTTAAAATTTTTGCTATATAAATTATTGCTGTTGCTATAGTTATTTATCACTTTTGCGAAAAAGTGAAAGAGCAAGCGCAGACTTGTACCCATTAATCGAGATCATCCATCGGGACGGACACATGAACAATACGAACGTAAAACAATATCAATGCGGGCGCATGGTCAAGGCGCTCAGTGCATTTGCACTCGTTGGTGCGGCTGTCTCGGCCCAGGCCGGCGTCGTGCTGCAAGAGGATTTCAACAACGTCCCCGGACTTACGTCCGCCGGCTGGGTATTGAACAACGCGAGTTCACCGCCCGGCCTGACGTCCGGATGGTTCCAGGGTGATCAGAGCCAATTCGCGGCGCAGAACGGTCCTCCGGAATCGTATGCCGCGGCCAACTTCAACAACGCGGCGCCGGGTGGCACTCTCGACAACTGGCTGATCACGCCGGTGTTTTCGACCGCCGAGAACTTCATGATCACGTTCTGGGTCAGGGGCGCAGCCGACGAGCAATTCAGCGACCATTTCGCCTTTGGCTTGAGCGCCGGCGGCAGCGCGCTGACCGACTTCGTGCTCGGAAATGTCATGACCGCCTCGACCGGCGACTGGACCCAGTTCACGATCGGCATGGCGGGACTCGGGGCCGGCGCGACCGGACGCCTGGCGATCCAGTACACCGGCCTGGCCGATGCATCCAACTACATCGGGCTGGACAACTTGACCGTCACGGTGCCGGAACCGTCGACCACGCTGATCCTGGGCGCCGGTTTGCTGGGCCTGATCGCCGCACGCCGCCGCAAGCAAAGCTGAGCTACGTCCATCGACTTTAGGAGAGAGAACCATGTCTAAAAAAATCCAGTCCGGCGAGCGCTTGCTGAGCGCCGCCAGCGTCGGCCTCATGCTGATCGGCCTCGCCGCAATGCCCTTGCAAGCCGCCGCCGCCGACCCGCAGGTATCCGCCAAACCGGCGGCCGTCGAGTCGAGCGACGACATCACCGTGGTGCGCGACGCCGACACCGGCCAGCTGCGCGCGGCCACGCCGGAAGAGCACAACGCACTGCAGCAGTTGAGAATCTCGAAGCTGCGCAATGCCCGTATCGCGCCGACCGCAACGTTGCAGAAGTGGCATGCCAGCGGCGCGCGCGGCGCCCGCCTGACGGACGAGTTCATCAGCGCGGCGGTGGCAGTACGCAAGCCGGACGGCACCGTCGGGCAGGAATGCTTCGACTCGCACGAAGCCGCCGAAGCCGCGGTGCACACCGCAGGCCATACCGCAACCAAGTTGGAAACGGAGTGACCCCATGCGCATGACGACCAAATCCTTATTCGCCGCTTCCTGCGTGCTGGCATGCCTGGGCGCCCAAGCTGCGACCATCACGATCGCCAGCCGCGATCCGGCCGGCGTTGGCTTTAACGACCCGACTCCGGTCGCGCCGGTGGGCGGCAATTCCGGCACCACGTTGGGCCAGCAGCGGCTGAATGTGTACCGCTACGTTGCCGACATCTGGGAGCAGAACCTTGAAAGCAACGTCAACATCACCGTCAGCGCCGGTTGGGAGGCCTTGACCTGCACCGCCAGCTCCGCCGTGCTGGGCAGCGCCGGCGCGTGGAACATCTGGCACGACTTCCCTGGCGGCGTGCCCGGCACCTGGTATCCGCAGGCGCTGGCCAACAAGCTGTACGGCGCCAACCTGAGCGAGGGCAATCCGGATGACGGCTCGGGCTTCGGCAACGTCGATATCAAGACCCAGTTCAACGTCAACCTCGGCAACGCCGATTGCCTGGCCGGCTCGCCGTTTTATCTGGGGCTCGATGGCAATGCAGGCAGCAAGATCAACTTTGTCGAAACGCTGCTGCACGAACTGGGGCATGGCCTCGGCTTCTCCGTGCTGTCGGTGCAGACCTCGACCGGCAAGCGGATCAGTGCGGACGGCAGCGCCTTCACCGATAGTGGCCTGCCCAGCATCTGGGAAGGCTTCATGTACGACAACACCGCGAACAAGACCTGGCTGACGATGACCAGTGCCGAGCGCAAGGCCTCGGCCATCAACCCGCTGAAACTGGCGTGGAACGGTCCTAACGCGGTGGCCGGCGCGACCATCCTGAAGCCGGCCCCGGTGATCAAGACGGCGTCGCCGGCACCGGGCGGTACCGGGTCGTTCGACTACAACGGCTCCTCATTCGGCCCGGTGATCGCGAACCCTGGTGCGCTCGGCGTGCTGGCGGTGCCAGTCGCCCAGCCCGGCGAAGCCGGTCCCGGCTGCAACCCGTTTAACGCGGCGAACACGGCGGCGGTGGCGGGGAAGGTCGCGATCATCAGCCGCGGCGTTTGCGGCTTTGTGGTCAAGGTCAAAAACGCGCAGGACGCGGGCGCGATCGCTGTGCTGCTGGCGAACAATGCCGACGGGGCGCTGGCGCCTGGCGGGTCCGATCCGACGATCACGATTCCGTCGGCAGGCATCAGCCAAGCCGATGGCAATACGCTGAAGGCGGCGGTGTCGGCGGCGGTGCCGTATGGTTCACGCAGCAAGCCGGGCGCTGTGACGGCGTCCCTGGGCGCCGATGCATCGCGGATCGCCGGTGCGGACAGCAGCGGCCGGCCGCTGCTGTACACTCCGTCCGTGCTCGCCTCGGGCTCGTCGGTTTCGCACTGGGACATTACCGCGACGCCAAACCTGCTGATGGAGCCGAACATCAATCCCGACCTGACCACGATCCTGGTCCCGCCCAAGGACCTGACCTTGCCTCTGCTGAAGGATATCGGCTGGTAAGCTTCGCCTGCCGACTGGAAGGGCCGCGTGCTGGACGACGCGGCCCTTTTTCTTTGGTGCGCTCAGTCCGCCGGTCTTGGGCACTTCTTGCCCTGCGCGCAGGCTTGCGCGTCGAGTTGGGCGCGCTCCGCGGCATGGCTGCTGGCGTGCAGGATGATGGCGGATAGCAGGGCGACATCGCTGTCGACCTGCTGCGGCTCGGCTTTCGGCATGGCCGCAGGCACGGTAGGCGCTTTGCGTGCGGCCACCGCCGGCCTTGGGGCGGGGCGCGTCGATGCGGTGACCGGCGCGGGTTTGGCTTCGGTACGGCGCTCGGCCGGCGCCAGCACCAGCGGCGGCACGCCGGCTTCATCGGTCTTGACGATTGCCGGCGTCTCGGCCTGGCCGCCGCCGTCAACCCGTGCGGCGAGCTGCTGTGCGGGGACGATGTGTTCGCTGGGATCGAGCGCCGCCTGCGCCGGCACGGGACGCGCGCTTGCGGCCGGCGCTACGGCCGGAGGCGCCGGCACCGGAGGTGCCTGCATCACCACCACCGCGCCGGGCAGCACCCGCTTGGTGGTCGCATTCTGGTACGCCAGCCAAGTCAGCGTGCCGACCAGACCGAGCACCACCAGTCCGCCCAGCGCGAACAGGGCGCGCCGCCCGCCGCCGATCGAGCCCCCTGCCGCGCCGTCGCGCTCCAGCCTGGCCAGGATATTGTCTTCGCCGCCCGTGGGCCGGCGCGTTCCGGAGACCAGGTTCGGCCGCGTGGAGCCGTGTTGATTTTCGTCTGTAGGGCGCACGGTATTACTCCTAAGATGGACTTCGAATTCCGATTAGAAACAATCTGGGGAGCGGCCATGCTGATCTTTATCGCACTTCTGTACTTTTGTTTGGTGTGCAGCATCGTCTGGCTTGTGTTTTTCCCATCCGGCCGCGAGCTGGTCATGCAGCTCGTGACGGCGATGGGGCGGCGCGCCGATCAGCGCCTGGCCGGCTTGCAGGAGTTGCCCGGCCGCCAAGCCGGCGCGTTCGCGCAGGCGGTCCGGCGGCTGGCGGCGCGCCTGCTCAAGTTCATGCGCCGCCACTACCTCGCGTGCGGCGCCGCCGCCGCGCTGATCCTGGTGCCCACCGTCATCGCGCTGACGATGAGCAGTCCCGCCATGCTGCCCGGCTACGAAGTGCCCGAACTGGCTCCCGACAGCCATGTGGCCGACCTGCTCAAAGGCGAGCTGCTGGCGCCGCCGGTCGCGTTGCCGCCGCTCGCGTTCACCACGCAGGAAGTCGAACTGGTGCGGCCGATGCTGGTCGACGCCAGCCGCAACTGGAGCTTGCTGCATCCCGAGTTCAGCCAGCGCCTGCTGCTCGCCTTCAAGATCATGAAGGAAAAGCATGGCTACGAGATGGCCCTGCTCGAAGGCTACCGCAGCCCGGCGCGCCAGGACCTGCTAGCCAGCATGGGCAGCCAGGTGACCAACGCCGGCGCCTTCCAGAGCTATCACCAATACGGGCTGGCGGCCGACTGCGCGTTCTGGCGCGACGGCCGCCTGATCATCTCGGAGAAGGATCCGTGGGCCATGCGCGGCTATCAGCTGTACGGCGAGGTGGCCGAATCGCTCGGCCTGACCTGGGGCGGGCGCTGGACCATGATGGATTTCGGCCACGCCGAATTGCGCTTGAAAGGCGTACTGCGCAAGTGATTTTCGCGTCCGCGAAGTATTGTCTTGCGTCAAATTTGGCCTGAGGAAATGGTGCCAACATTTGCCTTCCGGATTCTTTCTTCACGCCTCCAGGGACCTCCGATCATGCGCAGACTATGGCAGTTCCTCACCGATAGCCGCGTGCTCGGCGTCATCGGACTGGTCGCGCTGGCGGCCTTCCTCCTGCTCGGCGCGGAGATGCTGGAGATCGCCGCGATCTGGGCTGGGGTGGCGGCGTTGGCGTTGCTGGCCGGCTGGGGCGCCTTCTGGCTGCTGCGCTACCAGTACCGCAAGCGCAGCGCGGCCAAGCTCGGCGCGACCATCATGCCGGCGGCCGAGGAAGCGGCGTTGCAGGCGCAAGCCGGCAAGAGCGAAGTCGCGGTCCTGCGCAAGGGCATGCTCGATGCGATCACCACCATCAAGACCTCCAAGCTGGGCCTGACGCGCGGCGCGGCGGCCCTGTACGAACTGCCGTGGTACATGATCATCGGTAATCCGGCGGCCGGCAAGAGCAGCGCGATCGGCCACTCGGGCCTGCAGTTCCCGATCGCCGGCAGCAAGGCGGTGCAAGGCGTGGCCGGCACCCGCAACTGCGACTGGTTCTTCACCACCGACGGCATCCTGCTCGACACCGCCGGCCGCTACTCGGTCGAGGAGGCCGACCGCGCCGAGTGGTTCAGCTTCCTCGACCTGCTGAAGAAGTACCGGCGCCGCGCGCCAATCAACGGCATCCTGATCGCGGTCAGCGTGGCCGAACTCGCGGCCGGCAACGCGCAGCAATCGATCGACCTCGCCAAGAGCCTGCGCACCCGCGTGCAGGAGTTGACCGAGCGGCTCGGCGTGTACGCGCCGGTGTACGTGATCTTCACCAAGGCCGACCTGATCGCCGGCTTCACCGACTTCTTCCACGACTGCGACCGCGGCGAGCGCGATCGCGCATGGGGCGCCACCATCCGCTACAACCGGCGCCGCACCCACCAGGACGTGCTGGCCTTCTTCGACCAGCATTTCGACGAGCTGCACGACGGCCTCAAGGAAATGAGCCTGGCCAGCATGGCCGGCAACCGCAGCGCCCAGATGCGGCCCGGCGTATTCACCTTCCCGCTCGAATTCGCGGCCATCAAGAGTCCCTTGCGCGCCTTCCTGGCCACCCTGTTCGAGGAGAATACCTACCAGTTCAAGCCGGTGTTCCGCGGCTTCTACTTCACCAGCGCGCTGCAGGAGGGGACGGTGAAGAATCTGTCGTTCAAGCGCGTGGCGAGCCGCTTCGACCTCGAATTCCGCGAACAGCAGGAGGGCGCGGCCGGCGAGCAATCGGGCTACTTCCTGCTCGACCTGTTCCGCAAGGTGATCTTCGCCGACCGCGACCTGGTCGCGCGCTACACCAATCCGACCACCGCCCACCTCAAATACGGCGCCTTCTTCGCGGCCACCATCCTGTTCGGCTGCGCGCTGGGCGCGTGGAGCTGGTCGTACATGGGCAACCGCCAACTGGTCGCCAACGTGCGCGCGGACCTCGACAAGGTGGTCAAGCTGCAGGACAAGCGCATCGACCTGCAGGCCCGGCTCGAGGCGCTCGACATCCTGCAGGACCGCATCGTCCAGCTGGAGAAGTACCGTAACGACCGGCCGCTGATGCTGTCCTTCGGCCTGTATCAAGGCGAGGCGCTCGAACGCAAGCTGCGCGACGAGTACTTTGCCGGCGTGCGCGAAGTGATGGTGCAGCCGGCGGCCGCCGCGATCGAGGCGCTGCTGGCCGAGGTGAACGCGAATGCCGACAAGCTGGACCCGTCGTCGCAAGCCGCGCAGGCAGCCGCCAAGCCCGGCCAGCCCTACCAGGACGCCTCGCCGACCAATGTGGCCGATGCCTACAACGCGCTCAAGACCTACCTGATGTTGGGCGATAAGAGCCACGCCGAGCCGGGCCACCTGAACGACCAGTTGACGCGCTACTGGCGTGGCTGGCTCGAGACCAACCGCGGCGCGATGCCGCGCGAGCAGATGATCCGCAGCGCGGAGCGTTTGATGAGCTTCCACCTGACGCAACTGAACGATCCGGCCTGGCCGCAGCTCACCCTCAAACTGAGCCTGTTGGACAGCGCGCGCGAAAACCTGCGCCGCGTGGTGCGCGGCACGCCCGCGCGCGAGCGGGTCTACGCCGACATCAAGGCGCGCGCCGCAACCCGCTTCCCGGCGGTCACGGTGGCGCGCATCGTCGGCGAGCAGGATCAGGCACTGATCGTCGGCAGCCATGCGGTGGCGGGCACCTTCACCCGCGACGCGTGGGAGAAGTTCGTGCTCGGCGCGTTCAAGGACGCCGCCAACAAGGAGCTGCAAAGCACCGACTGGGTGCTCAAGACCGTGGCCAAGGACGATCTCACGCTCGAAGGCAGCCCCGAGCAAATCCAGAAATCGCTGATCGACCTGTACAAGGCCGACTATGCGAAGGAGTGGCTCAAGTTCGTGCAGGGCGTGACCGTCAGCGAACTGAATGGCTTCGAGGCCAGCGTGCAGGCCATGAACCGGCTCGGCGATCCGCAGACTTCGCCGATCGCCAAGCTGCTCAAGACGATCAACCAGGAGACCTCGTGGGACAACCCGTCCGCGGCGCGCGGCGACCTGGGACGCGTGGAGAAGGGCTTGCTGGCCTGGTTCAAGGAGTCCGTCCTGCGCCGCGCACCGAGCGAGGCGCGCACCATCGCGGAAGCCAGCGCCGACCCGGCGCGTCCGCACACCGAGGCGGCGGCGATGGGGCCGATCGGCCGCGAGTTCGCCGGCGTCGCGCGGCTGGTCGGCGCCAGGGAGAAGGATGCTTCGCTAATGAGCGGCTACCTCGACCAGCTCTCGCGCCTGCGCTCCCGCCTCAACCAGCTGAAGAACCAGGGCGACCCGGGCCCCGGCGCCAAGCAGTTCATGCAGCAGACCCTCGAAGGCTCGGGCTCGGAACTGGCCGACGCGCTCAAGTTCGTCGACGAGCAGATGCTGACCGGGATGAGCGATACCCAGAAGCTGGCGCTGCGGCCGATCCTGGTGCGTCCGCTGGTGCAGACCTTCGCCGTGATCGTACTGCCCAGCGAATCGGAGATCAACAAGACCTGGCTGGTGCAGGTGGTCGAGCCGTTCCAGAAAACGCTGGCCGGCAAATACCCGTTCGCCACCGGCTCGAAAGTGGAAGCGACCAGCGGCGAGATCGGCCAGTTCTTCGGCCCCGAGGGCGTGGTCGCGAAGTTCGTCACCACGTCGATGGGACCGTTGGTGGTGCGGCGCGGCGACGTGCTGGCGCCGCGCACCTGGGCCGACATCGGCATCACGCTGGCGCCGCAGGCGGTGGCCAGCTTCCCGGCCTGGATCGCGCCGCTCAGCGCCAACGGCGTGGCCGCGCCGGCCGGTCCGCAGACCGTGTTCCAGTTGCAGCCGCTGCCGGCGCTGGGCACCCGCGAGTTCACCATCGAGATCGACGGCCAGAAGCTCCAGTACAAGAACACGCCGCCGGCCTGGACCAACATGGTGCATCCCAGCCCGCAGGGGGTGCCGGGCGCGCGCATCAGCGCCGTCACGGCGGATGGGCGCACGGTGGAGCTGTTCAACGAAGCCGGCCAGTTTGGCCTCAAGCGCATGATCGATGCAGCCAGCCGCAGCCGCAAGGATGGCGGCGTGTTCGAGCTGCGCTGGGCCAACGGCAATGTGGCGGTGTCGGTCGACCTGAAGATCACCAGCAGCGCCGCTAGCGACGGCCGCGGCGACAGCGCCGCGCCGGGACGCGGCTTCCACGGCATGCGCCTGCCCGAGACCATTGTCGGCCGCACCAGCGCCGCACCATCCACCGTGGCGTCGGTGGCGCCGGCCGTGCACGGCGGCGCGCAATGATGCGCGCGGTGGCGCCGGGCCGCATCGGCTACTTCGGCAAGATCCCCGCGCGTAGCGACTTTATCAAGCTGGCCGACGACATCCCGCTGATGGGCGTGCTGGACGACTGGCTGGCCGAGGTCATGCAGCGCCTGCCGGCCGACGCGCGCTGGAAGATCAACTATGACGCGCTGGCGCCGGTCAGCTTCGCCTTCGTCGGGCCGCGCCGCAGGCATGCGATCGCCGGCCACGTGGCCGCCAGCCGCGACCAGTCGGGCCGCCGCTTCCCGTTCCTGATGATGCGCACGCTGGAGGTGGCCGATCCCGCCGCCTTCGTCTCGCGCTGTCCGCTGGCGCTCGATCCCTTGTGGAGCTATTTCGACGCGACCGCACCCAAGGTGCTGGCCGCCGCCGATCCGGCGCCGCACCTGCAGGCGATCCCGGAGGCCACGGTCGACCTGGACGCACATGCCGAGGCCGCGCTGGCGACCTTCCTCGCCACCGGCACCATCAGCTCCCTGGCCGCGCTGCTGGAACGCAGCGACACGCGCGAATTGATCCTCGCACTGGGACTGCTGCTGCAGCCCGTCATGCAGAGTAACTCGGCCGATCTCGAGAAAAGCCTGGTGCTGCCGCTGCCCGAACATCCTGGCGCGCGCTACCCGGTGGCCGCGTTCTGGATGGAGCTGATCGCGCCCTTCCTGCGGCGCGCCGACTTCGACCTCGCCCTGTTCATCACGCGGCTCGACCAGCAGCCGGCGCTGGTGGTCGGCTTTTGCGGGGCCGCGGCGCAAGCCCTGCACGCGATCATCGACCCGCTGGTCGCGCGCCGCCAGCAGGTCAGCTTCGCCGATACCGCCTGGGTCGGCGAGCAGCTTGGCGTCGACGTCGATATCCGCGCGCTGGCCAGTTATCTCGACCAGCCGCAGTTGCCGCTCAAGCTCGCGCGCGAACTGTTTTTGCAAACCTTTATTGGAGTCGCGCCGTGAAAAAATCGATGATGTTCGCGGCCGCCTGGCTGCTGGCCGCCGGCGCCGCCGCGCTGCCCGATGGCCCGCCGATCGTGGTGTCCGGCACCCTGGCCGACGAAGCCGGCAAGGCCAGCCTGCTGGCGCGCCTGCGCGAGGTGTACGGCGCCGAGCGCGTGGTGGACCAAGTGGCGATCGGCACCGTGTCCACGCCGGCCAACTGGAACGGCTACCTGAACAAGTTGATCGGCCCGAACCTGAAACTGGTCAGCAAAGGCCAGCTGAAGGTGGACGGCAACGCGGTCAGCCTGCGCGGCGACGTGCAGAACGAAGCGCAGCGCCTGCAAATCGGCGGCGAGATGGCGGCCAGCCTGAACCCGACCTACACCATCAACAACGGCTTGCGCGTGATGGCCTCGGAGCAGACCGTGCTTGATGCGGCGCTGGCCAACCGGATCATCGAATTCGAATCGGGCAAGGCGGCGCTGACCGATTCGGGCAAGGGCATCCTCGACCAGATGGCGGTCGCGCTGCTCAAGCTGAAGGACAAGAAGGTGGAGGTGATCGGCCACACCGACAACGCCGGTTCGCGCGCCAGCAACCTGTCCTTGAGCCAGGCGCGGGCCGAGGCGGTGAAGCTGTATGTGGCCGGCAAAGGAGTGCGCCCGGACCTGATCGCGGTGTCGGGCGAAGGCCCCGACCGGCCGGTGGCGGACAATCGCAGCCCCGAGGGCCGCGCCCGCAACCGCCGCATCGAATTCAAGGTGGTGCAATAGTCAGCATCCGCGTGGGTACGGGTTCATCGTGCCCACGCGGACATCCGCATCACCGCAATGCGTAGGGTGGGTACGGGTTCATCGTGCCCACGCGGACACCCGCATCACCGCAATGCGTAGGATGGGTACGGGTTCATCGTGCCCGCGCGGACACCCGCATCACGGCAAGGTAATCGTCACATTCGCCGCCCGCGGCGGCAGCTTCACGAGGTCGTTGTAGGCCGTCAGCGAGATCTCGGTCCCGCGCCCCAGCGAGGTGCGAAAGCCAAGGTAGGCGCCCAGTCCGGCCAGCGCGAACACCGCCGTCAGCACCCACATCGACAGGTCGCTGCGCAGCTTGTTGGTGATCTGGTCCGGCCGCTCGACATGCGGCGCGAAGCCGCGGTTCTTGCCGCGCATGCGCGCCAGCTCGTCGCCCAGCCGCGCGCACAGGTAGTTCAGCTTGTCGGTCCCGTCCAGCGCATACTTGCCCTGGAAACCGAGCAGCAGGCACATATGGAACACCTCCAGCGCCTGCAGGTGCGCACTGCCGCGCGCCCGCAAATCCTCCAGCCGCTGGAAGAAATGTTCGCCCGCCAGCTGGTCGCCGAACAGGCGCAGTTGCAGCGGCCGGGTCTCCCACTCATCGCGGATCGCGTACTGCGAGCGCAGGATGATCTCGTCGACCGCGGCGCAGAACGCGTATTTGGCCGCCTCCACGTCGTCCGCCTGCAGGCCGAGTTGCCTGGCCTTGCGATCGACCTCGCCGAGGAACTGGGTCATGTGTTCGGAGAACGCATCCCTGTCCTGCGGCCCGCAGCCATTCTTGAGCAGGAACAGGGCGTAGAACCCTTCGTACATCAGCCCCACCAGGTCTTGCGGACCGGCGCCGCGGTTGGCCAGCGGGGCGGGCGCGGTGCGCCGTTCGATGTGCTGGCTCATGCCGCGATCGCAATCAGCTCGAGCGTCAGGTCGCGGATCCCGTTCGGCACGTAGATCGAGATGGACTGCGCCTTCAGCATGTTCTCGTACAGCGCGCCCTTGTTCTCGAGCGCGAAGTAGTAGGTGTCGGGCCGTACCGGCACCGCC
>Ga0193702_1000345_pt1 | contig 17220 bp, 15 predicted proteins | sample U3a1metaG_FD_143060 | JGI IMG/M metagenome (GOLD analysis project Ga0193702, IMG submission 143060) | Soil microbial communities from a riparian zone of the East river system, Colorado, United States - U3a1 | ecosystem: Environmental > Terrestrial > Soil > Riparian zone | place: USA: East River... | reverse complement strand
TCCGGTGGCCGGCGTGAACGAGGTCGGTTATCCGGTCAGCGTGCACGCCGACATCAGCGCGGTGCTGGCGGTGCAGAGTTTCACGATGCGCCCGCGCGGCGGGACCGATATCGCGGTCAAGGTGCTGAAGGCCGACAGCGACCCCGACACGCCCAAATCGGCGGCGGCCATCGTGCCGCTCGCGGTGCTCAAGGCGGGCACCATTTACGACGTGAGCTTCAGCGGCACGGTGGATGGCGTGGCCGTGACCCGCAGTTGGTTTTTCACGACAAAATAAGCGAGCCGGACGCGGACCGGGCGCGTAAATCTGCTATTGTTGCTGGCTAAAACGACAACCCTTCCCGTGGAGCGTATGGCACCAGCAGACCAGTCCGACCCCAACCTCGCCTTGCGCGCGGACGACGTCACCCGTGCGGCGGTCGACACCATCGACGGCATCGAGCGCGTCATGGGCGATCGCGAGCTCTACGTGCGCATGCTGCGGCGTTTTCGCAGCGATTACGCGCACGGTGCGGCGCCGGCCCGCGCCGCGCTGGCGCATGCCGACATCGATCTCGCGCACCGCATCGCGCACACCGTCAAAGGCGCGTCCGGCATGATCGGGGCGCGCCCGCTGCACGAGCAGGCCAGCGCGCTGGAACGGGCGCTGCGCACCGCGTCCGGCGACGAGCAGGCCGAACTCGATGCGCTCGAGCCCAAGCTGCAGGAGGTGTTGCGGGCGATCGACATCCTGCTCAGCGACAGTCCGCCCGGCAGCGCGCCGCCGGCGCCGGTGCGCTCGCTGCCGCAGGACGCCGAATTGCTGGCCGAACTGGTGGACCTGCTGGCCAGCGGCGACGGCGCCGCGGTCGACCTGCTGGAAGAATCGGCCGCCAGCCTGACGGCGATCCTGGGCGTGCACAGGCTGCGGGAAGTGGCGGCGGCGGCCAATGAATTCGATTTCGAGGGAGCCCTGAGGGCGCTCAGGCAAGGGGTAGGCGGGGATGTGGGAAGTGCGGGCGGGATCGAAGCGGCGGACGGGACCGGGCGGCCGGTTTAGCGGGTGTATTCGGCTTCTTCGTCGAAGGCGTCGGCACATTCCTTGCCGCAGAAACGGCGTACGCTGTCGAGCGGTTTTTCACAGTACCAGCAAGAGCCTTTCGGCGGCAGACTCTGGCGCGACCGCAGCGGGCCCATGGGCGGAGCGGCGGACGCCTCGGCGCCCGCATCCTTGTCCGGCAAACTCTCCTGTGTCGTTCCCAAAATACACCCCCTGGCAGGCTGCACGTTTAAGTCTTAAGGCAAGATTACTTCAGCGGAATATTCCGGACGTGAGAATTCTCAAGCCACAAGTTTGCGCTTAATGCCGTGCGGCCGCAATGCTGTAAATCTGGACAGTCCTTGCGGGCCGCCAAACCGGCAACTTCCCGAAACTATGAGGCAGGATAAATTAGCTAGCGCCAATCAATTCTACTGTGGCAAATAATAGCAGGAATGCGAAAACGCCTCGCGCACGCCACCATCGCTGCGCCACAAGGAATACCCCGACATGGTTACTCTGCGGCTCGGCCTGGTCCTCCTCGCTTGCGGCGCGCTGGCGGCCTGCACCAAGGCCGCGGCGCCGCAGGGTGGCGCCGGTGTGCGCGACATGCCGCCGGCCGCCTACGTCCTCGAGGGCACGGAAGTGCGCGAGATCCGCGCCCGCAGCCTGCAGCGCGACTACCAGCTGTTCATCAGCCTGCCGCCGTCTTACGGCGTGAGCACGCGCCGCTTTCCGGTGCTGTTCGTCACCGACGCCAACTATGCGTTTCCCCTGATCCGCAGCATCGCGCGGCGCGTCGCGAACGGCGGCCAGGACGTCGAGGAGTTCATCCTGGTCGGCCTGTCGTACGCCAAAGGCGACACGCCGGAATTCAGCCGCCGGCGCGACTACACGCCGACCCGCAACGGCGACCGCGACGCGGTGTCCGACATCCCCGGCCGCGCGCCGCTGTTCGGCGAGGCGGAGGCCTACCGGCGCTTCATCGCGGACGAGGTGTTCCCCTTCGTCGCCCAGCACTACCGGGCCGACATGACGCGCAAGATTTACGCGGGCCATTCGTACGGCGGCCTGTTCGGCGTGCATGTGCTGGTCACCGAGCCGGCCATGTTCGAGCACTACATCCTCGGCAGTCCGTCGCTGTGGTTCGACCGCCGCGTGGTGTTCGCCGAGGAGCAGACCTACGCCAAGGAGCACGGCGACATGCCGGCCAAGGTGTTCATGGCGGTGGCTTCCTACGAAACCACCGACCTCCAATCGGGTAATCCGCGCTACAACAAGAGCGTGGACATGGTGCGCGACCTCGAATCGCTCGAACACGTGCTGAAATCGCGCCACTACCCGAACCTGTCGATCCAGACCACCATCATTCCGGATGAAGATCACCTGACCGTATTCCCGTCCCTGATCACGCGCGGCCTCAAGTGGGCGCTGGCCCCGCGCAGGGCCGAGGCCGATTGACTTTGCTGCTCACGAGGACAATGATACGACCATGGATGCGCCAAGCAGGGAAGAAATGGACGCGAAAATCGAGGCTTCCGAAACCAGGATCGATTACCGGCTTCGCTCGCTAGAAGAAAAAATCGAGACGCGGTTCGCGCAGTTTGAAACGCGGTTTGCGCAGTTCGAGACGCGATTTGCGCAGCTCGAACTGCGGTTTGCGCGCTTCGAAAACGAAATATTGCGCAGCATGACGGGGCTCGTCAAATGGATTGTCGGCACCGCGATCGCACTCGGCGCGGCCGGCATCACGATCCTGGCCTTCGTGCTCAATAACGCGGTGCCGAAATCGGCTCCCGTCGCGGCCCCGGTCGTCATCTACCTTACTGCCCCTAACGTGCCGGCTCGATAGTCACCACCAGCCCGTTGGGCGTGGTCGCGATCCGGGTCGGCACGAACTGCACGCCCGCATAGCGCAAGTCCTCCGGCCGGAACGCGTACACCGGCACATCGCGGATCACCTTGTCCATCAGCACATTGGCGACCTTGGTGAACTGGCGCTGGCGCGCCTCATCCACGCCATCGATCACGAAGCGGTCCACCCGCGGCTCGCCCATGAACACCGCGCCGCGCGCCGCATCCACATACAAGCGTCCCGACAAGTCCATGCTGCCGCTCCAGGGCTGGCGGATGAAGGGCGGCGCGACCAGCGCGTCCATGCTCAGCGCGATGCGGTCGCTGCCCGCCACCACGGCCAGCTGCGGCCGGGTCAGCTCGACGTCGAACAGCTCGAGCACGCGGTTGTTGACGGGGAAGCGACGGTCCATGCCCGCCTGCAGCCTGGACAGGGGAATCTCGACCTCGCGCGGACCGATCATGCCCGCACACGACGCCAGCAGGCCGCAAGCGAGCAGCGGCAGGGCAATGCGGCGCAACAGCCGCGTCCAGTTTCCGGCAAAGAGAGTAGTCATGGCAAAAGCGTAGCACATCCATCGGCGGGCACGGTATGATCACCACTTTCCAACTTAGAAAGATGGACAAATGATCATGTCGCGTCTGTGGTTCCCGTGCCTGCTGGCCGGCGTCCTCGCTTGCAGCATCGCCCAAGCCGCACCGGCCCCTTACGTCCTCGAGGGCACCGAAGTCCACGACATCCACGCCGCCAAGCTGGGGCGCGACTACCAGCTGTTCGTGAGCTTGCCGCTCGACTACGGCCAGACCAGCAAGCGCTACCCGGTGCTGTTCGTGACCGATGCCAATTACGCCTTCCCGCTGGTGCGCAGCATCACGCGCCGCGTCGGCGACCATGGGCGCGGCCTGCAAGACTTCATCCTGGTCGGCCTGTCGTACGGCAAAGGCGACACCGTGGACTACAGCCGGCGCCGCGACTACACGCCAAGCGCCAACGGCGACCGCAATGCGGTGTCGGACATGCCCGGCCGCCAGCCCGCGTATGGCGAAGCGGACGGCTATCGCCGCTTCATCGCCGAGGAAGTGTTCCCCTTCATCGCGCGCCAGTACCGGGCCGACATGAAGCGCAAGATTTTCGTGGGGCACTCGTACGGCAGCCTGCTGGGCGTGCAGATCCTGCTGACCGATCCGTCCATGTTCGAGCACTACATCCTCGGCAGTCCCTCGCTGTGGTTCGACAAACGCATCATGTTCGCGCGCGAGAAGGCGTATGCGGGCACGCACAAGGACCTGCCGGCCAAGGTGTTCATGGCGGCGGCCTCGTATGAAACGCCGAATCCGAAGTCGCACGACCCGCGCTACAGCAAGGACGACGACATGATCGGCGACATGCGCTCATTCGAAAGCGCGCTCAAGTCGCGCCACTACCCGAACCTGCACATCCAGTCCACGGTGATCAAGGATGAGGACCATCTGACGGTGTTCCCCGCCATCGTCACGCGCGGGCTGAAGTGGGCCTTGCCGCCCGGCTGATCAGGCGTTCACGCTGACGCTGGGCGTGGAGAACTGATTGCTGTCCACGTAAGCCTTCAGCACTTGCAGTGCATTGGCCAGGGCGCTGGCGGCGTCGCTGCTGCTGGTGCCGGCCGGGCTGGAGGCGCCGTTACCGGACGCGCCGCCCGCCTGCTGGGAGTGCGCCGATTTCAGGTAGCTCTTCGCCTCGTCCCGGGTGAGCTTGCCGTCGCCGTTGGTATCGGCCTTGTCGAAGTTGTCGACCAGCTTGCTGAGCACGGCCGCATGCTTGCTACCGCTGGAACCGGCCGCCTGCAGCTCCGAGCTCAGTTGGTCCTTGGTCAGGCCGTCGGCAGACTGGCTGCCGCTTGTTGCCGCGCCGCTTGCCTGCAGCTTCGCGTAGGCGGCCGCTTCGTCGGCACTCACCGTGCCGTCGCCATTGGTGTCGGCGGCCGCGATGTAGGTGCTGGTGCTGGTGCTGCTGGTGCTGGTGCTGGTGCTGCCGGTGGAAGCCGGTGCACCGCCGGCGGGCGGCTGTCCGCCGCCGTTAGCCACGCGGCTCTGGTCGTACTGCGCGTTGAGTTGATCGGCAACCTTGGAGACGGCGTCGGACAGCTCGCTCTTGGTGATCTTGCCATCTTTATTGGTGTCGATCTGGGCGAACAGCTGGTCGGCCGCGCTGGTGTCGGTGGTACTGCTGCTGGTGCTGCTGGCGCTCGTCCCACTGGTGCCAGTGGCTTTGGCGTACGCCGCTTCGAGGTCGGTCTTGCTGATATACCCCTGGTTGTTCGTATCCAGTTTGGCATACAGCGCGTTGCTCCAGTCGGACACCGTACTACTGCTGATGCTCGCTACCATGACTCGCTCCTTGATCGGTTGGATCGATCGTGGCATCGACCCTTTCTCCGGTTACGGCGAGAAGTGGCGTTTCTGTGTGCCTACAATTGTAAAGGCGCGTAAATCTGGCGCGGCCGGGCAAGGCCTTATCCCGCTTCGCGCAGCTTCTTCACGATCTCGGCCATGCGGTAGGGCTTGCTGATGAAGTGGAAGTCGTGCAGGCCGGCGCCGCGGGCGGCCACTTCGGGCTGCGGATAGCCCGAGGCCAGCACGATCTTCATGGTCGGCATCAAGGCGCGCGCCGCCTGGCCCAGCTCGATCCCGTTCAGGCCCGGCATCACGACGTCCGAAAACAGGACGTCGATATCGGGATTGCGTTTCAGGATGTCGATCGCATCCTTGCCGTTGTTCGCCGACAGCACGTCGTAACCCATGTTCTTGAACAGCTCGATCGCCACATCCAGCACGTCCGGCTCGTCGTCGACCACCAGCACCCGTTCGTTGCCGCTGCGGACGTTTGGCATGTCGGCCTCGCCGGCCAGGGCCGGCAGGTACACGGCGATGGTGGTGCCCTTGCCGACCGCGCTGTCGATCGTCATGCCGCCGCCGGATTGCTGGATCAGGCCGTACACCTGGCTCAGGCCCATGCCGGTGCCCTTGCCCCGCTCCTTGGTGGTGAAGAAGGGTTCGACCGCGCGCGCAACGACGTCGGCCGGCATGCCTTCGCCGTTGTCGGTCACCGTGACGACGACGTAGTCGCCGGCCGCCAGCCCGGCCAGTTGGTGCTCGCGCAGCGTGGCCGTGCCGGTACGGATGCCGAGCGTGCCGCCGCCAGGCATCGCATCGCGCGCGTTGGCCACCAGGTTGAGCAGCGCCGCCTCGAACTGGGTGGCGTCGATCAACACCGGCGGCAGCGCGGCCCCCAGGGTCAGCTCGAACTGCACCATCGGCCCGCAGGCGCGGCGCAGGATGGCGTCGAAGCGCGCCACCAGCGTGCTCAGGTTGAGGCGGTCCTGCTGCAGCGGTTGCTGGCGCGCGAACGACAGCAGTTGCTGGGTCAGCGCCGCGCCGCGCTGGGACGCGCGCTGCATGCTCTGGATGACCTTCTTGCCGCCCGGGCTGGCGACCTCGCGCGACAGCAGCTCGGTGCCGCTCACGATCACGCCCAGCAAGTTGTTGAAGTCGTGCGCCACGCCGCCGGTGAGCTTGCCGATCGCCTCCAGCTTCTGCGACTGGAACAAGGCCTCCTTGGTGCGCTCCAGCGCCAGCGCCGCGTTGCGCCGTTCGGTGACGTCGCGCGTGATCTTGGCGAAGCCGATCAGGTCGCCCATGTCGTTGTGGATCGCATCGATCACCACGTGCGACCAGAACGTGGTGCCGTCCTTACGCACGCGCACGCCTTCGTTTTCGTAGCGGCCGGTGGCGCGCGCGGTCTGCAAGGCGCGCCCCGGCACGCCCTTGGCGCGGTCTTCTTCGGCATAGAAGCGCTCGAAGTGGGTGCCCACCACTTCGCTCTCGGTAAAGCCCTTGATGCGCTCGGCCCCGGCATTCCAGTTGGTAATGATGCCGTCCGGCGACAGCATGTAGATCGCGTAATCGGTCACGCCCTGGACCAGGCGCCGGAACTGCTCCTCGCTGGCATTCAGGGCCTCCTGCGCCTGCTTGCGTTCGGTGATGTCGCGCGTGATCTTGGCGAAGCCGAGCAGCACGCCCTCGCTGTCGCGGATCGGATCGATCACCACGCTGGCCCAGAACCGGCTACCGTCCTTGCGCACGCGCCAGCCCTCGTCCTCGAATTTGCCTTCGGCCAGCGCGGTCTGCAGCGCCTTGGCCGGCTTGCCTCGGGCCCGGTCTTCCTCGGTATAAAACCGCGAGAAATGCTGGCCGATGATCTCGTCGGCGGTGTAGGCCTTGAAGCGCTGGGCGCCGGCGTTCCAGCTCGCCACCAAGCCCTCGGGGCTCAGCATGTAGAGCGCGTAGTCCGTCACACCGGAGACGAACAGGCGCAAACGATCGCTGTCGCTGAGTGCCGAAGCGGGGGCTGGAACGTGGGAAGTCATGGATCGCCTGAGCGGGTTAGAACGCCGGAGTGGGTGTCGATTTCCCGATTTTACCGTTTTGATACAAAACGGGCGCGTCCGTATTGTGCGGCCCGCAAGCGGGCCCGCGCTTCCCGGGCATGGCACGCGGCAATTTCATTGCTGGGCCTTTTGCAACGATGATCGTTCCGTCACATCCCCGTCATATCCGCTGGTTACTCTACGCGCCGCAACAAATTGATTAATTGTTTCTCCTAACAGGAATCCTAGATGAACCACACTATCGTTGCGCCGCGTCGCACATCATCCCGAATCGCCCTCGCCGTCTCGGCCCTGTGCACCTCGCTGGCCGCCCCCGCCATGGCGCAAACCGTGGCGGCGCCAGCCGACGGTTCCGGCGACGCCGCGATGACCACCGTGAATATCTCTTCGCAAAAGACGCGCTCGACCGTGTCCATGAGCGGCAACGAAATCCAGAAAATCCTGCCCGGCGTGAATCCGCTGAAAGCCCTGGAAACCCTGCCTGGCGTCAGCTTCCAGACGGCCGATCCATGGGGCAACAACGAACAAAACCTCCTGCTGTTCGTGCATGGCTTCAACGGCCAGCAACTGGGCTACACCATGGATGGCGTGCCGCTGGGCGACCAGCAATACGGCAACTACAACGGCTTGGCGCCGCAACGCGCTGTTTCCAGCGAAAACGTGCGCAGCGTCGTGCTGTCGACGGGCGCCGGCGACCTCGGCACCGCCTCGACCAGCAACCTGGGCGGCGCCATCGAGACCTTTTCCAGCGACCCGCTGGCCCAGCGCAACGTCAACCTGCAGCAGACGGTCGGCAGCCACAATACGTCGCGCACCTTCGTCCGCGTCGACACCGGCGATCTCGGCAACGGCAACAGCGCTTACATTTCCGCGCTGCGCCATGAAGCCAAGGCCTGGGACTTCAACGGCCGCCAGAGCGACGACCAGATCAATGCCAAGTTCATCCACAATGCCGAGGCCGGCAAGCTGACCGTGTATGCCGACTGGTCCGACAAGACCGAGCCCAACGAAGACAGCATCCTGCACGCTGCCGGCACCAACTCGCCCTACACCCGGCCCTTCCTGTACCCGGACTTTAACGCTGCCCTGGCCTACCTGAACGCGGCCGGCGCGCCGCCCGCCGCGGCCGGTGCGAACTTCCAGAACTACTACAGCGATGCGCAGCGCACCGACAAGCTGGCCTACGTCAAGTACGATGCCTATCTCAGCAATAACGTCACCTGGTCGAACCAGTATTATTTCCACCATGACGACGGGGTCGGCGTGGTGGCCGGCCCGATCAACCAGGCCGGCTTGCCCGCGCTGTTCAATGTGTATTTCCCGGGCCAGAACTTGAAGCAATTGTTCGGCAATTCCGGCTACGCGACCCGCACCACCGAGTACGCGATCAACCGCGACGGCGTCGTCTCGACCCTGCACTGGGACTTGGGAAATCACGCGATCGAAACGGGTCTCTGGTTCGAGCACAACCGCTCGGACGCGTATCGCCGCTGGTATGCGCTGGACGTGAACAATCCCACCTCGCCTTACACCCGCCCGGCCGATCTGGCCAGTCCGCTCATCACCCAGTACGGCAGCAACATCGACAACAAGGTGGTCCAGTTCCACTTGCAGGATGAATGGAAATTGCGTCCCGACCTGGCCCTGCAAGCGGGCTTCAAGTCCAGCCTGCAGTTTGCCAACGGCTCCTTCCCGGTGCAGGAATTGCCGGCGGCCATCGGCAGCGGCTCGACCGGCTTGCCGGTGGGCCAGATCGACACGAAGAAATGGTTCTTGCCGCAAGTCGGCGTACGCTGGGATATCAACAAGAACGACCAGGTGTTCGCCAGCGTGCAGCAAAACATGCGCCAATTCGTCACCTACGGCGGCGGCGGCCTGTCGCCATGGAGCCTGGCGACCCAGGCGGCCTTCGACCTGTTCGCCGCCACCGCGAAACCGGAAACCTCGGTCACCTACGAGCTGGGCTTGCGTGACACGCGCAAGCTCGACCTGGGCCCGATCACCGCCTTCGATGGCCAGATCGACCTCTACCACGTCGATTTCAGCAATCGCCTGCTGGCGATCAGCTCCAACCCGATCATTACGTCCTTCGTCGGCGGCACCACGCTGCTGGCCAACGTCGGCAGCGTCAAGACCGATGGCGTCGATCTTGCCGGCACCTTGCATTTCGGCCGCGATTTTTCGCTCTACGATGCGGTGTCGTACAATAGCTCGAAGTATCAGGACAATTACACGTCGGGTACCAGTATCGTGCCAACCGCCGGCAAGACCGTGCCAGGCTCGCCGGACTGGATGAATAAATTCGTCGCCACCGCCAATATCGGCAGTATCGAAACTCAGCTGACGGGGGATTTTGTGGGCCGCCGCTATGCAACTTACACCAACGACCTCGCGATCCCCGGTTATTTCCTGCTGGGCTTGAACGTGTCCGGCAAATTGCCCGTGCCGACGGGTTTCCTGAAGAACGCGCGCTGGAACCTGGCCGTCAGCAACCTGGCGAACCGCCAGGGCATCCTGGAACTCAACGGCAGCTACGTCGCCAGCGGCAGCTACGCCGCTTACATGATCCCGCCGCGCCAGGGTTTCCTGACCTTGAAGGCCGATTTCTAATGGGCGCCATCCTGATCGCCCAGCGCGGCTTTTCGCGCCGTACCTTGCTCAAGGCCGCGGCGGCGGGCGCCGCCGTGGGCGCGATGCCGGCGCTGGCCCTGGCCCAGGCCAAGCCCGGTCGCCTGGACCCGAACGCCAAGCCGCTGCTGTTCGCCCACCGCGGGGCCAGCGCGCTGCGCCCCGAGCACACGCTGGCGTCCTACGCCAAGGCCATCGCCGACGGCGCCGACTATGTCGAGCCGGACCTGGTGATGACCAAGGATGGCGTGCTGGTGGCACGCCATGAAAACCACCTGACCGACACCACCGACGTCGGCACGCGGCCCGAATTCGCCAGCCGCCGCACCAAAAAAATCATCGATGGCCAAGCCCACGATGGCTGGTTCGTCGACGACTTCACGCTGGCCGAACTGAAAACCCTGCGCGCGGTGGAACGCCTGTCGACGATCCGCCTCGCCAACGCCGCCTACAACGGCCAGTTCCAGATTCCCTCCTTCGAGGAAATCATCGATTTCGTCGCCGCCGAGTCGGCCACCCGCGGCCGCGTGATCGGCATCGTGCCGGAACTGAAAAGCTCGACCTACTTTGCCAGCGTGGGCCTGCCGATGGAAGACCGCTTCGTTGCCACCCTGATGGCGCACGAGTACAGCCGGCGCGCGCCGATCGAGATCCAGTCCTTCGAAGTCGCCAACCTGAAATATCTGCGCAAGAAACTGGGCCGTCCCGCCAATGTGCGCCTGATGCAACTGGTGGCCGGCGGTCCGCTGCGGCCGAGCGACGTGGCCGCCGCCGGGGGCAGCATGACGTTCGCGGACATGATCACGCCGGCCGGCATGCGCGCGATCGCCAGCTATGCCGACGTGGTGGCGCCGCCCACCCGCGCCATCATCCCGCTCGGCAAGGATGAGCGCCTGACGGCACCCACCGCCTTCGTCAGCGATGCGCACCAGGCGGGCTTGCTGGTGCATATCTGGACCTTCCGTCCCGAGAACGTGTTCCTGGCGGCCGACTTCCGCAACGGCGCCGGCATCAATGCGCGCAACGAGGCCGGGTCCGTCGCCGAGATCAAGCGTTACATCGACACCGGCATCGACGGCTTCTTCAGCGACGATTCGGCGCTGGGACGGGCCGCCATCGATTCCTGATCGCCCTGGCTGACGCCGATTCTGCCGCCGCGCCGGCGCAACGCTACCGCGATGGAGCGTTTCGCCGGCGCATTTTTTTGGATGCAGGAAATCCCAAGATAAGTAATAATCGCTTGTCAATTTTTTTCGGGAAATCCATGAACTCCATTCGCGCAGCTTGCTTTTTGACTTACGCTCTCTTTGGGATGACGCGTGTTTACGCCGCCGACGGCGTCGATGCCGCCATGATCAACCGGATCGCCGACGAAGGCTATAACCGCGGCCAGGTGGTCAAGCTGGCGGCCCACCTCAGCGACCAGATCGGCGGGCGGATGACGAATTCGCCGGCCATGCGCGAAGCCGAGAAATGGAGCCAGGGCATGTTCCGCAGCTGGGGGCTCAAGGATGTGCACGCCGAGGCCTTCGACTTCGGGCGCGGCTGGTGGATCGAATCGGCGCACAGCCGCATGGTCGCCCCGCGCGCGCTGGAATTGCACTCGATCCCGATCGCGTGGACGCCTGCCACCAAAGGCCCCGTCACGGCGCCGGTAATCGTCGCCCCGATCCGCCATCAGCGCGATTTGGCGGAGTGGAAGGGCAAGTTACGAGGCAAGATCGTCTTGATCAGCTACCCGGAGGCGCCGAAGGACGCGACGACCCCGGACTTCAAGCGGCTCGACGATGCCGAACTGGGCAAACTGAATACCTATCGCCAGCCTTCCTTCGATCCCGATACCAGCCCGGAGATGATCAAACGGTTTTTCGAAACGAGTAAGGAAATCAACCGCTTCATGGCGGCCGAAGGCGCGGTGGCCATCGTGAAGATGTCGCGCGCCGACGATGGCGTGGTGCATGGCGAAGGCTATTTCCACAAGACCGGCGAGACGCTGGCATTGCCGGAAATTGAAATGGCCGCCGAAGACTACCGCCGCCTCGCACGCCTGGCCAAGGTCGGCGAGGTCAAACTCGAGCTCGACAGCCGGGTGCATTTCGAAGACCGCGATCCAAACGGCTATAACATCCTGGCCGACATTCCCGGCAAGGATCCGAAGGCAGGCTATGTGATGGCCGGCGCGCACCTCGACAGCTGGGTTGCCGGCGACGGCGCGGCCGACAATGGCGCCGGTTCCGTCGTCATCATGGAAGCCGCGCGCATCCTCGCCAGCTTACCGGTCAAACCCAAGCGCACGATCCGCTTTGCGCTGTGGGCGGGCGAGGAACAGGGCTTGATCGGTTCGGCTGCGTATATCGAGAAGCACCTGGCCAAGCGTCCGCCGCCTGCCGACCCGGCGCTGGCCGCTTATCCTGGGTATTTCTGGAACAGTTATCCGGTCACGCCTTTGCCGGGCTTTAACGATATGGTCGGGTACTTCAACCTCGACAATGGTTCGGGCAAAATCCGCGGCATCTACGCCGAGAACAATTTCGCCGCGATCCCGATGCTGCGCACTTGGCTGGCCCCGTTCGACAGCCTGGGCGCGAGCAAGGTCGTCGCGCAGCCGACGGGGTCGACCGACCATGAAATGATGGCGCGTCTGGGCCTGCCTGCGTTCCAGTTCATCCAGGATCCGCTGGACTATGGCAGCAAGGTGCATCACACCAATCTCGACACCTTCGATCATCTGCGCACCGAAGACCTGCGCCAGGCCGCCGTCATCCTCGCGACCGTGCTGCTGCAGGCGGCCGAGAGCGACACCCCGCTGCCGCGCAATGTGCTGCCGGCGCAGCCAGTCCCCACCGATCCGTTCAAGTATCGCGATCCGGCCAGGAACTGACCGGACAACGGCCGCCTATCGACACTGGCGAACCTGCGCGCGCTTGCGGAACGGCTAGCGCAGGCGCCGCCAGACGGAAATCGGCACGCCGCCGTCGGCGCGCGGCGGCACGCGGTAGCTCAGTACGTCGCCGTCGAGCGTAAAGTGGCGGCGCTGGACCGTGCCTTCCCAGTTGGGAAAGGCGGCCGCGTCGATCCGGAAGATGAGCTCCTCGCCTTCGACCGCTTTCCCAAAGGCTGGTCGCTCACGACGGCCGACACGGCGCTGCTGCCCAGTGCACGCAAGGTCGAAGACGACATGCACGCCCTGCTGCGCGTGGCGCAGGGCGGTGGCGCGCTGACGGGCACCGTCCGCATTTCCGCGCCGCCGGCGCTGGCCGTCTACCTGCTTGCGCCGCGCCTGCGCGCGATGCTGCATGGCCTGCCTGGCATCGATATCGACCTGCGCGGCGAGGCGCGCGTCGCCGACCTGACGCGGCGCCAGGCGGAGATCGCCCTGCGCTTCGAGCGGCCGAGCGCGCCGGGCCTCGTCGCCAAGCTGCTCGGGCAGGTCGAGTACGCGCTCTACGCGAACGCAGGCTACCTGGCCGGGCGCACGGCGAACCAGTGGGAATTCCTGGGCTACGACGAGCTGCTGGCCGACATGCCGCAACAGATCTGGCTCGACAAAATCCGCGCCGGACGCCGCTGCTGCAGGCGGCCATCGGTGGCTGTGGCGTGGCCGTGCTGCCGCGCTACGCGGCCGAGGTTGCACCGCCGGAGCTGCTGCGCCTCGACGATCCGCCCTGTCCCGTGCGGCGCAAGCTGTGGCTGGTGATGCACGAGGACGTGCGCCGCACGCCGGCCGTGCGCGCCGTCGCCGATGCGCTGATCGGCTTGATCTGACCCGCGTGGCCAAGGGCGCCATTCGCATCCTCGATCTGGCCATTGATACTGCTACGCCTTCAGGCCGATTGACGTTCAAGCTGTTCGCGTCCATTGCCCAGTTCGAGCGGGAGAACATGCACGAAACAGGAAATTGCAAACGCCTGCGAATTCTCCACGTGGGGCCGCAGGCAGCTTGATATCAGACCGAACATGTTGGTCAGCAAATCGACCCGTAGGTGCTCTTGCCAGTTGGCACGTTAAGGCCAAAATAGCAAGTGTACCCATCGCGCTTGTCCCAGACGCAGGAGAGATCACCCCTGTCGCGTATTCGGTGATCAGGGGCGGCCCCGCAGGCATCCTTGGTGTCTGGCCCGATCTGGTCGAATAGGTCCTTCGCGAGTGGTCCCTTGAACGTGAATGCCACCTTCCGGTCTTTCTTCGTTGGCGGCACTGTATCACCCAGCTCGCCGCCGTATATCAGGTAGTCACCCTTCAGCGGCTTCTGGCCAAAGCTCTGAGTCTCCGGCTTCTCGGCGGCCTGGATCAGCGAGTACAAGGCAAGGGCCACGACGATGAACACCAGGCGCGCGCTCATGATGCGTACCTCGGCCAGAGCTCGACGTGGAAGTGGTTGTTGTGGCCCATGAGAGACCTTACGCGAGCACCCCCCAGCGCCTTTTGCACCCGCTCGTCGTTGAAGTAAGCGATCTTGATCCACGGGTGCTCAACAAACAAGCGAATCAGATTGATCGTGGCCGCAAGGTCGTACTCCTTGTCCCTATAGGTGCAGCGCGCGCCTTGCCCCGTCATGTAGTCCTTGCGAACCGGCCGACAGTCCATCTCGATGCCCTTTTGGTGCGATTTGTGGTTGTCGTAGGCGAAACCACCGTCGATGCTGATGTTCCCGATCCCGAACTTCCTGTCGCACATGGCCTGCCACTCACGCTCGATCTGGAAAATCAATGTGAGCAAGTTGGGGTGCACATACTGCGCCAGGTGGCCGGTGCCTGGCACATCGTGGAGGGTCCCGTACACGTAGTAGCTGGCATCTTCGGGCGCCTGGGGCAGCATGAAGTAGCCGCGCCGGTCTTTCGGTTGAATCTGGATAGCCATGGCCAGATCCTCACGCGCAGCACTTCTTCGCGGCCAGATCCCAGCCACCGGCAGTGCTGCCGCCAGTGCCACCGCCGACCTTCTGCTGCGTGTAGGTCCACTTCACCTTGGAGAAGCAAAGTCCGATCTCGTCCTGGAGCAGGCCGCCGTCGCGCATCACCTGGTCCATGTGCGACAGTAAGACGTTTTCGAGTTCGACTTGGTAATACTTCACTGGCTTGCCATCTCCATCGGCTCGCATGAATTCGAGCTTGGCCTTCGGGATCGTCTTGCCCATCGAGCAGTGCTGCATCAGAACCGGCGAGGCGATGTCAGCGAGTTTGCTCAAGGAGAGTGTGCGGTGCTCTGAGTGTCCTGTCGTGTGGCCGCCAGCCGTGGACGCGGTAGTGCTCCTGGGTTGCGTTACACCCAAGTGGGCCGAGGTAATTTCGATCCAGCCCTGATGCGCCGAGTCAGCCGACTCACCCTTGATACCGTCGATTTGTAGATACACGTCGATAGCCATATCGCCTCCCAGTGTTGAATAGGCGATCATGCGCTTGGGACTCGGGAAGGCATTGCCTACCGTCAACAAAGCGAGCAGTAGAACAGTTCGTTTTGCTATGGCTTGATCATTTCCCAAAGCGGCTGGCCAACCGCCGCTACGAGCCTCTCCGCGCGCTACGAGGACATAGCGGGGTAGCTTGGCGTGGCTGGAATCCCTCGGAATCTCAACTATCAATACAGAATGTTGAGGATAGCCATGTAAGCCTTATTCCAGCTGTATTTTCACGCCGACGTGACGTGTACCTAAGCGTGTACCTAAAAACAAAAGCACCTCTTCAGTCGCACTCAAACATGGGGGGCAAGGAGTAGGAAGTTCGAATCTTCTCGCCCCGACCAATAGAATCAAACAGTTAGGCCAGCCTTCGGGTTGGCCTTTTTGTTTTATGTCGTTCTGTGCCTTAGATGTGCCTTTGTAGCGCGGCGACCGTTTTGGCACCCATTTGCGCTTGTCGTTCTCATCGAACCATGCCCGATGCAAGCCGGCCCGCTACATCGGCTTGAACCGCTCCTGAAACGCCGCGCTCACCGGCAGCAGTTCCGCTTGCCCGGCAAGTGCGATCTTGAGCTTGCCGTCATCGTCGCGCTTGAGCGAGGCGATGGCCGACACGCGCACGATCACGCCGCGGTGCACCTGCCAGAACGTCTCTGGATCCAGTTGATAAAGCAGGTCCTTGAGCGGCGTGCGGATGTGGGCCATGCCGCCAGTCGAGGCGACGCAGGTGTACTTGTCCTCGGACTTAAAGTACAGCACATCATCGATCGAGATCATCCGGATCGTATCGCCCACGCTGGCCGAAATCCAACTGATGCGGCGCGGTCCGGGTGCGGGCAGGCGCATCTGCGGCGCCGCAAACACGTCCGTCAACTCGGCGCGCTGTCCGTCGGCGATACGTTTCTTGATTCGTTCGATCGTGGTCACCAGCCGCTCCCGCTTCACCGGCTTGAGCAGGTAGTCGGCGGAGCCGTTGTCGAAAGCCTCGAGCGCATGCTGTTCGAACGCCGTGATCATGACCACATGCGCCGTCGCGCTGGCCATGCGCGCCACTTCGAGCCCGCTCACGCCCGGCATGCAGATGTCGAGGAAGGCGAGGTCTGGTTTGCAGCGCTGCACTGCCTCCATCGCCGCCAGGCCGTCTTCGCATTCGGCCACGATCTCCAGCTCCGGCCACAGCGCGGCTAGCGTTGCGCGCAACTCCTGGCGCTGGGCGCCTTCATCTTCGGCGATGATGGCCGTCAGTGCGTTCGTCATGGGGCCGGCCTTTCAATCGTGATCGTGGCGCAGGTGCCGCCTTGCGCGCGGCTCGATATGGCGAGGCCGGCCCCGGCGCCGAACAGGTTGCGCAACTGGGCGCGGGCGTTCGCCAATCCAAGGCCGTGGCTCTCGCCGGGACGCAAGCCGGCGCCATCGTCCTCGATTGCCACTTCAAGGCCGCCATCGCTGCGCAGGTGGGCGCGCACGGCGATCACGCCCGGCCCCGGCTTCGGTCCGATGCCGTGCTTGACGGCGTTCTCGACCAGCGACAACAGGATCAACGATGGGAAGAACAGCGTGCGCACCGCGTCGTCGACGTCGACCACGATGGCGATACGGTCATTGGTGCGAATGTTCATCAGGTCGAGGTAGCGCAGGCAGATTTCGATCTGTTTGCCCAGCATCGCATTCTTGACGCCGGCCTGGCCTAGCGAGGGCAAGGTCGAGCGAAAGTAGTCGGCCATCGCGTCGATAGTGGCGGCGGCGCGCTGCGGATCGCTCACCACCAGCGAACGCACCGACGCGAGCGTGTTGAACAGGAAGTGCGGCTCCACCTGCGCCTGCAGCACGGACAGGTGCAATTCGGCCTCGTCCTTCTGCCTGCGCAGCGCATCGAGTTCGCGCGCGGTGGTGAG
>Ga0193702_1000344_pt1 | contig 17278 bp, 18 predicted proteins | sample U3a1metaG_FD_143060 | JGI IMG/M metagenome (GOLD analysis project Ga0193702, IMG submission 143060) | Soil microbial communities from a riparian zone of the East river system, Colorado, United States - U3a1 | ecosystem: Environmental > Terrestrial > Soil > Riparian zone | place: USA: East River... | reverse complement strand
CTGTGGCTTTTTAGGAATGTTTATACCGAGTAAAAGCAAGCACATACCAATGGCAAACCAGCGTCTATCTTCGGGTGAGCATGCCTGTATTTCGTCCCAAGGCAGGGAGGTGTATAGCGTGGCTGTGGCCTTGTCGGGATCTATAAAACCGCGAGCCAGCTGGAAGAGGACTTCCCAGATAGTTTTTTCAGCTTTCTCCAGGGCTGGGGGCTTCTCGTTTCCAAGACAAAGAAAGGTCTAGAAATTGGATAATCAAGAAATAGTCTTTTACTCCAGGCAAAGGGAATGCCAACTTACGTCCAATAAATTCCTCCGCCCTATTTTTACTTTCATTAGTTGAACGGGCATTAGAAGGCAAAGGGGTGAAATTCCGAGTGCTATATACAGAGGATTTCTCAAAGAATTCGTGTTATTCACATCTGATTCCAAGTACGTTCTTGCTAAATCCATGTCTCTGGAATCTAGCATTGACTCTTCTTCCTGCTGCGACTCCATCGAAAGTCCTGTTTCGCTGCAAAATAGCAATTAATTAGGCTCATGTTTTTAAAAATAACATGGACTTACGGGTATTGGGCAGATACCAGGACACCGATATCGCTTGTGAGCTCAGGCACTTCATAAGGAGGAAACCGATACTTTAGCAAGAATGCAAGGTGGATGGCTGCAGCCACCAGGTTGGACTTCATTTTGGTGGTTTGTTTCGAATCGATTAAATACGAAAGCCATTTGAACAGTTTAAGGTGGGTGTTGCTTCCTCCAGAGTATGCCAGTGCCGGTTTTTCTCTGCTGACCGCATTTCTAAACGTAGCCAGTAAAGACGTCCAATCATTGAGTTTTAACAGGCCCTGGAAAAGAGAAATTCAGAAGGATAGAATAGATGTTCAGGATACTTACACTAGGGAACCTATCCATGCCGAATCTCCTCCTCTGCACCTTCTGGGGCACTGGAATTTGCACTTCATTCAGCAGTCCGATGACATCAGCAACCCGGTAGGCCAATACTATGGAGGTCAGTTTCATCCATCCCCGTACGTCGGCTTCCGCCACCTTGTTACCCGACGGCCTCAGCATAACAGACCCGGATTCTTCGGTCGTCAACAACTCGACTTGAAGAAGATCGCGGATGTACAGGCTTGAGGAATTAACTTGTGATAGCACCACCCTTTCGAACTCCTGAAGATGATCTAAAAATTGCTAGAAATAATAATCAGGGAATGCATATCCTTTCATGATTAATCTTACCGCCATCTCATGGTGGGAGTCAACAATTGATCGAATATCTTCTCTTAACAGAGTTCCTGTCGTCCAAGGGTAGCTAGAAAGAAGCGGAGACTTCATACGCCTGGAAGTTTCAAAGTCTTGCATGGTGAACTTGAATGCTTGTTCTGGTGGCTGATCAGGAGGCGGAACAAGATGGCAAAACCCTCAACCCTGATCACGTGATGGGAAATGACTAATATCACACACATGAAAAGTGCCAAAATATGCAACAGGTATTTGAAGCCTCCACTCCCCAAAAAATGTCTCGTATTCTAGCTAAAAAATGATTAGTTCTCTACTATCAAATCTGGGAAAATAAAATTGCAAAACCGATAGTTGATCCCATGTGCCGAAATTATAACTTCGGCACATGAGTAACGCGTAACACGTGGCGTAACATCAGATATCGCTTGAATTGAAATTCTACAATAATATCACCTCTTCCATGCCACCTCTGTAGTCGGCTTGCTTTTGAACATGGAAACCTCTAAGGATATGGAACAGCTTCATGCTTTAAATGGATATGCCGCTTCTCGATTGCCGTGGGTGCCGCGCGTACATCTCTTTTTTCTTTGGTTTTCTCATTTTAGCGTTTCCATTTGTGCAGAGGGAAGCATGAAACTACACCGATCAAACTAAGCAAAATTGTAAGTGGCATGTCATCTAATCGTTTAGTTAGAGAGATTTCAGACACAAGGCAGGAGTCTGGAACGGGTCGTAATCGTTTCGACAAGTGTGAAGAAATTTCAACATCGGCTCGAGTGCTCAGCAGGTCCAACGACCTCCCTCCCAGAAAGAAGGTCAAGACAGAGCATGCTCATCCTCGTACAACTTCTGGTGGGCCCTATGCATAAATCATCATGAGTCTAGCTTCCAATCACAGTTTTATAGCTCCAGAAACCATTGATGTCGATGACTATTTTGTAATACTCGATGGCAATGGCCACACAAACCCTGACTTTGGCAATTCTTCGCCAGATGAGTTAAACATCCGAAGCCAATCCATTGAAGGAGCCTTTCCATCAGAAGAAGCATTTCATACGCCTGGCCTCAGCTCTATTGTTTGGAATAACAACCCTCCAATTGCACCAGATGGAGAGAATATTGAGTGGGCGAAGAAAGATTCCCAAGTCAAAGAGAAAGTTGCAAAGATTGAAGCAAAGACCCGTATGGAGGATGAACCAAACGGAATTGATTTACGAACGACGCTTAAGACAAAGGACAAGATGAAAATAAAAGTTTGTCCCATTTTTATATCGAGCTGGCTAACTAATAAAGTATGGTTCGTATTTCAAAGGTTAAGAGCGAAAAATTTTCAACACAACAAGTTCCCCAAGAACAATCACGCAGGTCACCGGCAGGTGAAAACGTTCTACCTTTGAAAGAACTTCTTCTTGATAATAAGCATTATGACTCTGAAAAACTAATGATATATTGGCTACCTTGTGATAGTCTACTCATCGAGTCTGAAGGGAGTCACATATTTGGACCTTTTTTTACCCGAAGATATACTGATACGCTAGTGGTCAGTTCATTTTACCTTTTTTGTAATACATTTGCTAACGTCAAGTCAACCAGTACCATGGCCCAGATTCGCCAGATTTTCCCATTGATCATGACCCAGTATTCCAGCTGAAGATCAGATCCAGTGAAGCAATGTTCGGCTCCAAAGTCAAGTGCCTGACAGCAAAATTGGATTGTAGCAGTGCAGGTGCGGAAGAGAGCTACTACACAGACTTACTTGTTTGGTTGAAGAACCGCGTCAATGCCAACCGGTAAATAGTACCTATTCGCTTCCTATCTTATTTATATGATTTTGATCCATATTTTTAACAGGGCTTACAGTCAGGACGAGTTGCGGGAGGTTATTGCTTGGACAAAGAGCGAACCCGTGGCCAGTCCGTCCAAGAGTACAATAAGATTCACTCCTCGTCGATCCACCCAGAATATATCTGCCCCAGCGCGGTCACCAGCACTGGACAAGGATGAAATGTAAGTAATATATATCTCTTAACATTTAAATCCTCATCTACTCTTAGAATTCTGTCTTATCCCTCCGACGTCCCCGGCTCTGTTAAGATTACAAATGGAGACTATCTCCGTTTGCAACCTGGGGGGTATTTGAATGACAATCTGATCGAATTCGGTCTGAAGTAAGAAGTTTTCCCTAATCCACCTCATAGCTCCGCTCACTGATATTTTAGGCTCTGGCTCAAAGAGTTGGAACAATCTGATGCAATACTTGCCTCCCAAATACATGTTTTTAATTCATTTTTCTACGAGAAGCTCAGTATTCATCATGAGGGGTATGCATATGTTTCCTGTGGCTTTGCAGCGAAACTAATAGTTCACTTAGCGGCCCCGATTATAAAAGTGTGCAGAAATGGACGTCCAAGTTCGATATTTTTCAAAAAAAATATATCATAGTTCCAATAAACGAAAAGTAAGAAATTTTCATCACCTATCTCTTTTTCTCAATGTCACCGTTACTACAGTTTTCATTGGTATTTCGCTATCATCTGTGACCCGGGGTATGTTCTAGTTCCTACAGCATCAAACGTCACCCCCCCTTCTACACAACAACAAACTCGACAGTCCATTTCAGAAGCCATGACTATAGATAAACCGGACGAGGCGCCGACGGCATCAAAACCGATATCCGCCTCTATCTCGGAGAACGACAGAGATAAAGAAAAATTTCTTAGGGAAACTGAAGTTGAGGACACCCTCCACGATTTCAAAAGTTCATGCACCATTGGCAACTTTGAACCAAATAAAGACCTTTTAGGAACCAACGGCGGGGGATCAGTATCGAGCTACGTTACCGATGATGGTGTACTTTCAGCCAATTTGCAAACCGCCCGTTTGGGTCAACAAAGAGATAAAGGGAAAAGAAAGTCCAATTCAGAATTTGAACCTTTTTTCATGAACAATGAAGATGATGGTGACAAGGAAGGCTCTGCGCTGAGTGACACCTCGAAGTACTTTCCTCCTTCATAGGGAAGACAACGTTCATATTGCTTTTCTGCAGAACATACATCTTTACTTTTGATTCTCTGGGTAGGCGACATCAGAAAGTCATCAGAAATTTGTCTGCATATCTGAAACTGGAAGCGCTTGATAAAAAGAAAATAGTAACCTCTCGAAATGTGGGATCTAAATTAGTTCAGGTGTGTTCCCAAGCTTTTTTTTTTCAGCCACATCTTTTTCAGAAAGCTTGCTTCAGGTGCCATCGCAACCCAATTCCTGGGATTGTGGTATATACTTGCTTCACCTCGCTCAGACTTTCATGAGCAACCCAGTACATTATCGTAGCATGATTCTAGTAAGCTTCCATTCTCTCATTTTGCATCCTCCTGACATATGTTATCAGTTGCAGCACATAAATTATCAGTCGCAGGACATAAGTTATCAGTGGCAGAAAGAAATCGTCTCCCCTGCGGATCGGAAGGCTGCATGGAAAGATGATCAAGTATCAGGAAGACGAGAAGATTTTAGAGCCCGCATTATGAATTTATCTCACAAGTGGAAGAAAGAACGAGCTGCGAAAGAAGAGGCCAAGCACCAGGAGACTTCAAGCGGACATACCTTGGAAGTCGTTGAGTCGGATTGTGACGTTGACATCATCTTCGACTCGGAAGTAGGAGCCAACCAACGCCTTCTACAAGTAAAGCAAAGTCATAGTCGAAAATCATATGTATAGCCCGGAATTACGTTAAACATCTAGTATTGGAGAGGCTCTAATTAGGATTTTGATTGTTTATATGACAAAAAAAGGTTATGCAGCATTTCATCTCAATTTCGACCTGTATCGAGTATAGTTTCGCCCAAATGAAAACTTATACTAATTCTGCAGGTTTTCCTCAGAATAGTTTCCCAGACCAGTAGTGATTCGAGGGAAAATTTAAGCATTTCTCCCACTTGTCATGTGTTTCTTCTATCTACAAAATTTGGAGCTCTGAAGCAGTGTTGTGCTGTTAATAACTAAAGTTACAAGTTACGGTTATCGTAACTGTTACAGTTAAGAACAGTTAACCATCAGCTAACTGTCCCACACCTGTGCCTGAAACACTTTTCCCACCCAAGTGGCACGTGATCTTGTGGCAAAAGCATGGTCGTCTGATTCACATAACAATCAACGCAAAATTGCAAATAGGGCCTCGGCTGCCTCGGCAATGATCCCATTACGCTTGATAATCTAAATATATCTATATTTGGCAAGACTTGGGCTTCTTGGTTACAGTTCAAATCACATCATAACTGTTATTAACCGTAACATAACTGTTAATAACTGTGCGAACAGTTAGGGAACTGGTACAACACTGCTCTGAAGTCCCCTTTAGTGCAACAGTAGATGCTCATGGTAAAATCGTGAACCCAACTTATGGAGTTCGGCTTCTCAAGTTCAACGCGGGTTCGATTCCTGTCAAAAGCTGCCTTTTTGCAGATTTTACGCGTTAGAAGGACGGTCGCATGCACTTATTAATTTAAGACTTGTCAAGGGCATGTCGCGGAAGTAGGGAAGAAGAAAAAAATATAGATTTCGCGTCGTTGAGCTCATTTTGGACTACAAATATTAGAATATTGCAATCCAGGACTTACTGGCAGTATGTTTATTGAAATTTTTACCAAGTCTATTTGATGTCACAGCAAATTTGCGCAGAGTTTTGCGGGAACTGTATTCAAGCTTGTCCGTAGAGCGAATGCTTTTTGTCTGATCCACATACCGAATTCCGGTATGGCAAAAACTGGAAAGTCTTCCATTCGCGATGTGGGAACTTGAAATGGCTCACAATGACTGAAGCTTGCAACTTGACAAGTTTCGACAGCACATAAAAAGGCGCAAGAAGATGGTGGTAGCGAGTTCACGACATTGAACAGTTTCTTCACTAAACAGCCAGCAAACCAGATGCCAGTGGATATGACGATTACGGTTGACTTTGCCATGCCTGCCGTTGCACCACAAACAGCTGAACATCCCTGTTTGGGGATACACTCTTCGAAATGCGAAAATAATGACGGCGGGCCATCCCACCCCTTACAACTACCTCCTGCCTCAACTCAACGTGTTACACCTGCCCTCTAGCCTAAAAAAAAAAACGTGGAACCCCTGCGTCTAATCATGTATCTCCCTTGTCTTGCCCAAACACTGGCCGGCAACCGCCTCAACTTGGAACCACCTCATCTCAACAGGGATTTCCCTTGTCTCGCTGTTTCAACACTGGTCGGCAACCACTCAACATCACCAACAAACAACACCAGCAGGAATCCAGCCAACCTACGAGCACCTCCTCTATTGATGTGGGCGACTCGTTCGGAGACGACTATAAATTTTGGTTGGTGTTCACTGGTGCAAGTCCTGGCGTTTATGAAGGACAGCAAGTATCATCTCTTTCTCATATCCTTTTCATATTGACAGTTATTCCTACAAGTGCTACAGGAGAACCAGCCATGGGCCACACTTGAAAACCCTACCTTTGTCACCGCTTCTTCACTAGAAGATGCAGATCACCTCTTTGTGGAGGCTTATATAGATTCTTGTGTTGCAGAATTCACCTGATTTGGACTTTATTTGTTAGTTTTTCGGTAGCCTCTAGTAGCTTCTTGGTGGTTGGGAGCTAGCTAGAGTGGTGGTAGTGGCTGCCGTACAAGCAATCTTTTTATTTGTAAATCAACATTAGTAGTGAAATAAAATAAAATCACCATAATTATACAGCAAGTAGTCGAACCAAGGAATGCGGGTTAAAGGGCGAACGAAACGTTGAGTATTTAAATTCGTGCTCTACAGAACTTAACGCGACGAAGTCAAATTATTACTCCTCTAACTTACCTTCTTCCAAGCTAGTGTGTTTACATATTTTAGTAAATGGCGTATTTCATTCATAAAGAACTATGCAAGCAGATGGCAAAAAAAGACAACCATCATTGCCCTTTTAGTAAATCTAAAGGCAATTGTCGGAAAGGAAGAGGAAAGTGGAGATGTTCGAAACATCTCGATTTTTGCGAAATACACATAATTTCGTACATAAAGGAAGAATTTCTATCGACGAATCAAAGATACGGATGCCTAGCGTGTCTGGTAAGCTTTTCTAAAGTCATTGTAAATTGATTTTATTTTACTTTCCAATAGGCGCACTCTGATAACAAGAGAAGTTCGAGGAGCTAGGGTTGTTATTGACGCGCGCCTATTCTATTGGCTTGTATTTTATTTTATTTTTTTGGTGTTACATAGGTCAGACTTCCAACTCAAAAAATATATGTATATATCTCACAATTTCAAATGATTTCAAAAGTTACACTATTATTATTTAATTTTTCTCCCTGCGGATAAAGTTCTGACGGTTTTAATTTCTCGATAGTTACACGCTAGGGATGGTAAAGTTCGACCTCTAGACGCGTTTTTCGAATCAAAATTTAAATTAACATGACAAAAAATATCTACTGAAATCATTGACACCGTATCGTATGTTATCATTTAGTGTCTTAGTACTAGCATTTCGAAATTCTTGAAAGGTAAGGAAGGGATATATATATGAGAGACCACACTAGACGCATGGTATCCACCTCCACCGGATACAGTAACACCATATACGTTGGTTCTATAGCAAAAAAATGAGATGTTTTACTATTTTACTCCGACTCAGATGTTTTAGAAATCTTTTGTACATATACACTTACCGGAATGCTAGAGGCTTGGTTCAAGTAAATTCTCATCCTTTCTTTCTGTTTGAATCATAATATATATTCATTTATTTTAAAACATTTTTTAGTAAAGTATGTGTATTATAGGATAGTTGTGAATATAATTTTATTTGTCAGGAAATTTAGAGGAAGAAAATTTTGAATTCACTTACCTTCCAGGTCTAGGTAGTAGATTTGAGTTTCAACCCTCAAATTTCAGTTCAGAGCTAGGGTCAGAATTGGTGGAAAGAGAAGAAGATTTAGAATACAGAGACAATTGGACATAAAGTGGGGAGAAATTGACCAAGAGGAATAGTTGGTTGGTGAAGATGGAATGTTCAATGGTGGCAGGTTATCAGTAAAAGGATTTTTGCACAAAGGCAGATAGTGGGAATTTAAGTAACCTTCAGACTGCCAGACAAAAATATATACATGTAAATATTCTAAATATGTGATTGTGAAGCTAGGCATATCTAAGGGGGATTATTTTCATAAGTGCTTCCTGTTGACCATGTTCCAGGAGTGGCCTGCAATCTATCCCTAACATTCTCCCTCATGAAATGGGCATAACACACCCTATCACCTCTACCCCAGGCCTTCACCTCATGCTCCAAGATGCTTCCACAGAATCCAATAACTGTTCCTGATGAATAATTTAAATCCAACCCAAGATCAGAGACCAAAAATCTTGGGGAGGATCCACCTTGAAAAAAATTTGCAAGGAGATCATACCATTCAGGTCTTCCCTTGGAGTCTCTGTGTTTAGGTGTTAATCTGTTGCTGATGATAGAAACTCCTGTAAAAACAGATTGCCATTTTAGGGCAACCCCCTTGGTATCTTTCATAACCCTAAGCTTTCTCAGCATATCCAACCCACATTCAAATTGACCTGGGTGGATCAAAGAGAGGGTTAGGTTGATGATTTTTTCAACCTCCCTTGAACTTTCTAGCCAATTTGAACTAAGGGGATTGTTTCTTATATTCAATGATGGCTTTATATCACATTCAGGGATCTGGGGGGATTGATTAGATTTTTCCAAACAGTAAATTGAAAACATACTGCATGCCCCTGGGCAAACCAACCAGCAGAGAATACTATAGCACCAACTTCAGAATATTTAGAGGGGCCTTTTCTGGTAAAGTTCTGGTGGTACACCCTCCAGTTAGGCATAGTTCCATTTTTCTTTTTTTCCACTGAATTTCTGAGCAAAGGAGTAACACCATGTGCTCCCTTTTTGAGAGCAGACTTATGAAATGTTAGGTTCTGGTAGTTGTTGGAAGGAGCTGGACTTACCCTGTGAGTGCCTGATAGCAATCCTGGAAGATACCAAAGAATTATCCTTCCTTTTGAATCTACCACTGTAAGGGGGGAAGAATGACGACCAAGGGAGATGTTGGGGAATTCATCCTGGTCTATTTTCCCTCTAGCTTTGACCCTTTTTTTATGGTATTCATCTATATCCCAAGGGATGCTCACTAGTGGGAGATGAATTAGCATTGATATGTGCTATTTTTGTAATTTGTTTTGCAAATACCTGGATTCTTAATTGCCTTGTGAACCAACTTCACAAGTCTCCTGATACCCTTCCCAAACATCCGGCGGTCCGAAATATTTTTGGAAGGAGAGGGGGATTTGGTCTGTTCCAGGTCCCTTGGCTTGGGTTTTGCTTTCCTCCTAATCAAGTAAGCAATTTTGTTTGAAATTAGGTTAAAATAATTTACTTAGCCAAGGGGTCCTTCTTTATCCTCTCTTCCAGCTGCTTTTTAACCTCTTCACAGAGCGAGTCTTGTAATGTTGGATCTAGAATTGGAAGGGGGACCTCAGGCTGGGAGCCCTGGATGGACTGCTCATGAAGGCTCTTTCGTTTTCTCATTGGAGACAAGGGTTTCAGAGAGAGTCTTTGGATTAAGAGGGTGAGTGGAAAAAGAAAGACGTTTCAATTGATGGTGTACTATCACTGTTGCCACCTTATATATATACAAAAATTAGAAGTATCTAAAGGAGATAGCCTCAGATTTCCTGTCATCATGCCATTGTACTTTTCCCAAGTCGACATTGTTCGATTGTCCTTTTCATAACCCACCATTGTTTATGGGAAAGGGTCTTGACCCTGAAGATGTATTACTTAAGCATAATGGACAATCCATACTTATCGCATTGTTTGCAACCGCAGTCAACGAGGGCCTATTTCAGAAATTACAGTAATTTCAATTGTTGGATGCTAAAACCTTGTTTTCGTTGAAGACCTCATTTATAATTAACGACGTCACGTGACAAAAGCGTTACTTTCTGTGACAAAGAAGTAAGATAAATGCCATTTTGTAGCGACAAAAAGTTTTTGTAATGATCCTGTTTCTGAGGAAATGGGCAGGAAGTAAATATATTTAATCCCTTGGGTGAAAAATTTTGATTTTGTAAGTATTGAGAGAATGCGATGCATTTTAGTAGTATCTATATTTACGATTATTTAAGCGTTCAACTTGACATCCGTGGAAACACCTTTTTGGTAGTACACAGGATAAGTCACATCGATATCACATTACCTGACGTCGTCGAGTATGATGAGGTCTATTTTAGTGTGGCCTGCCTACACATCATAAGTGTTTACAGGGTCGTTTATGCAGCATTATTCCTTTATACACCCCCTCTCTAGGCCACAAACGCCTGGCATTGATAGCTTATACTAGACTGATACAAATATGTGACAAATTTCGCTAATCCTAGGGCATACGGATCCGTCCATCTGTAATTTCAATGGCCATCATTCTCCTAATCCAAAACGTTTGTTCCTTGTCAAGGGTTGGGAAGAAAGAAATCCCCAAGGCACAGTATTTTGCAAATTGCGCAGCATACAGGCCGCAGTCTAGGGTACCTTGCTGTTGGGGAACATCTTTCCCTTCCTGAACATTCCAATGAATTAGCCCAAGAGGTTTTAAGATATTCTATTCATAAAATATAAAGTAAAGTAACAATTTAACCCATGGATTTGGGGACCCACCTTCTCATATTTTTTTTCTGAATTTGAAAAATTTCCCGACTGCAAGCTATCAAACACCTCCAAAGTCTTTTCTTTAGGATTAAATCGAAGAGTTACCCAATGGTTTTTGCTTTGGTTCATGACCGTGATCACGGCAGTGAACTTGCACATGGCCAAAGATATATTAGGTGAATCTTTTGAAATCTATTTTTCAATAAGCCTCTAATATAATTGTGGATGCGAAGAGTTGAAAGAGGCCGGCTCACCCAAGATATCGATTTTTTTTTAGCCTTATCTCCCCATTCCGCTATCTTAGTAGGCCAATGGGTGGATATAAATTTGATGTCCGGACGGAGATATCCACACAAACACAGGTATGCATTGATGACTTCGTCATCAATCCAGGTTCTTGTCAGCAGCCGCTCTGCCTGTAGTTTACTGAAGGGAATATTCATGATCGTTCTGGGTAACTTCGGTGAATTTATGAAAGTTGTATCCCATTGGAATCCCCCATCGCCGAGGCTACCGGTGGCAACAATTGTGGTAAGCTCGCGTTGGTACAGCGGGCAAAAAGATGGGATCGAAGATTGGACCATTGTGGTAAATGTTTCGCCGTTATCCCTTACAACGCAATGAAATATTGGCAATCTCCATGAGTATTTAGTATTCCCATAATGTGGAATCCGCCTTTCAATGCATATCCGCTTGATCATTTGATTCAAGTCTACCTGATGGTACCTGTGAGAAATCACTGCCTTCCAATCTATAAAAGGACTCTAAACAAAATATTCTTAAGACACAAAAAGGTTTGAAATAATACCTTCTGGCTGCAAATCGCCTAATTTCAACTTAGACCTCTCTGCTGCTGGAATATCTTCCACAATTTTCAATGTAATTTCTCTTCCTTCTGCATCATGTGGCTTCTTGAAGATGATTCTAACGAGCCATGACCTGAGTAATGGCGGAGTCTTGCGTACTTCCATGGCTTTGTTGGATTGAAAATGTTCCTCCACTTTATATTGAAGACTTCGGTGGTACCTTCGAAGATGATCTGAACCAGTGACTTCCCAGTATTGAGCATGGATATCCAACAGGGCTAGCTCATACATCGTGGTATCGTCAACCTTGTAGTGATTGTTCCTAAAGGATATCACATTGTCATGAAAGGTCCATTGAGTGGGAGGAGGCAAAAAATGTTGCTTGAGCGTCTCTTTCCAGATAGCTTCGTCAGTTATAGAATCTTTTCCTTGTTCCATGGAGGTTAATTCCAAGGATGATTCTATAAATAATTTAGTTATTGTATTCCAGTCACATGACTGAAGCAGAAATGTTTCGAAAGTTACCTTGATAGTTCCCTGACTTGCTTATGTAACGTATCTAGCTTAGATATATTCCGATTGGTAGAGATTGCAGTTGGGGTGCACTAGTCCAGCTAACGTCCCCCATGTTACATTATGATTCCATTTTTGTTTTAGAATGTCATGGCATCTAGCTGGGCAAGAAATACCTGAGTTGCTTACTGAGCATAGTTAATTGAAATATATTTCATTTTACTTATAATTTAGCCACGAGTTATAACCTCATTCGGTGGCATCGTGATTGCTGCTAAAAATTTCACCATTTTGCAGTAAGGTAGGGCTCATCGACAAGCCACAAACATCACGTGACGAGCGTGACATTTCAGCCTGTTTTGCAAAAATCTTAATGCCACTTGCAGCGAGAGGAAATCACTAAATCAGATTGCAGAGGACCCTCAGAAATTAATTTATCTAAATGACCCTGCGGCCGTATTTTTTTTCTGTGGCGTATCCGTAATGGAATTAAAAAAAAATATATCATTTTTACACCAATTTGTGCATCTCCACCTCCAGAATGGAAAACAGGCTGCATGGGCCATAAAAAATACCACGGTCACAGGGTTCTCCCAGACACCATCATGAATGATCTTTACAATGCTGGTGTCCGTTAAATCTAGTCATTAAAATTTTACTACTATCTTTTTGCTCATATGTCACAATATGTCACATACACGTGATGTTTGTGGCTTGTCGATGAGCCCTACCTTAGTAGTAGACAGTAGACAGGCGTCCTTAGCAATAAAATTAAACTTTAACTTCTTTATCATCGGTGAGGTTAGGCCTGGCCTCTGTTGCGATATCTAAAAGATACCCAAAATGGTTATAAACGGCTTTCCACCTCAGGTTCAGGATTGGTGCTTTCTTCAATATACCCTGGACTAGTGAATTCCCAATACCGAGCATTGATACGGTTTGGCCTTGTTGACATGGTGTACTGACCGCCAAAGGACTTCAAATGAGAGAGCTGGAGTGTCATTTTCCATCCTTGTAATCATTCGCAGGAAATTAATATATTTGGCATATGTGCCGTCATTCAATAAATCAAACATTACATAAGCAATTGTTCTTCATAACGACCACCCATCAAGCAATCCAAATCTTAGAAATGGATTCATTAGAAGACTCTTGGTGGCCCAGCTTGGTACCAGAGTGTCGTCCCTTTACTCTGCCTCCATCCTCTCAGTGGCTTCAAAGGCAGGATGGTAACGTCCTTACGATTCAAGCTATGGGGGACCCATTGGAGCATCGAACAAACCCTAATTGCCTACCTTTTTTAATGCTTCTCGACATGGTTCAAATGACATATCTGCGGATGTCAAATTCAAGCAACGTTGATCAGAAGGAAATATTTTACAAAGGCGTTCTCTTTCTTGATAGGTTGAGAGGAGACTTTCTGGCTGCCATTCAGAAGGCGCCTCCATCCATTCAGAAGGCACCTCCATATTTCGAAACTGAAACAGCCCTCCTTCCAGAGAGTATGCAGCGATGGCTTTGCAGGTTGTTATACAAGATCCCACATGATCCACTTAACCGAAAACGTCAGGCAGAAACCTTGAAGAAGGCCTATTTGGAGGTTGACATTTTCAAATTTGGTATGCCTAACAATTTTTCATTGACTGATTTACTTATTAACTATCAAATTGTTGGATTCTAGATTTTTTGGACTGGTCGTTTATTCATGAGAAAGATCTGGTCAGCTGCTTGTCAGCTGCATCGGATTCCATAGCTACATCATCATTTTACCCTGCTGATCCCCAACATTGGCTCAGAATACTCCGGTCCCAATTTATCCATATTGGCCTTTCCACCCCATTTTCAGAATCGAAGTTTAGAGGGATGGAGCCATACAAGCAACCAGGGGAGGAGGATAGAATTAATTGTAGGTCGCTTGACAAGGATTCCATCTGTTCTTGAAAGACAATGACCTCCCTTTCAAGCGACAGTTGAACCTGTAACTGCAACTGATTTCACTTCATTATCACCAACATTGCCACCGAGCTTGTCAAGATCCATCCCAAGCAGCCCTCTCAAACAACCAGACCCCAATCCATTTCATTTGCCTCCATCCCCAGTCCGCAGGCCTCGAGGACGGCCTCGCCGTCAAGTTTCCAGCATCCCATTGGAAGAACCTACCTTTCAACCAGTTAGAACGCTTCGTTCCGGAAAAAATACTTTCAAAGCAATCTCTCAGGATCCTTGGACAAATTTGTCAAACGCTCCTGCTTTAACACCTATTTCCCCCCCAAAAAAACGTCAGGCACACCAGCGTCTTCCTCAGCCACCCGTAAATTCAATTCTTTGTCTTACATAATATCTGCTTACATACCTCCAGGGGTCAACCTCAGGAGGCGCAGTAAGATCCACAAAGAACAATCGGGTAAATCATGAATATACTTCCATCCCATCTTCCTTTGCTGACCACATCCTATAATTTATGAAGCAGAGGGACAATGTCCGGCAGGTTTCCTCATTGGGAATGCGGAATGATAGGACTCCTCCAGGATCTTCCAAACCTCAACTCCCAGCAAAAAAAGCAGATGAAGAACAAATGAATGACATTAAAGGAATATTAGCTTGTTCTGAGCATTTCCGGTATATTGCCAATATGACCTCTTTCAAGGACGTATATTTCAGGCAAACAATCCGGGATGAGATACAAGTTAATCCGGATATTAGTTGGAAAGCATTCATGTCCTTGTCTCTAGATTCGGTATGAGTTTTTGGAATTGCAAAGACAATATCTAACACCTTTAACAGAGAAAAGCCTCTGCAAAAAATTGGGAGAAGCTCATGAATGAATTCAATGACAGAAATGGGAGTAAAAAAGAGGTTAAAACTCAAGCAATTCGCAATATAAACAAAATTTATATGAAGTGGAAGAAAGATTTACGTGTTTAGCATGATCAAGTTACCATCTTTAATATAAATTGTCCATAATACAATATAAAGTGGTAAAAGACTTCTTTATTTGAGATGACCTTTAATATTGGCTGCTAAGAGGAACCAAAAGGGAGAGACAAAAGCGGTTTGTCATTATAGACAGTCAAGATTAGTGCTCGGGTCGCTGAGCAAGGACCGAAAACCTTTGTTTCTTATTAGGTTCCAAGTTCACAACGAAGAAATAAATGAGACCATGACGATGCGAATGGGAAAGCGCATGAAGAATTGCTCCTGTTTAAAAAAATAAGAGTCACGTGACGCGATCGTTAACAGTTCGACTACGTGACCAGTCGTGTATATATAAGCGGTGATCCACAATTCTTGGTAACACGTCACGTCACAAAGCCTGATCCGTCACAAATGTTGAGACCTTCCATTTTACAACAACTATGCAATTACCCACATTCCAATTGAAAATTAGAATTTATTTCATGTATGGAATCTATAAAATCTATAATATATATTGAAAAGTATTATGGTCTTTCAGAAATAGAGAATTATGAGGATAAGTCTAACTTACTGTTAGTTATCCAAAAGATTCCCCTGTTCAGTACAGAGAAGGTACAATTTTGCTGGAAATTTGTCCGAATATTTTGAGTAAGTATAAAGCTGTAAACCGGTAAGCAATTTGATAAGATTAAAACAGAATTGGTTGAATAGAACTAGTTTAATAAGAAATATCTCAAAGGTCAAGAAAAATGACCATAAAAATGATTTTTTTTTAGAACATAGAAGGGTTTGAGATGAAATATGACAGGAAAGAGTAACATTTTTTACCCTAAATATGGCTGAATACCTGTTGGATCGTTGTGGCCATGCTATGTGACAATAGACTTCATGTCACGCAACTAATTCATCAAAAATGTAGAGAGATTTGTTAGTTCCAAAAAGATTGTTATGCAATGTAGACTTATGGATATAAATTTTTGAAATTTACGTATGACATGCTAATCCCGTTTAAAGACCGGTTACTTAGTAGAATATATCCAATTGATTGAATTAACGGATGTCTGAAAAGAATTTTTAGATTACCGGTAAACGTAAAAATGAGGGTCAGAAATGATGGCCCTGCTCGCTTCAAACATTGCACTTCAACCAATAATCGTTATTCTCCCCAACACTTCAACCATTAATCGTTCTTATCACCAAGACTATCCAAAAATGAACACATCTGCTTTACTAACAGGCTACACCCCATCTTCCATCTCCGTTCTTGATTCACCGAGCCCAGGCCATTCGACCAATAACGGATTTTCCGCCCTTATTGACAAATACGTCAACGATTCTTCATGCAGCAACGAAGGATGGGAGGGCCCTTCAACTTATGCAAATAACTCCAACCAATTGGATGACCCCCAGGAAAGGCTTAGCCGGTCAAGCTTATTTGGTCGCCTGCCCTGGTTCACAGCTGATCTGGCTGATCGTTTCAATTCTCCAGAAGGCATAGCTAAGGTAATATTACTTTGATAAGTTGCTTTGAAAACTCAATTATTACATAGCAAGCAATGGAGGCCCTGGAAAAGGACTACTCTGGTTCTATTCTGGGGACAGACGAAAATAGCAGAGCATATAGATATGTGATGAGAGGGGACCTTCCTACCGATACTAGCAGCTCCACCTATTCCCACGTGGCCTTCCGTCTCCTGAAGATTCGTTTTATGGACATAATATCATCCTTGGAAAAAAACTCCTCGATGGAAAAGGGAAAGGGCAAAGCTGTTGAGCCAGCAATGGAACAATCAGGGCTCCAAATCATTGTGAGTTAAGTACTGGTCTCATCCTTGGACAACAACTCATGGATGGAAAAGGGAAAGGGAAAGGGGAAAGCTGTTGAGCCAGCAATGGAACAATCAGGGCTCCAAATCATAGTGAGTTAAGTTCTGGTCTCTCCCCCAAAATTGTTCCTAATTATTGTTGGCTATCAGAATATTGAGAATTTAGAAGAACTTATCCATCGTGCTGTTAATGCTTTTGAAGTTCAAGAATCTGAAAGGTTGGATAGGGAGAAGGTGGTGGATGTAGATTTGACTGTAGGGCAAGCAAAAAGCAGGAGTTATATTT
>Ga0193702_1000343_pt1 | contig 17329 bp, 15 predicted proteins | sample U3a1metaG_FD_143060 | JGI IMG/M metagenome (GOLD analysis project Ga0193702, IMG submission 143060) | Soil microbial communities from a riparian zone of the East river system, Colorado, United States - U3a1 | ecosystem: Environmental > Terrestrial > Soil > Riparian zone | place: USA: East River... | reverse complement strand
ACATCATTCACAAAACGGGGTTTATTGTATTAAAATATTAGGGTTAGAGACCGGAGATCAGAGGTTAGAGATTAGTTAAAAAGCAACTGATATTAAGTCAATAGTCTTAAGTCGCAAGTCTTGAGTCAAATTTTGTCTTTTTCTGACTTGAGACTCAAGACTCAAGACTTAGCATGATCTATATGCCCCTAATCTCTAACCTCTGATCTCCAGTCTCTAACCTCAACCCTAATCCCTGTCACGGCTAAGTTTGGAGATTACCAGCGGGTTCTCGTGCAGCTCAAGTGTCTCGCGGCGGTGTTTAACAATATGGATAGCAGTAAACAAAGCTTCGCGGAAAGAAATCTCCGACGCCTGGTTTTTTCCGGCTATATCATATGCTGTACCATGATCGGGCGAGGTACGTACAAAGTTTAAACCAGCAGTAAAGTTTACGCCAGATTCAAATGCTATGTGTTTAAACGGGATCAGGCCTTGGTCGTGGTACATGGCCAGTACGGCATCAAACTGTAAATAGGTTCCGTTTGCAAAAAAGCCATCGGCAGAGTAAGGGCCGAAAGCCAATATATTATTATTCCTTGCTTCTTCAATTGCAGGGGTAATAGTTGTCTGCTCCTCATTCCCGATAAGGCCATTATCGCTGGCATGCGGATTTAGGCCCAGCACTGCTATTTTAGGTTTGCGGATCCAGAAATCGTTACGCAGGCTGGCATCCATCAGCTTAAGCTTAGCAACAATTTTTTCTGTAGTGATGCTCTCTGAAACCTTAGAAATCGGGATGTGCCCGGTAACTACGCCAACCCGCAACGTATCGCTCACTAAAAACATTAACGACTCGGCTGCTCCGTCCTTTTCCTGCAAGTACTCCGTATGGCCCGGGAAGTTAAATTGTTCGCTTTGGATGCTGTCTTTATTAATAGGCGCTGTAACCAATGCATCAATTTGTCCGTTTATCAGGTCACTGGTAGCGCGCTCTAACGACAGGAAGCCATATTTGCCAACATCGTTATTTGCTACACCGGGCTCAATTTTTACGTCCTCTTCCCAGCAGTTGATCATGTTTGGCTTTCTATGTTCTTTTTTGCTTTCGGATGCATTATTGATCACAAAAAAGTTAAGGTCCTCTACCGTAGTAGTTCGGCGATAAAAAGATGCCAGTTTGGTGTGGCCATAAACAATGGGGATACAATAATCGTAAATGCGGCTATCGGCCAAAGTTTTTATAATTATCTCTAACCCTATGCCATTTACATCGCCTATGCTGATCCCTATTTTAATTTTTTCGCTCATTGTATGATATGGTTACACTGATTGAATTATGATTTCACCGATTTTTTGGTGGTGCATAAATAATCAGTTTTGTTGGTTTGGCTTTCAGCTTTTTGCCTTGGGCTTTCAGCTTTAACCATGCAAATAAAAAGATTTTAAGCTTATAGTTTCTTATTAAAGCACAAATATGCCTTAATTTGCTCAAATATTTGATTAATAATGACATTGGTAAGAGCAAAAAAACATTTAGGTCAGCATTTTCTTACTGATAAAAACATCGCCGCTAAAATAGTGGAGAGCCTTAGGCCCGATAACGGATATAGCCAGGTGCTTGAGGTTGGGCCCGGCATGGGTATCCTTTCTGATTTTTTACTGCAAAAAAGCGAACTGGAAGTATCATTAATTGATATTGATACAGAATCGTACCTGTATCTTAAAAAAAGATACCCGGCTTTGGGCAAGAGGCTCATCAATGCCGATTTTTTGGAAATGGATTTTTCTGCCTTCTTTAACGGCCCCATGGCAATCATAGGCAATTTTCCATACAATATATCATCACAAATATTATTTAAAGTGCTTGATAACAGGCAGCAGGTAATTGAAGTAGTGGGCATGTTTCAAAAAGAAGTTGCCGAACGCTGCAACGCAAAGCCCGGCAGTAAGGAATATGGGATCCTGAGCGTATTTTTACAGGCCTATTACAAGGTTGAGTATTTGTTTACGGTAAAGGCAGGGGTATTTAATCCGCCGCCAAAGGTATTATCCGCTGTAATAAGGTTAACCCGAAATAAAACAGAAGCTTTGGGTTGCGACGAAAAACTCTTTTGGCAGGTGGTAAAAGCCGGATTTAACCAGCGCCGCAAAACTTTGCGTAATGCGGTATCATCATTAATAAATAAAGAAAAAATGACCGACGAGCCAATGCTTGACCTGCGTGCAGAGCGGTTAAGTGTGGATGATTTTGTAAAACTTACAAATATGATTACAGCGAATAGATAATTAAGTCAATAGTCGATGGTCCATAGTCCATGGAAGAATAATCAAAAGGGAGAATTTATCGTAACAGGTTACCATGGTCCATGGACCATGGTCTATTTCCTCAATCCACCCTTATAACAATTGGTTCAGCATGTAATTTCTTCACCGATATGGCCATTCGTTTTATAAAAAGATAGTTTGCTGTACCGCCGATTACAGCGCCAACCACAGGTACTAACCTTTCGGCTGTGCGGGTGCCTAATATCATTAACAGTTTTTCGGCTATGCCTTCCATCATGGTTTTGGTAAGGGTAACACCGGCATCAACCTTAAGTGAAGTTGCAATAAATGTCATAAACTCTTCAAAGTCTATTTGATAATTACCCCTGTTGTGGTACATAATGGCCATGGTGACCCTGAATTGCTGCGTTAACAAATTGACAAAATCAAGGGGAACCCCTATTACCATGGTTAGCATGCCGCCCGTACCAGATATAGCGCCCGATCCGGCTGCCAGGTAAGCACATTGCTCAATAAACTTATCAATTCCTATTTTATCAACCCCTTTTTTAATATTGAGCTGATTTATCCGATCGAAAATCTGCTTAAAGCCCTCCTGCGAAAGCCTGTTGCCCTGAATTTTCATGCCGGACCTTAGTTTTTTGAATTTAATTAGCTTCATTTTTGTTCGGGATTTAACACTGTACATAATACAACACTATTAACGTGCCAGTTTTACAAAATGCATAAAATGTCATCTTTATTAATAAACTTTTGTATCAATGTTAATTAAACCGGGCATTTCATAATTTTACACCCTCATATAAAATACTAAGTAGTTGAAAAATAATATTCTTATTGTTGATGACATCCATCCTGTGTTTATGGAGATGGCGGAAGCCAAAGGTTATCAATGCGATTATAAACCCACAATAAAACCTGATGAAGCCTTGCAGATCCTGGGCGACTACGCCGGCCTGGTTATCCGCTCGAAATTTAGGTTGAACAGGCAATATCTTGACACTGCTAAAAACCTGCGCTTTATTTGCCGCGCCGGCGCCGGGATGGATAATATTGACGAAGCTTATGCTGCTGAAAAAGGCATAATGCTGATAAACGCCCCCGAAGGCAACATGGATGCCGTTGGCGAACATGCTGTCGGCCTGTTATTAAGCCTGATGAATAACTTTAATAGAGCTGATGAACAGATCCGCACCGGAAGCTGGCAGCGCGAGGCTAACCGAGGTTATGAGCTAAAGGGCCGCACAGTGGGGATTATTGGCTATGGCTTTATGGGTAAAAGCTTTGCTAAGAAGCTTTCGGGATTTGAAGCAAACGTAATTGCTTACGATAAATATAAAACCGGCTTTAGCGATGGGTATGCCCGCGAGGTAAGCATGGAAGAAATTGTAAAGCATAGCGATGTTTTAAGCCTGCACGTTCCGTTGACTGCCGAAACGGATGGTTTGATAAATGAAGAGTATTTGTTTCACTTTAAAAAGCCTATATTTTTTATCAATACCTCCCGGGGTAAAACTGCCAGGGTAAGAGCTATACTCGATGCAGTAAAACAAGGCAAAATTTTAGGGGCCGGCCTTGATGTGCTTGAAGTTGAACGATTTCCCTCGCTGGCAGAACAGGAGTGGTTTAATGAGCTGAAACAATCAGGCAAGGTAATCCTCACGCCTCACGTTGCCGGCTGGACCTTTGAATCATACCGTAAAATAAGCGAGGTGATGGGGAGTAAGTTACCTTTTAGTCTATAGTCGATAGACCATGGTAGGACGGCCTATCGGAGAAAAATAAAACATTCATTGAATTTATATAACCATGGTCTATGGACTATCGACCATGGTCTATTATTTCAATACCACATTATCAATTAGCCTTGTCTTCCCAACTTTGGCAGCTACAAGCGCTACAATGCTTTTGGTGCTTTCATTGGCAGGGTGCAGAGTGTCGCCATCGGCAACGGCAAAATAATCCAGCTCAACACCGGGTTCGGCGTTTATCATTTGTTCAGCTTCTTTTTTTACTGCAGGGATATTGTGTTGGTTAAAGTTATCAGCAAACCAGTTCAGCGTTTTTGAAAGAACCAGGGCATGCCGCCTGTCATCGGGCGTTAAGTGAATATTCCTTGAACTCATTGCCAATCCGTCTGTTTCGCGTTTTATGGGGCACATAACCAGCCTCACCGGCATATTTAGCATAGTAACCATTTTGCTGATGATCAAAAACTGCTGGTAGTCTTTTTGGCCGAAGTAAGCAGCATCAGGATTAACAATATTAAAAAGCTTGTTTACTATTTGTGTAACCCCCTGGTAATGGCCAGGGCGGAATTCGCCTTCAAGCAAATGCTCTGTTTCGCCTATGTTTAAATGCCAATGTTCATTACCATCATACATCTCATTTACTTCCGGATGGAACAAAATATCGCACTTAACCTGCTCCAGTAATTTAATGTCAGCCTCAATTGTCCGGGGATATTTCTCCAGGTCTTTCGGGTCGTTAAACTGGCTGGGATTAACGAAAATGCTGCATACAGTTATATCGTTTTGTTGCTGTGCAAACTCAATTAATGAAAGGTGCCCCTGATGTAATGCACCTAAAGTAGGCACAAAACCAACAGTTTGGTTTAAGGCTTTTATTTGCTGCAAATATTGCTGTAAAGATTTCTTAGTAGTAAATGTTTTCAACATAAATGAAATTGCATAATTGGGGCAAAGTTGTACAAATGATTAATATTTACCAAAAGTTACTTGCATAATTGGTTGCCAGTTCATATAATAATGCTTATATTTGCACACTCAATTTTTTTGGACTTCTTTATATAAATTAAATACTGATATAGTGATGGGTAAATCTAAGCTTTTGTTTATAACTCACGAAATGTCCCCTTTCCTAGAGCTCTCAAAAATTTCTGAAATTACACGCCAGCTTCCGCAGGCTATGCAGGAAAAAGGTTACGAGATTCGTATTCTTATGCCGCGTTTTGGAAATATTAACGAGCGCAGGAACCGGTTACATGAGGTGATCCGTTTATCGGGAATGAACATTATCATTAATGATAATGACAACCCGTTAATTATTAAAGTTGCTTCTATCCCTGCTGCGCGAATGCAGGTTTATTTTTTAGATAATGAAGAGTATTTTCAGCGTAAACATGTATTTGCCGACAAAGACGGTAAGTTTTATGCGGACAATGATGAGCGCATGATCTTCTTCTGCAAGGGTGCTTTAGAAACTGTTAAAAAATTAGGCTGGGCGCCTGACGTAATTCACTGTCATGGCTGGATGAGCGCTTTAGTGCCTGCTTATTTAAAAACAACCTACAAAGACGACCCTACATTCAAAAACTCAAAGGTTGTTTATTCAATTTACCAAAACGACTTTACAGAAAAACTGGATACAGATTTTGCTCAAAAAGCAGTAATGGGCGATATGACTGAAAAACATACAGAGGTTTATAAACCAGGAAGCAACTCCGCATTATATGCAGGCGCTATTCAATACAGTGACGGAATAGTTTTGGCTGATGAGAATATTGACGAGGATGTGTTAAATAATGTTAAAAACAGCAATAAATCGGTTTTAGAATTCGAATCCACCGCAGATTTCGAAAATTATTACAATTTTTACGACGAAATTGCCAATGAGGAATTGGCACAAGTTGTATAAGCTTTGAGATCATATATGAAATTTTTCCGTTTAGACTTATTGACGTTGTTAATAAGTCTTTTTATTTTGAATAGTTGTAAAAACCAGGATGCTGTTGGTTTGGGTGTTAATTCATCGACCCAGATTAACGGCACGCTGGTTGATACATCAACAATAATAGTAAATACCGTTAAGGATGACTCTGTTATAACTTCCAGCGCTACTAAAAACCCGCTGGCATACTTTATTGATCCAGCTTTTGGAACAACAGAAGCTAACCTGGCGGCAAGCCTCAGTTTGCCAGGTGCTGCTGCTTACACACTGCCATCAGGTACAATCTCAATTGATTCAACAAGGCTGGTATTGCATTATATCGATGGTTTTTATGGCGATTCAATCGCCTCAACTTATAAGTTGAATGTTTATCAGCTTGCGGAGCCATTTAATGAAAGTATTTCTTATTATAATACTAAAATCTGGAAGCCGAATTTATCCAGTTTATTGGGTTCGGTAACATTTAAAGCCCGTACACATGATTCTATAAAAATCACTAATATATTAGCAGGCAAGCCTGATACGATTATAAAGGTTGCGCCACAATTAAGGGTGCCTATTAGTAACAGCTTTATTATTTCAAACCTGTTTAATGCAAGCAGTGCTACGCTGGCATCAAACAAGCTCTTTCAAAACGGTGTTAAAGGTTTATATATAACGCTTGATAAAAATCAAACAACAGGCCAGGGTGGCACGTTGATGTTTGGCGCCGGCGATACCTTATCTGTTTACTGTAAAATTGTTAACAATGGGGTTATTGATACTACAATGATCAATCTCCCGATAACCAAGCTGGCGGCATCAATAGCACATACCTATACAACCACCATTAATGCCGAGCTTGCCAACACCACAACATCGGGCAATGTTTTTTATTTACAGGGCCTTGCCGGTTTGCGCACTAAAATCAGTTTCCCCAATTTATTGGCTAATCTTAGAGGCAACCTGGCGAAAAGGGATAGTGATATAATACTAAACCGTGCTGAGTTAGTAATAACACCCAACCCGGGTTCTAATGTGCCGTATAGTCCAATACCCAAAATCAGCATGTATAAACTAGATATTGCTCACCAGCGTACCACTTTACAAGATGCAAGTCCAAGCGATCCCCGTAGCATGGGTGTAGGGACTTTCGGTGGTTTCTACGGTTCTGCAAAAAAGGAATATCATTTTATAATAACTGCTTATTTGCAGGATCTGCTGCTTAAAAAGACCGTTGATTATGGTACTTACCTGGCACCTATTGATACCACTAATAAATCATCGGTAGATATTGTGGTTACCTCACAAATTGCTGCACGTACGGCCGCAGTAGGTACAGATAAGAACTCTCAGTACCGTATAAAACTGAATATCATTTATACCAAAATAGCCAAGTAAAGATTAGTCCGAAAGTCGGAAAGTCCGGAAGTCCGAAAGATTGCATAATGCAGATCTTTCGGACTTTTCTGTTTTTATTAAAATCGTAAATTAAAAATTAGTAAGATACAGGTACTTTTTAATTTTTTTTAATATCGCCCGATAGGCCCAAAACCTAACCTTTAATCACTAATCTTGTTATTTTTGCGTGGAAAACATTATTAATTAACTATCTATTTATGTGTGGAATTGTAGGATATATTGGCTTTAGAGACGCGTACCCCATCGTTATAAAAGGCCTTCACCGATTGGAATATCGTGGATATGACAGTGCTGGGGTTTCTTTATTTGACAAAGAATTAAAAGTATATAAAAAAGCAGGAAAAGTAAGCGACCTTGAAGCGTTTGTTAAAGGTGTTGACCTGGCAGGCACCATTGGAATGGGCCATACCCGCTGGGCAACTCACGGAGTTCCGAGTGACAGGAACTCACACCCGCATGCCTCAGGAGACCGTAAACTGACAATTATTCACAATGGCATAATTGAAAATTACGGCGTTATAAAGGAGGCTCTTTTAAATAAAGGCCATGCTTTTAAAAGTGATACCGATACCGAAGTATTGATACACCTGGTTGAGGACATACAGAATGAAACGGGCTTAGACCTGCGTGAAGCGGTTAGGGTTGCTTTAACTAAAGTAATTGGGGCCTATGCTATAGTAATAATGAGCGCTGATGAGCCCGATCTGTTAATTGCCGCCCGAAAAGGAAGCCCTATGGTAATAGGTGTTGGCAAAGGGGAATATTTTATCGCTTCGGACGCTACGCCGATTGTTGAATATACCAAAAACGTTATCTACCTAAATGATAACGAGATTGCTTATCTGCGCCGCGAAGACCTGCTGATAAAAAACATTGACAACACCGTGCAAACCCCGTACATCCAGGAGCTTGATTTAAAACTGGATATGCTTGAAAAAGGCGGCTTTGATCACTTTATGCTAAAAGAGATCTATGAGCAGCCAAGATCAATCCGCGATTGTATGCGCGGAAGAATTTATCCTGAAAAGGGTCTGGTTCAGCTGGGAGGGATAAAGGAGTTTGCGGGCAAGCTAAAAAATATCGACCGTATTATAATTGTGGCCTGTGGTACATCATGGCATGCTGGGTTGGTTGGCGAATACCTGATAGAAGACTATGCGCGTGTACCGGTTGAGGTTGAGTACGCTTCTGAATTCAGATACAGGAACCCTATAATCACCGAAAAAGATCTGGTTATAGCTATCTCACAATCAGGCGAAACGGCCGATACAATGGCAGCCATTGAACTGGCAAAAGAGAAAGGCGCAACTATTTTTGGGGTCTGTAATGTGGTTGGCGCCTCTATTCCGCGTACAACACATGCGGGTGTTTATACCCACGCCGGGCCCGAAATTGGCGTAGCTTCAACCAAGGCATTTACTGCACAGGTAACCGTTTTAACGTTAATGGCGTTTTACATAGCCCAGCAAAGAGGTACTATTACAGAAAGCAAGCTGATAGAGCAGTTAACTGAACTAAATGAAATACCTGAATTGGTTGAGCGAACGTTAAAGCTGAATGATCATATTAAAGAGATAGCCTGGAGATTTAAAGATTCAACCAATTGCCTGTTCCTGGGCAGGGGCAGCTCTTTCCCGGTTGCGCTTGAAGGCGCATTGAAGCTGAAGGAAATCTCCTATATCCACGCAGAGGGTTACCCTGCTGCTGAAATGAAACACGGGCCAATAGCATTGATTGATGATGAAATGCCGGTTGTATTCATAGCCACAAAAGATTCGTCATATGGCAAAGTTGTTAGCAATATACAGGAAGTAAAAGCACGCAAGGGCCATGTAATAGCCATAGTTACCGAAGGTGATACTGAAGTAAAAGGCATGGCCGATTATGTAATTGAGATCCCGCAGACAGGCGAAGCATTTGTGCCGTTACTGGCAACTATTCCGTTACAATTACTTGCTTACCATATTGCAGTAATGCGCGGGTGTAATGTTGATCAGCCCCGTAACCTGGCAAAATCGGTAACGGTGGAGTAGGTGGAGAAGTCCATGGTCGATAGTCAATAGACCATGGTGATTTTAAGCATGAAAAAGCCGGTATTCATTCGATTGAACCACCGGCTTTTTCTTTTTACTATGGTCTATTGACTATCGACCATGGACTAAAAACTCAAGCGTGCGCTGTCATCGAACTCATCGCCGCGTCCATATCCAGCTGCAAACCTTTGGCAATTGCCATTCCAAGGCCTATATCAGCCCTGAACCAGTGGCAAAGCTGCCTGTTTACTATCAAATCCTTTTTAGGGCCGTCAATGCCACCCATTGAGTTAACTATATTTGTTACCAGGTCATGTTTGGCTTCATCAGTCATCAGGCGGTATAAATTACCTGGCTGGGTGTAATGATCATTTTCACCTTCGGCATTACGGTCATACCAATCAGCTATGCCGGTTCCTAAATCCCATGCCGGTTCTTTGTAGCTTTCATCGGCCACTACATCATCAAAGCTGTTTGGAAAATAGTTTGGAGCCGAACCCTGGTTGCCATCTACACGCATCTGGCCATCGCGCTCGTAATTGTTTACGGCATACGGGCACCTGTTTACCGGGATTTGCTCGTAGTTGCCTCCCAAACGGTGGCGATGCGCATCCGGATAGGAAAGCAAGCGTCCCTGCAGCATCTTATCTGGTGAATAACCAACACCATCAACCACATGGGCAGGCGCAAAAGCTGATTGTTCAACATGTGCAAAATAATTATCGGGATTTTTATTCAGCTCAAGCACGCCAACATCAATTAAAGGAAAATCGGCATGCGGCCATACTTTAGTAAGGTCGAACGGGTTCCATTTATAAGTTTTGGCCTGCTCTTCGGTCATCACCTGGATCTTTAGGTCCCATTTAGGGAAATCACCGCTATCAATGTGCATCAACAGGTCATGTTGTGCAAAGTCAGGGTTTTTACCACGCATTTCACCTGCTTCCGCATCGGTAAAGTTTTTAATACCCTGTTTGGTTTTAAAGTGGAATTTTACCCAATGCCTTTCGTTATTGGCATTTATCATTGAAAAAGTATGACTCCCAAAACCATCCATGTGGCGGTATCCGTATGGCGTTCCACGGTCACTCATCAGGATAGTTACCTGGTGCAAGCTTTCGGGGTTTAACGACCAGAAATCCCACATCATAGTGGCGCTTTTACAGTTGGTATAGGGATCGCGTTTTTGGGTGTGGATAAAATCGCTGAACTTTTTAGGGTCTTTTATAAAAAACACCGGGGTGTTATTGCCTACCAGGTCCCAGTTGCCTTCCTCGGTATAAAACTTTAACGCAAAACCACGCGGATCGCGCTCTGTGTCTGCCGAGCCTTTTTCACCGCCTACTGTTGAAAAGCGCAGGAAGGTTTTAGTTTCCTTACCAATGGTATTAAAAATTTTGGCGCGGGTATATTTTGAAATATCGTGGGTAACAGTAAAGGTTCCATAAGCGCCTGATCCTTTCGCATGAACTACTCTTTCAGGAATGCGCTCGCGGTTAAAATGAGCCATTTTTTCGTGAAGGATAAAATCCTGCAGCAGTATGGGGCCGCGGGGCCCAACGGTCATGGAGTTTTCATGTTCGGCATAAGGTATGCCCGATGCCGTGGTTAGTTTCTTTTTATTTGTTTCCATAATAGTTTAGTTTTATAGATCAAACTTCATCATAATAATTTAATAGAAAAAATCAATAATTACTATATTTGAATAGAGAAAAACTATAGTGTAAAAGAGACAGGAGGCAAGAAGTCAAGAATCAAGGTAAAAAGATTCTTGCTGCTTGAGTTTTTTCTTGTCTCTTGATTCCTGGCTTCTTAATTCTTAATATATGACCATTACCCAACTTGAATATATTGTTGCTGTTGATACTTACCGGAGTTTTGTAGCAGCGGCCGAAAAGTGTTTTGTTACCCAGCCTACTCTGAGCATGCAGGTGCAGAAGCTGGAAGATACGCTTGGGGTTAAGCTGTTCGATCGCAGTAAGCAGCCGGTAACGCCTACAGAAATTGGGATTGAGATTATTACGCAGGCACGCATCCTGCTGGCCGAGAGTGAAAAGATAAAGGAGATAATTACGGACAGGCAGAAGGAACTGTCGGGCGAGCTGAAGGTGGGTATCATTCCAACTATCGCGCCATACATCCTGCCAAAAATATTGCACGGCTTTATTGAAAAATACCCGCAGGTGAAGCTGATAGTTTGGGAGCAAACCACTGAACAGATCATTGATCAGTTGAAACTTGGGATGATTGATTGCGGGATCCTGTCGACTCCGCTGCATGAAAGCAGCCTCACAGAGCTGCCGGTTTTTTACGAAAACTTTGTAGCCTATGTATCCAAAAATAGCAAACTCTCAAAGAAGAAGAGTATAGTGCCCGATGATATTGATATGGAGGAGATCTGGATCCTGAATGAAGGCCATTGCATGCGCGAGCAGGTTTTAAATATTTGTCAGCGCCGCAAAGCTACCCAGGGCTTTAAGCATTTTGAATACAACACCGGCAGCGTTGAAACCCTGAAACGGATGGTTGATCAAAACAACGGGGCAACTATTTTACCCGAGCTGGCCCTGTCTGACCTGAATGAAAAGCAGCTGGATAAGGTCCGTTACTTTAAATCGCCCGAGCCTGCCCGTGAAGTGAGCATAGTGATCCAGCGTAATTTTTTAAAGCGCCGGATGATAGAAGCGCTAAAGAACGAGATCCTTGAGTTTTTGCCAAAGCGCATGAAGAGCAGGAAGAAGAAAGAAGTGATGGAGATTTGAGGGAGTCCGAAAGTCGGGAAAGTCAGTAAAGTCCGAAAGTAGGAAAACGTTTTAGAAGTATTTAAGATCGACCAGCCAAAACGATAGATTTGAATTGGTTTATGAACTAAAAGGTAAGATTACTTCGGAAATACTGGCAATGAGCTTTGATTTGTAAAGGGGCTTGTTAATTTGTCTCTGGCATTCAAAATTTATCTGCACTCAAAAAAATCCGCACATTTGCACATCCGCACATCCAAAATCAACTACTTTTGCCCTATGGCTAACGTTAAGCATTTTGTAAACAACCCTTACCAGGAAAATACCTATATTTTATTTGATGATAGCGGCGAATGCGTTATTATAGATCCCGGTATGGAAACTGCATCTGAGCAAAATGCGGTGGTTAATTTTATCAGGAATAATAACTTAAAGCCGGTTTTATTGCTGAATACTCATTGCCATATTGACCATGTGCTGGGTAATAAATTTATTTTTGACCAATACGGGTTAAAACCTAAATTTCATGAAGGCGAGCTACCGCTTTTGGAGGCTGTTTCGGCTTACGCACCTTCAATGGGTATGCGTTACGAACTGTCGCCATTGCCTGATGAATACCTGCCCGAAACAGGTACGGTAAGTTTTGGGAACACAACGCTTCATTTAATATTCGCTCCCGGGCATTCGCCGGCACATTTGTGCTTTTATGATAAGAATGCTAATATATTGATAGGGGGGGATGTATTGTTCAGGGGCAGCATAGGCAGGAGTGATCTGCCCGGAGGGAATTTCAGTCAGCTGATAGACAATATCGAACAAAAATTATTTTTATTACCTGATGATTGCACGGTATACCCCGGCCACGGCCCCGAAACTACCATAGGGTATGAAAAAGTAACCAACCCTTTTCTGAACTAGAGATAGTTGGAATGGTTGTAAATGTTGAAGTTGTTCTAAAGGTTAAAAATCAGCTAGACCTTATTAAATCAATATTTGCAGGAGTTAAAAAATAACTTATTGCTAAAAAGCCATTACCTTTAAACCGTTACATTACAAGCGATCAATCGCTAATTCACTAATTCAACATTTGAACACCTCTATATACATAGCTAAAAGATATCTATTTTCCCGTAAGAAGATGCATGCGATAAACATCATCTCGGGCATCTCTATGATCGGGGTTTTAATTGGCAGCGCGGCACTCATTATTATTTTATCGGTATTTAATGGCTTTGAGGAGGTAATACTATCCCTGTACAGCAACTTTACGGCCGAAATAAAAATTGAGCCCCGCCTGGGCAAAACCTTTAACCCTAATACGGTTTATTTTAATTCGCTGCGAAAGGATGATAAAGTTTTTTCATTTATAGAAGTATTGCAGGAAAAAGTACTGGTAAAATACGAGGGAAAACCCTTTATAGGATCGATAAAAGGAGTAAGCAAGGAGTTTTTAAAAAGAGGGAACCTGGATAGCATAGTGCAGTCGGGTTCCTTCACCCTGAAACGGGGTAATAACGATTTTGCCGTTATAGGTTCGGCTGTTCAAAGCAGTCTTGGGGTAAGTGTGCGCAATCAATTTACGCCTTTAGAGATCTACTCGCCAAACCGCAATGCAGATGCAACCGGGGTAAATGCCTTAAATGCGTTTACCGTGCGCCCAATTTACCCCACAGGTATTTTTGCCCTGGGGCAGGAGTTTGACGACCTGGTAATTACTCCAATTGATTTTGCCCGCGACTTGCTTGGTCAGCCGGTAAACGTTTCATCGGTAGAGCTCAATTTTAAAAAAGGAACCAACCTGCATGATGAGCAGGATGCCATAAAGGATAAAATAGGGCATGATTTTACGGTGAAGAACCGCAGTCAGCAAAATACCGAGCTGTACAAAACATTAAATTACGAGCGCTGGTTTATTTTTATGATATTGGTGTTTGTGCTGATTATAGCAATATTTAACATCATAGGTTCGTTAACCATGCTGGTTATGGATAAGCGGAAGGATATAGCCATTTTAACCAGCCTTGGCGCTAATAAACAGCTTATACAGGGAATTTTCTTTTTTGAAGGGATGATGATATCAATAATAGGCTGTATTTCAGGTGTTTTTTTAGGCTTTCTATTTTGTATATTGCAGCAACGTTTTGGTTTTGTAAAAATGGGGACTGATAAGTCGATAATTGATGCTTACCCAATTGCGTTATTGTTGAGAGACTTTATACTGGTGTTTTTAACTGTTGGCACTATTTCGGTAATTGCATCAGGAATAAGCGCCCGTTTGAGCATTAAAGGGCTTAATGATATTAAACAGGATTTGTAAATTTATTGAATGCGTGTGAGGCTGATAAAATATTTAATATGCGTGCTGGTTATTATTGTAAGCTCATGCAACAATAACGGTGGCGATAAAACGCAGCATGTTGTTTACAAGGGAGTTTATAGTTTTGGCCCCGAGGTAAAATCATTTAAAGATTGTGATAACGGGCGGGAATTTTGGGTTACAGACAGCTCGACCCAGCTTGAATTAAAATATTCGCAGCTTAATTTTGAAAAACCTTATGAGCCCGTTTATGTTGAAGTAGAAGGCATAAAGATCCATTCGGATAAAGAGGGCTTGGGTTCAGAGTACGACAGTACCCTGGTAGTTAAAAAATTAATAAAAATAACAAAAGAGATCCCGCAGGATATGTGCAAGTAAGAGACTAGAGAACAGAGGTTAGAGATTAGTTAAACGCGGGATAATAATAAAATAATACACAAGGGTAGTTGTCGGCTTTCCGCTTTTACCTTTCAGCTTAAAACAACATGGAATCAAAACGTCAGCAAAAATTTGCAGGAGTAATACAGGAGGACCTGGCCGCTATATTTCAGCGCGAGGGGGTAAACTATTTGCCAAACACGCTTATTACTATAACCAAAGTAAGGGTTACGCCCGATTTGGCTATTGCCCGTGTATTTTTGAGCTTTTTTAATAATACCAATACACAACTGGCGCTGCAAACTGTTAAATCGCATGCATCTGAAATAAGGTACAAGCTTGGCGCCCGCATAAAAGACCAGGTAAGGATAATCCCCCAGCTGGAGTTTTTTGTGGATGATACCAGCGAATATGTTGAACGTATGGAAAAGATTTTTGATAAGATAAGCAAAGAAGACAGGCAACCCGAAACCGAATAACAACAATGGATGCTGCTGCCCGGCTGGCTGCTTATTTTACTGTCCATCCTGATATTACAGGCAAAGTAGTTGATTTTAATAATGCTGCTGATAGCCTGTATCATTTCGATTTTACCGCTTCAAATACAGAGCTGGATGCTGATACTTTTTCGGATACAGCCAAATTCAGCCAATGGATAAACCATAAACTTAGCGTTAACAACTGTAAATATGGCATTGGCGGCTATATGGAGCATCGCACCATTTATGCCCGCAGTGCTCACTTTGATACGGATGATGAACCGCGCCGTTTACATTTAGGCGTTGACGTTTGGGCTGATGCAGGTACGCCGGTTTATTCGCCTTTGCAGGGAACGGTCCACAGCTTTAACGATAACGATAATTTTGGCGATTACGGGCCAACTATAATCATTGAACATCATCTCGACGGCTTGAAACTTTATACGCTGTACGGTCACCTGAGCCGCGAAAGCCTCGATGGCTTGTATATAGGCAAACCCATCAGCAAGGATGAAAGGATAGGCAGCTTTGGCGATATTGACCAGAACGGGCATTGGCCGCCGCATTTACATTTCCAGCTAATGTTTGATATGGAAGGCAAACAAGGCGATTATCCCGGCGTTTGCCGCTACTCAGAAAAAGAGATCTACCTAAAAAACATCCCTGACCCGCAGCTGATATTGAAGTTCCCTAAAGCGGTAAATGGGTAAGCGCTGGTTGAAATAGGTTGTAGTGGTTGTAATTGTTGAAGTAGTTGACCTCCGTAAAATCCTTACAACGTTTACAACCCTTACAACCACTACAACCTTTTCTCAAAAATTGTCAAATCTACATTAATAATTCGCCTATTTTATTTAGCTTCGGATATTATAAACCATAACCATTAATCCGATGAAATTTAAAGTAGTACTCCTGTTGTGCTTAACCTTTTCGTTTTGCGCTGTGCTGGCACAATCCGGTAAAACCTACCAGGTAAAATCTCCCGATGGTAAGATCAGCATAAACATCACAGCAGGCGCTGCTGTTAACTGGTCGGTTAAGCATGAGGATACTGAAGTGATAACGCCATCAGCAATTTCAATGACTTTGGATAATGGCGACGTTTTGGGCAAGAACCCTGTTGTAAAAAAAGCCGCAGCCAGTTCAGGGAATGCCGTAATCAAGACGCCAATTTATAAAAGGACGAGTGTCCAGGATAACTATAACCAGCTAACCATTAGCTTTAAAGGCGATTATGGGCTTGTTTTCAGGGCGTATAATGATGGGGCTGCTTATCGTTTTGTCACGCAGAAAAAAGGAGAGATCACTATTGTAAACGAAGAGGCCAATTTTAATTTTAAAGATGATTACAAGGCTTTTTTACCTTTTGTAAGTGATTACCGGAACAAAGACAAGTTTACTACTTCGTTTGAGGGGCATTATGATAACGTCAACTTATCGGCCATAAAAAAAGATACCCTGGCATTTTTACCGGTGCTGGTTGATGTTGGCAACCCTAAAAAGGCGGTAATACTGGAAGCCGACCTGCAGGATTATCCCGGCATGTACCTTACCCCGGGTGAAGGGAAAAACCTGCGCGGCGTATTTGCAAAATATCCAACGGAAGAGGCTCTTTTGCGAATTAATTACGTGGTAAATAAACGTGCTGATTACATAGCCAAAACAAGCGGGACCCGCAGCTTTCCGTGGCGAGTGGTGGTTATCAGCACCGAAGACAGGCAGTTGGCGGATAATGATATGATGCAAAAGCTGGCAGCGCCATCACAGATAACAGATTATTCATGGATAAAGCCCGGCAAAGTAGCCTGGGACTGGTGGAACGACTGGAACCTAACGCATGTTGACTTTAAAGCCGGCATAAACGTACCTACCTATAAGTACTATACCGATTTTGCAGCAGCAAATAAACTGGAATATATTATTATAGATGAGGGCTGGTCTGACGATTTTGACCTTAATAAAACCAAGCTTGATGTACAGCAGGTTGTGGATTATGCTAAGCAAAAAAATGTAGGCGTTATA
>Ga0193702_1000342_pt1 | contig 17377 bp, 18 predicted proteins | sample U3a1metaG_FD_143060 | JGI IMG/M metagenome (GOLD analysis project Ga0193702, IMG submission 143060) | Soil microbial communities from a riparian zone of the East river system, Colorado, United States - U3a1 | ecosystem: Environmental > Terrestrial > Soil > Riparian zone | place: USA: East River... | reverse complement strand
GGAAAGAAGAGGCGCTTCCATCCAGGCTTGATTATCCCCGTTTGGCTATCCAGCATGTTAGCGGCTGGTGGGATCAGGAGGACATGGTAGGGCCGCAGGATGCTTATAAGGCGTTGGAGAAAAGAGATAGCAGTCACCGGAATTTTATTGTACTTGGGCCGTGGCGTCACGGGGGCTGGGCTGGCGGCGAAGGCAGGAGCCTGGGGAATATAAAGTTTGATGAACCAACTGCTACTTATTTCAGAAAAGAGATCCAGGCCAAATGGTTTGCGTGGTATTTAAAGGATAAAGGCGATGGCAAATTTGCGGAGGCAATATCGTTCCAGACGGGCTCAAACAAATGGAAAAACTATTCAACATGGCCACCGAAAGAAGCAACCGTAAAAAATATTTATTTCCATAGTAATGGTAAGCTTTCGTTCGATAAGCCATCGGGTGCTGAAACAAAACCATTTGATAGTTATGTATCCGATCCTGCAAAACCGGTTCCCTACCGTGCCCGGCCGATTGAAGAAACTTATGGCCCCGGCTCACGGTGGTACACCTGGCTTACTGATGATCAGCGGTTTGTTGATGGCCGCCCTGACGTTTTAAGCTGGCAAACCGATACACTTACACAGGATGTTACTATAACCGGAAACGTTGCGGCAAAACTTTATGCAGCAACTTCAGGCAGCGATGCCGATTGGGTGGTAAAACTGATAGATGTTTATCCTGAAAACTATAAAAAAGAGCTTAAGATGTCGGGGTATCAGCTGATGATAGCCGATGATGTATTTCGCGGAAGGTTCAGAAAGAGTTTTTCAAAACCGGAGGCCATTACACCCAATAAGGTTGAATTGTACACCATTGATTTGCACGGAGCCGATCACGTGTTTAAGAAAGGGCATAAAATAATGGTACAGGTACAAAGCACCTGGTTCCCGATAATTGACCGGAACCCGCAAAAGTATGTGCCCAATATTTTTGAGGCAAAGGAAAGCGATTATCAAACAGCCATTCAAAAAGTGTTTCACTCTTTACAATTTGCCAGCAGTATTGAATTGCCTGTTGTGAAGTAAATTGACGATTTCAGTTTTGACAACTTTTTAAAAGTTGTCAAAACTCTTCTATAAAAGGCCCCAAACCCAGCCAAACAGCAGCACCAATACATATTGCACTATCAGCACGCCATCCATATAAAAAAAGTAGTAATACTCGTTCTTTTCCCATTTGGATTTGAAGATAAGCCAGCCTGTTAGTACAACAGATGCCGTTAAGGCCCAGAAATTATGATTGATGCTATGGTTTTTAAAAAGGAGCAATAAAACAACGTAGCCCCCCAATAACACCTGGCAAAAAAGGTATGCATTTTTTTCGCCCATTACAGTTGGCACTGTTTTCAGACCCGATTTGCGATCGTCAAATAAATCACGGATATCAAACGGGATAGTAAGTGCTGCAATAAATAAAAAGCGTTTGGCGATAAGTATCGTAGTATCCCGCAGGGATATACTTGTCAAATGAAAATGCTGCGCCTCCAATATTGGCAACAACACAATGCTCATTGTCCATACCAGCGATATCATAAACTGTTTTAACCAGGGGATATGCCTGAGTCCGAATTTTTGATCACCGATGGTGAATAATGGAATACTGTAAAAAAAAGAGATGATTGCCAGGAAGATGAGGAGGATCCTCGATTCCATCGACAGCAATACAAATAAGGGGATCAATGAAAGCAGCGATACAATGGTTAAAGTAACCATCAACCTGTAATGGGAGAAGAACCAACGCACCCGTAAATAACGCGAATTAAGCGGATCGCCGGTTTTGGTAGCTAATATGCTAAAATTGTAAATACCCAATGTTGAGGTAAACAATAAACCAATTACCGGGAATACTATTTTTGCCCCAATTAAATAAAAGGTTAGCAAGCCTTGCGCAACTGCACACAGCGACATGAAGATATTACTGAATAGCAGAAAATCAAAAACAGAATAAAATGTTTTCTTCATTTTCAATAGTTGGTTACCGGGCTAGGTAGTGCTGTGTATTTTTAAAGTAGGATCTGTACCGGTTTTTAATTCAAATATCGTAATCTCCGGCAATATTCCAACACGTCCCTCAAAACCTAAAAAGCCATAACCAACATTTACATATAACTGCTGCGGCCCCTGGTGGTAATGCCCCGCCCATTCGTTATAAATATACTCGATAGGGCTCCATTGAAAATGTTCTGTTCTAACGCCCATTTGCATCCCGTGTGTATGCCCTGAAAACATGGCGTCAATTTGAGGGTACTGCGGCAATACCTGCGCCCGCCAGTGCGAGGGATCATGCGAGAGTAGTAATTTTACAGGCAGGTCACCAGTGTTTTTTACGGCAAGGTCCATCCGGCCGTATTTGGGAAATCGGCTTAGTTCGCCCCAGTTTTCGATCCCAAGGATCCCTATTTCTTCACCGTCGACTTTCAGGCGGCGATTCTGGTTCATCAGCAGGTCCCAGCCCATTGTTTTGTGGGTAGCTATCAACTCAACCAGGTTTTTACGTTTGGCTTCCTCGTTGGGCCACCAGGAGTAATCGCCATAGTCATGATTACCCAGGCATGAGTAAACCCCGAGAGGGGCTTTTACCTTGCTAAAAATACCCACGTAGTCCTTTACCTCATCAGTAACCGCGTTTACAAGGTCGCCGGTAAAAAATATAAAGTCAGCTTTCTCACGCAAAAGCATTTCAACCCCGCCGAGCACCGCTTTTTTATTAAAAAAACTACCGGAATGGATATCTGAGATCTGCCCCAGCTTTATGCCGTCAAACGCTTTTGGTAAATTTGGCAAATAAAGCTTGCGGCGAACTACCTGGTAATCATACAGCCCGCTTTTCATAGTCAGCTTTAAGGCAGCCAGGGGGATCGCTCCTGCCAGCAAGCCTGCTTTCATCAAAAACTCGGAGCGGGGGATAGTGGGAAAAGATATGTCCGATTGGGGCGTGTCTGATAAGGGCGTATGCGATACGCCCCTACGGGATATACGATTTTTTATAGCCACCATCAACCTGCGGATATCATCAATCAGTAAGAAAGGGATGAAGGAGACCTTAAATAAAAGGATCACAAAAAACAGCATAACAAACGCCAGCCTCACCACCAGGCCCATCTTTACAAAAACAACAAATATTAAACCTGTGATCAGTAAAACGGATACGATCCAATACCAAATGCTGAAAGATCTTTTTTGCAGGAATAGCCATTTTTTAGAAACACCTTTTAACCCGCTTAAAACATACAGATCAATCAGTAAAAGTGCAGCTGCAAAGAAAATGATGTGCAGGGTTTGTCCCTTCATTATACAGGATAAAAATTTACAGGATTAATAACGATCATCATCCAGGTCAAGATCGTCCTCATCGGGCTGCAAATTAAACAAACTATTAAACATATCAGAGAAAGCGAAGCCATTATCTAAAAACCCTTTGTTTAATTGAGAGAATTCCGATAGCCCATGCAATACAAATTCCATCAACAGCAGGTCCTGGTTTTCCGTTAATCGCGGATGGAACTTTTTAACTAAGGCCTTTAAGCCGGTAACTGAATTTAGGTTCTTTTTATATTCCTGCTGCGGTAATTCATCAACTAGCGACAGGTTATTGCCATCGCTAAACCAGTTAATAATTTCGGCATACGGATTTGGCGCCTTTGCTTTTTTTGCCTTTTCAGGGTCAGGGAAAAATTGCAGCATCAGCGTTTTAATAGCTTTACCTATTAATATGTTGGCAACCTTACCCGGGCCTTCCAATTCGCCTTCATATACCAGCTCTATCTTGCCGGTAATAGCCGGGATAACACCCAGGAAATCAGAAATGCGAACAAAGGTATTTGCTTCATGGTTGATAAGCATTCTTCTCTCAGCATTACTAACCAAATTTTCAAAGGCTGAGATAGTTAAGCGTGCCGAAACGCCCGATTTTTTGTCGATATACTCCGAGTTACGGGCCTCAAAAGCTATTTGTTCAATTAAATCCTTCACGAGGCCGTCTGCCTCAACTGTAGCGCGCTGATCTGCTGAGAGAGACGCTTCCTGCTGGGTTATTTTACGGGAAATCTCAACTGAGCGGGGATAGTGCGTTAGGATCTGGCTTTCAATACGATCCTTAAGCGGTGTAACGATAGAACCACGATTGGTATAATCTTCAGGATTGGCGGTAAACACAAACTGGATATCCAGCGGTAAGCGCAGCTTAAAACCACGGATCTGGATATCTCTTTCCTGCAGGATATTAAATAATGACACCTGGATGCGTGCCTGCAGATCGGGCAGCTCATTGATCACAAAAATCCCCCTATGTGCACGCGGGATCAACCCAAAATGGATAACCCGTTCATCAGAATAGGTAAGCTTCATTGTGGCTGCTTTAATAGGATCAACATCACCAATTAAGTCGGCAACGGTAACATCAGGTGTAGCCAGCTTTTCGGTATAACGTTCAGAGCGGTGTACCCAGGCAATTGGCGTATCATCGCCCTTGGCCAATATTTCATGATGCCCGAACCACGAGATCGGTGCCAAAGGATCATCATACAATTCAGATCCTTCTATATAGGGCATCCATTCGTCCAGTAAATTAACCAGCAAACGGGCTATGCGGGTTTTGGCTTGCCCACGCAATCCAAGTAATAAAATATTATGGCGTGAAAGTATAGCAGTTTGCAGGTCAGGGATTACCGTATCCTCAAACCCAATGATCCCTTCAAAACCGCCGGCACCTTTTTGCAATTGTTTGATCAGGTTTTCGCGTAATTCATCCTTAACCGACCGGCTTTTATAAGCCGTCTTTTTTAACTGGCCGAGGGTTGTTATTTCTTGTTTGTTCATTAGTTATTATTTGAATTTGAAAATTTGGCGATTTGATGATTTGAAAATGAAGAATATTACATCTTCAAATTTTCAAATTAACTCATCTTCAAATCAACGAACTGTCTTTCTTCTATTCTTAATATAATCTTCAAAAATGTATTCGCCCAAACCGTTTAATGAGCTGTAGAAAGCTTTGCCGCCGTTTGTTTCGGTAAACTTACGTACAAACTGCTGCAAGTATGGGTCTTTAGCTATCATGAATGTGGTTATAGGTATTTTAAGCCGTTTGCACTGGGCAGCCATATTCAGGGTTTTATTTACCACTTTCCTGTCGAGTCCGATGCTGTTCTTATAATATTTTGTGCCTTCTTTTAAGCAGGTTGGCTTACCATCGGTAATCATAAAGATCTGCTTGTTGTGGGTTTTACGCCTGCGCAGCAAGTCAGTAGCCAGCTCCAGGCCGGCATAGGTATTGGTATGATAAGGGCCAACCTGTAAATAAGGCAAATCTTTTAAAGTTATTGGCCATGCATCATTACCGAAAACCACAATATCCAAAGTATCCTTAGGGTACTTAGTGCGGATCAGCTCTGCAAGAGCCATGGCTACTTTTTTAGCCGGTGTGATCCTGTCTTCGCCATAAAGGATCATGGAGTGCGAGATATCAATCATCAGCACAGTAGAGGTGAGGGTTTTATAATCCATTTCCTCCACTTCCAAGTCTCGCTCGGTCATCATAAAATCGCCGATCCCGTGGTTTACCTGTGCGTTGTGAATAGATTGAGTCATGTTGATCTGGTCAAGGCTGTCGCCAAACTCAAACTCGCGGCGTTCGGCGTTCTTTTCATCACCCTGCCCTGATTGCGGCGAACGGTGATTTCCCTTGCCTGACTTTTTGAGCTTCCCAAAGATCTCCTCCAGCGCCGATTCGCGAATACTTTGCTCTGTTTTTGCAGTGATCTTAAATTCGCCGTTTTGCTCTTCTTCGGTCAGATAACCCTTTTGTTTCAGGTCATCAATAAAATTACCCATACCATATTCATCATTGGTAAGGTTATATTGCTTATCCAGCTCGTTCATCCAGGCTAAAGCTTCGCCTGCATCGCCTGCTGTATAGTTAAGCAACTCCAAAAATAACTTTAGTAATTCCTCAAATCCGCCTTTCTGGATCTGATTGGGTTTAAACTTCGAAAATTCAAATCCGCGCATAGGGTACCCTTTCTGATATAAAATAACGGATTATTTTTCTTAAAAGTTTTAGAAAGGTGGTTTTAGACAGAATTGTTATGATTGAATGACAAATAGGGAGTTGGCAGTTATGAGTGGGCACTTGGCAGTTCTTTAAATTTGAGTTTTATAAAGATTAACGATTCGCAACATTTAACAACAAATAGCAACACTATCAACAGTGTGTTATCAATGTTGTCGTTTGTTGCTAAAAATAAATACTTCTATTATGTACCTAACCGGAGTTTTTCCTTTGACCACGTGTAAATACTATACAATAATCCCAAAATAGTGATAATTATGGCAGAAACACCTATAAAGTTTGCACGTATATCAGGCCATGAAGTTATACCTTGCCCTATAACAACCCTTGAAAACCACGTCCCCAAGGGGGTGGCGATAAAAAGAAAAACCAAATAAACACAACCTAATATAAATGGAAGTACTGCCAATATGATGGCTTTCTTTTTAATTATTTTTTTTACTGACGTTTTTAAAACAGTTGCTACCACTCCAACTGACATCATATAAAAAAAGAGCATGAAAGAATGCCATCTTATCCAGGATAGCTTAGTCTCCTTTTTCTTTACGCGAAGGTCAATTTTATTGAATAAAGCTTCAACTTTGCTTTTATTTGATCCTCTAACCAATAATTCGCGACTATAATCATCAAACCCAATGAATATCATGGAAATTGAACTACAGTTACTGTAATATCTTAAACGTAAGTCTGTATATTTTTTTTTGAGTGTTAACCTTTTGACTTGATCAGGGGTTGACAATGAAATTCTGTCTGTATAATCATTGGATAACTTAAACATAAAATCCAGATTCTTACTATGATTAGAAGTGTCTTTTACTGATTCGTCACAATAGGATTGAATATCAGAAACGGTTGTTTTAAGGTCTTCCAGTGATAAATTTACATTCCCGTAGTTTGTGGATTTACTGTATTCAAAGGTCGGTTGGCTAAATGCGGAGCAACATAGTAATACAAAAACTATTGAATAGATTAATTTAGGTTTCATTTCATAAATCTACTATAAACTGCAAATAGTTCAATGTATTACTAGCGACAATGGTAAGTATGTTTCCTTAAAACCTCTCCAGCAAACTCTCATCATAAACCGGATTGGCTCCCCTATGGCCTGCAACGAATGAGCCTACATAACACGCTTTCTCAATCAGCTGCTGCATGGGTTCATTTTTTAGCAGTCCTGATACAAATGCCGCCAGGAAGGCATCTCCGGCGCCAACAGTATCAACTACTGATACCGGGCAGCCCGGGTGTTCATAAAACTCGTAGTCGTGCCAGGCAATTGCGCCGTGTTCGCCGCGGGTAACACAGATGGTTTTAGGGTGATATTTTTTCTGGAACTCTATAATTTTTTCTTTTATATGGCTGTTGCTGCCGCCAATTAATAAGGCCGCTTCGTCCTCGTTCATCTTTATCACATCGGCACCTGCAACCAGTGTTTCAATGGTTGATAAGGTATAATGTGGCGCACGCAAGTTCACATCAAATACTTTTAAAGCGGTAGTTTCCTGCAGTAAGTTTAACAGGGTGTCCTTAGTTTTTTCTTCGCGACATGCTAAACTTCCATATACAATTGCAGACGCCTGTCCGGCAGCTTTGGTAAGTGCGGTTTCAGTTGAAATATTATCCCACGAAACCGGTTCAGGGATTATATAGGTAGCTGTTCCATCTTTATCCAGCTGAACAGTAACCTCGCAGGTGGGTAGTTTTTCATCCTGCTGGATCAGTTCACTGAACAAGCCGTTTGCTTTTAAAAAGTCAACAAGGCCATCGCCCGATGCATCCTTGCCAACCCTACTGGCAAATAAAACATTCATGTATTGCTGCACCAAATGGCGGGCAACATTCATTGGGGCACCACCGGCAATTTTTTCATCGCCAAAGGCATCCCATAGTATTTCGCCGAAGCATAGTATGTTCTTCATAAAGGTAAAAGGTGAATGGTCAAAGCTAAAAGGATTTTTGGTAAAAATTGTTTAAATTGATTTAGGAGGAAAATATCACTTTACTGTTTTTCTTAATTGATTTTTCCTTCACGTACAAATTAAGCGAATCATAAGTATTCAATCTATTCAACACATTGTTTTAGGCATCTGGCATTTAAGGCGCTAAAAGGACACACCGGATGATTATTTACACTTTGGCTAAAAAATTTAATGAAGAGTGGAAAATAGTTTGTGACCATACGGACTATATTAAATTATATTTACGCAACCAAAACCAAATATGCAAAAGAATCTAACACTAATAATCTTCGTCTCTTTGTTTGCCATTGTCGGCTGTTCCACTGGGCAAAATAACACAGGGCAACTTTTCGCAGAAAGTAAAACTAACTTTCCTGTAAAACCCTTAATTATATTAGGTGATGAAGACGAAGGAGCGGGCGCTGATATTCGGCTGTCTATTGTAAGTATCCTTGAAAAAGATTCATCTACTGTTTACAAAGCAGTATCGAGTTATAAAAATAAGACATTGGGTCTTTTAGTTTTTATTCCAAAATCAAAAGAGGACAATAATGGTTTCGGGAAAGGTATAATGTTAAAAAGTCTTGGCAAGGAAAGCGACATCCTACTTAATACACTTGCAGAAATATATAAACTGCACATTGATTCAAATGCTAAGTTTATCCATTCTATTAAAATAGGCTATGTCAATCTTGGCGAATTTGCGAAAAGCATTCAAGGAACTTCGGCTAATGAAGGCTCAAATACGAGCGAATACAAGCTATTTTTTGAGGCCAAAAATGACTACGCAGAACTATATCTAAACATTAACCCTGAAAATAAGTGGTTAGATTTAAGAGAAAAAGATTCGGAATACAGGCCATCTATTATCAAAATGCTCAGGAACTAAAAACTATTGTCTGAAGTTCCAATTTATTACAAGGGGATTAGCATTTCCTGTAACTAATTATTTTATCACTCGTCTTATCTTTAAATGGTCGAGATCTTTCATAATATCCGTAAAGTACACCGGTTCATAAAACCCTGTGATGAACTGGCGGAACATATTGAATTTTTCTCAGAATCAACTCCGCCTGTTCCCGAACATTCTTTTAGCGATAAAATAGCCCCGCAATTTAAGAGCGTAAAAATGTTCCCCAGTTATACACCTACCTTCTGGATAAACCTGGGGACCCCTTACTACTTAACAGTAGCCAATAAACAATATCTGATAAAAGAAACAGATGATATTTTAGTGCTAAGGGATACCACCGTTGAAAAATTCAAACAACCAACCGATCATATATTCACGGTTAAATTTCTACCCGGTGGTCTCGAAGCTGTTTTGGGAATCAGCCAGGTGAGCCTTATAGGGCAGGTAATTAATCTGAATACCATCTTGCCTCCTGCGTTCATCCAAAAAATTAAACAGCCTGTGTGTTTTGAAGAACGGATGGCTATGATGCAGGACTTTCTTTTAACCCGTTTTAAAAATAAAAGCAGAGATCATTACCTGCAGTTTGTGCACGATTGTATTGAAAATTATGATTCGGCCGATATGCAGCTAAACACATCTGAAATGGCCGAAAAGATGTTTGTAACCTCAAAAACCATTAACCGTTACTTTAACAAGGTGGTTGGCACATCGCCCAAAAACTATTTCACCATTTTACGTACCCGCACCGCCTTAACCGCATATGTAAATCAAAAAGGTCTTTTTACTCCCTTTGATTTTGGTTACTATGATATGAGCCATTTTTATAAAGACGTAGTAAAGTTTACCGGAGATAAACTTACTGTTAATAGCATAAAATAGAGTGCTAATGTTTCAGCGCTCTGATTTGGCGGGGGCGAATGCAATTCGCCCTTACGGTATCAGATCATTAAGCCCTTTCAGATCTCTAATTCTTTCAAAATATTTTCAGCGCCCTGGATTATTTTTCTATACTGTTTAAATACCCATGTTGCAAACCAGTAAAAGAATGGAAACATAATAACATAACAATACCATAACCTGGTTACCTTAAACATATCTGCATTTGCAATAAGCTTGCCCATCACCGGTACCAAGGTGAGTATAAGTAACGATCCAAGATAAAAAGTCAATTTCTGAACAAATACAAATTGCAATTTACCTTTTGAGTATTCTAATAATGATTGTTTGTAATTATTGCCGCCTATATTAATGGAATGCATCTTATAAATTGCTTTGACAGATAGTACAGGCAACAGGATTATAATTAAAGAAGACATAATACCACAGACCATTAAATACCAGGGATCCAGCTTTTGTAAGTTAATCAATATAAATAAAAACGCCGCAAAGCAAACCGCTGAACCTACCGCTTCCGGAATCAGTATTTTGTTGATCTTATTTCTGTAATCAGCCTGCGTCATTCTGATAATTAATGCATCGGTCAGCATTTTTTGTTTTTCTATCGCAGCAGACATTTCGCCCCAAATGGTTTTCATTTCTTCCAGTTCCATGATTTTATTTCTTTAATTAATCTGTGTTATCAGTTTTTGTTTAATTCTTCCCAGCCGGGTACCTATATTGGTATTGCTAAACCCGGTTATGCCGGCTATTTCATCGTATGATCTTCCATCCAGGTACAGCAGGATAATACCTTTTTCTATGGTATCCAATTTCTTTATCTGGCTATACAAAATCTCAACTTGCTCTTCTTTTAGGGTATCGTTCAGATCTGGCTTATTCATCAGCCATTCATCAATTGGGAGATGGCTTCCCTTCTTTTTCTCTTTATTTAAATGAGCAATGGCAGTATTTAATGCGATACGATACATCCAGGTACTGATCTTTGATTCATTTCTAAAAGAACTGAAAGACTTCCAAAGCTGGTAAACGATTTCCTGGTACAGATCCTGCTCATCTTCCATGCTATTGGTATACACCTTAGTAACCTTATAAATAAGCCCTGCATTTTCCTTTATAATTTTGATAAACTCTTCTTTATGCTGCATCTAAAAATGAACTACCTATAATTAGTATGGAAAGGGGTTGAAAAATCACACAAAAGATAAATTATTTATAAATGAAGATAAAGTTTTAGATTGTCCGTTTTTTACTAAAAATCATTACTACAATGCTTTTACTTTGATGAAAAGAAACGATCATCATGACAAAGCATATTATACCCGTATTACTATTCATAATTTCCTTTCAGGAACTATCATTTGCCCAGCAAAAGGAAGGCTATACACCCAAAATAGAACCTTGTGACTGTATATTTAAGGCTGACAGCACCTTAAAGACCCGTTGCGCTTATTTAATAGTCCCTGAAAACAGGAGCAAACCAAAAGGCAAAACCATAAAGCTGCCTTTTATTTATGTGGAGAGCAGCAATCCCAATAAACAAAAAGACCCGGTGCTTTACACGTCAGGGGGGCCTGGGGCCAGTTCTTTAAGGGGTGTGCGTTTTATCCATTACCGCCAGTTTATAAAAAACAGGGACTATATTGCCTTTGAGCAAAGGGGAACTACTTATGCGCAACCCTGCCTCTCTTGTGATGGGATCAGCGAAGCGATAAAAAATGCTTACCGTAAAAACCTGCCTTTAGATAGTTCAATTGTACAGGAAGCAAAAAACTGCCGTAAAAAACTGATTGCCGATGGTAACGACCTTTCTGCCTACAATACCATTGAAAACGCAGCTGATATTGAAGATTTGCGCCGCGCCTTAAAAATCGACTCCATAAACTTAATAGGGATCTCCTACAGCGGCGGCCTGATGCTGACCGTACTGCGCAATTATCCGCAGCATATCCGCTCTGTTATCCTTGATTCGGCGCTTCCGGGTTTTGTGAACTATGAAGAGGATGCCTTGTTCAGCATTAACCAATCTTTTAATAAGGTGTTTGGTAATTGTGACCGGGATTCCAGCGCTAATCCTTTGTATAATAATATAAAGCAGCGATTTCAGCAATATTTTAGTTCTATAGGTGATAAAGTATTTACTTTAAGATATTTAGAAAAGGGTAGTGCCGATAGTATCAATATAAAATACAGGCGCAGCGACATGATTGACTTTTTGATGGATAAGCTAACCAGCAATGCTGAACTAAAAAATGTGCCTTACCTGGTTACCCAGTTTATTGCAGGCAATCAGAAAAAGTATATGACTTCTTATTTCGATAACATTTTCAGTGCCGGCAAAAGCAATACCCTGGGGATGCGTTACTCGATGTATTGCTCTGAGCAGATCTATTTTGCCGATCAGAATTTGATAGATAAGCAAAACGAGATCTTCCCCTACCTTGCCGGATACCGCTTTAATGATGTTGACCACCCGATATGTAATTGCTGGAATGTAAAACCGGTTAGCAACATTGCCAAAACGCCTGTATATTCAAACATTCCGGCCTTGCTGTCTACAGGGGATACAGATCCGTATTGCCCGGCTTTTTATAACGATGTTATTCATCATTATATGCCCAACAGTCAGCGGGTTCTGTTTACCGATAAAACGCATGGACCCGCATTGAATTCGAGGGAAGGTGACTTTTTAATAGCCCAGTTCCTTGATCATCCTTATCAACCTGTACAGGTTGACGGGAAGAAAATAACAACATGGTAGGGAATTAATTATTGAATTAGTGAGTTGGTGAGTTGGTGATTTTTTTAAAATTTATGAAAGCATTTATAACGTTTGTATTTTCCATTACATATCTCTCAGCATTTGCTCAAAAAGCAGATAACAGGATTGTGATAGGCAGGGTTGATACCATTTATTCAACGATCTTGAATGAAAAACGCACGTTGATGATCCACGTTCCATCAGGCAATAAAGACGAGCATTACCCGGTTTTGTATTTATTGGACGGTGAAGAACATTTTCATTCGGCTGTTGGTATTGTTCAGCAAATGGCAGGTGTAATACCTGATATGATAATTGTAGGCATTGTTAATACAGTACGCGATCGTGACCTTACGCCAACGCATGTAACAGATTCAAAAACGTCAGGCGGAGGAGAAAACTTTTTGAAGTTTATTGAAGATGAATTGATCCCTTATGTTAATGCGCATTATCCGGCGGCACCGTACCGGGTTTTAAGCGGGCATTCTTTAGGCGGATTAACAGTTGTAAATACTTTACTTAATCATACAAAATTGTTTAATGCGTATATAGCTATTGAACCAAGTTTATGGTGGGATAATAAAAAGCTGTTGAAACAGGCCCAAAAGCAATTATCATCAATAGATGTTTCAAAAAAATCATTATTTGTAGCAATCGCCAACAATATGCCGCCGGGGGTAGATACCATCAGCGTAATGAAGGATACCCTTAACAGCAATACACAAGTAACCCGCTCTGTACTGCCATTTGTTAAGGCTTTAAAAGATGCCAGACCAAAAGGCCTGCGATGGAGTTATAAATTTTATCCTAATGAACGCCACGGCACCGTTGAGCTTAATGCAGAATATGATGCGTTACGTTACCTGTTCAACTATTTCCCGTTTAGCGAGAGTCAGTTTGACGGGCACCCCGAGTTGAATGTTGATTCGGTATTAGCCGCTCATTTTAAAATGCTTTCGGATAATTTTGGTTATACGGTTGTGCCTCCTGAGTCATTAGTGAATAGCCTTGCCTACCATTGCTGGGGCATTAATAAACCCAAGGAGGCCTTTTCGCTTTTCAAAAGAAACATCAACAATCATCCCCAAAGCGCAAATGCATTTGACAGCATTGGTGAATTTTATGCGGGAACCGGAGAAAAACAAAAAGCAATCGAAGCCTATACCAAATCATTAAGCTTGCAGGAAACAGTGGATACGAGAAGGAAGCTGAAGGAATTGGTTGGGAAGTGATTGGGAATACCGGAATTACGAAGTTTTAAAAACTTCGTAATTCTTTGTTCATGCACCAACCTAAAAGTGATAATAAGGCGAAATCATTATATAAACTATAACACCTGTTATGGTTACATACAGCCAGATGGGAAACGTCCACCTAACCAATTTCTTATGTTTTTCAACCTGCATTTGAAGTCCCCGGTAAAAACTTAACAGGATGAGCGGCAATACACCTGCTGCTAGTATAATGTGTGAAATTAAGATGACAAGATAAAAAGTTCGAAGCCCTCCAACTGCATTACGTTCTATGTCAGACAATTGTCCGTCACCATCCAGATCGCCAAATACTATATCTTTCTTCATTAGGTAATGAAAAGTGATATACGAAACCAGGAAAAGCGACGAAAGACAAAATGCCAGGATATTGATCCGCTTGTGCATCTGAATGTTCCGCTGGCGTATAAAATATAATGAAATACAAAGCAATACACAGCATGTACCATTTAAAATAGCATTAAGCTTTGGCAAAAAAGGTGTAAACGAAGGAGTAACATCCGGTCCAGGGATAATTTTCCTGTTAAGGATCACCACTACAGCAAATACAAATATGGATACTGCTGCTACAAAACGGAATATAAACTTATCTGTCATGTTTTGAGATTCAAGAATCAGGAAGTTAAGCGTCAAGATAGAAGTTAATGTCAGCTATCCTACCCTATTTATTTCCTAATTCACTTTTAATGCCTGATTTTATTTGTTTTTTATTTCTTGACTCTTGACGTCTTGATTCCTGCTTCTATCTTACTTCTAATATAAGGGTGTATCATTTTTTCGCAATTCGTCAGATATTAATACTTTAATTTCATCATTCAACCGCTCTGCTTCCAGTGTTGATGCGCCTGTATAATACCCCCTAATGCGTCGGTCGCGGTCAATTAAGATCAGCTGATCGCTGTAAACAAAATCATCAGGGCCGGTTTGCAGGGCGTTTACTAAAAAGCCTTTGCGGGCCAGGTTATAGATCGTTCCGGTATCGCCGGTTAAAAATAATCTTTTTGCAGACAAGTCTTTAAAGCCAGCAGCATACTTTCTTAAAACCGAAACGTCGTCATGCTTTGGGTTAACGGTTATTGATACAAAATACACCATCTTGTTCCTGGTATAAAATGAATCAATAGCATTAACATTCCTGTTCATTAGCCCACAAACAGACGGACAACTGGTGTAAAAAAAGTTTACCACCAGTATTTTGTTATCAAGGGTTTTGAGCGATACCGCTTTCCCGTTCTGATCGGTCAAATTAAAGTCGGGAATGGTATGATAAATGGTGTCAGGTACATCCTTTCCATTAACCTTGTGCGTAGTTTTCGCAACCTGTTTAGGGCCGAAAACAGCTAAGGGCTTATACCTGTTTTTACCGTGAGCGGTTAGTAAATAATATAAAAATCCTGGTACTACTAAGACGAGTACCAGGATCGTGATCTTTTTCAATATGCCGGCTTTCTTCATTAGAGCCCAAGCTGTCTCCGAAGGTCGATCCAATAGTGGCTCTCGTTTGTAAGTACCAATATTAAACCGATGATGAACAGCACCGGAATTACAATAGCCAGAATTAATCCCGTTTTTTCAAATTTCAAGTGCATGAAGTAGCCTATGATATAAAACGCCTTAACCAGCGTTAGCACAATATAAATAGGATTTATCCATAGTGCACCCGGATGTTTGGGCGCTATAACTAGTGCTACAAAAAATTCAATAGCAGTTATACCTAACAGGATGTAAAAAACATTTAGTATTCTTTTTTTAGTCATTCCTTCATGATCGCCATGTCCGGCGTCAGCGTGAGGTATAGTTGTGGTTTCTGATGACATATAATATCGTTTTAAATTATCAAACTAAATAGAAAAAAGTAAATACAAACACCCACACCAAATCTACAAAGTGCCAGTAAAGGCCAACCTTTTCAATCATCAGGTAGCTGCCTCGTTTTGCATACGTCCCTATTAATACGTTAACGGTGATGATAATATTAATAACAACTCCTGAAAATACGTGGAAACCGTGGAAACCTGTTATAGTAAAGAACAAGTTCGCAAACTGGTGGCTCGACATTTTTTGCTGCGACAACGGAATTCCTTCTTTAAAAAACTCCTGCAATGTTTTAGCATCAGGAATTCTTGACCACCAAAAACCTTCGTGATATAAATGGTTCCACTCTAATGCCTGGCAGCCTAAAAACATTAAACCTCCAATAATGGTACCTATCATCCACCAAATAACTTCTTTTTTTGCGTTACGGTGACCTGCTTCAACAGCCAATACCATCGTTACTGAACTTAATATGAGGATCAAAGTCATCAGACCCACAAATACTAATGGAGCTCCATGTTCAATTGATGTTCCGGGAACTGATTGAAATACTAAAGATGGAGATGGCCACGTTGGCGCGCTAAAACGTAATGCGCCATAGGAGATCAATAATGACGAAAAGGTAAATGCATCCGAAAGGAGGAAAAACCACATCATCATTTTACCATACTCTACGTTAAAAGGCGATCTGCCTCCTGACCATGGTGTTGATTTTACCTCATCAACTTGTTGTGTTACTGCTGTACTCATTTGTACTTGGATAATTGTTTTAATTTTGGTTCAAAAGTAAAAAAACATACAGATAAATCCACATAATATCGAGAAAATGCCAAAAAATAGATGCCATTTCCATCTTAAATATGTTCTTTACCTGTGGTATGTTCCTGTATGTGGCTGTTATTACGTTAAGTAAAACTAACAAGCCGGCAATAATGTGTAATAAATGCATTCCGCAAAAAACAAAAAGAAATGTGCGTGATGCGTTTGGATCTGTAAAGTAGATCCCCATCTTGTAGGTAAGTACGTAACAGGCGTAAACCTGTACGGCAAAAAAAGCAACCCCTAAAAAGAAAGTGATCCACAAAAACATGCGCTGCTTTGCAACCTGTAGTCCTTTAGCTGCTTTCGAAGCTATAAACATGGTTACGCTGCTTAATATAATTATTAAAGTGCTGTACAAAAATGGCTGGGGGATCTGTACATTAAGCCCATGCCCCTTGCCCCCGCTGTAAACTATAAAGCCGCTGGATAAAGCCGCAAAAAACATAAACGATGTGAATATAAAAATCCACATAGTAAACTTTTTGGCCCCCAGGTTTAATTTATCTTCTTGTTGTTGTATCTGCGCCATCATTTCACCTTTCCTATAAAATCAAATAAAAACATTAACTGCACTACCGGCAGGTAAAAAAACGACCCGTACATCAGCTTTTTTGCTGCCGGGATCTGCAGGTCTTTTAGTAGCTTAAAAGCTAAATATAAAAATATTAAACCGCACACCAACGATACCCCGCCAACGTAGTAACCGCCATAGCCATAATAAGTTGGCAATAAACTTACGGGTATTAATATTAAAGCAGATGCAAATGTAAATATTGCACTTGTTAAATTTCTTTTGCCTGACGGAAGTAACCTAAATCCCGCCAGGCAAAAG
>Ga0193702_1000341_pt1 | contig 17602 bp, 13 predicted proteins | sample U3a1metaG_FD_143060 | JGI IMG/M metagenome (GOLD analysis project Ga0193702, IMG submission 143060) | Soil microbial communities from a riparian zone of the East river system, Colorado, United States - U3a1 | ecosystem: Environmental > Terrestrial > Soil > Riparian zone | place: USA: East River... | reverse complement strand
GACTTTAGTTGCGTACTTTTATGTCCTCCAAACCGGGCTATTGTGTATGTACATCTTTTTGTAAAACCCAGCGGGCAATGTTATTAAGTTAACTTGAGTTCGATATAAAGGTTGGTAGTAGAATACTTGATTATCAGATACTTGTATTTTGATAAAAATTAAAGCGCTGATAATGAGCGTGTTTCAGAGCGTTCCGGGTGTTCCATGTGCAAAAATGGAACGCTTTGCCGGCGTGCGCACACAAACTTGCGCTTCGCCTCAACGTGGTTGGAGAAGGTTTTTGGGGTAAAGGGATCGTTTGCTTATGTCGAACTCACCCTTCCCCTAATTTTTTCTCAAAATAAATCGTTCCTTCTATGGGGCTATACCTGTAAGGTTCTATTTCATAAAATCCCAGGTAATGATAGAGTTCCTGCGCCTTTGTTTGCCCCGGTACGGTGTCCAGCCTGATGGATTTATAATTCAGCTGCTTTGCCGTATCAATTGCCGATTCCAATAATTGTTTTCCAATTTTCAGGCTCCTGTAATCCGGCTTTACATAAAGCCGCTTGAGCTCTGCTATCCCTTCAGAAAACTTACGGACTCCGGCACAGCCTGCCGCATTTTCATCATCAATAAAACACAAAAGCAAAGCCCCTTCCGGTTCTTTGTACTGTTGGGCTATCGTGCTTAATTCTTTTTTAAAGTCCTGGTACCCCAAATCAAAATCTAATGAACCTGCATATTCTTCGAACAGAATTTTTCCCTGTTCAAAATCCTGTTCTGTACCAGCTATTTTAATGTTGATAGTTGCCATTTATAATTATTTTTTTACCAGGAGATCTTTTACCTGCTTAATTAAACCAACCAATTTTTCCTGCTCAGTTTTACTTAAATGTTCAATAAGATTTTTAACCTGCCGGTCCGACTGTTGATTGATTAACCTGGAAATTTCTTCACCCCTGGTAGTAAGCTTAAGAACGTAAACCCTTTTATCGTTTTTCGATTGGTTTTTATTAAGGATCCCGCTTTTTACAAACCGGGTAGTTATCCGGCTCATATATCCCTCGTCAATCTGCAATTTCTCCTTTATTTCTCTTGCTGTTAGTTCCTTAGAATCCGTCAGCTCATAAATGATCCTCGCTTCTGTTAAGGAATAATCACTTTCTAAAATATGATTGTTCACCACACCAAGTATGGTAGTGTAAAATCTGTTGAAGTCCCGAATATCCTTTATTGCCTCATTTTCCATAAGGCAATAAAGGTAACGATAATGCTTGACTTAGTCAAGTATTGTATCTTAAGATAAGAAGAGTACAATTACACTTTCAAATCACCATAAATAGGTGGTGCGTCAAAATTTATTTTTATTGATAACCTCCATGAACTCATTTCTGAACTTTTCACTCACGGGGATCCGTTTATCAGCAATATAAATATGGTTATCTTCAATTTTGCTAAGCTGTTCATAATTAATTATGTAAGAGTTATGTACCCTGATAAAAGGTGGCTTAAGCTGCTCCTCAATATCCTTTAACCGGCGGTATACCAATAATTGTTCTTCGCCTGTCACCAGTCGCGCATAATCTTTCTCGCCTTCAAAATACAGGATCTCCTTCAACACTATTTTTCTTAATACCTTACCCGATTTTACGAAAAAATAGCCCTGTGCCGGCTCGGTATTTACTGTTTGTTCCGGTTCGTTTTTTAAAAAATACGCTTCTATCTTTTGTACCGATGCAACGAAACGTTTTAAAGTGATAGGTTTTAACAGGTAATCAATTGTTTGAAAGGTATAACTCTCTAAAGCATGTTCGGAATAAGCGGTGGTAAAAACAATTTTAGTTTGAGCCGGCAATAAGGCGGCCAGTTCCATGCCCGTTAGCTGCGGCATGTTAATATCCAAAAAAATAAAATCTACCTGGTTCTTCTTTAAAAACGCCAACGCTTCCAGCGCATTATAACACTTGGCCTTCAACCGCCATGATGTGCTTTGTTTAATCAGCAGTTCCAGCAGGTCAACAGCATCCGGCTCATCATCTATAATTATGCAGCTTAAACTCATAACAGCGGTATTTTTAAAAATGCGTGATATAATCCCCCGGTTTTATCAGTAGTCAGTTCGAAATTTGAACCATATAGCATAGTTAGCCTTTTTGTTAAATTAACTATCCCAAATCCGTTAGTCTCGCTGGTTTCCGTAGATTTGAGTATGCGGTTACTGGTTTTAAAAACAAGATAACCATCTTTTTGAACCAGCGAAATGGTGATCTGGTTTTTCCTGCTGGTCTTATCAATCCCATGTTTGAAAATATTTTCCACAAAGGTCATGAGCAGCATCGGCGGGATGCGGAGCTCCGGGTTATAAGCTTTCTCAAAATTAATGGTGGCGCCGTGCCTGATCCGGATCTTTTCGAGTTCCATATAGTTTTCAATAAAGTCTACTTCAGTGCTTACCGGTACTACGTCTTTGGGGCTTTCGTCAACAAAATAACGCATGATGTCTGACAAACGTTCTATTAAACCGGCCGACAGCGGATCAACTTTGTAAACCTTATAGTAAATGTTGTTAAGGGTGTTGAACAGGAAGTGCGGCTGCACCTGCGATTTGAGCAAATTGAGCTCAGCCTGGCTTTTTTGCAGCATAATTTCCTCTGTTTGCTGCTTTAAGGTAAAGTATGCAATGGAAATACGAAAAACCAGGCTGAGGATATAGATCAGAATTCCGCCAGGCACATAATTAAGCAGCGTTAAAAAACTTACGGGGACGGTTTTTATCAATAAATAATGGCGGTAAAGTATAATACTGGCGTATCCCCGCAAAATCCCGGTTATAACCAGGAAAAGCACCACCAACAGGCCGTACCAAACAAACTTTCTTTTCTGATAAAATAATGGGTATAAGACCAGGATGTTCCCATAGATAATGATGGCGTAAGATGTTGTATTGACAATAGTGTATATTACTGATTTCGGGAAACCATCCATCGGTAACAGCGAAAAAAAGATCAGCAATAATACGGCTATCCAAATCAGCACCTGGAGCTGAACAATACCTGGCCCGTGCCTCCATATCTTCATATCCAAAAATACCAAGCTTTTTGATTTTTAGGTACTGTTTTATACCGTTGCCCCATTTTTCCCTGCAATTGCCCGGAAAATTTAGGTAATTGGTTATAAAGGCGCAAAGAACCGCATTGTCGAATAAATAACCACCGCTGTTGGAAATAGAATCAACTGTGTCGAAATGATTTTTGAAGGCGATCTGTAAAAGGCAGTTTTGATCATCAAAAATCAAGATCATGGAAAAAAAAATTTCAATCTTAAAAAAAGGCTTTTTTATTGTCGTTTTAGCATTCGTGGCAATGCCGGTGTTTTCTCAGTCAAGATCACTCGTCGGCTCCTGGCATCTCATTGCCGCCGACAAAATCCTGCCGGATGGCAGCCAGGTTGCTGATTATGGAACGGCCCCCCGGGGGATCGCCATTTTTACAGCAGACGGCCACTACGTGATAGAAATATTTCGGTCGGACCGTCTGAAATTTGCTTCTGGGGATCGTGTGAAAGGCACACCGGAAGAATACAAAGATGCCGTTCTAAGCACCAGCTGTCATTTTGGAACTTATACAGTTGACACAGCAAAAAGCACCATCACTTTTCACATAAATGGCGCTTCATACCCCAACTGGGATAAGACAACCCGCGTTAGCAGCTTCATACTTGAAGGAGATAAGCTGACATGGCGGGTCCCGCCCCGGTCGGACGGCTCTATCCCCGTATCTATTTTCAATAGGATGCCCTGATCGGTTTAAACTCAACCCATATAATGAAATCAGTTCAAATAAAATTAACAGCAATTATCCCGGTGCTTTTGAGTGTTATTTCTAATCTATATGCTCAAAACACCGAAAAAATAACGGGAAGCGTAAAGGATGCCCAAACGCAGGAAGTTATCTCTTTTGCTACAGTATCCTTATCAGATCAGCATACTAACACGAATATTAAAGGCACGCAAACAGATCTGAACGGCAATTTTGTGATGGATAATTTACCCGCAGGCACATTCACGCTCCGGCTGAGTTTTGTTGGTTATGATCCCGTTGTTAAAGAAAACATCGTAATCAATCCATCAAACGGCGTTTTAAATTTGGGTGAGATCAGGATGAATGCTGCAAAAAACAGGATGCTAACGGAGGTAACAGTTACAGCCAAAAAAGCTACACTGCAAAACAGCGCAGGTAAAAAGGTGTTTTCTGTAAATCAGAGCCTGGTAAGCCAGGGTGGAACCGCGGCAGACCTGCTTCAAAATGTGCCCACACTTCAAATTGACGTAAATGGTAACGTTAGCCTGCGCGGTTCAACCGGGGTGAAGGTTCTAGTTGATGGCAAGCCCTCGCTTATTGCCGGAGGAGACGTTACGCAAATTCTTCAGTCAATACCTGCCAGCTCCATTGAAACGGTGGAGGTAATTGCCAATCCATCAGCTAAATATGATGCCGAAGGGCAGGGAATTATTAATATCGTACTTAAGAAAAACAGCAAGCCTGGCTTTAACGGGGCTGTTACTTTGGCTGCAGGAACCCGTAATAATTATAGTAGCAGTGCAAACCTGAGCTACCACACAGAGAAGGTTAACCTTTATGGAAATTACAGCCTTCGCAATGGTGATACTTATAGCAACGGGTTTCAATATTTGACTTTTTTAAAGCCAATTGATGCGACAGTTTTTTCAAAGGAAATTTTTCCTTCTATCACCAGCAATAAGATCCAGGATTTAAAAGCGGGAGTTGATTATTTCGTAACCCCAAAAAGTACGTTAAGTGTTTCGGGGAGCCTCAATTTACGCAGGACACACCGCGATGAGTTTTTAAATATAGATAATCTTGACGCAAGCAACCTGCCTTTGCAATCCAGCAGTAGCCACAACAACACTACTGATAATAATGGAAAAAGCTATGAATTAGATTTGGATTACAGCCAGCAATTTAAAAAACCTAAAGAAGAGCTAACCTTTAATTTTGCCTATTCACATGGCACTTCCAGGAATTTACAGGTTTATCAAAGCCATTCAGATATTTCAAATGAGCGGGAGCCTACGCAACATTCGGATCCGTTGGAAAGTGATATCTGGAACAATGGCAACAATTATAATATCCAGGCCGATTATATATTGCCGACAGGTAAAACCGGGCAATTTTCTGCCGGGTACCGCAGCCAGGTTAACCTGGGCAATAACAATCAATATGCTTATAACATTGGCAGTACAGGCGCAGTACCCATTTACACTTTTACCAATCTTTTTGGCAGCAATAACCAGGTCCACGCGGTTTATGTAAATTATAAGAACCAGGTTGAAAACTTTAGCTATGAAGTTGGTTTAAGAGGAGAAGACACCCATTTGAACGCTACATTTAAGGGGTACGATGTAAATAATTCGCCATATAGTACACCTATAAGAGTTCCCAGTAAAGGGCTGTACCCAAGCATTTTTCTAATACAAAAACTTCAAAATGATCAACAGCTGCAATTTAGTTATACCAACAGGGTAACGCGGCCTAATGCACGGGAGGTTAACCCGTCGACAGATTTCTCTGACCCTGTGAATTATGAAATCGGCAACCCACACTTGATTCCTGAAAGCATAAATTCTCTCGAATTGGGTTACAACAAGGTTTGGCAAAATATCTCATTTACATCCTCCCTTTATTATAACAGGCTCAATAATGTAATTAAACACATACAGACTGCTCCGGTTGATGGGATTACCATTACAACGGCTCAAAATTTAAAACACTCCACCACAACCGGGCTCGAATTAATTGGTCATTTCACGTTAATTAAAGCCTGGGATTTTACAGCTAATGCGAATGTTTTTCAACGACAGAATGACGCGGCGCCTCAATACGGCATCAGTGCAAACAGCGGATTGAGCTGGAATGCAAACATTACGAACAATATATCATTGGTTAAAAATCTCGCTATACAAATCCGGGCAGACTATCGTGCGGCAGACTTTATTATTCAGGACAGGAACCGGGCAGCATTTGGACTTGATGCCGGTGCCAAATATGATTTCCCTGGCAACCGGGCTTCATTGAGCTTTAACAGTATTGATATTTTCAACAGCCGGAAGTGGGCGTTTTTAAGAAGCAGCGATGACGTGCTTTTGGATTTTGAGCGCATCAGGCTAAGTTCAAGAGCAACATTTACGTTTACCTATCGTTTTGGTAAACGTGGCGTTAATCCTAAACCGTCAAAGAGAAAAGAAGACAGGCAGGATAAACGGATTGATGATGCTTCATAACAAAACTGTAAACCATGTTTTTTTAACCATGTAAATTCAAATAATTGATTTATAGTAATTTATGTTAATATAAGCCTTGAATTGTGTAAACTATGTAAACCCATTTCTTTGTTAATTGAGTCGTTTCAAACCCAAAACTATACGTTAATTTGTTGTTGACATAACACTGAATAATAATCGAAGATCTTCCTTCAGTCGTTCTTTAGATCAGTTAATAGTTAATAATAAACCAGGCATTGAGAAGGCAATGCCTGGTTTACAAGTGAAATTAAATTCATTTAAAATAAGTATATATTTTGCCTAAATTGCATTGTTTTAAATATTAATCGCAGGCTGAATAAATAGTCACCTAAAACCTAAATCACACAAAGATGGACATGGATATGCCCGGAATGCCAGCTGCAACAGCCGGATCCTCAACAATTGCAAATATTACAGAGTTTAGTTTAAACTGGCCGCTCAGCAAGGGCGAAAAGCCAGGGTCGACACATGAACTGGTAATTAATAAAGAATTTATTTTTGTTACCGGCCAAAACATGCACAAAGTGGCTAAATTTAATTATGCCGGCAAACTGCTGGCCTATTATAATATGCCTGATAAAAGCGGCCCGCATGGATTGCTGATCGACAAAAAAGGACATCTCTGGGTATCACTTGAATTTTCAGGCCATGTGGTACGGCTCGACAATGAGGGGAATATTGTTCAAAGCATTGACGTAAAGATTTATACCGGCAGCAATTATACTCATCCTGTTAATACCGCTCCGCATGGTATCGGGCTTGACGCCGATGGCGAAACCATTTGGTTTACCGGCAAACGCACCAGTACGATTGGTAAAATTTCGCCGGATGGCAAAGTGACGCATTTTGAGTTAAATACGCTGGCCTCGTTACCCATCTTCCTGAATGCCGGAAATGGCAGCGGTATGTGGGGCACAGAATTATTTGGTAATTGCATCCTCAATATTTCGCCCGATGGTAAGGTAAGCGAATATGCTATCCCGACAACAGGCAGCAGGCCCATTGCGGTAATAAATGATCCGGTTGAAAACTGTATGTGGTTTACCCAGGAGGCGGGTGTTAAGATAGGCAAAATAGATGCCCTGGGCAACATCAGCGAATACCCGGTTCCGGCTATTCAAAAAAATGATATTCTTGCTTCATTGTGTTTTGATGATGAGATGAACCTGTGGGTGCAGGTATATATAGATGCTAACAACCCCAGGCCAGAAGGCAACGATTATATTGTAAAGTTTGATAAATCAATCCGTGAAGCTTGTGGTGTAGCGGTTACAGGCGTACCTTTTACCACCCACATTGTTCCGAGCCGCATGGTGATGATGCACCGGATAAGAAAAGATTTCGAATGCAATTTGTGGTTTACTGAAATGATGACCGACCGGTTAGGCAAGGTCACGTTGAAAAAGTAACTGAACTGAATTTTACAGCATCCTGAAGAGGCAATATTTTGCGTCTTCAGGATATCTATATTTTTTTTAAAATCATTTATGGAATGTCTTTAATCCTTGCATCTGTTTGGAAAATAAGCAAACCATGAAAAGACTAAACTCATTCCTTTTATCGGTAACTGTACTTTTAATATTACAAATATCGATCGCCTGCGGGCAAACACCACAACTTACCGTAGATGGAAAAAGCAATAACGGCGTAAAGCTGCAGCAGCTAAAAATTGATGTTGCTATTTATGGTAACATCAGCCGCACCACCTGGCAGATGACTTTCTATAATTCCACCGCCCGGATTTTGGAAGGCACATTGATGTTCCCGCTTAAAGATGGTATAAGCGTAAGCCGTTATGCATTGGATATTAACGGTAAAATGCGCGAGGCGGTTCCCGTTGACAGGGGTAAGGGGACTGTTGTTTTCGAATCTGTTGAGCGAAGGAGAATTGACCCGGGTTTGCTTGAAAAAGTAGAGGGTAACACGTTTCGTACACGCATCTATCCAATTAATCCGCACAGCACCCGTACAGTAATTATTGGTTATGAGGAAGAGATCCCCCTGGCAGATAACGGAAATCTAAAATTTACCTTGCCACTGAATGTAAAAGATACCGTAGAGAAATTTTCGCTTAAAGCCTCTGTAATTCAAAGCGCGATCGCTCCGGTTACTGATAACTCAAACGGAGATAATCTGAAGTTTGATAATCATCAGAATACTTATTCTGCATCTATTGAGAAAAATAACTATACACCTGATCATTCGTTATCTTTTTCGATCCCAAAACCATTGGACGCAAATGAGGTAATGATCCGTGAGCAAGGCAATAAATTTTATTACTTTATCAATACCACTTTACAAGGTCAAACCATTAACAAACCTGTTCCGCATCGCATAGGTTTATTATGGGATGCATCATTGAGCGGTGCAAACAGCGATAGCAAAAAAGAATTTGCGCTTTTGGACGCCTATTTCAAAAAGATAAACAATGCCGAAATTACCTTAGTAATCTTTAGTAATACTATTTTAAATTCTAAAATTTATATGGTCACCAATGGAAACTGGGATGCGCTTAAGAACGACCTGGAGCATGTAACCTATGATGGAGCGACTAATTTTGGAAAGATCAATTTATCACGATACACGGCTGAAGAGTTTTTATTAATGAGTGACGGGCATCAAACTTTTGGTGAAAGCTCGCTGAAACTGACTAATAAGCCTGTTTATTGCATCAATTCATCAGCCGCGGCAGATTACAGCAACCTGAAACTGATCGCCCTTAAAACACATGGTGAGCTTATAGACCTGACCAGGGACGATAATGATAAAGCTTTAAAAAGTTTAACAACTCAGCCATTGCGTTTTTTAGGGATAAAGGCAGGCAGCTCGGTCGAAGAAAATTACCCTTCATTGCCCGTTGCAGTAGGTCGCACATTCTCCATTGCAGGTATTACCCGGAACCCCAATCAAACAATTACCTTGGAATATGGCTATGGTGATAAGGTAAGCTATGAAAAAAACGTTACGCTCGATCTGTCAAAAAATGCAGTGGACAATATTGATGTAGCCAAACTTTGGGCGCAAAAAAAGATCAGCGAACTGGATATAAATTACAACGCTACCCGGCAGGATATTGAATCATTAGGAAAACGGTTTGGCATTGTTACCCGCAACACCTCTCTCATTGTGTTGGAAACAGTAAACGATTATATCCAGTATGGTATTGAACCCCCAGCTGAGTTGCAGGCGGAATACAACGCAATTATGAAACAAAGAGGAGCTAATAACACTCCGCTCGAAAGAGAAAATGTTAGCGCTGCCGAAAATATACAAAGAGAACTTATGCAATGGTGGAACAAAGATCACCAGCCTAAAATTGCTGAGGCAAAGAAAGCGCCGGTAAATCCACCTGTGCGGCCAATCTCCCCTGTGCAGCAAACAAGCGGGCGCCACACACAGTTTACCGGAAAGGTTATCAGCAGTGATGACAGGCAGCCGTTGCCCGGTGTTTCCATACGGATCAAAGGCGCCGGGGAAGGTACCCAAACCAATACTAACGGAGAATTTTCCCTTAACGTACGAACCGGGAACGTATTGGTCATATCGTTCATTGGTTTCCGGACTAAAGAGGTTGCAGTAACAGGTAATTCAGTGGGCACCATTACTTTGCAAACTTCTGCTAATAATTTAAGTGAAGTGGTGGTGGTAGGTTACGCTACACAAAGAAAAATATCTGTTACTGCCTCGGTATCTACAGTAACTGCGACTTTCGGTTCAAACGCCGATAAGGAGGTTGTGGCTGCCGACCTGAACGCCGTACGCGAACCAAATATAAACAATGCCCTGGCGGGAAAAGTAGCAGGGGTACAGGTAAGCCCGCAATCTGCGGCAGCTCCGGGTATCACCAACAATGTGAGCATTCGTGGTGCCTCGGGTTTACCAAATAACCAGCAACCCTTATATATTATTGACGGAAAACTCTCTGCCGATAAGTCTGATGTTAACCCAAATGATGTTGAGTCGGTAACCGTATTACAAGGTGCAACGGCGACTTCAATATATAGTTCACAGGCCGGTAATGGCGCTGTAGTAATAACTACTAAAAAAGCAAAGAAAACTTCTGCCGATACGGCAATTAATGACGAAGATAAAAATGAAGATATTAATATTACCTATAATCCTGCTGCTGCCGATTACTTAAAAACTATTCAGAACACAGATAAAGCAAGTCAGTATCAAAAGTACCTGGAGTTAAGAAAGTCACTTAGCAGTAACCCTGTTTATTATTTTGATGTAGCCGGATATTTTATAAAAACCGGGAACAAGGAATTGGGCTTGCGGATTTTAAGCAATTTAGCCGAACTAGATTTAGGTAGTTATGAGCTTTACAAGATGCTGGGCTATAAATTGAAGCAATTGGGGGATTTTGAAGGTGAGGTATTTGCCTTTAAAAAAGTAACTGAACTGCGCCCCTTAGACCCGCAAAGTTACCGCGACTATGGCCTTGCCCTGGAGGATGCTGGTAACCACCAGAAAGCACTTGATGTGCTTTATTCCGCCATGACAAAAAGCTATACAACCGATTCGGACAACCTTTATGAAGGGATCCAGGAGGTTTTTTTACCCGAAATAAACAGGATAATTGCTTTAAATAAAGGAAAGCTAAATCTTTCGGCCATCCCAAAAACAGTGATCAAATCCTTACCGGTAGATATCCGGATTGTAATGGACTGGAATATGAATAATACTGATATTGACCTATGGGTAACCGACCCTAATAATGAGAAGTGTCTTTACAGTCATAACCGCACTGAAATTGGCGGACGCATTTCACATGATATGACACAGGGTTTTGGCCCCGAGCAGTTTTTACTAAAAAAGGCAATCAAAGGAACCTATAAAATTGAGATCAACTATTATGGCGACAGGCAAGCCACCATTGCCGGGCCAACAACCGTAATGGCCGAATTATTTACACATTATGGTACGCCGCTCGAAAAAAAGGAAATCATTGTATTGCAAATGAAAAAAGAATCGAACGGTACTGTTTATATCGGAGATTTGGATTTTAAGTAATAACCTGTTATCTCTAAAAAAAAGGCTGGCGCAGATCCTTGCGCCAGCCTTTACAGGTAGAAGATAATATCGGCTTAACTTATTGATTTATTCCAAAAGCTTCCCATCCCGACGCGGTAGTACGGGTGCAGGTCATAGGTTGTGTACCGTTCTCGCTCGAAATGAATTTGCCATTGTTGCCTCTTAAAGTCACTTTTCCATCAAGTGTTGGTACCCAGTCAAATTTCTCCCAATCGCTGAATGTGGTGCGGTTACAGGTTATGGCTTGCGTACCATTTTCTGACGATACATATTTACCCATGCTACGTAGCGCAATTTTGCCGCCACCGGCATCAACCACCGTAAATGTTTCCCAGGCGGAAGCAGTTGCCCGGTTACAGTTCATGGCTTGTGTACCATTTTCACCGCTTACATATTTACTGTTAAACCCTTTTAATGTAATGGTTTGACCGATAGGAGGGTTTGTGGTGCCGCCTCCGGCATGTGCAACTACCACATTGTTAATAGCCGACAGCAACGAATTAGCGCCTGTAGCATCACCCGCCAATTCCCAAACCATCATGCCACCAATTCCGTTGTTAAAAGCCAGGTTGGTTTTACTGGTTATGGTAGGGATGCCATTATAGCCAATGGTTTGAAAAGTGTCGGAATTGGGGCTGCCTCCTTGTGATAGGATCACATTATAATTAACGGTCAAATAATCATACCGGTTATCGCGTCCGTAAAATGGTACGCCCAGGATAGTTTTCTCCAAAGGCAGGCCACGACCGCTCCAATAATTTAAACAATCAACTGCCGATTGATAGGTTGAATGCTGAAAGTTATTATCATCATAATCCATTATATTAAGCCAGTCGAGCGCGGTAAACATGCCGCTTGTAATATAAGTGGCGCCCGTTGAAATTACGGCGATGGTACAAAGCTTACCGCCGTTATGCATAGCCGTGGCCAGCTGCTGCATCATCAATAAAAAGTTATTGGCTTCGGTACCTGCCGACGGGAACTCCCAGTCAACATCAACGCCATCAGCATTATATTGGTTCACAAAGCCCACCATATTATTCACAAAGGCTGTGCGTAAGCTTGCACTGGCTACTATGGTATGAAAAGCGTCGCCACCTCCGCCACCGCCAACGGAGATCATCACTTTAACGTTGTTGTTATGCGCTGTTGTAACCAGGCTGGTAAACTTCGACAGGTTATCCAGCGGATTCAGGCCTCCGCTTGTGGTAGGTGTAAGAAATGCATAATTGATATGCGTCAGCTTGCTGTATTGGATGCTGTTTACATCACCTTCCCAGCTGGGCAAATAACCAACTACTTTAAAGGTGGCCGCAGTGACAGCAAGAGAGCTTTCTGTGTTTTTTTCGGAAAATTTAGGTGATGCCGGGGCATAATCAAGTTTGTTTTCCTTTCGGCAGGATGATAGGGCAAATAGCGTTGCTAATACGCTGGTGAGCAGGTAAGCGTTTAATTTTGTTTTCATAAAGTAATAATTAAAGGTTAATAATATGTTATTAGTTATTGGTTAATCTTTAGTCAATTGAAAACAACCTTTTAAAAGGCATGCCTGGTAATTATGGGTATCATGAGCCACTGTTTAGGCTGCTGCAATAAATGGTATAGGTTGTATATTATGGAGGTAAATATATATATTATATTGTAAATATCTGATTATAAATACTTTATAAATTTAACAATACGGATCAGCCACAAGCCTAGCACCCATATAAATCGCTGTTTATTAAGGATAGGGTAATAATTATAGAAAAATATTTTTTTTTGCGATACGCTTAATTCACAGCGTCGCTTTGTTGATTAATAAGAAAGGTGGGTTTGAGGTAGTAATGTAGGGTTTGAAGAGCGTGTGTTTTTTGTTATAAACAGGACATAAAGATTTGCGCTGGGTTAAAAGGTGGGGTTTATCTATTGTTAGATAAATTGCAATGTTTATTTCTAAATAGATCTTCACAGAATTTATATTTGATAAATGAAATCATTTGCCTTTAATACAATTGCTTTAGTTATCTTTTTATCTTCTGGTGCTTTTGCCCAATCGCAATTAGTTAAAAATTTACGTAATGGTAAGCACAAGGTTTTGGTGGTATACGGTACAAGCCTTACCGCCGGGGACGGCGGGCGTGCATGGGTAAATGCGGTAAGCACTGAGCTTAATAAAAAATATAGTGGCAATTTAACATTAATTAATTCAGCCAAAAGCGCCATGTGGTCGGGTTGAGGCGTGCAAAAACTGGAAGATATCGTGATCAATAAAAAACCTGACGCAGTTATAATTGAGTTTGGGATGAAATGGGAAGGTGTAGCACAAAACGTATTAAAAAATACGGACTGGAAAATGTATAACGAGTTATTCAGCATGTTAGGCCAGGGAAATCGCGTTCAATATTTAACCAGGGGCGGAATAAATCCAAACCGATGCGCAATATAAACTATGCCAGTATTTATAGTATAGTTTTACGCTGCTGTTACACTAAAATAGTGTTAACAGGGTGTAACAGTAAAAAGTTGATTCGAAGTACTAAAAAGTGCGTTTCTGCATTAATAATGCACTTTTTACCGTACCTGACCCGACAAAAAACGCGAAAAGTACTGACAAATTAGTGTCAGTGTTTTTTTTAAAAAAATTGCTTATGCATCTGAATCGGAGCAGACGCAACCATTGCGTTTATCGGGGTGCATACCCGCTCAGTGAATCGTACTTAAAATCAAATGGCTGTTGATAGCCGACACGGCATAGTTTTCTGACTCGATCAGATTCGCCTGTTCTAAATGCGATCTCCTGCATGTTAGGCGTTTGAAAATATTTAGACAAATCCCGTATATTTACTTTTGAAGATAATAAAGGATTACATCCCGCTTAACATGCTGTTTCAAACAATACTGCCGCCGCCCGAGCTGCAATCTGTTGTAAGGTATTTTTGGACGTTAGAAGGTAGTTCAGAGAATGAACGGCAGAAAACATTCAGAACCATGGCAGATGGCTGCCCCGGTATTATTTATCAGCATGCCGATAATGGAACATTCTACCAGCAGGAGAAGCAGCTGCCTGAGCTCTTTTTATTCGGGCAGACCACAAGATATGCTGAGATCAGCCTGTTAGGTACGTTTAATACAGTAGGCGTATATTTTCAACCCAATGCACTGCAATGTGTATTCAATGAAAATGCTGAGGAACTTACCGACTCGTGCCTTGATATAAATTTGCTTTCTAACAAACATGGCTTTAACTTATCCAATCAACTTGCTGAAGCTGCATCACCCGGAAGAAAGGTTGATATTTTAGCTGCTTATCTGTCAACGCAGCTAAACAGCAACCGGAAAGAAAATTTAGCGATGGAGTATGCGCTAAATCAAATTATACAAACAAAAGGGAATATAGACTTAGGGCAATTACAAAGCTACCTGCAATTATCAGAACGCAGCTTTCTGCGTAATTTTAAACAGTATACCGGCATAGCCCCTAAATTATTTTCAAGGATCTGCAGGTTCCAGTCATCCTTAAAACAATTGCGTAAAACTGATTATAACAAGCTCTCGGATATTGCCTATGAGCAGGATTATGCCGATCAATCGCACTTTATCCGCTCGTTTAGAGAGTTTGCAGGTTTATCTCCTAATCAATATCAAAAACAAACAAACGAAGTAGTAGAAAACTTTTCTGAAGTTTTAAAATAATCGCCGCCTGGCGGTTTTGTTCTATTTTCAAATTTCCTATCGTCGCATTTTTGCCTAAAAGGTAAACACGATGAAACTACTTATTTTTAAAACTCCGCACGCATTAACAAAATTGATTATCCCCTTTATTTTATTAGCCTGGATAGGAATTCCGATATCAGCGCTTGCTCAAAAGCCGCCGGGTGAAATGAATGGTAAAATATTATTCGAAAAAAAATGCACCGGTTGCCATGGTTATGATGGCACAAAAGGCGCTTATGGCGCTAAAAATTTGCGTAAAAGCAAGCTGGATAACGAGGTATTGTTAAAGGCCATTTCAAATGGTAACTGGATAATGCCAAAATGGAAGAAAAGGCTAAGCCCCGGGCAAATACAAGCTATAGCCGACTACATAAAAACATTTAGAGATTAATCACACTTATTATGAAAAGTAAAAATATGGCAAACACAATTTTGATTATAACTGCAACGGCCACTGGTTTGATTGCGGGCTTATTTTATGCTTACACATGTTCGGTAAATATTGGTTTGGGCCGCCTGCCCGATAAGGAATATCTTGCCGCTATGCAATCCATCAATAAAGCAATACTGAATCCTTTGTTCTTTGCGAGCTTTTTAGGAACATTATTATTGCTCCCTTTAAGTACCTGGTTAAACTATGAGCAGCCCCTTTCAACCAGGTTTTTGCTCCTACTTACAGCCGCTATAATATATACAATTGGTGTATTTGGTGTAACTATGTTTGGCAACGTTCCATTAAATGATGCATTGGCAGGCTTTGATCTGGAGCATGCATCAGTTAAAAGTATCTTTGATCAAAGGCTCCAGTTCGAACGGCCCTGGCTGCTGTTACACCAGCTCCGGACAATTGCTTCGGTAGTGTGTTTAATATTGGTTATAATAGGCTGCTGCTATAGATCTATCCCAATGGTTTCTATTAATCATTAGTTTCAAGTATTAATAATTGTTCGGATATTTACCCCTTCACAGGTGTAATAAATTCTATTGGGCAAGCTACGCAGAAACAAGGATGATACTTCAGGAGACCATGCTCTTATTTTTGAAGGCCTTACCGTTGATATCTTAACTGAAATTATAATTGCGAAGCATAGTATTGCCGGCATTTATACTGACCAGCCTGATTGCCGCCATGTATTTCCTGTTGAGCTGGCAATTAACCAGGGTACCTTTACCAATAAATACTTAAAGTCTGCTTATCCTGATGTAACCGTTACACAAAAACAAGATCAGCTAAATTTAACATGCGAATGTGGTGCTGAAGGCGAAATGCTATGCGAGCACCAGGCAGCCATATTATTTGCCATAGTTAAAAGGGACGAGTTTCGCGTTTTTTTTGATGAAAAGCTGCGTTTTGAAAAGCTTAGGAGGTTTGCTGCTGATTATGGCCTGGAGCAGGAACCTGATTTGGACGTTTTTTTTAAAATAGAATATGCCAAAAATCAACTGACGATAACCCCTTATTCATCTGCTTTAATACCGGTAACAAAGGAAAGTATGGGCTTATTAAAAGCTGTTATTGTTCCTGATGCCGGGCCTTCAGACATGGAGGAAAGCACGGTTTGCGTGGTGTTAAAGCAACACAAATATTATGGATACCTTTTTGTTGAGTTATATAAAGCAGAAATCAGCAAAGAGGGAAAGATAAAAAATCCCCTAACTGCGCTTGCCCCCCTTGATTTTATTTGGGAAACGGAAGATCCTATGCAACTCAAATTTTTTACCGGAGTGCACAAATTCCAGAACCATCTTAATAAAGTTTCAACGGAGGCTGATATAACCGCTTTAAAAGCGATCATTAAAAACCCTATGGGGTATGATTTTTATTATCATGACAGTGAGGTGTCCGAAAATATAAATGCCGGCTCGGTTGTGCCAATAAAAGTAGGTTTGATTAGCGAAGAAGTAAAGTTGGCTGTAGAGCCTAAAGATCAGTTTTTTGAATTATCCGGCACTTTGGGAATTGAGGATAAAGTTTATGATGTAAAAGACCTGAAAATAAAATTCACCTATTTTGTATCTGACAACCAGGGGTTGTACCTCGTAAATAACCTGCAGCAGCTTAATGTCATTAGCCTGTTAACCAAAAAGCAGAATAACCTGTTGGTGCACACTTCAAAATTTGATGAGTTTCAGAAGCAGCTGTTATCAAAACTGGAAGATAAGGTAGATGTTGACTATAAACATATTCCAATTGCTACCCCGGCTCAGCTAAAACAACAGGGCTTTAATAACGAAACGGAAAGGATTATCTATCTTTCTGATTTTGGCGCACATGTAATGATCATTCCGGTAATGCGATACGGGGAGGTTGAGATCTCTGTTCGAACCAAAAAACAGATCTACTCAGTAGATAATAAGGGCAAACAATTTTTGGTAAAGCGTGATGATGGGGATGAGATTGATTTTACTGCTTTGTTGGTTAAACAACATCCTTATTTTGATGAACAACTTGATAATGATTTACATTACTTCTATCTGCATAAAAAACGCTTTTTAGATGAAGACTGGTTTTTAAAGGTATTTGATGAATGGCATCAGCAAAAAATAACCGTACTGGGTTTTAAT
>Ga0193702_1000340_pt1 | contig 17611 bp, 10 predicted proteins | sample U3a1metaG_FD_143060 | JGI IMG/M metagenome (GOLD analysis project Ga0193702, IMG submission 143060) | Soil microbial communities from a riparian zone of the East river system, Colorado, United States - U3a1 | ecosystem: Environmental > Terrestrial > Soil > Riparian zone | place: USA: East River... | reverse complement strand
CAAAATAAATAGTAATTTTATAAATAAATATGTTGAAAATCAAATAATTAATAAAATAAAATTTCCTTTAAATTTATTAGTTAATAATAATATCAATAATAATATTAAAACTATTAACTATATAAGATTAATTAGTAAATTTTATCCTGATTTAGCTGTAAATAAAAATAATATTTATAATTTTAATGTAAAAAATACTAGATTAATAAAAAATATTTATACTTTATTACATTCAGCTTTTATCTCAATGCATTGTTTAATTAGTCAACCAAGAATATCTTATACAAATGATAAAGTATTTATACAATTATTTTTTTATCCAGATGTTAAATTATCTAAAAATATGAAAGCAAAATGGAATCAAAATTTAATTAATAAATTATTAAATAAATTAGATTATAAAAATAAAAAAGAAATTGCAAGATTATTTAAATCAACTTATTTTAATAATAAACAAAAATTAATAAAATTATTTAATAAATTAAATTTTAATGATCAAAAAGAAGCAGTAAAAAATTTTACTATGCCATCAAAACAAATTAAAAAATTAATTGATATAATAATAAAAAGAAATGAATCATTTAAAATGTCAGATATTCAAGCTCAAAAAAGAATAGTAAGATTATTTAATAATACATTTATTAACTATAATAAACCTATTCATTATTCTGAAGATAATCAGAATATCAATAAATTACAAAATAATTCTATGTTTTTAAATATTTATAATCAAAGATTAAAAGTTTTATCTCAATTATTAAGTAAAATTTTTAATAAATCTGTTCAATTAGAATTAATTAGATTACATTATCCTTTCTATGATCCTAACATTATTGTTAATTTATTATCTTATTTATCTGAAAATCTTAAAATTAGAAGATTATTAGGAAAAATTTATAAATCTGCATTAATTACTAAACCTACTGCTAATATACAAAGAAAAAGATTCTCTGTTATACCAGGATATTTAACTGGATTAACTATAAAATTTGCTGGTAGATTCCCAACACAAAAAATAGTGCCAAGAAAAACAGTAAAAACTGAAAAAATAGGAAGTTTAGCTAGAAAAAAAGCAGTATTGGTAGAAACAGCCAGATTTTCAAATAAAAATAGAAGAGGATCATTTAGTATATCTGTATCAACAGGATTATATTTAAATAATTTTTTAAAATAAATATTATTATATAATATATTCTTTCCTCTTAAAATTTTAAACTTTTTTATAAAAAATATAAATTATATAAAAGACATATTCACTATTTATATAAATATCCCCTCTTTTTTTAAAATTGCTATTTATAGCGTTTAAATACTTATATTTATATACATTTATATTTATAAGTACGTAAATATATATATTATATACGTATTTACGTTTTATTTGATTTTTGTTCATTTAGGAACTCTGCCTTTATTTAAGGAAATTTTAGGTCACAAATTCAAGGTAAAACCTACTTAAGTATTAGTATAAAGTATTAATATTTAATGAATTCTGCCTTTAATTGTAATAAATAATTATTACGAACGGAAAACCGTAGGCAAACAAAAAAAAATAATTTACATATGAAAAATTTATTATTAAACATTTTAGCTTTTGGTGCTATTATTTCTGGTTTATTAGTTATTACTTCTACTAATCCTGTATTAGCTGTTATATTCTTAATTTCAGTTTTCTTTAATATTGCAGGTTATTTAATTTTATTAGGTGTGGAATTTATTGGTATATCATATATCTTATTATATGTAGGAGCTATAACTGTATTATTCTTATTTGTTATAATGATGATTAATATAAAATTAACAGATATTTTAGAAACAGGTTCTCAATATACTCAAAATTTCCCATTAGCATTAGCTATAGGTTCTTTATTTATATATATAATATTTACTGTATTACCTTTCCAAATTAATAATGTCTCTATTATCTCTATGTTCTTTGATTTAACTAATATTATTAATAGTTTATTCTTAACAGTTAATAATTCATCTTTAGTTAACGTATTAACTACATTTAATCCTTCTATAGCTGATACTTCTATAACTAACTTTACACATATTGAAGCTATAGGTCATAATTTATATACATATGGTGCAGCTTTATTATTAATATGTAGTATATTATTATTATTAGCAATGGTAGCTACTATATTTATATCAAGAAAATCTAAATTCTAATATATTGTATTAATGATATAACCTTTATTATTGTTTAATACTAAAGAAATAATTTATTTACAGTTGATTAATTTATTAAGTATAGATAATACAGTATTTATAATCCCCTCCAATTTTTTATATAAAAAATACATAAAAGTATAAAGATATATAATTTTATAAACTAAGTATAAAATATATATAAGGGTATTTAAAGTTTTAATGATTTTTATCAGTTTATTAATATTAATTGTGGCTATTGCCATTCCTTCTATTAGATTAAATTTGTCTCCTAATTTATTTGTCAGATTAACTGCTATTATATTTATTTATGCCGCAGGTTTATCATTTAATTCCTTATATGTTCAATCAATTGAATCAGGTTTAGGTATATATAGTGGTTTATTCCATGTAACTATAACATCACAAACAATAGATATTTTTATATATATAATAGCTGCTTTAATATTAACAGCTTGGCCTATATTTAATAATTATTTATTAAAAAATAGTTACAAAAATAATTTTAATTTAGAATCAAATAAATTAACTTATGTTAATAACCCAGCTACTGAATATTCTTTAATTGTTATATTTAGTACTTTAGGTTCTTCATTATTATTATCATCATCAGATTTTATCTCAATGTATTTAAGTTTAGAATTACAATCATTTGGAGTATATATCTTAGCAACTTTATATAGAGATTCAGAATCAGCTACTGCAGCTGGATTAAAATATTTCTTATTAGGTGGGTTATCATCTTGTGTGATACTATTAGGAGTAGCTTTAATATATTCTTATACAGGAATTACTAATTTTGAATCTTTATATAGTTTAAGTTCTGTTATAAATGTTTTCTCAATCCATGAACCTGTATCATTAGGAATAACGTTAGGGATCTTATTTATCTTTTTAGGTTTATTATTCAAAATAGCAGCAGCACCATTACATAATTGGGCTCCTGATGTTTATGATAACAGTCCTACAATAGTAACTATTTGGTTAACTATAATGCCTAAAATCTCAATAATATTCTTACTATTTGAAATAATAAATGGATTAAATTTATCAACTTCTTTATTAGAATCAGATAATATTAACTTCTTACCTGCATTTTTCTTAAATTTTGCTAATTATAAAATAGTAGAAATTAAATATTTATTATTATTAAGTGCTTTATTCTCTTTAATTATAGGTACAGTAGTTGGATTATCACAAATAAGAATAAAAAGATTATTAGCTTATAGTACTATATCTCATGTTGGATTTATATTAATTGCTTTAGCAATAAATTCAGCAAGTTCAATAGAAGCTTTATATTTTTATATGTTTCAATATAGTTTAACAAATTTAAATGTATTCTTAATCTTATTAGCATTTGGCTATGTTATTAATAAAAATAATTTAATTAATAATAATTTAATTAGTTCAGATATTAATTTTATTTCTCAATTAAAAGGTCAATTTTTCCATAATCCTTTTTTAAGTTTAAGTTTAACTGTATGTTTATTTTCAATGGCAGGAGTACCACCTTTAATTGGTTTCTTCTCTAAATATTATGTTTTATATTCAGCTATTGATAGTCAATATTATTTAATAGCTATTGTTGCTATATTAACTAGTGTAATAAGTGCTTCATATTATATAAAAATAATAAGAGTGTTACATACTGAAAATGCAAATACTAACTTAAATACAACAGAAAGTAATGATTTAGTATTAAATAATTTCCATAGTTTCTTAATTTCTAGTTTAACTTTATGGATTTTATTATTCTTAATTAAACCTACAATAATTTTAAATAGTGTACAGTTACTATCAATATTATTATTTGATTAATATATCATGATTAATAACTTAATGACATTATTTATTTTAGTTCCATTTTTAGCTGTTGTTTTATTAGCTTTAAATTTGTTATTAGCTCCTAAAAATGCTTATGAGGCTAAAGCATCTGCTTATGAATGTGGTTTCTTAGCTATTGAAGGTCAAACTAGAGCTACTTTCCAAATTCATTTCTATATTGTGGCTATGTTATTCTTAGTATTCGATTTAGAAATTTTATTATTATTTCCTTTAGCTGTTACTTTATATCAAGTAAGTACTTATGGATTTATAATAGGATTAATCTTCTTTTCCGTATTAACTATAGGTTTCATATTAGAAATTGGATCTGGAGCTATCTCTTTAACTGATACTCACGAATAATTTATTTCTTATATCTTATTCCTTTATACCCCCTCCTTTTTACAATTAGATTGATTTAATAAATTAAAATTAAAATTTACTAAAATAAGTCACCTAAACAAAAATAATTACTCTATGTAGAAAATATTATAAACCTAACTTAAAAGAAGTTTATATATTAATTTCTTTTGAAGGAGAGGTGATCCGATTGGTAATGGTGGTTCTCTGTAAAAGAATTGGTCTTAGACCACATTAGGTTCGATTCCTAAACTCTTCAATTATTAGATTAATTAATTAACCTAAGTATAAACATCCTAATATAAAATAGGAATATAACTATAATGTGTAATAATAATTAATAAATTTTGTAAGACTGTAGCATAATTGGTTAATGCAGTTCGCTCATAATGGATATTATAAGGGTTCAATTCCCTTCGGTCTTAAAAAACAAGCAGATATAAAAAGGGTACTTGGTCGAGTCTGGTTTATGGCGCTCGTCTTGAAAACGAGTACTCCAAAAGAGTCGTCGGTTCAAATCCGACAGTGCCCGTATTATTGAATAAATAAAAATAATTAATTTAATTTATTCAATTTTAAAAGAGATATAAAATATTGTGAAAACACATATAATAAGACAATTAATATTTAATTGTTTAAAATTTAGTAAGAATTTAATTTTGGTTCCGATTGAACGTTATTCAGTAGTTTTAAGACATGCAAATCGTTATTTCTGATAGTAAATTTAGGTTTATTCTAAGAAATAAGGTGTAGAGGTGAGTATAGTAAATAAGATACCCTATAAGTCTTCACAGATAGGAGATAAATAATCAGAAAAGAAAATAAAAATAGTCTTACAATTTTTATGATTATTTTCGCATTATATTAATCTAAATTATTTTAATAAATTATATTAATATAATTATTACTAATATTATTATATTTTATAATTATTAATATTTGACTAATTAAGCATATTAATAATTTTATTTAATATATTAGTAATAATTGATTATGGTAAAATTAATTTTTTACTTTAAAAGGAATTTTTCTGCTTTAGGATTCTATTTACTTTGATTACGATAGTTGGTAGTGGTAACGGCCTACCAAGTCTACGATCAAAAGCCAAGTTTGATAGAACTTATGGCCACATTGGGAGTGAAATACCCCAAGTAATATAAAATTACCTGCAGTCAAGAATATTAGTCAATGCTCGCAAGAGTGAACTAGCTAACTGAAATCTTAATTTTTTAATTATTAAGATAAGGTAAGAGAAAATAATGATATTATCTTACTATTAGTGTCGTCTAAATTTGGTGCAGAAGACTCGGTAAGACCTTAGACGCGAACGTTAATCGTCATAATCAGGCGTAAAGGGTGTGTAGGCGGCTTTAAAAAAATATTTATATTTAAATTAAAGCTAGAATCTAAAAGAGGGTAAGCTAAACAACATAATTAATTAGGACTGACAACTTATAATAATGTGGAGTACTAAAGGTTAAAGCTATTTATCTACTTAAGATTGACGCTCAGAAACGAAGGGGAGAATAAGAAACTTAGATTAGAGACCTAATTATCTCTCTCAGTCAACGATGAATGGTTGTTATTAAAAATACAAATATAATTTTTATATTATATAGATATTAGTAACGAGGTTAACACGATGACCATTCCGCCTTGTTAGTAAGACTGCAAAGTTGAAAACAAAAAAATTAGTCGGTCTTGAAGCAAACGAAGTGAAGCATGTTATTTAATACGATAATCCGCGTAAAATCTTACCAGTTCTTGTATATTCTTATTAATGTTTATTTATAACTTATAAGTTATTGAAAAGCAATTTTCCATAATATTATAATTAAATAAATTATTATAAGATTACAGGTGTTGCATGGCTGTCGTCAGTCCGTGTCGTGAGAAGTTTGGTTAAATCCGTAAACGGACGAAATCCCTAGTATTAATTTAAACATAATACATAATAGTGTTGATAAGATGCTAGTTGGGGCTAAGACAAGTCATTATGGCCCTTATGAACTGGGCTATAGACGTGCCACAAAAACTTTTACAAAGTGATGCAATTCTGTCCTTAAATAATAAGGAGAAAGGAGGAGCTAATCATTAAAGAAAGTTAACTATTAAATTAGTTGAATTGTCATCTGAAACTCGGTGACATGAAAAAGGAATTTCGAGTAATCGTTGATCATTACGCAACGGTGAATTAAGCATTCAGGATGAACTAACCGTCTGTCGCTGGGAAGGAGCTTGATTTTAAGGAAGATGTGTATTGTTCTTATTTTCTTATTTACAATCTATTTGATAGAAAGTATAAATTAAATTTTATATAAGTATTAGTTTAAATTAGAAATTCCTTAATTGGGAAAATAGTATATGCTTATTAACTATTAATTCTAAAATTATAAACGTGATTGTTAAGAAAAAACTGAACCCAACGAATTAAATTGAGTAACATCTCAAAAGTCATAGCAAGGTAGCCGTACTGGAAGGTGCTGCTGAAAAATAAAACGAAGAGTATATAACCCCCCCCCAATTTGTTTTGTGTTACTAATTTATAATAATAAATTATAAAAGAATAACCAAAAAAATAATTAAGTTAATAATTATTACATACTAATATATATTAGGGGGTTAGCTGAGTGGTTTAGCAGTAAATTTACACTTTACAGACAGAGTTTCGATTACTCTACTCCTTATATTAAAATACAAATAAGTATTTATAACTGTAATTTTTAATTATTAATATTTTAAGTAATGTTAAATTTTAGACATTATATTAACAAGTATGCCGTAATTTAAGGTAACCGGGTGAATCTTAGGCATTTATGCTTATAGCAATTAAGAGTTCGAGTCTCTTTACTTGTAATTTACAGTTAACAACATGAGTTTAAGGAAAACTAAAATTAGTTAGTTAATTAATCAATTTTTATAAAGCATGTTTAGCTAAATGGTACAGCACTTGTCTACGAAGTAAGAGATTATTGGATCAAAACCAATAAGATGTTTAAGGTAAAATTCCTGTTAAAAATTAAAAAAAAATAAAAATGAAATCAAATAATATAAATCAAATATGCCAAAAAGTTTTAAAAAATCTTTCTGTGGTTGGTTTAAGTTTAGGAGTTTTCAATACAATAACTAATTTAAATACTATAAAATCTTTGAAAAATTACTTAGAAATTGAAAAAGATAAAAATCAACAATTAACAACAGAAATCAATAATTTAGTATGTGAAAATATTAGTAACAATAAAATATAAAATATACTTAGAGCAAATATTGAAAATAATAAAAATAATAATAACAAATTAGATGTATTAAATAATAAAATATCTAATATGATTGAAAATAAGTTAGATATTGAAAACTAAATAACAAGTGTAAATGACTCAATGATAAATATTAATTAATGAATTACTTAAATTAATAAATAAAATAAACGGTTGTGTTAATAATAATTTTATTGATTTAGATATTTTTACTCAATTACAAAATTATTTTTTATTATAAAATATAAAAGTATCGATGACAATATTGTACAACATCAAATAATTATTTAAAATAATTAATGAGTATTTTAAAGGGGTTATTAAGGATTACTAGCAAATTTATATAAAAGGAGGCTCCATAGCCAAAAGTCTACATATTGCTTATAATTTAATAAAATTATATTAATTTTATTAGGAATAAGAAAATTACGAGATGAGACAATCCTAAGGGAAACCTTTTTATTAAAACTTCCTGAAGTAAAACATTTCATTAAGGAAAGGAAAGGAAATCAACCGAGACTCCGAAAGTAATGGTGAGTGAAATCGGATTAGCCAAAATCTAACTTATAATAAAAAAGTTATCACTATAACATTAAAGTAAACTCAATGACTGATTTTAATTTATAGCTTTTATAATTAAAATTAAAATTAAGTTAAAAATATATGAATTAGTTAACTAAATTAAATTGAAATTTAATGAAGGAATATTAGCTAATATTATATTTTACATAATTTAAATTATTCTAATACAAAAATATTAGTAAGAAATAAATGCTTAATGAATATAGATAGATATGATAATTATTTATATAATTTATACATAGTAATTACGATTACAACTAAGAAGGTGAATTAAATATGAGACCTGTATTTTATATGTTAGATTTTATTAATTTTAAGTACGATGAGAGAAAACTTGTCGGAATATAGGGGAACCATCCTCTAAGGCTAAGTATTTATAAATTTAGCGATAGTGAAAAGTACCGTGAGGGAAAAGTTGAAAAGAGTGTAGAATAATATTACTTGTAGAAAAGAAATAAAGATACAAATAATATTAGTTCTTATCGAACATTTTGTTCGAACGAATGTAAATAACACGCAGTGAAATAGATCATGAATTAGTAACTCTATAAGCAGTCAAAGTCACAAAATTATAATTTGGAACGTGACAATGGCGTACCTTTTGCATAATGGGTCAGCAAGTTAATAGAAGTAGCAAGGTTTAAAGCCTAAGCGAAAGCGACTATATTTAATATAATAAAATAATATGGGTTAAGTTACTGCTATTAGACCCGAAGCCAGGTGATCTTTCCAAGAACAGATTATTAAAGGATCGAACGGTTGAATGTTGCATAATTCTCCGAAGATTTTTGGAAAGCGGTGAAATGCCAATCTGACCTGGTGATAGCTGGTTTTCTACGAAACATATTTTAGTATGACATCTACACAATATTTATGGAGGTACAGCACGGTAATTCCATACAAATATTAATTAATTTTAATAGGAGTTTAATTTGCGGGGACGTAAAAATCTTACCAATGGAAATAAATCTCGGAATTACATAAATAGATGGTAGATATTCAGACTATTCATGATAAGTTGGATAGTCAAGACGGAAACAGCCGTGAACACAGATTAAGGTCCCGAATGATTATTAAGTGAAATAAAGGAAGTTACAAATTGAATGCAGTTGAAAAGTGAGCCTGGTAGTCGCTACTTATAATGAACGTGTATCAACGTATCAACCCTTAGATTGTTGCTCCGAAGATTTAACGGGTCTAAAATAATCAACCGATATCGTGTTAATTTTAAAGATAGAAATAATTATCTGTATTTAAAATCTAGGTAGTAGAACATTCAGATAATTCAAAGAATATATTCCTCTAGGAAAGGAATACAAACCCACAATTTACAGTGTTACATTGTATATAATAGGAATCTGAAGAGAGAATGCTGACATGAGTAACGTAAAAAGAAAGTATAAACTTTCTCGCCGAATACGAAAGGGTTATTAGCTAAAGATTAAATCTACTAATGTTAATGCGGTCTCTAAGGTACAAAACCAACGTTTTGGCTGATGAGTATAGCTTTGAAAGTCCAAATGGAGAATAATATTTACACATAGAATTTCATTGTAAGTAATTATAATGATAGAAGATTAATTTTATTAAATTTTAAGACAATTTTTTAAAATTAATATTGAATTGTTCTTGTATTATATTAAGTGAATATTTAATATGATTATAATAATTTATTATTATGGTAAATATTACAAATTGGGCCAGGAAAAAGATGTTTTTGAATAACTTCGATTCTATATATTAATTTAGTCTTATAATTTTATATTTTTAGAGTGAATATTCTAAAAGTTTTATATCAAAAAATAATAATAAATTGTATTTAATAATATCAAACTAGTCATTTGTTTATTATTAAATATTTACAAAGTTTATATTAGTATAAGCAAAAAAACCTAAATTAGTAGAAGTTAAGTTATATTATATAATATAGTGAGAGCTAATTAATAAGTAATTTAATGATTTAGGCTAGTTTTATTTAATTATAGTATCTAAGCACAACCGTACCCTAAACCGACACAGGTTCGTAGGTAGAGAATACTAAGGCGTAGAGCTAAAAGTTGTTAAGGAACTCGGCAAATTATCCTCATAAGTTCGACAAGAAGAGGAACCAAGAATTTAGTAATTTAATAACTCCTATTAATTTATATATATGGTGGCACAAAATCGGAAGCCCCGACTGTTTACTAAAAACACAACTATCTGCAATTATGAAAATAATAGTATAGGTAGTGAGATTTGCCCAATGCCATATTAATAAGTAATAATAATAGGTAACTGTTTCTTTACAAAAAATTGGTTAATAGCGGTCTTAACTATGAGGATCCTAAGGTAGCAAAATAAATTGGCCATTAAATGTGGTCCGGTATCAATAATTTAACGATGGCTTCACTGTCTCAACAACTTGCTCAGTGAAATTGAATTACCCGTGCAGATGCGGGTTACCTCAAAGAGGACGGGAAGACCCCATGCAGCTTTACTGTAGCTAGTTATCATATAAATGTTCTATTACCTCGGTTATACAGATAATAGGGAGTCGATTTGACATCTATGGAAAACCTTAGGTCTGAGGTGGAACTGGTATTTATCTTCTTATTTATAAAATTTAAGAGGAAATAGCTGACTAGTTGGCAGTTTGACTGGGGCGGTCGTCTTTAATAGAGTAGCAAAGTACATCCAAATAGATTAAAATAAAAAACATATTTATTATATTTTTAATAAATATACTGACAAATAAATTAATATTGTGAATTATTAATTCTAATAATTACTTTAAAATTAATTTTTATATTTCATTAATAAGGTATGCTAGAAATTAAATGGAAGTTAATGAACCATGAAAGGTTCTGTAGAGTGCAATGACGGTAAGCATGCTTAACTGAAAGACTTAATAGTCGAACAGATACGTAAGTAGGGCATAGTGACCCCTTGCTATATTATGGAATAGACAGGGATCAATTGATAAAAGTTACGCTGGGGATAACAGCCTAATAGCCAGCGAGAGTACACATTGTCCTGGCTGTTTGGGACCTCGATGTCGACTTAATTTATCCTCCAGGGGCAAAACCTTGGAAGGGTTCGGCTGTTCGCCGATTAAAAAATTACATGAGTTGGGTTTAATACGACGTGAGTCAGTATGGTCCCTATCCTTTTGAGGGACAAATAGTAAAAAGGGGAAGACCTTCTAGTACGAAAGGACCAATAGGCTGTGTTTCTCTAGTGTACCAATTGTAATATTATATAATTTATTATAGATTATATAACTTTGCATAGTTGGGTAGCCACAAACATATTAGATAAGTACTGAAAGTATATCAAGTTCGAATCTATCCCCTAGATACTATCAATGAATTTCTCTATTGTTAACTATCACGAGTGGTTATTATTACTTTCCTAATAATAATCATTTCTTGTAATCGATATAAAATATATACTACAATTTTATATTATAGTTATCTATATTGATAGAAAAGTATATAAATATATATATGTATATTATATATATTTAGCAATATGATATAAAAATATTGTAATAATACACAAAGAGATTAAAAATTCATAAATAAAGAAATAGATCATTTCTTAGATAGGATGCAAATGAATTGATTGTAAAATCGTAAGTTTAGCATTACTAATTTTTAAAATAGACTTGATGTTTTAGGTTGTCAAAATTAAATTTATTATTATATTTGTAATAAGTAAATATTTTTTAATTATTTACTTTTTAAACTATTTAATATAGTTATTACATAATTAATATAATATATTAAGAATAATTATCTTAATATATTTATTAAAAGGAACAAATCTGTTTATTTTCCGATTTTATTAAAATTTCAATTTTAATAAAAGAATTGATTAAGATAAATCTTAGTAATACCTAATTTATCTAATTTTAGATATTATAATATATATTTAAAATAGAATAAATAGGTAATATAATCAGTGTAAATAATATAATTATTATAATAATACTGTAAAAAAACTAAGACTGATAGATTAAAAATAAAATTTTTTTAATACAAACAATGTTACAAAATATATCAATTTTTAATATTTTATATAATGATGCACCTCAACCTTGGCAATTAGGATTCCAAGATTCTGCTTCACCAGCCTTTTCAGGTATTGTTGATTTACATAATTCTATTTTCTTTTATTTAGTTGTTATTTGTGTAGGTACTTTCTGGGCTTTAGGTTCTTTAATGTACTACTATAGTTACAACAAATCTCCTATTGTATATAAATATCTTAACCACGGAACATTAATAGAATTAATCTGGACTATTACACCAGCTTTAATTTTAATAGTAATTGCTTTCCCTAGTTTTAGATTATTATATTTATTAGATGAAGTAACATCACCAACTATAACAATTAAAGTAGTAGGTCACCAATGGTATTGGTCATACGAATATAGTGATTATGTAACAGAAAGTGGACAATCTATTGAATTTGATTCATATATGATCCCTGAATCTGATTTAGAATTAGGTCAATTTAGATTATTAGATGTAGATAATAATATGATTATCCCTGTAGATTGCCACATAAGATTAATTGTTACAGGTGCAGATGTAATCCATAGTTTCGCTGTTCCATCATTAGGATTAAAAATTGATGCTACACCAGGTAGATTAAATCAATGTTCAATCTTAGCTGAAAGAACAGGTACTTTCTATGGTCAATGTTCAGAAATTTGTGGAACATGGCATGGGTTTATGCCTATAGCTGTAGAAGCAGTTTCAGTGCAAGATTACTTAGCTTGGGTTGATTCAATGTAATTGTTGATAATTAATTAATTAATTTCTTTTTTATTATTTTCTTTTTTAATATAATTAGAATAATACTTATTTGCTCCCCTCCTATTGTATTAAGTAATTTAAGTACTGAATAATTTATACAGCTTATTATAAATAATATACTGAAGTGGAAAATTATTATTGTTCTATAAAATTATAATGTATAACAATAATTTATATATAAACTAAGGAAATAGATTAAACTGCTAATTTCTTAATTATAAAATAGTTTAATGAAATCCTATTAAAACTATTAATATTTTTTAATAAAAAAAAAAGGTTATTAATATTTATTAATTAAAGTATAGATAATATTATACATTTTAATTATTATTTTAAAAGAGATATATATTTTATAGTATAAGAATTAAAGGGGGAATCTGATAATTGGTAATCAACTGTACTTGCACTACTGTAATGATAGTTCGAGTCTATCTTTCTCCATATAAAATATATATAAATATTTATAGCTTCGGTTGCTTAAGGGTTAAAGCGTTCGTCTGAAGATCGAAAGACAGTGGTTCGACTCCATTCCGAGGCATTTTATTTTGTGATTAAATTTAAATTTATAAATAGCCTGAATAGTTCAATTGGTAAAATAACTTACTTGTAATAAGTCGTTGGCGGTTCAAGTCCACCTTTAGGCAAATTAATAAACTAACTAAAAGAGTATATTTAATATTTTTTTAATATAAATAAATTAATGTTTTGTTATGAGTTATAGTATAATTGGCAAAACGTCTTCCTTTGGCGAAGAATTTCCTCGTTCGAATCGGGGTAACTCAAGGTAGAGTTATACTCTTATATTTTTATATCCTTAAAATTTTTTAGGGTTAATTAATAATACTAATTCTTAAATTAAAAAGATTTACAAATAAGATAGTTATTTTAATAAATTATTATATATCTTCTTCTTAGTTAAAATTGATAGATATAAGATGGAAGTGTAACTCAAAGGTAGAGTGTTTCACTTTTAATGAAACGGTTAAGAGTTCGAATCTCTTTACTTCCTTAATAATAATTCTTATTATTTGTATAAATATAATATATATTTACACAGTATATTAATTATATAGATTAAAGAGCATAGTATAATTGGTAATATGATGATCTCCAAAATCATTGTTAGGTGTTCGAGTCGCCTTGCTCTTGAAGAAAATATAAATTAATTAATTAATATTGCTAAAAAGGGGTCCTTAGCTTAAATAGGTAGAGTTCCTAATTGTCACTTAGTATGGTACCAGTTCGAATCTGGTAGGACTCGTAATAAATAGTTTAAATAATAACTTTTATTTAAAAGAGTAATATTATTTAAATTATAATATACGTCAGACACTATCTTTTAAATATATATATTATAATACTTATGTTAGCTGCTGCAAAATTTATCGGTGCAGGATTAGCTTGTTCAGGTTTAATTGGTGCCGGATTAGGTATCGGACAAATCTTTGCTTCATTAATCGCTTCTACTGCTAGAAACCCTCAATTAAGAGGACAATTATTCGGTTACGCAATTTTAGGATTCGCCTTAGCTGAAGCTACAGGTTTATTCTCATTAATGATTGCTTTCTTATTATTATACTCATAATTAAATTAATTAATAATTAATTTTAATTTAATCTTATATCCCCTCCATATCATAAACTTGAAAAAATAATTAAATAAATAAAAGAATGATAAATAAAAATCTAACGAGTATAGTTAAGTTGGTATAACCTCTACCTTCCAAGTAGATGTGATCAGTTCGAGTCTGATTACTCGTATAATCAATAATAATTAATATAAAACTTAGTATATCGCAAACAAATTTAAAAATCTAAAATTGAAATCTTAAATGAACTTAATTCTTTAAATAAACAATTAACCGAATTATTAGAAAGTAAATATGAAACTATTAATGCAGATAAAATTGTTGATATTAATAAACAAATTGATAAAGCTAGTAGTAGAGGTAAATTTATGAAAGATTATTATTATGATTTAAGAACAGAAGTTTTATTAACTAACACAAATTATTTACAATTCGTTGATAAATTCTGGGTTGATATAATGTCTGATTTAGAACCTAATCAAAATGTAATGGTTAGATTCTTAATTCAAATGAGTGATACTTCCGCTAGAACATTAACAAAAACTTTAATTATTAATAATGATATTAAATCTTTAAATAGTTTTAAAGAAATTATAAATGAAAATTTAAATAATGTTTATAGCCATTATTTGGCTAAAGATGAAGATAATATGATATTAGGTTTTGTAATGAGATATAAAATATTAACGAATAAATCTAATAAAAACACTGTAATTAAAAAAGCTTTAGATATTAAAAAAGGTAGAATCCAAAGAACAGTTAAAATTAGAAATATTAACTATCCGTTATCAACTAATACAATAGATTTTGGAGATATACAATATAAACAAGATAACTTAACATTTGTAATTAATTCAGATAAAGGTTTAAATTTGAATTTATTTTTGTTTATTGGTTTATATAATTACTTTAACAAAATTTATTAGGTTTTTGAACAGTCGTTTTTAGCTTGTATATATATACTACTTTCATCTGTTTTTAAAACTATTTATGTCTAGTATATATACTACTTTCATGTTTTTGAACAATCATTTTTGTCTAGTATATACTACTTTCATATGGAGGGGTGTTTATAAAGTAAATGTTTTAAATAACAATATATTTATATATAATAAAGCAATTAAAGCAATTAAGATTATTATAAAATCTTTAATTAAATAAAATATTCTAAATTTTCTTCTTATTTCTAATAATTTATATATTCTTGGATATTTTTCTTTAGTATTAAATCTTTCAATTAAATAATCACTAAAATATATACTCATTAAATCAATTAATAAAATAAATATAAGAATTATAGCAAATATATGAGTTATTGCTAAAGTTTGAAAGAAATTTAAAGTATTATAATAAGTTTGTATTTGATTAAATATATCAAATGGTGTAAATTCGTTAGTTAAACAATCATCTATTTTATTAATTATTTCTAATAATTCTTTGTTAATTTCTTTCATTGTATTATTAACTTCTATTATTGAACTTTCATCGAATGTTTTATTTTCACTTATATTTTTAATTTTACTATTTAATGTTTCTAATTTGTTACTATTATTTTCTTGAATATCTAAACTTTTTCTAAGGATAACTTCTAATTTAGTATTAGATTCATTTTCCGAAATTAAATTACTCATTTTTGCAGATAACGTATTATTTACTTCTCTTTCAATTTCTAAATTATCTCTTAATTTATTTATAGTACCTAAATTATTTATTGTGTTAAAAACACCAACACCAAGACTTACAAAAGAAAGATTTTTTAAGATTTTTTGATATATTTGGTTTATATTTGGATTCATATTTTTTTAATGTCTGTAATTATTCTGATAATATCAGAGATACTTTTAAATATTTAAAAGTAGATTAAATTTAATTTAATCTATAAAAATATTCCAGACAAAATAAAAAAAAAAATAAATTAATGTTAAATTTTTTACAATACCTACTTAAATTTATTGCAGCCATATTATCTAAAATAGCTGCCCAACATACTTATACTAAATTATGGAAATATTTTATGAAATATAAAATACTTTTTATAATTTACAAACCTTTAAAATATTTATTTACTAATTTTATATATTTTATTAAATTAACCAGTGCTATATTGGCAATTTTTTCTTTATTCAATTTATCTATAATTTATTATGATTATGATATATTAAATGAAATTAATGATTTAGTTAATAAAGTCATCAGATATATAAGAATATTATGAAATAAATGGTTTTCTAATGAAGATATTGATGAAATTGAAGATCCTATAGATTTCTTTCAATATAAAAAAGAAGTTAAAGTAATAGATAAAGTTGTAAATCAAAACCCTAATAATTCTTATTGGATAATCCCTATAATGATAGTTATACCTATACTATATTACTATTTTAATTCCTAAACAAATATTAGTTAAATCATAGAGCCTATAATTAACCCTACAATATCTAAAATAGAAGAATATTTACCCAAAGGATATGCAACAGTTTTTATCTTAGGTACAATTATATATAAATTTATTACAGTTTCTATTAGTAATATAACAGGTTATGATTTAAATATCTTTACCGATGATAATCCTAAACCAGATAATAATAATATTAAATCAGGTATTATTGCTGAATATAAAAAAGATTTATTAATAATTAAAAATAAAAGAGATAATTATTCACCTATAGATGAATTAAAAATTAAATATACACTTTTGTTGCAACAGCTAACAAAAGAAAAATAATTTATAAAGATAAAAAATTAATTGGAACTGAATCCTTTAAATTAGATAATCATATAATATAATTATCTTATAAACCCCCCCCTTATAGTATTATTTAACTTAATGGAAGAATAACTGAATTCCTACTCAGTAAATACCAGTTCGACTCTGGTAATAATATAAATTTATATATACTAATTAAAAAAAAAAATGTAAAATAGTTTGAGGTGAAGGGAAATATAAAAGAGGTAAGATTAGTTTAATTGGTTAAAATGACGTCTTGTGGCGACGATGTTCAGAGTTCGAGTCTCCGATC
>Ga0193702_1000339_pt1 | contig 17637 bp, 16 predicted proteins | sample U3a1metaG_FD_143060 | JGI IMG/M metagenome (GOLD analysis project Ga0193702, IMG submission 143060) | Soil microbial communities from a riparian zone of the East river system, Colorado, United States - U3a1 | ecosystem: Environmental > Terrestrial > Soil > Riparian zone | place: USA: East River... | reverse complement strand
AAGTGGGCGAACAACTGGCGGCGCGCAAGGAGGAGCTGGACGAAGACCTGTCCTCGCCGGCCACCTCGATCGATGCGATGGAGCCGCGCAGCAACGTGCGCTGGCCGACGCGTCCGCCCAACTAAGGCAGGGAGGCGGAACTATCGAAGTGGCCGCCTCTCTAACCCTACGAGCGCATCCATACCGGCGCTCGTGATTTTGAATGTAGGCAGAGCTTGAGGCAGAGCACACAAGGAGATCGACATGGCGACAAGCAAAGATAGTGGCGGCGGCAAGGGCAGCAGCTCCGGCAGCGCGCAAAAGAGCGGCGGCGCCAAGCGCGGCTTCGCCGCAATGGATGAAAACCAGCAGCGCGAGATCGCAAGCAAGGGCGGCCAGGCTGCGCACCAGAAAGGTACGGCGCACGAGTTCGACTCGGAAGAAGCGCGCCGCGCCGGCCAGAAAGGCGGCGAGGCCGTCAGCCGCGACCGCGAACACATGGCCGACATCGGCCGCAAAGGGGGGGAGAGCCGCCAGTCGGCCAACCGCGCCGCCGCCAGCAGTGGCACGGCGTCCAAAGGTAGCCGCCAAGGCAAGAACGAATAAGCGTGCGGCTACGCTAGCCGCGCCGCTCTCCCGCATGTCGTGGGCCGGGCCGGGAACCGATTCCCGGTCCGGCCTTTTTTTGTCTGTCGCGTTCGCAGTGCAGGCGCCGCGATCTGTGATACATTGCGGTCCCTATGCAAAACCTGAAATACCTCAGCGCCTATTCCGAGCAGACCCGCGCCCAGGTCGCGCAGCTGATCGCGCAGGACAAGCTGGGCGAGGTGCTGCGCACGCGCTATCCGGCGGCGCACGGCATCCGCACCGACAAGGCGCTCTACGATTACGTGCAGGCGCTGAAGACCGAGTTCCTGCGCAATGCGGAGCCGATCAACAAGGTCGCCTTCGACAGCAAGATCCACGTGATCAACCACGCGCTCGGGCTGCACACCACGATCTCCCGGGTGCAGGGCAACAAGCTGAAAGCCAAGCACGAGATCCGCGTCGCGACCATGTTCAAGGACGTGCCGCTCGCGCTGCTGCGCATGATCGCGGTGCACGAGCTGGCGCACGTCAAGGAGAAGCAGCATGACAAGGCCTTCTACAAGCTGTGCACCTACATGGAGCCGCATTATCACCAGTACGAGTTCGACCTGCGGCTCTACTTGACCCAGCTCGAGCTGTCGGGCGAACGACTCTGGGGCTGAGCGTCCTCGCCCGCCTGACGCGCGGCGGCCTGCAAGCGGGCGACTAGCGCATCGGCCTGCGCGTCGACCAGGATCAGCGCCGCGTGCTGCGGCCGCACGAAGCCCTCGCCCTGCAGGTGGCCGATGAAGCCGAGCAGGCCATCGTAAAACCCGCCCACGTTGAATACCCCGACCGGCTTGGCGTGGATGCCGAGCTGGGACCAGGTCAGCATCTCGAACAGCTCTTCCAGCGTGCCCATCCCGCCCGGCATCGCGATGAAACCATCCGACAGCTCGGCCATCATGGCCTTCCGTTCGTGCATGTCCTGGACCACGAATTGGCGCGTCAGGCCGGTGTGGCCGACCTCGCGCTCGAGCAGCGCGCGCGGGATCACGCCGGTCGCCTCGCCGCCGAGGCGCAGCACCTCGTCCGCGATCGCCCCCATCAGGCCGACCTTGCCGCCGCCGTAGACCAGGCCGATGTTGCGCTCCACCAGCGCGCGCCCCATCGCGCGCGCCGCCTCCGCATACAGCGGCTTGGCGCCGAACGAGGCGCCGCAATAGACTGCGATCGACTTCATTCGTCCTCCAGCTCCTGTTTCGCGGCTTCGACGTCGAGCCGCTCCGTCGCATCCTTGACGTCCACCGCGGCGGCCTGCCGGTACAGCCCGACCGCCTCGTCCATTTTCTTCTTGCCCTCCAGCGTGACCAGCGCGTTGGCGTATTCGATACGCCCGATCGCCGAATCGGGATTCAGCTCGAGCGCCTTCCTGAACGCCTTGTAGGCCTCTTCCTTCTTCACGCCGTAGGTCAGGCCGCCGATCATCGCGCCCACGCTGCCGATGATCTCGGCGTGGAAGGTGCCCAGCGCGATGTGGGCGTCGGCATGCGCGGGCGCCAGCTTGATGGTCTTGTCCAGGCTCGCGCGCACCTTGGGCGCGATGCCCTGGGCCAGCGCCTTGACGATCGAAATGCCCTGCGCGTAACGGCCCAGCGCATACGCGTGCCAGTACCAGGCGGCCGCGTTGGCGGGCTGCTCGTCCTGGTGGCGCTCGCAGCGCTCGGCCACGCACTCGAACGCGGCGATCTTCTTTTTCTCGCTCTTTTCGAGATAGGTCGCGTAGATGCAGCTGGCCTTGTGCGCGACCGCGTAGCCGTCGATGCCGGCCGCCAGCCCGAGCGAAACAGCCTGCTCGAAGTCGCCGGCGTGGAAGGCGATCCAGGCGTCGACCAGCGCCGCCTTCTTCGGAAACGGCTCGGCGTCGCCCAGGTGCAGGCGCGCCCAGGCTTTCTTCAGGCTGGCGGCGGTGTGGACGTAGGCCTCGTCGGCGTACGGGAATGGGGTCCATGCCATGGCGGTCTCCTAGTTGGATATGAGCTGCTTGAGGTACTCTTCCGAGAGTTTGTCGAACAGCAGGCGGGTGTCGCCGCGCAGGTAGGGGCCGACCAGCGACAGCACCTGGTAGCAGCCGCGCGCCAGCGCATCCGACATCGCCTGCTGCTCGGTGTATTTGCGCGGATTGCGCACGTATTCATACGACAGCCAGTAGGTCGCGACCACCACCATATTGGTCGCCATCGCGCCGATCTCGGCGTCCGAGGCCTGCAGCGATTGCTCGCTGCGCAGGTCTTCGCACAGCTGGCGCGCGACCTTGATCTTGTGCGCCAGGATCAGCTTGAAATGCAGCTCCAGCTTGCGGTTACGCGACAGCAGGTCGTTGAGGTCGCGGTAGAAGAAGCGGTAGCGCCAGATCAGTTCGAACATCAGGTGCAGGTAGAGCCAGACGTCTTCGATGTTGGAGCGGCGCCCGTCCGGCACCGTGAGGATGCGCTCGATCTCGGCTTCGAACTGGACGAAGATCGAATTGACGATGTCGTCCTTGTTGCGGAAGTGGTAGTACAGATTGCCGGGCGAGATATTCATCTCTTCGGCGATGACGGTGGTGGTGATGTTCGGCTCGCCGAATTCATTGAACAGGCGGAGCGACAGTTCGAGGATGCGTTCGCGGGTGCGGCGAGGAGCTTTTTGTAGCATGGCGGGCGGTCTCGATGTTATCTGCTGCAAGCATAACACCGTCCGCCACGGCAAGCATAACACCGTCCGCCACGGCGTGGGCACGGCAAGCCGTACCCACCCTACGCGGCGGGCTTGCGCGCCACCGCCTTCTTGGCCGCGGCCTTCTTCACGGCCGGCCTGGCGGCGGTCTTGACGGCGGCCTTCTTCGCGGCCGGCTTGGCTGCTGGCCTGGCCGCGGCCGGAGCCTTGGCCGACAGCGCGGCGACCGCCTTGCTCAACTGCTCGATGCGCTTGTTGAGGGCGTCCATATCCTTCTGGGTCGGCACGCCGATGGTGGCGAGCGCGCGTGCGACGCGGTCTTCGAACACCTGCTCCAGCTTGTCCCAGGAACCCGAGGCCTGCTTGCCGACGCCGTCGGCGACCTTCGACATGGTGCCGGTGACTTCCGAGACTTTGTCGCCGGCCATCGAACGGGTGCGCTTCTGCAGGTCGGTGCCTTCCTTGACCAGCTTGCTGAACACGCGGCCGCCCTCTTCCTGCGCCTTGGCGAACGCGCCCAGGCCGGCCTGCCAGATCTGGTGCGCCGAAGCGCGCACCGCACTCGCCAACTGCGTGTCTTCGTCTTTTGCCAATGCCTTCAGTTTCTTTACCATGGTGAGCTCCGTTTTGTGGTGGTTCCGAAAATCGGTCGTCCTTTTTTGATCCAGCCATTTTAGGCAGCAAAACTAGAGATCGGGTTCTAAACGCTTGGAGAGCCGGTTCTAATCGCCGCGCGGCGCAACACTGCTATGATTCGCGCAGCTGTTCAGATACTCGACCAACCGGGATAGGGAGACAAGCATGCAGTATTTCGTCACTGGAGCGACTGGGTTCATCGGCAAGCGTTTGGTCAAGAAGCTGCTGGCGCGTAAAGGCAGCGTGGTCCACTTCCTGATGCGCGAGGCGAGCCGCGACAAACTGCCTGCCCTGCTCGAATACTGGGGCGTCACCAAGGCGCGCGCGATCCCGGTGTTCGGCGACCTGCGCGCGCCGAAGCTGGGCGTATCCAGGGACGACATCAAGCAGCTGGCCAAGAGCGTCGACCATATGTTCCACCTGGCCGCGATCTACGACATGGCGGCCGACGCCGAGGACCAGGCCGCGGTCAACGTCGAGGGCACCCGCCACGCGGCCGATTTCGCCAATGCGATCCAGGCCGGCTGCCTGCATCATGTGAGTTCGATCGCCGCCGCCGGCATGTTCGAGGGGATCTTCCGCGAAGACATGTTCGACGAAGCCGAGGGTCTCGACCATCCCTACTTCGCCACCAAGCACGCCGCCGAAAAGATCGTACGCGGCGAGACGAAGGGCGCCTGGCGCGTCTACCGCCCCGGCCTGGTGGTCGGCGATTCGAAGACCGGCGAGATGGACAAGGTCGACGGCCCCTACTACTTCTTCAAGCTGATCCAGCGCATCCGCCAGTTGCTGCCGCCGTGGATGCCGACCATCGGCATCGAGGGCGGCCGCATCAACATCGTGCCGGTCGATTTCGTGGTCGATGCGATGGACCACATCGCGCACCAGCCCAAGCTGGACGGCCAGGCCTTCCACCTGACCGATCCCGATCCGATGCGGGTCGGCGAGGTGCTCAATGTGTTCTGCCGCGCCGCGCATGCGCCGACCATGAGCATCCGCATCAACGCCGCGCTGTTCGGCTTCATTCCGAAATCGGTCAAGAAGGGCATCATGTCGCTGACCCCGGTGCGCAGGCTGCGCGACGCGATCATGAAGGACCTCGGCCTGCCGTCCGACCTGATGGGCTTCGTGAACTACCCGACCCGCTTCGACAGCCGCGAGGCGACCCGCGCGCTGAAGGGCAGCGGCATCGCCTGCCCGCCGCTCGATTCCTACGCGGCGCCGGTCTGGGACTACTGGGAGCGCCACCTCGACCCCGACCTGTTCATCGACCACACGCTGCGCGGCCAGGTGGCCGGCAAGGTGGTGCTGATCACCGGCGGCTCCTCCGGCATCGGGCTGGCGGCGGCCCACAAGATCGCCGAGGCGGGTGCGCTCACCATCATCTGCGGGCGCGACGAGGACAAGCTGGCCGAGGCGAAGAAGGAGATCAAGGAGCGCGGCTTCGACGTGATCACCTACCAGGCCGACGTGGCCGACATGGCCGATTGCGACCGCTTCGTGCGGCTGCTGATCGACAACCACGGCGGGGTCGACGTGCTGGTGAATAACGCCGGGCGTTCGATCCGGCGCGCGATCGAATCGAGCTACGACCGCTTCCACGACTTCGAGCGCACCATGCAGCTCAATTACTTCGGCTGCCTGCGCCTGACCATGGGCCTGCTGCCGACCATGATCGCGCACCGGCGCGGCCACATCATCAACATCTCGTCGATCGGGGTGCTGACCAACGCGCCGCGCTTCTCGGCCTACGTGGCGTCCAAGGCGGCGCTGGAGGCATGGACCCGCTGCGCCTCGTCCGAGCTGTCGGACGTCGGCATCAAGTTCACGACCATCAACATGCCGCTGGTGCGCACCCCGATGATCGCGCCGACCAAGATCTACCAGAACGTGCCGACGCTGGCGCCGGAGGAAGCGGCCGACATGATCGCCGAGGCGATCGTCTACAAGCCGGTGCGGATCGCGACCCGGGTCGGCGTGTTCGGCCAGGTGCTGCATGCGCTGATGCCGCGCGTGGCGCAGATCGTGCTCAACACCACCTTCCGGATGTTCCCCGATTCGGATGCGGCCAAGGGCGGCGACAAGAAGGCGCCGCAGATGTCGTCCGAGCAGATCGCCATGCAGCAGCTGCTGCGCGGCGTGCACTTCTAAGAAGGGGTGCCGTCGCTGACCGCAAGCGGCGCGCGCCCGTGCACCTGGTTGTGCAGGCGGAAGCCCTCGCGGATGTTCTCGCGCAGGACCGCGCCCTTCCACGGCTTGGTGTAGAAGCGGTCGATCGCGCCGTGGTTGATGGCGGCCATGATCGGCGTCAGGTCGGCATACGCGGACAGCATGATCCTGAAGGTGTCCGGGCACAGGTTCTTGACCCGCTCCATGAACTCGGTGCCGCTCATCATCGGCATGCACTGGTCGCACAGGATCACCTGCACCTTGTGGCGCGCCAGGATGTCGAAGCCCTCGGCCGCGGTCTGTGCCGTCAGGATCCGGTAGCCGTCCTGCGCCAGGAAGTCCGACAGCACGTCGAGCATGAACACGTCGTCGTCGACGATCAGCAAGGTCTGCTGGTTGACCATCGCCTCGTCCACCGGCGGCGACAGGTACTTGCCTTCCTTGAGCATCAGCTCGAACTCGTCCTCGGGCAGCGGGCGGCTGAAGTAATAGCCCTGCATCTCGTCGCAGTTGTGGCGCCGCAGGTAGGCCAGCTGGGCGTCCTTCTCCACCCCTTCCGCGATCACCCGCAGCTTGAGGCTGTGCGCCATGTTGATGATGGCGAGGACGATCGCCGCGTCGTCCGGATTGCTGGTCACTTCGCGCACGAAGGCGATGTCGATCTTCAGCTTGTCGATCGGGAAGCGCTTGAGGTAGGCCAGGCTCGAATAGCCGGTGCCGAAATCGTCGATCGATATCTGGATGCCGAGCGCCTTCAGGTTGCGCAGCACCGTGATGGTGTCTTCCGCGTTCGACATCAGCGAGCTTTCGGTCAGCTCCAGCTCGAGCAGCTCGGGCGCGATGTCGTGCACCTTGATCGCCTTCAGCACCTCCTCTTCCAGCCCGCCGACGAAAAACTGGATGCCCGAGACGTTGACCGACAAATGCACCGGCCCGATCGACGACTTGCCCCACTCGCTGATCTTGCGGCAGGCTTCGTTCACGACCCAGGTGCCGACTCGCACGATCAGGCCGGTCTCTTCGAGGATCGGAATGAACAGCGCCGGCGACACCATGCCGTGGCCCGGACGCTTCCAGCGGATCAGCGCCTCGGCGCCGCTGATGCGGCCGGAGCCGATGTGCACCTTGGGCTGGAAGTACAGCACGAATTCCTCGTTGTCGATCGCGCGCCGCAGCGCGTTCTCGAGGTCGAGCCGGGCCAGCGACTGCGCGTTCATCTCGGCGGTGAAGAAGCGGAAGGCGTCGCGTCCGGCCTCCTTGGCGCGGTACATCGCGGTGTCGGCGTATTTGATCAGGGTGTCGGCGTCGAGCCCATCGTCCGGATAGACCGTGATGCCGATGCTGGCGGTGACCGTGACCTCGTGGCCGTGCAGGTCGAACGGCCGGCGCAGGCTGTCGCGGATCTTGTCGACCACCGCGATCGCGGTCTGCGGGCCTTCGGGCAGCATCAGGATCGCCGCGAATTCGTCGCCGCCGAAGCGGCCGATGGTGTCGCGCACCCGCAGGCAGTCGACCAGCCGGCTCGAGAACTGGCGCAGCAGCTCGTCGCCGACCGGATGGCCCAGCGTGTCGTTGATGGTCTTGAAGCGGTCGACGTCGAGGAACAGCACGCCGACCGCCCAGCGGTGCTCGGCCGCCTGCTCGAGCGAGCGCGTGAGCGCCGAATAGAACTGGCTGCGGTTGGGCAGCCCGGTCAGGGTGTCGAAATGGGCCAGCTTGAGCAGGCGCAGCTCGGCTTCCTTGCGCTCGGTGATGTCGCGCGCCACCGCCACCAGGATCCAGTTGGCGCCCGAGCGCAGGGTGCGGCGCTGGACCTCGACCGACAGCGCGCTGCCGTCCTTGCGCTGCAGGAGCAGCTCGGCCATCGCGCCCGACTGGTCGCCCGCCAGCAGCTTGTCGTACAGGTCCTGCAGGCGCGCGCGCGCGCCGTCCTGCCCGCCGCCGCCGACCGCCAGGAAGTCCTCGCGCTCGTAACCGAGCATGCGGCAGGCGGTCGCATTGACGTCGACGAAGCTCATGCCGGAGCGGTCGATCAGGAAGATCGCGTCGGCGGTGGCGTCCATCGCGGTGCGGAAGCGGCGCAGGTCTTCGTCGAGCCGGATGCGGGCCGCCATGTCGGCCGTCAGCTGCGCGTGGTGGCGCTTGATCTCGTCGTACAGCAGCAGGTTTTCGTAGGCCACCGCGATCTGCGCGCTGACGGTGACGGCGATCCGTTCGTCGATTTCGGAGAAGCCGTCGGCGCCCAGCTTGTCGACCAGGTACAGCCAGCCGTGCACCCGCTCGCGCGAGGCGATCTGCACGCCGAGGAAGGAATGCACCGGCGGATGCGTGGCCGGCAGGCCGACCGAAAGCGGATTGCCGTCGACCGCGTCGATACGCACCGGCGCGCGCTGGCCGAGAACGGACTCGAGCACGCCCGCACGCGGCGCGCGCGCGACCACCCGCGCCTGCTTGTTGTCGCCGCAGGAGGAGAAGTAGCGCAGTTCGTCGGCGCCCTCGTCGAGCACACCGACGCAGGCATATTTGGCGACGCAGACGTTTTGCGCCACGCGGCAGCCGATTTCGAGCAGCGCGGCCGGATCGCGTTCGGAGCCCAGTTCGAAACCGAGTTCGATCAGCGCGGTCAGGCGCAGGCTCACCGCCTGCAGGCTCGATAAGGAACGCGAGAGCCGCTCGGTGATCTGGTGCAGGCTTTGCGAGGGATCGGGCGCATCGCCGTCCTGCGCGATGCGCGAGATCACCTGGCTGCTCGACTCGACCTCGTCGAGGTACTCGGCCACCGTATGATCGATCAGGAACATGCGCTTGGCGTCGGACGCCGCGTTCGGCATCGCCGGCAGCAGCTCGGGACGGCCGATGCCGAGCGCTTCGTGCACCGTGCGCAGGATCACGTCGGGGTCGGACGGCTTGGGCAGCACCCAGCGCACCCCGCAGGCCTCCGCCATCTTGATGGCCTCGCGCTCGCGGTAGGTCGCGGTGTAGAAGATCACCGGCACGCCGGCGGTGGCCGGGTCGCCGCGCAGCTGCGAGACGAACTCGTAGCCGTCCATATTCGGCATCAGGATGTCGGAGATGACCAGGTCGGGCACTTCGGCGCGCACCGCCTTCAGGCCCTCGGCGCCGTTGGCCGCTTCCAGCAGGCGGTGGCCGCCGTAGCCGAGCAGCGTCATCAGGAATTCGCGGTTCAGCACATGGTCGTCGACGATCAGGATGGTGGCGCGGTCCGGCTTGGCGGGGGCCTCCGGCGCATCGGCCGGCGCGGCGGCCGATGCCGCGGATGCGGGCAGGAAGGCCTCGAGTTCGGTGACGAAGGTGGCGGGTTCGATCGGCTTGCCGATGTAGCCGTCGAAGCCGGCGGCCAGCAGCCGCTCGCGGTCGCCCACCATCGCCAGCGCGGTCACCGCCAGCACCGGCACCGCGGCCAGTACCGCATCGGCCTTGAGCGCGGCCACCACGCCGAAGCCGTCGAGCTTGGGCAAGTGCACATCGCACACGATGAGGTCGGGCTTCGTCTCTCGGGCGCTCTGGACGCCGCTTTCGCCGTCGTAGGCCATCAGCGGAGTATGGCCAAATGCCTTGAGCAAATAGACCATCAACTCCATGTTGGTGGGGTTGTCTTCGATGATAAGAATGCGTGCAGACACTCTTGCTCCCATAAAGAAAGCGATACTCGTGCAGTGACAGTTCAGAACGTGGCCAGCCGGGGCGCCGGTCACCAAAAAAAACTAACCAGTTGTCACGAGCCGATGCGATAAGAAATGTAAAGAAAGCTCATGACCAAGTCTCACAATTCGACTGTATCACTTCTGGCGTAAAAGTGTTGCTGTTGATTTACTTAACTGGTCGATTGCGTGGCAATTTCGTCCATCACCCGGTTCAGGATACGCGGATTGCGCCCCAATGCAACATGACCGATGCCGCCGAATTCGATATTCCGCGCACCCGGCAATACGCTCGAGGTCTGGGGCGCGATGATATTGTCATGGTGGGTGTAGATCGAGGTCACCAGCGCCCGGGTGGCGGCGCTTTCGCTGGCGGCCAGCGCGCGCAGCCAGTCGCTTTCGGCGCCGGCGCCGGCAGCGCCCGCGCGCCGCATCTGGGCCGCGTTGCGTCCGACCCCGAAGTTGGCCAGGCTGGTGCCGTGGTGCGGGGTGCCGAGCGTAATGACGCGCGCTACCCGCGCGCTGCCGTGCGCCCGCATCCAGGCGCGCGCCACCAGTCCGCCCATGCTGTGCGCGACCACGATCAGCCTGGGCGCGCCGCTGTCGGCGCACAGCGCCTCGGCCGCGCGCTGCACCAGCGGCACGTAGTCCTCGATGTCGCCCGTCACCGGTTCGAGATCGAGCGAGGCGTGGCTGATGCGCGCGGCGTCGAGGCGGCGCCGCAAATGGGTCCAGTAGCCGCTGTTGCAGCCGTAACCGTGCAGCAGCAGCACCGGCGGCGCCGCCGCATCCGGGTAGATGCGGCGCCCGGCCCTGGCGCGCGCCATGAACCACGAAGAGTGCAGCAGGGTCGCCATGAATTCTTCGCCGAACAGGCGCAGGCGGCCCAGGGCACCGAGGCGGAAGGCCGCCGGCGTGGCGCTGCTGAAGCGCGCGCTGAGCACGAAGTTATTCGCCGTGATCAGCAGCCGCACCAGCAGCACCGCGCCGACGCCCAGCGCCAGCGCCGGCCCCGCGCCGACCGCGAAATAGCGCAGCAGCGCGTAGCAGATCGCGCCGGCCGCCAGCGCCTGCACCAGCAGCAGCGCTTGCAGCATGCGGCGCGCGCTCATGCTCATGCGCTCACGCGCGGCGCCGGTTTGCCGGTCAGGGCCTGCGCCAGGGTGCTGGCCAGGCGCGCACCGATGCCGTAGATCGACAACTGCGGATTGGCGCCGATCGAAGTCGGGAACAGCGAGCCGTCGTGCACCGACAGGTTGCGTACGCCGTGGTAGCGGCCGTCGGCGCCGACCACCCCGAGGCGTTCATCGTCCGACATCGTGCAGCCGCCCATCACGTGGGCCGACAGCACTTTGACCAGCCGGCTCTTGAACGGCAACTGCCCGATGCCGGCCTTGGCCGCGGCCCAGCTGGTGTACCTGCCGGCCATCTCGTGCAGCGGCTGCACCGAGCTGGCGCCGGCCGCGAACTGGATCTCGGCCATCGACAGCAGCGCGCGGCGCGCGCCGTCCCACAGGACCTCGGTCATCGGATAATCGAGCAGCGGCGCACCATCGGCCTGCAAGGCCACGCTGCCGCCGCGCGAATCGGGGTGAAAGCCGTCGCGCAGCAGGGCGATCACGCCGTGCATGTGCGGGAACTCCTTCATCATCCCGGCATGCGCCTGGCCGAAGCCGGTCAGCGCGGACGACAGGATCAAAGGATGCAGCGGCGGCGCCTCCAGCTTGTAGCCGATCGGGCCGTCGATCGGCTGGGCGTCCAGGAAATGGTCGGAATAGATACTCTGCGGCGCACCCGCATAGCCATCGACACGCTGCGCGAAAAAGGCGAGCGACGCCAGGCCGGGATGCAGGAAGGTGCGGGTGCCGAGCAGGCCGTGCGGGTTCGGCGCGTTCGAGCGCAGCAGCAGGGCCGGCGAATTGATCGCGCCGCCGGCCACCACGAAGTGCCTGGCGCGCAGCGTCAGCGTGTGGCCGTTGGGCGCGAAGCCGCCGGCGTCGAGCGCGCTGCACAGCAGGTGGTCGACCGCGTCGCCCTTGAACACCAGGCGTTGGGCGCGCGCGCGCGTGACCAGGGTCGCGCCGTGGTTCAGGGCCGCGGGGATGGTGGTGACCAGCATCGACTGCTTGGCGTTGGTCGGGCAGCCCATGCCGCAGTAGCCCAGGTTCCAGCAGCCTTTCACGTTGCGCATGATGGCGGCGGCCGGGATGCCGAGCCGCGCGGCGCCGCGCTTGAGCAGGTCGTTGTTTTCGTTGGGCGGCGTCAGCCAGACGCCGACGTTGAGACGCTGCTCCATCATCAGGAACCAGGGCGCCAGCGCCTCGGCGCTGTAGTCCTCGAGGCCGAAATGGCGCTGCCAGTAGTCGAGCGTGCCGTTCGGCGTGCGAAAGCTCGAGGTCCAGTTGACGGTGGTCGAACCGCCCACGGTGCGGCCCTGCAGGATGGTGATCGCCTTGTCCTTGGTGGCGCGCGCGGCCGACTCCTGGTACAGGCTGGGGTAGGCCTCGGCCTCGCGCATCTTGAAGTCTTTCGAGGACTTCAGCGCGCCCTCTTCCACGATCACGATCTTGAGGCCGGCCAGCGCCAGGATCTCGGCCGTCACGCCGCCGCCCGCGCCGCTGCCGACGATCACGACGTCGGCCTCGATCGTGCGGTCGGCCTGCAGCGCGGCGCCGTCGATGACCTGCCAGCCGGCGGCCAGGCCCGCCTGGATCGGGTCCGGGATGGCGGTGCTCACGCGCCCAGCTCCTTGATCGGGCCGGGGTAGCCGATCGCGTCCCAGGTCGATGGGTCGGCATACCACGGGCCGATGATCAGGTCGTGCAGCGCGCGGTACGCCGTCTGCAGGGTCGCGAAGCGGCTGGTGCGCCAGCCTTGCAGGAAGGCGCCGACCTGCTCCACGCCGGCGCTGGTCCATGCATCGGGCACCCCGGCCAGCCAGCGCCGCGCGGGGCCCAGCGCCAGCAGGCCAAACAGGTCGGCGATTTCCTTCTGGGTGGCCAGCGGCAGCGACAGGATGGCCAGGTGGGTGCGCTCCGCGGCGGCGGCGATGGCGGCGCCGCGCGCGGCCGGATCAGGCGGCAGCGCGCCGTCCAGCATGGCCGGCACGATCGCGTCGAGCACCGCCTTGGCGTCGCCGTCGAGCACGAAGCGGCGGGCCGGCGCGGCGCCGTGCGTGGCGCGGTAGATGCCGCCGCCGGCCGCCAGCGCCAGCGCGGCCAGCGCGCCCACTTGCATGAAGGTCCTGCGTGTTGTCGCCATGTCTGCGGTCCCCGCCTTATTTTTTTGTAGTGTACGCGAAAGGCGCGCGCCGGCCGCGCCGCAAAATAGAGTGATCCGTCTAGCCGTTTCTGGTACAAGGTGAGCATGCAAAAACAAGAACTCGCCGACACGCTGGAGCGCCAGCTGCGCGCGGTGAAGGCCGAGCGCCAGGCCGCCAAGCGCGAGCCGGCGCTGCTGGCCGCGCGCAACGCGCTCAAGCGCTTCCAGGCCGCGCGGCTGGCGCGCAGCCACGCCGCTCTGCTGGACGCGCCGGACACCCACGACGCCGCGCTGTTCTTCCTCGACGAGCTGTACGCCGCGCACGACCTGAGCCAGCGCGACATCGACCTCGAACGCATCGTCCCGACCATGCAGCGCCTGCTGTCCTACGAAGCGCTGCGCACCATCACCAACGCGATCGTGCTCGATGCGCTGTCGGAGCGGCTCGATACGGCGATGGCGCGCGCCTTGGGCCCGGCATTCAGCGCGGCCGACTACCTGCGGGCCTACTGCACGGTCACCGCGCAAGACGAGCGCGCACGCCAGCTCGATCTGGTGCAGGAACTGGGCGAGTCGCTATGCGCCCTGGTGAAGATTCCGCTGCTGTCGGCGACCTTGTCGGTGATGCGCGCGCCGGCCCGGCTGGCGGGGCTGGGCGAGCTGCAGCAGTTTTTGGAGCGCGGCTTTCACACCTTCAGGAAGATGCAGCGCCGGCAGGACTTCGTGACCGCGATCGTGGCGCGCGAGCGCGCCGTGTCGGCCGCGATCTATGCGGGACGCGACGAGGCGCTGGAGTCCGCGTGGGCACGATGAACCGTACCCACCCTACCGGCTACCGGCGCGCCTTCAGGATCTGGCGCGCGATGCCGCGCAGGATATTGACTTCCTCGGTCTCGAGCTGGGTGCGGGCGAACAGGCGCTTCAGGCGCGGCATCAGCTTCTTCGGGTTATCGGCGTCGAGGAAATCGATCGCCACCAGCGCCTGCTCGAGGTGCCGGTACATGCCTTCGATCTGGGTCACGCTGGCCGCGTCGCCGTGGAAGCCGATGGCGCTGGCCGCGGGTGCATCGTCCAGCGCCGCCATCCGGCACTCGTAGGCCAGCACCTGCGCCGCCTGCGCCAGGTTCAGCGAGGAGTAATCGGGATTGGCCGGGATATTGATCAGCGCATTGCACTGCTCGACGATCTGGTTCGGCAAACCGAAACGCTCGTTGCCGAACACCAGCGCGGCGCACAGTTCGCCCTGCGTCGCCACGTGTGCGGCGAACTGGCGCGGGCTCCATACCGGCGGCGAGAACTCGCGCAAGCGGGCCGAGACCGCGGCCGCGAAGTTGCAGCCTTCGAGGGCGGCGCCGATATGGTCGACGATGCGCGCGCCTTCCAGCACGTCCTGCGCGCCGCTGGCGAAGGCCAGCGCTTCCGGGTCGCTCAGCGCGTCCGGAAAGCGCGGATTGACCAGCACCAGCTCGCCGAAGCCCATGGTTTTCAGGGCGCGCGCGGCGGCGCCGATATTCCCGGCGCGGCTGGTTTCGACCAGTACAAAGCGCAGGCGTTTGAAAACAGACGTGTCGATTTCGGACGGGTTCATTTAAAATAGCGGGATCAGGCAGTGTCGAACCGGTCAGATTCTAACCAGTTCGCCGCCGCACCGCTCTTTAATTCATTCTTGTACCTGACCGTTCACCGCGCCGCCTCCGGAGCCGTGGGCGTTCGCGTTCTTTTAACGGAAGCTCCACATGCACCCAATGCTCAATACGGCGATCAAGGCCGCCCGCCGCGCTGCCACCGTGATCAACCGCGCCTCCTTCGATGTCGATCGCATCAGTGTTACCGAAAAACAACACAACGACTTTGTCACCGATGTGGACCAGGCCGCCGAGCAGGCGATCATCGAGACCCTGCTCAAGGCCTACCCCGACCATGCGATCCTGGGCGAGGAGTCCGGCGCGTCCGCCAACCTGAACGACGAGACTGAGTTCGCCTGGATCATCGACCCGATCGACGGCACCACCAACTTCATGCACGGCTACCCCAATTACTGCGTCTCGATCGCCCTGCAGCAGCGCGGCGTGACGACCCAAGCCGTGGTCTACGACCCGGTGCGCAACGACTTGTTCACCGCCACCAAGGGCGCCGGCGCCTTCCTCAACGACAAGCGCATCCGCGTGACCAAGCACGACCGCATCGCCAACGCCCTGCTGTCGTCCGGCCACGGCGCCGGCCCGCGCGCGACCGACGACTACCTGAAGATGTACGCCGTCATGGCCGAGCGCTGCCAGGGCATCCGCAGCGCCGGCGCGGCCGCGCTCGACCTGGCCAACGTGGCCGCCGGGCGCTGCGACGGCTTCTACGAAAAGGGCCTGAAACCCTGGGACATCGCGGCCGGCGCGCTGCTGGTGACCGAGGCCGGCGGCATCGTCGGCGAATTCAGCGGCGAATCGGCCTACCTGCACAAGGGCGACGTGATCGCCGCCAGCCCCAAGGTGTTCGCCCAGATGGTCGGCCTGCTGGTCCCGTTCGCCTGAAATAGCGGCCGGCAACGCGCCGGCCGCCTTTCGCGTAGAATGGCAGGCTGCTGACCCGCACCGCAAGAAAATTTCCATAGCGAAACGAATTTCTTCCCATCCGGGGCCGGTGTGTTTATACTGCAACATCGGGTGGCACCGTTTCCAGTGTCTTTGCCGCCACGATTTTCTAATCCGATTGCCTGCGACTGGCGCCCCGAAATGGTGGCGACGGGCCGATCTTTACCATAAAGTTATCATGTCATTTTCCACACTCGGCCTGTCCGATGCCATCGTTCGCGCCGTCACCGAACACGGTTACACCGTCCCGACCCCGATCCAGAGCCAGGCCATCCCCGCGGTGCTGAACGGCGGCGACTTGCTGGCCGGCGCCCAGACCGGCACCGGCAAGACCGCCGGCTTCACGCTGCCGATCCTGCACCGCCTGTCGACCGACAAGGTGGGCGCGGCGCTGACCGGCAAACAGTCGGCGCGCGCGGTGCGCGCCCTGATCCTGACCCCGACCCGCGAACTCGCGGCCCAGGTCGAGGAAAGCGTGCGCGTCTACGGCAAGTACACCATGCTCAATTCGGCGGTGATTTTCGGCGGGGTCGGCATCAACCCGCAAATCAAGCAGCTCAAGCACGGGATCGACATCCTGGTGGCCACGCCGGGCCGCCTGCTCGACCACATGGAGCAGCGCACGGTGGACTTGTCGAAGGTCGAGATCCTGATCCTGGACGAAGCCGACCGCATGCTCGACATGGGCTTCATCCGCGACATCAAGAAAGTGCTGGCGGCCTTGCCGGCGAAGCGGCAAAACCTGCTGTTCTCGGCCACCTTCTCGGAAGAGATCAAGGCGCTGGCCGACGGCTTGCTGAACAAGCCGGCCATGATCGAAGTGGCGCGCCGCAATTCGACGGTCGAAGTGATCGCCCAAAAGATCCACCCGGTGGACCGCGACAAGAAGCATCCGATGCTGGCGCACTTGATCAAGTCGAACAAGTGGACCCAGGTGCTGGTGTTCACGCGCACCAAGCACGGCGCCAACAAGCTGGTCGAGCAGCTGGGCGCGGACGGCATCGGCGCGATGGCGATCCACGGCAACAAGAGCCAGACCGCGCGCACCAAGGCGCTGTCGGAATTCAAGGACGGCGCGCTGCAGGTGCTGGTGGCGACCGACATCGCGGCGCGCGGGATCGACATCGACCAGCTGCCGCACGTGGTCAATTACGACTTGCCGAACGTGCCTGAGGATTATGTGCACCGGATCGGGCGCACCGGGCGCGCGGGCGCGACGGGCGAGGCGGTGTCGCTGGTCTGCGTGGACGAGCACGACATGCTCAAGGATATCGAGAAGCTGATCAAGCAAACCTTGCCGCGCGCGGTGGTGCCGGGCTTCGAGCCGGATCCGAATGCGCGCGCGCAGCCGATCCAGCTGCGCAGCGGCGCGCCGGGGCATGGCGGGCGCGGCGGACGTTCGGGCGGCGGCGGCCAGGTGGTCAAGGTGGGCGGCGGCGGGCGCGGCACGGCCAAGCCGCGCAGCGCGGGTGGTGGCGGCGGACCGGCAGGCGGCGCGAGCGGCCGCGGGCCGCGTCCCGCCCCGCCGCACCGCTCGGGCGGCCGCGGCCGCTAATCCAAAACCGGGGACAGACCACTATTTTGAGAGATTTCAAAATGGTGGTCTGTCCCCGGTTTGCATGCCGCCGTCACGCCCACCGGCCAGGAACTGCTGGTCAACGCCACCGCCGTCGTCGACCTGGTCAGCCGCGAGGCGATCCGCGCGATCGGCCCGAAACAGGTCGCGGTGATGGCGGATGCGCTCGGCCAGATCGCCGGCATCAACCCGGCCAGCGCCTGACCCGGCGCGCGCCCCTGGCGCGGGTGGACAGGCGGGCGCTTTCGCGGCACCATGGCACGTCCCCCCCATCCACCGGAGCTCACCATGATCCAGGGCCTGCGTACCGTCGTCTATCCCGTCACCAACCTCGCCGAGGCCACCGCCTGGTACCGCCGCGTGCTCGACGTCGCCCCCTATTTCGAGGAGCCGTTCTACGTCGGCTTCGAGGTCGGCGGCTTCGAACTCGGCCTGATCCCGGACGGCACCCCCGGCGCCAGCGGCGGCACCGCGTTCTGGGGCA
>Ga0193702_1000338_pt1 | contig 17641 bp, 17 predicted proteins | sample U3a1metaG_FD_143060 | JGI IMG/M metagenome (GOLD analysis project Ga0193702, IMG submission 143060) | Soil microbial communities from a riparian zone of the East river system, Colorado, United States - U3a1 | ecosystem: Environmental > Terrestrial > Soil > Riparian zone | place: USA: East River... | reverse complement strand
ATGATCTTGAGCTTATGGCAGCAGTCACCATGAATATTGTGTGTTACAGGTATAATCCCGGCAATTTGGACGATGACCAACTAAACGTGCTGAACAAAGAATTATTAATGCGGATGCAAGAAACCGGTGTTGCTGCTCCATCAAGTACGTTGCTCAACGGCAATTATGCCATTAGGGTGGCTAATACTAATCATCGCACCCGCAGGGAGCATTTGGATGAAATGATTGCCGGCACCATTGCAATTGGCCGCACTCTGATGAAAGAGCATGATTCAAAATTATTTAAATTCGATTTTTTAGTAAGTAAATAAACATCAAACCATCTATAAAAAATGATCCTGAACTTTGATCTTAACGCCAGCTACATATTAGAGGATGAACATGTCCTATTAAGGCCATTACTTGAAAGTGATTATGAATTCCTGTTACCCTTCGCCTTAAACGAGCCTGACACCTGGAAATACTCTTACTTAAGCGCCCGCGGCGAAGACGGGATGCGCAGATATATTAAAGATGCCCTTGATAATAAAGCGGCTGGCAAGGAATATGCTTTTATTGTTTATGACAAACAAACCCAAAGCTATGCCGGGAGCACCCGGTTTTATGATATTCAGCAAACCTGGCAAACGGTTCAACTGGGCTATACCTGGTATGGTGAAAAATTCAGGGGAACCGGGTTAAACAAGCATTGCAAATTTCTGCTACTGCAGTTTGCCTTTGAAACTTTAAATGCGTTACGGGTTGAATTCAGGGCCGATGCCAGGAACGAACGCAGCATCGCAGCCATGAAAAGCATTGGCTGTGTACCCGAAGGTATCTTAAGAAACAATATGCCCCTGCAGGAAGGTGGCCGTCGCGATTCCATAGTTTTAAGTATTTTAAAGGAAGAGTGGGATAATAGGGTAAAGGAATTGATAAAAAGTAAAATGGAACGTTAAACTCTCCTATCAAGTTAGTTGTGGAAATAAATGCTCACTTAAAAGATCTATTTATAATAAAAGTTAAGATATTTCCCGGTAAATTATTGGCTCAGGCAATTTCATAGCAGACAATCATGCTAATTTATAATTCCGTTAGCTGGCATTAATATTGTCTGTGAAGGGCGGAATATGAAAAGACTTTACGCTTTATTCACTTCATTGTTGATCCTGGTGCTTGCCGTGAACAGTAACCCTTCGCTTGCACAAAAGAATGTTCCCCACATTGTTACCGGTACTAGTGCAGGCGATGATCCCGGAGAAGTAAGCACCGTTTTAACCGCGCACAGTAAAAATGCCATTTTTGATAATATGGCTGCTTATACTTTCGAAGTAAAAAACACCTATAATAAGCCGCAAACCGGCAAAATAACCTACCAGGTAACCGATCAGTTTAATAAAGAGCTTCATAAAGATTCTATTTTGATCAATGTTGCCCAGCAAAGCACCCGAAGCTTTGACTTTACAATACCGCAGCAAAAAAGTGGCTTTTATAAAGTTAATTTCATGATCAACGTTAGCGATTATGATGATACAACGCGCAGGGTATTTGGCATCCGTCCTGAAGAAATAAGATCATCGCATGCGAGGCCTGCTGATTTTGATAAATTTTGGGACTATGCCAAACTTCAGCTTTCAAGGGTAAAGCCCGAATATAAAATAACCGAAAAATTCGACCTGGAAAAAGATAAGCGGAAGGTGTTTTTAATAGAAATGAAGTCACTCGGAAATAAAACCATTTATTTATGGTTAACCGAGCCGGAGCATCATCAAAAATATCAAAAGTTTCCGGTACTATTAATGCTGCCGGGTTACCAGGCAACCAATATCCCGCTTATGGGGCGTGATGATGATATGGCTTTTGTTGGTCTTGACCCACGCGGGCAAGGCTTGAGCAAAGCTAACCTTGACATGCGTAGGGAAGATTACATTGTGAATGGCCTTGAAGATAAGAGCAAATATATAATGCGTGGAATAATAATGGATTGTATCCGTGCGATTGATTTTATCTATTCCAGGCCTGAATTAGACCATGACCGGATTGGGGTAACGGGAGGCAGCATGGGTGGTTATCTTTCTATCACTACTGCAGCTTTAGATAAAAGGGTAACGTTTTGTGCGCCACAAAATCCATTTATGAGTGATATTTATAATATGGATAACGGTGCCGTAGAGTGGCCGATTAATTACATGAAAAAATACGTTACCATAAGGCCTGATCTCACTTTTGAAAAAGCTTTAGATAACCTGCAATACTTTGATACCAAAAACTTCGCCAGCAACATCAGTTGTCCGGTGGTTATGGGCATTGGGCTGCTTGACCCATTTGTACCGCCAAATAATTCATACGCGGTATTCAATAATATTAAATCGAAAAAGAAAATTTTTGTATTTAAAGATCTCGGCCACGAAGTTGGGGACAAGTACTACAGGTACGAAACCCTTTTCACCAGAGATACCTTTGGGTTGTTTTGATTTGGTTGTAAGGGTTGTAAAAGTTGTAGTGGTTATAAGGTTACAATTCTCAACTAATCCATCTAATAAACCATTTCAGATCAGTAAATCCCTTAATCATGTGAATCATGGTTCAGAACAACTTAATCAACTCAATCCAACCTAATCAACCCAATCAACTCCCCTCCACAATGTCATCTAATTATAACTTTTACAGCATTTATAACAACTTCAACTCATTTTAACATAAACCAGGTAACAAAAACATATTTTCACTATCTATACCATAAAAAGGCTTATAGTGGAAAACATCCTGAATATTTCAAATCTTACAAAAACATATCAAAGTGCAGGCAGAACGCTAACCGTACTTGACAATATAAATTTCACTGTTGCGGCCGGTTCAACCAATGCTATTGTGGGGCCATCAGGCAGCGGCAAAACAACTTTGCTCGGCCTTTGCGCCGGGCTCGACAGGGCCAGCTCAGGCATAGTTGAATTGAACAATATTAATCTCGGTAAGCTTACTGAAGACCAACTGGCACAGGTACGTAACCAATATATCGGTTTTATATTTCAAAACTTTCAATTGCTGCCTACATTAACCGCGCTGGAGAATGTAATGGTACCGTTGGAATTGCGCAGAGAGAAAAACATCAGGGCAAGGTCGTTAGATCTACTGGATAAGGTTGGCCTATCTGATCGCGGGCACCACTACCCTACCCAATTATCAGGCGGCGAACAGCAAAGGGTTTCGTTGGCAAGGGCGTTCTCCAATGCGCCCAGGATCTTATTTGCTGATGAACCAACCGGAAATCTTGACGCCGAAACCAGTGAAAAAGTGGTTAAGCTCCTGTTCGATCTGAATAAGGAAGCAGGCACTACCCTCGTTGTGGTAACACACGATCTTGAACTGGCCGCCAAAACACAACGCATCCTCCGCATAAAAGGCGGCAAACTAATAGCAGATGATTTAACCATTAATGGATAACCGGCAATGGAAAATACTCCTGGCATTACTAAAAGAAAAATAAATATCCCCTGGCTTTTTGAAATGGCTTTGCGCGATAGCAGGAAAAACCGTTCGCGGTTGCTGCTGTTTATTTCGGCAATTATATTCGGGATAGCGGCGCTGGTTGCCATTTACTCGTTCAGGTATAACCTCCAAAACGACATAAATTCCCAGGCCGCCACCCTAATTGGCGCCGACCTGGTGGTATCCGGCAATAAGCCTGCGGATGCCGCTATAAAACCGTTGCTTGATTCGCTGGGCGATAAAAGATCGGAAGAGCGCAGTTTCCCGTCCATGATCTATTTCCCAAGAACGCAGGGAACAAGATTAGTGCAGGTGCGGGCATTACAAGGCGGGTTCCCTTATTATGGCAGCCTTGAAACAGAACCGGCACAGGCCGGAACAACTTTCAAAAACGGCAAATCAGCATTGGTTGATAAAACCCTGATGATGCAGTTTAACATGCATATTAACGACTCTATTAAAGTTGGTGAAGTTACTTTTCAAATTGCAGGGATCCTAAATAAAGCGCCCGGCCAGACAGGTGTTTCATCAGGCATTGCGCCTATTGTTTACATCCCTTTACAATACCTGGAGCAAACGGGGCTTTCTAAAAAAGGCAGTCGCATCAATTATAGTTTTTACTATAAATATGACGAGCCTGTCAATATGGGCAAACTGGTAAAAACCATTGAGCACAGGGTTGATAAAGCGGATATGAATATTGAGACCGTCGAGATCCGGAAAGAAAATACCGGCCGCTCCTTTGGCGATCTCACCCGTTTCCTATCATTAGTTGGCTTTATTGCGCTGTTACTTGGTTGTGTAGGCGTTGCCAGCGCCATCCATATTTACATCCGCGAAAAAATTGCGTCCATTGCCATTATGCGCTGCCTTGGGGTAAAAGCATCCGAGGCATTTTTGATCTACCTTATTCAGATCATCGGCATAGGGATCATCGGTTCTATTATTGGCGCTGTACTGGGTACCTCAATCCAGCATATTTTACCTATGGTGATGAAAGACTTTTTACCCATTACCATTTCAACAGATATTTCATGGCTGGCCATTGGGCAGGGTATTTTACTAGGCATCATCATTTCGGTATTGTTTGCTTTGTTGCCGCTCATCTCCATCCGTAATATATCGCCGCTTAATACCCTTCGCATTGACTATGACAATGTGAACCTGGTGCGTGATCCTTTCAGATGGCTGGTTTACTTCCTGATCATCCTTTTTATTATAACTTTTACATTTTTACAATTGGATAGTTGGCTCGCCAGTATATTTTTCACCATCGGTATTTTCATAGCTTTCCTGGTGCTAACCTTTACCGCGTGGCTGTTAATGAAACTGATGCGCCTGTTTATAAAAAGCTCGTGGGGGTATTTATTCAGGCAGGGCTTTGCTAATCTTTACCGCCCAAATAATCAAACAATCATACTAATAGTCTCTATAGGGCTCAGCACAACGTTTATTTGTACGCTTTTCTTTATCCAAAGTATCCTGATGGGCCAAATCAGCCTCTCATCAAGCGGCAATCAGTCAAATATGATCTTGTTTGATATTCAAACCAGTCAGCAAAACGCCATTGCTCAGTTAACCAACCAGCAGGGATTGCCTGTATTACAGCAAGTGCCTATCGTAGCTGTTAAACTGGAGAAAATAAACGGTAAAACTGAAGCCGATGTAAAAAAAGATACTACGCTAAAATACCCGGTTCGTGCCTTTACCTGGGAATACCGGGTTACCTACCGCGATACGCTTAGCGCCACGGAGAAAATAATAAAAGGCGAATGGGCTGGTAAAGCAGAACCTGGCAAAGAGATCCCGGTTTCTATTGAAGATAATTTTTCAAAGCGGAACCATGTAAACGTTGGCGATCATTTGGTGTTTAACGTTCAGGGGGTGCCCATGCCAACCATTGTGAGCAGCGTACGCCAGGTAAACTGGAACAAGATCCAAACTAATTTCCAGGTAGTTTTCCCTAAAGGCGTTTTGGAGGATGCGCCGCAATTCCATGTGCTGTTAACCCACGTACCCTCTGCAAAAGCATCTGCCCAATTTCAACGGGCAGTTGTAAAACAGTTCCCCAATGTTTCCATTATCGACCTTGGCCTGGTTTTAAATGTGATAGACGGTCTTTTGGATAAAATTGGCTATGTGATTCGTTTTATGAGTGCGTTTAGCATTATTACCGGTGTTGTGGTATTAATTGCATCGGTAAGGATCAGTAAATACCAACGTATTCAGGAAAGCGTATTGTTGCGTACCCTTGGGGCCAGCCGCAAACAAATATTTACCATCACTGCCTTGGAATACTTATTTTTGGGCGCCCTATCAGCGCTTACAGGTATTGTTATAGCTATTGCAGGGAGCTGGCTATTAGCCAAATACAGTTTTGAGGTGCCGTTTGCCATTAATTTGATCCCGGCGGTAATATTGTTTTTTGTAATATCGTTACTTACAGTAGTTATCGGCCTGCTAAATAGCCGTGGCGTGTTGAATAAACCACCTTTGGAAATATTACGCGGGAATTGATTTGATGATTTGGAGATGTGCTGATTTGAAAATTAAGAAAATGACCACACCCTACCGGGTTCGAAGTTTTGAGTCTATAGTCCTAAGTCTTTTAGGAAATGTACATTTGACTTTAGACTTAAGACTGCGAACTTTAGACTTAGAAAAATGCATAAAATAAAAGCCCTTTGTTTAATAGCCACCGTTCTGTTCCTTGTAGCTTGCGGCGATAAAAAAGCTGCGCCTGCAGAGGTATCGGTAACGGCTGCCAAGCCGGATTCTTCACCAACTGATAAAGTCGTTTTGTTTTTTGGTGATAGCCTAACTGCCGGATATGGTTTGGATGATCCCTCACAGGCTTTCCCGGGTGTTGTACAAAATAAAATTGATGAGGCAAAGCTGCACTTTAAAGTAGTTAATGCAGGAGTTAGCGGTGAAACATCAGCCGGCGGAAAAGCCCGTATAACATGGATCCTAAAACAAAAGGTAGATGTATTTGTGCTGGAACTTGGCGCCAATGACGGGCTGCGCGGCATCCCTGTAAGCGAAACCATGCAAAACCTGCAGGCAATTGTTGATGCCGTAAAGGCTAAGTATCCCAATGCAAAACTGGTATTGCTGGGTATGCAGGTGCCGCCAAATATGGGTGGTAAATACGCCTACAGTTTTAAAGCTATTTTCCCGGGGCTGGCAGTTAAAAATAACATGACCTTTATGCCCTTCCTGTTAAAAGATGTTGGCGGTGTGCCCTCGCTAAACCAAAAAGACGGCATCCACCCCACTGCCGAAGGCGCAAAAATTGTGGGCAATAACGTTTGGCAGGTGCTGGAGAGCGTATTAATGAGCAAGAGTTAATTTCAATACAGAACCAAGAAATCAAGAATCAGGAGTCACGACAAAAATGGTGGGTACATCTCTTATCCATTAATATTTCTTGATTCTTGACTTTATCCCCCTTATTCAAACTGAATAAAGCCGGTAGTTATCGTATCTATAATCCGCCCGGTTCTTCTGAAAACCCCTATAGCACCATCACTGCTGTTCACACATATATTTCCTTCAATAGTGGTTAAAAGGCCATTTTCATTTTTTTCCACAAGGCCTGCATGGCCATACCCTCCGCCCGTAGCAATAAAAAATACTTGACCAGGTAAAACTAGCGAGGTGTTTACTTTGGCATCGTGATTTGTCAATATTTTCCCTTTTGCTTTTCTCCATCCCTGCAATACATCACCAGTTTTAAAAACAGGATTTACAATTTCGAGATTGATGCAGGCCTGGTTAAAACACCAGTAAACAAATGCCATCGACCAGCGCTGTCCGTGCGGAATTCCTACCGCATCCTGGTATTTATTTACACCAGGCCCTTCGTTACTTCCCGAAGGAAACTCAACTACCCCTATTTGCGACCGGGCGATATCCAATACAGCAGTTAAAAGGTTATTTGGAGGGGTAACTATGGGTTTAATGTTTTTAGCGCCAAATAATGCAGCCCAGGTTATTGGGCCAACAATGCCGTCAGCGTCTAACGGGTTTCCGTTCACATCGTTAAAACGCGTTTGAAACAGCATAACTGCATGGGAGGTGTTAACATCGTAATCGCCGTTAATCTTAACAGGGCCGCAACCCTTTTTATTTAATTGTTGTTGAATAGCTTTAACACTAGCTATATCATCAATAGCCTGAAATTGAATGGTATGACCGGGGTAATTCATGACCTTAGTTTAGGTAAAATGTATTTGTCGATTTATTTAGATTTAACCGGGATGAAAGTAAAATATTTACAAAATGATCCGGCCCGTTTTCAACGGTATTATATAACGCGCTTTTTCTTAAAAATTGCTGCCTGCTTTTAATTAGAATTCGTCTATATAAGCATCCGTTTCCCGTTGATGATAAAGGATTATTACCTTCGCAAAAAATTAAAAATCGATGGAAAAAACCAAACTTACCATAAACAGCAACGGGTCTGTAAAAATAGACGGCGACTTTGAAATAGTTGATATGCAGGGTAATGCCTATGGCTTGCAGGGCCGTACTGTTGTATCTATTTGCCGTTGCGGTCTTTCAGCTAATAAACCGTTTTGCGACGGTTCACACAAAGGTCACTTTGAGCACAATGCAATCGCATTTGACCTTCCCCCAAAAAAAGTATAAATGACATAAGTTTTACGAAGTTTTTAGGAACTTCGTAAAGCTGATTTTGTTATACTCTAAAAACCCTTATCAATGGCTTCGGTAAAAGTTAATAATGTTACAATTTCCTATCAAGTAACCGGCACAGGCGAACCTATTCTGCTGGTTCACGGTCACCCTTTTGACCATACCATGTGGGATCCTCAAACTAAAGCTTTTTCAAAGCTATACCAGGTAATTGCACCCGATGTAAGGGGCTATGGTAAAAGCAGCTTACCCAAATCCGCTCCTACCAGATTTGAAGATTATGCAACAGACTTGCTTGCATTGATGGACGCATTAGGCATTGATAGTTTTCATTTAAGCGGATTATCGCAAGGCGGCCAAATTATTATGGAAATTTTCAAACAGGCGCCATCAAGAATTAAAAGCCTGATATTTGCTGATACATTTGCCAGTTTAGATACCCCGGAAGTTAAGCAGGGTCGGTATGATACTGCCGATCGTCTGGAAAAGGAAGGTATGGATACCTACTCAGATGAGGTTATCTATAAAATGATAAGACCAGAACATGTTGTTTCGCAGCCAGCCGTTTCCGCTCATGTATTAAAAATGATGAAGGCAACCCTGCCCAAAGGCGCTGCAACCGCGTTAAGGGCCCGGGCCGAAAGGATTGATTATTTAAAGGATGTTTTGCCAACCATTAACATCCCAACCCTTGTAATAGTTGGCAGGCAGGATGAATTTACCCCTGTTACCAAAGCCGAAGAATTACAGCAGAGCTTGCAAAATTGCAAATTAGTGATCATTGAAGATGCCGGCCATATGCCAAACCTGGAGCATCCTGAAGAATTCAACAAAGTTGTGCTTGATTTTTTAGAAGCGATAAGTGACTCCGGTTCATTTTAAGTCTGTTAGTCCTCCATTGAAACCATCGCCTTAATCACGCCCGTTTCAGGCTTCAGCCAGCTTTCAAAATCTCTTTTTACATCATCAAAACCCACCCGGTGTGTTATATAGGTTTTAGGGTCTATTAGTCCCTTTTTCAGGCAGGCAATAACATGCTCAAAATCATGCCGCGTGGCATTCCTGCTGCTCATTAATGTCGCCTCGCGCTTGTGAAACTCGGGGTGACTAAAACTAATCTCGCCTTTTTGCAAGCCTATTAACACAAACCTCGCCCCGTGAGCCATATATTGAAAAGCGTTATTAATAGCTTTCTGATTTCCGGTTGCGTCAATAACAACGGTTGGCATATCGCCATTGGTTATTCCTTTTAACTGTTCCGGCACATCCGAAGTAATAGGGTTTATGGTGTGGGCTACTTTCAGATGTTGCCTGCAAAAATCAAGACGTGCTTCGTTTACATCCATAGCTATTACCTGCGCCCCGGCAATCCGGGCAAATTCTATTACCCCTAATCCTATAGGCCCCGCACCTATCACCAAAACAAATTCACCAGTTTTTATACCTGCACGACCAACACCATGCGCGCCGATTGCAAGTGGTTCAACCAGTGCAAGTTCATCATAGCTTAAGCCTTCGCCATGCACTAATGAATAAGAAGGCACAGAAAGATATTGCACCATCCCCCCGTCAGCATGCACCCCGCTCACTTTTATGCTTACACAGCAATTGGGTTTACGGCTTCTGCAGGCTATGCATATTCCGCAATTAAAATAGGGTATAAAAGTAACCTGCTCGCCTTGTGTAAAACCAGGCGCATCGTCAAATTCTACCAATTCTCCCGAAAGCTCATGCCCCAGGATTCGGGGATATTCAAAATAAGGCTGTGTACCTTCAAAAGCACGTAAATCGGTACCGCAAATACCTATTCGCTTTACTTTTATAATGGCATGGCCCTTTTGTAAACCGGGCTTTTCTCCTGTTTTATATTCAAGGGTGCCGGGTGTGGTGCAGATCAACGTTTTCATTTATAATTCAACGCGTTTCATGGTGGGTGAAAGGAGGTGCATAATCAACCAGGCTAACAAATACCCGAAACCGCAAATAGTGAAAATTATATTATAGCCAACAACCAAATGACCGCTTTCTTTGTAGGTTTCCAAAATATAGCCAATAAAGGTAGGAAAGAAGATCCCGCCAACAGCACCAGCCATACTGCCGATACCTACAACAGAACTAACCGCTCTTTTAGGAAACATATCTGAGGCTGTAGTAAAAATGGTTGCGCTCCATGCCTGGTGTGCCGCAGCAGCCAATGCTATTAGAGCAACTGCTTCCCAAATCCCGGTTGCAAAACGGGCTGTAATAATTGGCACAACACAAATTGCGAATATCAGCATTGAAACTTTCCGCGCTTTAAATATGGGCCATCCTTTTTTAATGAGCCATGATGAAAGGTAACCTCCCCCAATACTACCAATAGTTGTAGCTGAGTAAACAATCACTAAGGGCAAGCTTGGCTTTTTTAGATCAAGATTAAAGGTACTTGCAAAATAGGAAGGCAACCAGAATAAAAAGAAATACCAGATAGGATCGGTTAATAGCTTACCGGCTACAAATGTCCATGTTTGCCTTTTGCTTAATAGTGTCGCCCATTTAACCTTTTCCTGAGGCCTCTCAACAACTTCTTCCGCATCACTGTGAATAAATTCGTACTCGGCGGCAGTTAGTTTTTTATGCTTTGAGGGGATCTCATAAAATATAAGCCAAAAAACAAGCCATATAAACCCAATTGCTCCCGTAATTATGAACGCCATCTGCCAGCCATAAATGCCGAGGATCCATGGAACCAGCACAGGGGCTGTAACGGCACCAATATTCGCTCCTGAGTTAAAAATACCCGTAGCAAATGCACGTTCCTTTTTAGGAAACCACTCCGCAACGGCTTTAATAGCAGCCGGAAAATTGCCCGACTCCCCCACTCCTAAGCCCATCCTAACTACTATAAATCCGGTTGTACTTTTAACAATGGCATGCAACATTGCGGCCACGCTCCATAAAATAATTGAAACGGTATACCCCAGCTTTGTTCCTATTTTATCAATAATACTGCCGAATATTAATAGTCCTGCTGCATAAGCAGCAGTGAAAGCGGTTACTATATGGCCATAATCAATTTCAGTCCAATGAAACTGTGCCTCCAGGGTTGGTTTTAGCAGGCCGATGATCTGCCTGTCGAGATAGTTGATGGTTGTAGCAAAAAACAAAAGGGCCACTACTACCCATCTGTAGTTCCCAACTTTAGTTTCATTCATAATTATTTGGTTCCAGGTTAGTTACATTGCTGCTTTTACCAGTTCAATAGCCTTAACAGTGTCTGTATATAATTGGTCGTACAGTTTTTTGTCCATAACATCTTTGCTGATTAGCTTGCTGCCCATTCCCACCGCGCATACCCCGGCATGAAACCACGAACTGATGTTTTTTGTATTGAGCTCGACCCCACCTGTAGGCATAAAAAGCTGCCCCGGAAACAAATCTTTTATCGAACTTACGAAAGCAGGACCCAATATATTTGCCGGGAAGATCTTTATCAGCTCTGCGCCGTTCTTTTGAGCAAGATAGATCTCAGTCGGTGTCATACAACCCGGGATCCATAACAATTTATATTTATGGGCTACCTTTGCAACCTCAGGGTTTACAATTGGCGATACAATAAAATCGGCCCCAACATCAATAAAAGCCTCTGCGTCCGACACATTCTTTATAGTGCCAATACCCAGTAAAAGCTCGGGCATTTCCTTGTGGGTTGCTTTCTTTAAAACCTTAAAATTATCCAAAGCCTGCTTGCCCCGGTTGGTATATTCAATTACCCTTATGCCTGCTTTGTAAAGTGTCCGCGTTATTTGCAGGCTAACTTCGGCATCTTCATAAAAAAACAGGGGTAACATACCCTGTGTTAATATGCTGTTCAGTACGGCTTTCTTTATCTTCATTTCATCGCGTTTTTAATATCGGTTATCGATTTATCAGTAGCATCGCTTTTAACAAATAGCTGCTCAAATGCTGCTGCAGTAGCAAATTCAAGCGTTTCAACAGGGTCTGCGTTATTGTAAAACCCATAAATAATTCCGGCCATAAAACAATCCCCACTGCCCACTTTATCTGTTACCTGGGTGGTTTCATACTCCTTTGAAGTATAAAACTCGTTGCCGGTATATAATGTTGTATAATAATTAATATCAGCCGAGGAATCAAACCTGAAGGTATTGGCTACAGCTTTACATTGCGGGTACTGCTCAATAATATGTTTAGATGATTTTAACGCTTCCTTCAAGTAGATACTTTTTTGTCCCGATTCATGAATATCCGGCACTACCGGAATCCCAAGCATAGTTTCTGCCGCCCAAACATTGCCCATTATCAAATCGCAATATTTTGCCAGGCCGGGCATCACCTCTAATGGCGTTTTACCATATTTCCACAATTTAGACCGATAGTTCAGGTCTATTGAAATTGTAATTCCTTTTTTTGAGGCAGCCTCCAAAACCTCTAAGCAAACGTCAGCCACATTTTGGTTGATAGCCGGGCAGATCGCGCTGAAATGAAACCAGCTTACATCTTTCAATATCTCGTCCCAATCTACCATTCCCGGTTTAAGATGAGAAAATGCAGAGTCGGCACGGTCATATATTAAAGCGTCATGTTTTAAATCCTGGCCTTTGGTTAAAAAGTAAAGGCCTAATCTTCCATTACCAAAATAAACCGGCGAGGTGTCAATATTTTTCTTTTGCAGATCTTTTATAATTTGTGCCGATAGCCCATTATCCGGCAATGCCGTAAAATATTTGGATGGCAAATCCCATAAGGCCAATGCGGTTGCCACGTTCAGCTCTGCGCCGCCAACATAAAATGGCAATAGGTTGTTATTGAGCCATTCACCATCGGCATCGGGCGTAATCCTCAGCAATAATTCGCCAAAGGACATTATTTTACCAGTTTGCTTTGTGTTAAGAATTGTACTCATTTCACCTTATCAAAATCGAAGTAATTTTTAGCATTGTAATAACAGATATCCTGGATGATCTTGCCCGTCCATTTTATATCGTTTGGCATCTCGCCATTCTCTATGTCGTTACCAAAAAGGTTGCAAAGGATCCGCCTGAAATATTCATGGCGAGGGAACGACATAAAACTGCGCGAATCAGTAAGCATGCCTACCATCCTGCTCAAAAGCCCCATGTTTGACAGGGCATTTATTTGTTTTATCATCCCATCCTTCTGATCCAAAAACCACCAGGCAGAACCAAACTGCATTTTGCCTGCAACGGTGCCATCATTAAAATTGCCTGCCATAGTTGCCATCAACTCATTATCTGCAGGGTTAAGGTTATACAATATAGTTTTGGTAAGTTTATTCCCGGCTTCAAGCTTGTTTAAAAATTTCGACAAGGCCTTCCCTTGCGCGAAATCACCCATGGAATCATAACCTGTATCCGGACCAGCTTCACTTAAAGCTCGAGTATTATTATTCCGTAACGCGCCCAGGTGATATTGCTGTACCCATCCTTTTTCATGATCCCAAACCGAAAAATGATACAGCATTGCCGATTTAAACTGTGCAGCTTCATGCACCGTTAGTGCCTGCTCACTCCTTATTTTTGTAAATATTATTTTTATCTCCAGCTCGGTATAATTTTCGGCATACAAATGCTCCAAACCATGATCAGATAAGCTACCACCGTTTTCAGCAAAATAATCGTGCCTTTGTTTTAAGGCAGCCAGGTAGGCATTAAAATCAGGGATTGAATTGCCGGTTATTGTTTCCAGCCTGCTGATATAGGCATTTAAAGCTTTGACATCATTAGCCTCCATCGCCTTATCCGGCCTGAATGTCGGTAAAACTTTAACACTATAGCCATCTTTTTTTATTTTTTGGTGATGCGCCAAGTCATCTAAAGGATCGTCGGTAGTGCAAACTACTTCCACATTCCGGCTTTTGATGAGATTTCTTACACTATACTCCGGCGACTGTAGTTTCTCATTGCACTCTTCATAGATCTTTTTAGCCGTTGCAGGCGATAAAATCTCATGAATATTAAAATAGCGCTGCAACTCAAGGTGCGTCCAATGGTATAAAGGATTCCGCAAGGTATAGGGAACCGTTGCCGCCCATTGTTCAAACTTCTCCCAGTCACTTTTATCGCCGGTTATATAAGCCTCGTTTATACCGTTGGCCCGCATGGCCCTCCATTTATAATGGTCGCCATTTAACCAGATCTGAGTAATGTTCTTAAAATTAATGTCGCCCGCAATCTGATCTGGGGGGAGATGGCAATGATAATCTATTATGGGCAAGCCCGCAGCATAGTCATGATATAAACGCTGTGCAGTTTTTGTTTCCAGTAAAAAATCTTCGTTTAAAAAACTCTTCATTTGTAAATTAATAGCTGCCTTAGGGAGGCAGATCGTATAGGTTTAATGTACTTTTTGCTTTGCAGGGGCAATATACTTTTTATCCATACATTATCCCAAAATAAAGCCTAATTTACAATCTGATTGTCTATTTTTCTATTATTGTTTGATTTTTAACACCTTACTTCATAACAATTGTTAACTTACATACTGACATATAAATTTTATGGAAAAGCATGTTGTTAAAGTTATGAACACTGAGTTTGTAACCCATAATGTAAAGCGTTTCACTTTGCAAAAACCCAAGGGCTATACCTTTATATCCGGCCAGGCTACTGATGTGTCTATCAACAAACCCGGACTTGAAGATGAACTGCGTCCCTTTACATTTACGTGCCTTAATACCGACGATCACCTTGAATTTACCATCAAAATTTACAAAGGGCATAATGGCATTACCGAAAAACTGCTTGATGTTAATGCCGGCGATGAACTCATAGTTCATGAGGTTTTTGGGGCGATAAATTTTAAAGGGCCGGGCTTGTTTATCGCAGGCGGGGCCGGTTTAACACCTTTTATCTCTATTCTTCGCCAGCTCAAAAAAGATGATCACTTAGCCGGTAATAAGTTATTATTTGCCAACCATACCGAAGATGACATTATCATAAATAATGAGCTTAACCAAATGCTTGGCGATAACCACATTGATATCATATCGGAGCCAAAATCAGGCAAGCCCGGAAAACGTATTGATAAGAATATTCTTAAACAGCACCTTATGGATGCGGGCCATTATTATTACATCTGTGGACCTGACCCTTTTGTTGCTCAAATAAAAGATGACCTGGTTGAACTTGGCGTACCGAAAGAACAAATTGTGATTGAGGAATAAAATATATAGGGCGAATGCGATGCGCCCCTACGCCGAAAAAAGGGCTCCGCTGTCCTTATCAATAAAAAGCATCGCATTTTCATGCTTTCGCAAAATTGTTGCCGGGCATTCCTCATTGATCCCCCCGTGTAAAGTATTATAAATTGCTTTTGCCTTCTTTTCGCCGGGCACCATGCAGTAAATATATGTGCCGGCCATAAGTACAGGCACGGTTAGCGTTATTGCATGGGTTGGCACCTCATCCAATAAATCAAAACATTTGTCGTTAACCTGCTGTTGCCTGCATTCCGCATCAAGGCTAACAATTTTTACCTTTAAGGGATCATTAAAATCTGCAACATGCGGATCGTTAAAGGCGATGTGGCCGTTTTCACCTATGCCCATGCATACTATGTCCGTTGGATATTTTGTTAATAGTTCGGCATATCGTTTGCATTCTACAGCAGGATCAGTCGCATTCCCGTTAATATAATTAACCGTATGCAAGGGCAGCTTGCCAAATATTTTTTCTTTTAGGAATGATGAAAAGGTTCGCAGATCATTTTCGGGCAGCCCGATGTACTCATCCATATGAAAGGCATTTACCCGTTGCCAGTCTATAGTTTGAGTTTGAATTAACGCTGCTAAAAATTCATTTTGTGAAGGTGCGGCGGCGAAGATGATATTTACAAACGGTTGCCGGTTAAGCAATTCATTTATCTTTTGGCAAACCATGCCGGCGGCTGCCTCACCCATCGCAGCCCTGTCTGCATATTTAAGAACCTGCAAATTGGATACACGAAGCATCGCGCCTCTACCGGCTTTATCTTCCATAAATCACTTTTCCTTTTACTATGGTTTTCTCAATATTTATATCGGCATCAAAAATTACAAGATCAGCATCTTTACCTATTTCTATAGAGCCCTTCTTATCAGCAATATTCATAATAGTTGCAGGGGTTAGGGTCGCCATTTCCACCGCTTCTAAAAGGGGCACATCAGCCATTTTTATCATATTCCTGACTAACAAATTTGCTGTGGCGACGCTGCCGGCAAAGGAGCTTCTGTCCGGTAGTTTTGCTACACCATCCTCAACAATAACCTTCAACCCGCTTTTCAGGCTGCCTAAAACACTGTCGCCCGGCGGCATCCCTGCTGCCCGCATGGCATCTGTTATCAGCGCTGTTTTTTTTGCACCCTTAATTTTATATACCAGCTTTAACAAAGGCGACGGCAAGTGTATGCCATCCGCAATTATTTCCACATCCATTCCGTCAATCAAATAAGCTGCTTCAACAACCCCGGCGTACCTGTAGGCGTTTCTCCGTGTTACACCCAGCATAGCCGAATACAAATGCGTGACAAGTGTATAACCATTTTCAAACGCTTCCAGCGCTTCTTCATAAATAGCATCGGTATGGGCTATTGCTGCTAAAATACCTTTTGATGTTACATATTTGCCAAATTCAATGGCCCCCTTTAATTCAGGTGCGGCACTCCAGCGTTTTATAACTGATGTTCCGGCAATAATTTCTTTATACTCTTCCGGATCAGGGTCGCGGATATAGCGCGGGTCCTGCGCGCCGCGTTGGTTAATGGCAAAGTACGGCCCTTCCAAATGCATCCCTATAAATTGCGATCCGTTAATATTTTGCCCATCCGCTATTTCGTAAACACGCAAGGTTTCCAGCAGATCCTCCTTGCTACTGGTAAGCGTAGTTGGCGACATGGCGGTTGTACCATATTTAGCATGGAGCTCGGCAACCCCTAAAAATGCCTCGATCGTATTATCCATAAAATCGTGCCCGCCGCCGCCATGAATATGAATATCAATAAACCCCGGGGAAATATATTTTCCGCCGGCATCAATCAGGGTTGCTGCCGGCGCGTCAAGATCCCCCTCGCTTACTGCTGTGATGATACCGTTACTTACCAAAACCGTACCGCCGTTTATAATTTTAGCCGGGGTAATAATTTTGCCGTTGCTGATCTTTAATTGTTGCTGTTCCACAATTTTATTTATTTCGGGATAAACGATCGTATAAAAGCTGTACCCGTAAATCCCGCAGGTTATTTTCTGCTTTCAGTTCCGATGCATTCAGGAAATTTTTATTCAATTCGGTAAAGTGCAGGTCCAGCACTTCGTTGCTGTTCATCAGATTTTTTAGTTCCTGTAAAACCGAAGGCACCATAGCTTCTGTAAATGATGGTGAATTAACCCTTTGCAAAACATCCTGGAACTGCAGGTAATTTACCCTGATGCCGGTCATCAGCCGGTAATGCTCAAACTCGTCTTTGTTTTTATCGGGCTTAAGCTTATAAAGTGTTTCCAGTGCTGTTTTTGTGCTA
>Ga0193702_1000337_pt1 | contig 17655 bp, 17 predicted proteins | sample U3a1metaG_FD_143060 | JGI IMG/M metagenome (GOLD analysis project Ga0193702, IMG submission 143060) | Soil microbial communities from a riparian zone of the East river system, Colorado, United States - U3a1 | ecosystem: Environmental > Terrestrial > Soil > Riparian zone | place: USA: East River... | reverse complement strand
ATTCTCTGATGTGTTGCCGCTTGATGCGCCGTCTGTAAATAGTTCGATCATGTTTTTAGTCCATAGACCATGGTCTATAGTCCATAGTCACGCCCAAAAATATGAAAACATCGCTACAAATCCACTATGGACTATGGTCTATCGACCATTGACATTCTTCCTCTTCAACCTCAACGAATTCCCAATCACCACCACATCAGAGAATGCCATGGTAAATGCCCCCAGCATGGGGTTTAAAAAGCCGAATGCAGCTACCGGAATAGCCACAATGTTATAAGCAAACGCCCAAAACAGGTTTTGCTTAATGGTAAGCAGGGTATGCTTACTGATCTGTAAGAAAGTAATAACCGAATGCAAATCAGTATTCAACAAAATAACTTTGGCAGATTGTATCGCCACCTGGCTGGCATCATTCATAGATACGCCAATATCTGCTTTGGTTAGCGCGGGCGCATCATTAATGCCATCGCCTATCATAATGGTTTTGCCTTTTTTATTGTAGAAATCAATAACCGCCAGCTTTTCATCAGGCAATTTTTCTGAATGTACATCGGTAATACCAATAGCTTTGGCAACTTTAATACAACGGTTATCTTTATCGCCGCTTAATAAAACAGGGGTAATGCCCATTTTTTTAAGTTGGGCAATTAATGTCGCCGCTTCCGGTTTGATGGTATCATCTATAGCTATTTGCGCTAATAACTGCTGGTTTTTATACAATGAAATATTAAAATCCCCATCGGTTGATTTTCCGGTCCCCATAAAATACGTATTGCCGGTCACATCTTCAGCACGCATACCCAAACCCTTTTCCTCCTGCACCGTGCGGATGATCAGTTTGGTTTGCGGCAACGCTTTTAATTCATTTACCAATGATTTGGCAATAGGGTGGTTGCTCCGTTCTTCAATAGCGGTAATAATGCCCCTTACCGTTTCTATATCGACATCTTTTTCCAGCTTAATATCATGGATGCTGAACTTCCCGGTAGTAAGGGTCCCGGTTTTATCGAATACCACATATTTGGTATTGGCAACTGCTTCAATGGTATCGCCGCCTTTTATCAATATGCCGTTCTTTGCCGCGCGGCCCAAACCCACCATAACAGCCGTAGGCGTAGCCAAACCCATAGCGCAAGGGCAGGAGATCACCAACACAGCAATGGCGTGCATCAAAGCTATCTGTACACCCGAATGCCCGATAAAATAAGTAAGCACAAAAGTTAATGCCGCGATAAATATAACCGCCGGGACAAATATCGCCGCAACCTTATCGCCCAATTTTTGCACGGGTGGTTTGGCGGCCTGTGCCTTTTTCATCAGCTCAATAATCTGCGACAGGATGGTATTTGAACCCACTTTTGTAGCCAGTATATGGATATTACCATGCAGCACAATAGTACCGCCAATTACCTTATCATATTTCTGTTTTTCCACAGGCACGCTTTCGCCGGTAAGCATGGCCTCGTCAACAGAAGCATTGCCTGATAGTACTTCAGCATCAACAGGTATTTTATCTCCCTCGTTTACTAACAAAGTATCGCCCGGGCGAACATCTTTAGCGTTGATCACTTCAATTGTGCCATCAACTATTCTATTGGCGTTAACCTGCTGAAACTTTATAAGGTCTTTTACAGCCGATGTAGTTTGGTTTACCGATCGTTTTTCAAAAACATTACCTAATAGCACCAGCGTGATAATAGTAGCACAGGTTTCGTAAAACTGGTATTGCATGCCCAAATTCTCAATAGTGCCCACCAAACTATATACAAAAGCCGATGTGGAACCGATAAATATCAATACGTCCATATTGGGCACACCGCCTTTGATGGAGCCCCACGCGCTTTTCCCAAAATGGAGGCACCCCACTATAAAAACAGACAGGCATAAAACTAATTGAACGATGGGTAACTGTAAAAAATGCCAGGGCAAAACCATGTGCAGCAACAACGGAACGGTAAAAACAAGGCAGAAAATAAACTTGTTCTCCACCTTTTCATAAAAAGGGACCGTGTGTTGGGCCAGATCGTCCACCACTTTAAAGCCCAGACCTTCAATATCCTTTATCACACCGGGCAGCACGGCTTCATCTGCGGTAGAGAACTTAACTTCCTCACCGGCAAAATCAACCAGTATATCCTTCAGTCCCTTTTTCTCTAATAACTTATGGATAGACAGGGCACAGTTATTACACTGCATCCCCGTCACGTTAAGTTCTATCAATTGCTCTGCCATAGTACAAAGTTACCTATATGGGTGTTGGAAACAGGTAAGCTAATTGTAATCTTAACCCGCTATAAAGGCTAAATGATAGTATAATGATGAACATCATTTTTATAACTGCCGGCGCTGCGTTGGTTAGTATCGCGCAGCTTTTAACATAATCAAAAAAAGGCTTTGCAATTAGGGCGAAGATTTTTACATTTGCACTCTCCAAAACGGTAGATGTAGCTCAGTTGGTTAGAGCATCGGTTTGTGGTACCGAGGGTCGTGGGTTCGAGCCCCATCATTTACCCTTTATGGGGCAACGTCAAAAAAATTGATTTTGCCCCATTTTTTTTCACTTTTAACTTCTTATTAATCAGGCAGATAAATGAGACTGCGTCATTGAGTTGCCCGGTTCGATGTGGTGTGCCGTCAAAACACAATTTTTCATGGAAGATCGAACCAATGATCTCCCTTTTCTTCGAAATATCAGCTTTAAGATAAATTGAATCAAGATTTAACATGTTTGAAACAGCCGTCCCTACTATCGAAAATAAATCGACTTTGGGGGCAGCGCTAGATGACATTTCGTTTAGTTCGGCTTCAAAGCGGGTTATTTTTGACTCGCAATCTTTCTTTATTATTTTATAATCTTAGGTGTCTATATCACCAAGTAACAACAGTTCTCTTGCTTTACTTAATTTTGTGTTTTGGTTCGTGATTTGTGCTATTATTGATTTTCGATTTTCTATGGTGGATTTCGTGGTATCCTGGTATCCTTCCAGAATAATTTGCTTATACAATTCTGCTATACCTGGCTTTGGAATAAATTTCTTCAATTCAACAAGAAAGGCGTCATTGACCATCCGGGCAGGAAACCGAACTCCGCAAGCTGAACTGCAATGATAGTAATAGAAGTATTCGTTCCGGCCATAGCAGGAGCGGGCATTTTTTGGCGCGCCCAAGTGACTCGCTAAGCTTTATTAAGTGACTAGAAATTGTTTCGTTTCTCAACACAGTTAAATATTGTTTTGAAACTAAAAAGCCATCAAATAATTGATAATCAATTTCTAAATTTGTATGAGTTGATTAATCGATCCGATAGTTCATTCAAATTAATCATCAAACCTAAATTATCATCTCACACGGCTTGAGAAAGCATCCTTATTTGGCATTATTGATCTGGTCAATAGCCTCGATAATATCCTTTTCCGATGCAGCATCATTTAATTTACGTCGCTCTTCTTTAATTTTATTCAAATATTTAATTATAAAGGACGCTGCACCTTTCTTTTTATAGGTTATGCCCATAAATTTTAACTCCGCTATGCCCTGCCGCACGTAGGCCGGGTTCTTCAAGCCGCCGATCATATCCGAGAATTTTTCGGTCAGGTGGATCTGTTCCTGTAGCGTCCCGTTGACATAGCGCTGGTAAACATAGGGCCATTTGGTATCGCCGCCACTGGTCGCATACACCCTGACAATGGCTTGTGTCAAATCACCCTTATTATCATCCTCAAATCCGGCCGCAAATTTTAGGGCAGCGGCAGGATCGATCTCATTGATGCCAAAAAGCGCAGCTGCGTCCACCTGATAGGAGGGACTCGACAGGGCTTTTTTGAAAACCGCCATATAAGCCGGGTCTTTCAGCGTACCTAATGTCCTTATGGCATAAGTTCTCACTAAGGTGTTGTCATCCTTACCTGCCATTTCAATGATTCGCGGTAATGCGGCGTCTTTTAAATCATTGTCCAAAGTCTTGAAGTCTTTTTTATCACTGGCCAGTGTCTCCAATGTTTTTAGGCGCAAACCTGAGAATTTATCGCTTAAAGCGGCAACTATCACTTTTTGGGCACTTTTATCACCCTGATTTTGAGATGAAAATTCGAGGGCTTCGTACCGGTCCAGGTATAAGGGTGCGTTGAAGTACTGAAAAACATATTCATCCAAAGTTTTATGATCCGACTTTTGAGCCACCAATATTTTATCCGCGTCGACATTCATCAGGTTAGGCCTCGTCATCAATTTAAAAGATAAGGTATCGGTCTTTCCATTTAGCCAAACTTTGTGTCGTTCTGTTTTGCTACCGGTATAAATATCAATGGCTATCGGTAATTTAAAAATTTGCCCGTCTTGTTTTTGGACGATATACACTGTTTCTATTTTGGATGCCTCATTCCATTTGTAAGTGATATCTAATATGGGGTGCCCGGCACCATAGTACCATTGATTAAAAAACCAGTTCAGGTCCAATCCGCTGGCCTGTTCCAAGGCCAATCGTAACTGAGGCGCTTCAGCGCTTTTAAATGCGTTGGAGGTCAGATAAATGTTCAGGCCCTTATAAAATGCATCATTACCAAGGTAATGACGCAGCATATTCAGGATACGTCCGCCTTTTTGATAAGTTACGCCATTAAAGGCATCATGTATGGCCTGGTAATGAAAATTAACTAACGGTATTTTAGCGTTGTCCGGATTTCCCAGATAGCCCTGCAGCCCGTTATAGATGTGTTCATCTGCTACATACTGGCCATATTTGTGCTCCAGCCAAAGGATCTCACCAAGGTCAGCAAATGATTCGTTGAGCGTTAAGTTGCTCCAACTTTCACAGGTCACATAGTCTCCGAACCATTGATGGAACAATTCGTGCTCGACTCCGGAGTTGTAATATTGGTCTAATATTTCCCTCCGGGTACTTTGACTGCCGAAAACATTAGCAGTCGTATTTTCCATGGCTCCGCTGACATAATCGCGTACCACAATTGAAGCGTATTTATTCCATGGATAGTTGACCCCGGTAATTTTGGAGAAAAAGCTCATGGCTTCCGGGACATCTCCAAACATATCTTTGGCGAAAGGCGCATATTTAGGTTCAAGATAATAGTTGACTTCTTTGCCATGCCATTTGTCCCGGTAAATTTTGAAATCGCCTACTGCCATCATAAACAAATAAGGCGAGTTGGGCAGCTCCATTTTCCAGGTGTCGGTTCGTGTGCCGTCTGCGTTTTTCTTTTGTGTCGCCAGCCTGCCGTTGGATAGTGTAACGTATTTGGCAGGTACCGTCATGCTGAGCTCGGAAGTTGTTTTCTGATTGGGCTTATCTATCGTCGGGAACCAGCCGGAAGAACTTTCCGGCTCGCCTTCGGTCCATATCTCGGTCGGTTTATTCTTATCCGTACCATCCGGGTTGATAAAATATAGACTTTTTTCATTATTACGAAGGCCCCTTCTTTGGTCGGGCTTAGCGGTGTAGTCTATAAAGACAGTATAGGTTTCAGACTGCTTATAAGTTCTGTTGAGACTGATCGCTAAAGTAAGGCTGTCATAGGTAAACTTCAGCGGGCCTAGCTTACCGCCTGCCAGGATTTCAACAGTGTGAATGTCCATACCTTTGGCATCGAGCCTTAAGCTATCAGTTGGATAAAAATGAGGCTTTAGGGTAATCCACTCTTTTCCATACAAATAGCGCTTTTTATAATCAAAGCGCACCTCTAACTTGGTATGAATTAATTCATTTATCTTGGCGGCGCTTTCACGATAAGAGCTTTCCTGCGCTGATGCTGGGTGTGTTGTTGCCAGCAAAAGAACTCCCGATAATAAAAAGGCATAGTATGTTTTCATGTCTTGACATTTGTTTCGGACAAACATACAATATTTTATAGTACTATTTATAACATAGTACTATAAAATATTTAAAAATTTAGTGGGTTTAACTTTTAAGAACTTATAATAGCCCGATGGATCCTGCACCTTGAACCTTTCCAAGTTCGATCTATTTTTTCAAATCAGTTATAAATTGGTTCGTAATTAGGGCTATAACTGATTGCTGGAAATACGTGCAATTGCTTGTAAATCAGTGATAAATTTGTTCGTTATTTGAACCATATTCGACCCGGAATTTTAAAGCAGTCTGCAAAGACTGCTTTTTTTTTGTTTTATTATTAGTTATTGAACATTTGTGTGTCGTGTTGATTCGATGTTATTAGTAATTAAACATTTGTCTTTTACACATCCGCATATTAATCCTTCTTCGCTATCATTTTCCGGTGTTCTATTCCCCATTTTATCATCTCAAGAATAATATCGCCAAATGTGGTGCAATACTCGGTCGACTCATACTCCACTAAAACAGGCGAATCTGGATACACGGTCCGCTTTATAATTTTGTTCAGTTCCATTTCCTTAAGCTCGCGCGATAGCATACGTGTAGTAATGCCGGGGATGCTGCGTTCAATTTCTCTGAAACGTTTGTTGCCATTGCAGATAGAGTTGATTATAGGCAAGCGCCATTTGCCGCCAATTACATAAATGGTATCCTGCAAAGCCCGCACTTCTTCGGCTTGGTTTCTGGGGTTGCTTAATATGTTTTCTATATCTTTCATTGGTATACTCTGTGATACTGATTACAAAGGTATATCAATTTGTAAATATCTTTGCCAATAATTAATAATATCATGGCAAAAACAATTTTTATAACCGGAACAAGCAGCGGACTTGGAAAATTAACCGCCAAATACTTTGCCCAACAAGGCTGGAATGTAGCTGCCACGATGCGCAGCCCCGAAAAGGAAACCGAATTAACAGCTTACAGCAATATAAAAATTTTTAAGCTGGACGTAACCGATATAGAACAAGTAAAAACCGCTACCGCGCAGGCCATTGCTGCTTTTGGAAAAATAGATGTAATAGTAAATAATGCCGGCATGGGTACTTACGGCGCCCTGGAACTGGCCAAAGAGAATGATATTGACTGGCAGTTTGCTGTTAACACCCGCGGACCGATAAATGTAATCCGCGCGTTTTTACCACATTTGCGCCAGGCTGGCGGCGGTATGTTCATCAATATCAGCTCGTTTATGGGGATTACAACGGCCGCGCCGCTGGGATCACTATATAACATGTCTAAATTTGCTTTGGAGGGCTTGACCGAAGGGCTTTATTACGAATTAAAACCGCTGAATATTGAACTGCGATTGATAGAACAAGGCGGCTCAAAGGATAATAATTTTGTAGATAATGTAGTTTGGAACACCGATCCTGAAATTACCGCGTATAATGAGCTGACAAGTAAACTAAAACACCTGTTTGCCACTGCTGGCGATGAACATAAGGACGACCCGATGGTAATTGTGAACGCTATTTATAAGCTGGCTACCTGCGAAAGCAAAAAATTCCGCACCGTAATAGGCGCATCGGGTAACTACCTGGTGGGCTTACGTAATTCGGTACCTATTGAGGAGTATTTGGAAACCATAGCGACTAATTTTATCTAATTGTCTAAAAAAATAAATAAAATATCTGTCCCGCAAGGTCTCTCACAGAGGGCCCTGCGGCATGAAGGAAAACTTTGCCGTCCAAGCACACCTCTACGATAAATCGAAACTTAAACGGTATTATTTTGTTGTGATAATACATCATTAATAAACAAATACCACTATGAAAAATATCCGATACGTACTGCTGTTGCTTATGGCGGCGGCAGTGACCCAGGGCTGCGTAAGTACCAAACAATACGCGGCATTACAAACCAGCTACAATAAATCAATAGATACCAACCGCGAGCTGAAACATAGCTGGCAGGTTACCCAGCAGGAACTTAACGGCTCGCAGGGCCAGGTGAAAAACCTACAGGACCAAATGGCGGCGAACCGGGCAAGCGCTGATGCGCTGATCGCATCGGCAAAAGCAAATAACGCCGCACTGCAGGATGCGCTGTCTAAATGTTTGGCAGGCAGCAGCCAGGGTAATGTGAATATTGCAAAACTTGCCGACCAGATAAGCGCTTCTGATAAATATATCCAGCACTTGGTTGAGCTAAAAAACAAAAGTGATTCATTAAACCAGGTATTAACCAATAACCTTACCCGTTCGCTTAGCCCTGATGAGATGAGGGATGTAGATATAAAAGTGCTTAAAGGCGTGGTTTATATATCCTTGTCGGATAATATGCTTTATAAATCGGGCAGTTATGTAATATCCGACAAGGCCGGTACAACCCTAAGTAAAGTAGCCAAGATCATTAACGATTATTCTAATTACGATGTGCTGGTTGAAGGTAATACCGATAATGTACCCATTACACAGGTAAATATCCGCAACAATTGGGATTTGAGCACATTGAGGGCATCATCTGTTGTGCAGGCGCTGCAAAACACCTACAGCGTAGACCCTAAACGTTTAACAGCGGGCGGCCGCGGCGAATATAACCCGGTTGCGGCTAATACTTCTGATGCCGGTAAATCGCAAAACAGGCGTACGCAAATAATCATTACGCCAAAATTGGATCAGTTTATGGCGTTGATAGGGAAGGACCCCGGAAAGCAATAGATTTCCATTTTATAAATAAATAAACATTATGAAAACGCAGCAAGGATCAAAGAACAATAGCAGCGGACAAGGGCAGCCAACATCCAACCGCGCCTTTACCGATCAGAATGAAATATTAAAGGAAAAAGGTATCAGCAATTCGGGCGGGCAGCCGTCGTTTACAACATCAAGTAAGGACAGCCGGCACAAACCCGAGCATAAAAAGAAATAATAATCAAAACGCCGCCCTGGAAACAGGGAGGCGTTTTCGTTTGCCGGATATTCTTATTCTCTAACAGATTAAAAACAACGTGTCGGATATTTTTAAACAATACTATTAAAACGCCTTTGAGGGTTACGGATCATTTCACCCAAACGGTGTTCCGTTTTTTTCCATGAATAATCTCCATTTATCATTTTAATCGGTTCGCTAAAATCAATATCGTTATAATAATCAAGTGCCTTAATAAGCATTACAGGGTTTCTTGACGAATATTTTTGTTCATAAGCCTCAACCATTTGGTTAAGGGTAAGTGATGAAGATAAGTAAGCTATATCGATAAAATCTTTTAAACGCGTACCGTTTCCAGCAATAGCATTTAGTTTCATTGCAGCAATATCTTCTGTACTCGCCATCCTAATATCTTCATCCACAATCATCGGGCTGACTAAAGGATAACTATGAGTTATCAGATCTACTTTTATAGCATTGATTTGGCCCTTTAATGTATTTTTAGATTGATAGTCGAGTTTGAATTTATACACATCCTCTAAATACATAAGAAGTTGGCCTTCGTCAAACGATGTAATTGAAAAAAGATCGAGATCTATGCTTATACGGTGCCCTATTTGCAAAGACAGCGCAGTACGACCTACCAGGAAAAACTCCCGGAGTTGCTCATCATTCATTAAAATGGTTAAGAGTTCCAGTGTGCTTTTACTGACTGTTTCTTTTCGTAGCATTTCATGGAAGATAAGGGGATATTAAATTGGTGGCTAACGAAGTTCATATCCTTATCGTTTAGGTAAGATATGTTTTTTATTGCCTCTTTTACACCTTTAATGCCATACAGATTTAACATGGCGTACCAGTCATTTGGCCATCCCCGTTCAATAACACGCTGTACAACAACATCCCTCATGTTTTGATAATCAATACGGGCAATGTCGTATTCCCATAAAAGCGATGGGTTTATAGTTGCTTCAGGATGATTTTTATAGGCATCAAAATACATAGTATGGTTTAAATGTATGTTATACAAAAATACACAATATGTGATGAAATACCTATTTTCGCAGCCGCTTACAAACGGTTAATCCATGAAAAAACTTCTCCCGCTTCTTATCATACTAACAGTTTTCTTCGGCTGCGCCGACAAGCCAACATCGCCCTACGTTATTTCAAAAGCAATTAAAACGAAGGATGGCGGGAAGTTTGATGTGATGCTTTATGCCCGCCTCACCAAACCCGAAATGGTTGCCATAGCCTCGAAAATAAAAAAGGACAGCTCACAATATGATAATTTGCAGCTGGATTACCTGCTACCAGGTAATAGTTATAAAAATGCAGGCGGTATTACCGTTTATGCTACCGCAAATTACCACGAACCGAAAAGTGTTACCCCCGCAGATACCGTTATGGACATACACGATAATCGTTTAAGTTTGACATTTATGGGATTTACACCCGAAGAAGCAAAAAAGCTGCTCGCCCTAAAACCGGAGGGTATGGACAGCAAAATACTGGCTGGCAAGTTTATTGACGACTACACCAAAACCATCAGCTTTATATATAAGGATAGCGGCGATAAGGGGCAGACCTATATTTTAGAGCTGGATACCACAGGTAAAATAGTATCGGCAACCCAGCCCATGCAGGTAATGATAAAAGGCGTGCAACGATTGGTGATAAGCGCCAACGGCGATTATTGTACCCTTCAGGACGGCAATCTAACCATGTACAGCAGCGATGACCCCGAAAAACCGTACCGCGTTTTAAAGGCAGGGATATGATCCGATCAGACTTACGAAGTTTTCAAAACTTCGTAAGTCTCTCAGGTCGATAACATTCTACTTCACCACCACTTGCGCCGTATTCCTGCTGATCTGCTCTAACAGCACAGTTTTGCCCAACGTTAGTTCTCTTAATGAATTTAATTCATAATGCCTTAAGGTGATGAGCGTAAGCCCCTCGTTGTACTTTACCTTGTAGTCTGCGTTAAACGCTATTAACAGTCGTTTAAAACGGTCTTCGCTCAGGTCTATACAAACACTAAAACTTAGTGCCGAGGTTTGCATCAGGTTTACCTTAACATGATTTTTGGCAAACAGCCCAAAAATATCACTCAGGTGCGTTTCAGAAATAAAAGAATAATCCTTGGCGGATATGGACAACAATACCTGGTTCTCTTTTACTATAATAACTGGCTTTTTAAACACATTAGCCGCGTTCTCTTTAATAATAGTGCCTTCGCCAGCCGGGTCATTAAACGGTTTAACCAGCAGGGGTATCTTAGCATTTTGCAGCGGCTTAATAGTTTTAGGGTGGATAACCGTAGCGCCGTAATAGGTCATTTCTATAGCTTCGGTATAGCTTAGCTCGTCAAACTTTACCGTATCGTCAAAAAACTTAGGATCGGCATTTAACACGCCCGGCACATCTTTCCAGGTAGTAACCGATTCGGCACCCAAACACGCCGCAAATATAGAAGCCGTATAATCAGACCCCTCACGTCCTAAAGTAGTCGTAAAGTTCTCGGATGTCCCGCCTAAAAAGCCTTGCGTAACCACAATGCCCTTTTCTAAAAGAGGGGGGATACCCTGTTTTATACTTTCCGCCGTTTTATCCCATTGCACCACGCCCTCGCGGTAGGTATTGTCCGTATGGATATAGCCCCGCACATCCACCCACTGGCTTTTAAGGCCCTCGTCATTAAGGTAAGCGGTAACTATACGGGTAGATACCAACTCACCAATAGAAACTATTTGGTCATAAATAAAATCCGGGTCGTCATGCGGTTCGTCCTCTATCATCCAGTCTATTTCCACAAAGGTGTTGGCCACTTCATTAAATACCGGGTGCGATGGGTCAAACAACTCACCAATGATCTGGAAATGGTATTGTTTAATTTCCTCATAAATGGCGTGCATATCATCAGCCTGCTCTATGTAAGCTTTGGTCAGCTTCTCCAGCGCGTTAGTTGTTTTACCCATAGCGGATACCACAATAAGCAATTGATTATTTTGATACCTTTTTACCACCTGGGCAAGGTTAATGATACCCGCCGCATCCTTTACCGACGCACCTCCGAATTTAAAAACAAGCATTATTTAATATATTGGGTTATAACCGTGTTAGGTTTAAGCAGTGATTTAATTTGAGCATAGGGGATAAGCAAGTCAGTTGTCCCTTGCATGTATGGTTTAATTTCGTAAATGTTATAATAAAACATGAGACCTTCCGGTGTTAAATAAAAATTGTCATTTAATGAGAAAACATCATCTTGAAAATGGTACGTATACTTCAGTGACTCATGTTTAGCTAACCCTTCATTTTTGCGAAATATACTTTCAGCTATGTTGGTTAATCTATGTTCATAATTGGCAATTAAAAGATCGTCCAGGGAAATTTCTTTATGAGCTTTTGTATCCCAATTCATATAGTAGTCGCCATAATTACCATGAACGCCTCCTGATGTTTCAATTGCAAAGTCCAATACGATGAGAATAGAATCTTGTTTTATAAGCCTCACGTACAAGTCAAATGTTGTGAGGGATATCTCCTCTGATAGGCTACTATCAACCTCTTGTTTAGAAGGAGTAGTAACTTTCTTTAAGTCTTTTTCGAAATTTTTAAGTTCAATAACCCCGTCCGCATATGGCGCTATATAACTAATTATTTGTTCTTTTATAGCATTGTTAAGAGCCGTGTCCCCCTTGAAAACTAAATAGTTAACTCCAACATAATCACACTTTTTGCAGTCTTCAGATTCTCCACCTTCCATTAGCAATGTATAAGCAAGTGTATCTTTTTTAATAACCGATTTAACAACATTTTTTGCATTATTGCTTTTATCGCGTTCTTGCTTTGAGTGCGAGCACCCTGTTGAAAATAAAAAGCTGATAGCGATAAATAAAATAATAACTCTTTGCATTTACTATTTAAGATATTGAGATACAACCGTATTTGGCCGTAATAATGATCTGATCTGTGAATAGGGGATAAGCAGCTCGGTTTGCCCGGCTGCACCGGGTTTTATTTCGTAATTATTGTATAAGAACTTTATGCCCAATGGGGTGATCAGGAAATTATTTTTAAGCGAAAACTTTCCATCCTTAAAAAAATAATCGTCAGCTAAAGAGGCTGTTTCGCTTAATTTCTCATCTTTTCGGAAGATCGTTTCGGCTATTTGGGTTAACTGTTGCTCATAGCCCGGTTTAAAAATATCGCTCAATTTTAAAGCCTTATTAGCTTTGCTATTCCAATTAATAAAAGAGGCAGCATTCATGCCATGCGCACCACCGTAATAGCCAAAACTATTATCCTGGATGGTTACCAGGCTTGAGTCCTGCCGTACTACTTTTAAGCTGTCATTATACTCGAAGCTAAGCGCTCTGCCGCTTAGCTCTTTTTTATTTTCCTCATAATCGGCAAAAAAAGATTTTTTAGCGGATGCAATAGCCGTATCAGAAAGTTTAAGGAAAGCATTAAGCACAGGCGCGTTCTTGAATACAGGGTAGTGTACTGAAAATACAGTACAGCTGCTATCCGGTGTACTGTTACAGTCTGCAGACTGCTCTTTCACCGTCTTGTAAGTATAGATCAAAGTATCAGTTGTTATCCCCGAGGGCTGTTTTTTAGGCACACCCCACATGCACGAGTTTAACCCGGCAAGCAATACAAAACCCAATAAATAAACCCTTAGCTTCATATTAATAATTCAACAATTGCTCTTTGGATAGCGATGCGTTTAGCCAGCCGGCCTCAACACCCGCCTCGTATTTCCTGTAAAAGTTAAGCGCCGGTTCGTTCCAGTCCAAAACCTGCCAGGTCATGCCGTTAAAGCCCTGTTCTTTAGCCTCAACAATTATTTTATCAAAAAGTGATTTGCCAATGCCTTTTCCCCGGTATTCTTCAGTAACTACCAGGTCCTCCAAATACAGCCGGCAGCCTTTCCAGGTAGAATAGCGCACGTAGTACAAAGCCATGCCAATAATAATACCGTCATTTTCTGCTATAAAAGCTTTCCAAACCGGGTTCTTCCCAAATCCTGCATCTTCAAATTCCTGCAAGGTAACCGTTACCTCATGCGGCGCCTTTTCATACAGCGCCAGTTCGTTTATCAGTTCCAGCAAACGGTTGCAATCTTCTTTTACAGCTTCTCTTATAATAGTCATAAATTATTATTCTCTTTAAATCTTATTATTCTCTTTAAATCCGAAATCGAACATCCGACATCCGAAATAAAAAATCAATTATTTTTCCAATGTTTAATAACCCGCCCGCCAAATATCGTACTTCCCACCCGTATCATATTGCTGCCCTGCTCAATGGCCAGTTTATAATCTGCCGACATGCCCATAGACAACACATTAAAAGACTCTTCCTTCCGGAAAAAGCTTTGCTTTATACCATCAAAAAAGGTTTTCAGCTCGTAATATTCCTCTTTTATTTGCTTCTCCATATCCGTATTGGTAGCAATGCCCATCAATCCGCGTATGCGGATGTTTTTAAGCTGCGTGTATTCTTCGCTTCGCAGCAATTCAATCGCCTCATCAAAGTCTAAACCATACTTGGTTTCTTCATCGGCAATATAGATCTGCAACAGGCAATCAATTACCCGGTTATTCTTTTCGGCATGTTTATTTATTTCCTGCAACAGCTTCAGGCTGTCAACAGATTGTATCATGCTGATGAATGGCGCAATGTATTTTACCTTATTGCTTTGCAGGTGCCCTATCAGGTGCCATTGAATGTCGGCAGGCAATTGCTCATGCTTTTCCATTAGTTCCTGCACCATATTTTCGCCGAACAAACGCTGCCCTGCATCATAAGCTTCTTGTATATCCGCTACGGTTTTGGTTTTTGATACCGCTATCAAACTTACCTTTATGGGTACTGTTTCGTTTTTTAAGGTCTTGATATTGTCTGCAATGCTCATTAATGCGTAAATTTGTTTGATTAAACCGCTAAATTACAGAATGCGTAAATATAACCTCTTGTTTTTTTCTGCTTTGCTCTTTTTATTCGCCTGTAAATGGAGTAATACCCCCAGCGGTATACTTAAGCCCGATCAAATGATCAATGTTATGACAGCCATGCATATTGTGGATGGAAGCATATCTAACATCAATGCCCCTAATCCGGATAGCCTTTATAAATATGGCCGTGGGCGATATATTGCCCTGTTTAAGCGATTCCATACCGATACTACCCAATTTAAAAACAGCTTTAAATATTATACACAACATCCTGATGTTATGGATGATATGTATATACAAATAATGAAAAACTTACAGGCTAAAATAGATTCTATAAATAAGCCCGCACCAATTCCACCACCCAAAAATGCTTTACCCAAAAAATAGTATCGATAAACTGGGATTTACCGAGGTAAAGGAGTTAATAAAAGCGCATTGCCTTAGCGAGATGGGCCGGCAGATGGTTGACAAGATACAGGTGATGAGCAATTATGACCTGATCTATAAATTCCTTAACCAGGCCAACGAGTTCAAAAATATACTGGAGAACGATGCCGCTTTACCTATTCATCATTTTTTCGACATCAAATCATTAGCCAATAAAGCAAGGATTGAGGGTGTGTTTTTAAGTGAAGAAGAGTTTTTCCAGGTACAGGCATCATTAACCACCGTATTTGCAGTTATTGCTTATTTTAACGAACGCGAGGGGCAATATCCAAACCTGGAAGCTTTATTTGAACACCTGCCTATCGAAAAGGCTATTATCAGGAAAATTGAGCAGGTTATAGATCCCAAAGGGAAAATAAAACCAAACGCTTCCCGCGAACTACAGGACATTACATCCGGCATTGCCAAAGCGGAGCAGGAGGCAAGAAAAAAGATAGACCAAATATTCAAAAGTGCATCAGGCAACGGCTGGACGGCAGATGGTTCATTAACCGTTCGCGACGGCCGCTTGTGTATCCCGTTCTTAGCCGAAAATAAACGCAAACTTAAAGGATTTATACATGATGAATCTGCATCCGGGCAAACGGTTTATATTGAACCCGAGGAAGTTTTTACGCTAAATAACCGAATCCGCGACCTGGAGTTTGAGCGCCGCCGCGAGATCATCAAAATATTAACCGCCTTAACGGATGAATTAAGGCCGTATGTGCCGCTTTTACTATCCTATCACAGCCTCTTAACCAAACTCGACTTTGTGCGGGCAAAGGCGTTGTTTGCTATTGATATTGAAGCGGAAATGCCACAGGTAGCCAACGAAGCTAAATTAAAGCTGGTTAATGCACGCCACCCGCTATTGTTTTTAAGCTTTAAAAAAGAGCATAAAACAGTGGTGCCCCTCAATGTGCAGATTGACGACCGCACGCGCATTGTCGTTGTATCCGGCCCAAATGCGGGTGGTAAATCGGTTTGTATGAAAACCGTTGGCTTACTGCAAATGATGGTACAGGCAGGGTTATTAATCCCTGCTGCGGAGGAAAGCGTGATTGGCGTATTCAGGCAGTTTTTTGTGGATATTGGCGATGACCAATCTATCGAAAGCGATTTGAGTACCTACAGCGCGCACCTGTCAAAAATGAAAACCTTTGTAGAAGAGGCCAATAACCGGTCGTTAATATTGATCGATGAATTTGGAACAGGTACCGATCCCCAATTTGGCGGCCCGATAGCCGAGGCGGTATTGGAATCATTAAACCATAAAAAGGTGAGGGGAATGGTCACAACACACTACTCCAACCTAAAGATATTTGCCGGGAATACCGAAGGGATAGAAAATGCCTCCATGTTGTTCAATAATGTTGAAATGCAGCCGCTTTATATGCTGGAAGTAGGCAAGCCCGGCAGTTCTTATGCTTTCGAGATAGCCCAGAAAATTGGTTTACCCCAAAATGTGCTTAACCTGGCCAAAAATAAGGTTAGTGCCGGGCAAAAAAATGTAGACACCCTGTTGGTTGGATTAGAGCGCGAGAAGAAAGAGATCTATGATACCCGCATCAAACTGGATAAGCAGCAAAGGCAGGTTGATACGCTGTTAGCCGAAAATGAAAAGCTGAAAAGCTACCTTGAAGAAAACAAAAAGGTGTTGATACGGGAAGCTAAAGATCAGGCTAAAAACATCATATTAAATGCTAATAAGCTGGTTGAAAATACCATTGCCGAAATAAAAAGTAATAATGCTGATAAGGAAAAAACCCGCGACCTGCGCGAAAACCTGAACCGCGAGTTAGAAAAGAACACTGTAAAAGCCGAAGCACCTAAATCAACAATAACCGAAGAAGAATTAAAACCCGGCGATTGGGTAAAGTTAACCGATTCTGAAACTACCGGCCAGGTAATTGAGTTGATAAAAGATAACGTAGTTATCGCCATTGGCGATTTGCGCACCGTTGCCAAAAGGAAAAGGGTAATAAAAGTCTCCAAATCTGCCGTGCCGAAAGAAATAAGAAGAAGCGCCGGCAGTTATACCAGCGACCTGTCTAACTTTAGCCCGGAGATAGACGTTCGCGGTATGCGCACCGAAGATGCCCTGGCCGCTATAGAACGATTATTTGACCGTGCCCTGATGATGGGCTTCGGCAACTTAAAAATATTACATGGCAAGGGCGATGGCATCCTGCGTAAAATGATACGCCAGTACCTTAAAAAATATGACCAGATAGATCGCCTGGAAGATGAACACGCCGACAGGGGCGGGGATGGGATCACTTACGTGTATTTTAAATAATAACAAACATTGTCATTGCGAGGCGCGTGTTGGATATAAGCATTGGGGCAACGAAGCAATCTCGTCGCTTTATTAAACGTGCGACGTGATTGCCACTCCGCCAAAAGGCGGATCGCAATGACAAATGTTTTTATCTACGTTTCAATATGATCATCCTCATCATTATTCCCTGCATCGGACTCCCCAACCTTTTGCTGATCGGGTAACTCACCAGGGCC
>Ga0193702_1000336_pt1 | contig 17662 bp, 32 predicted proteins | sample U3a1metaG_FD_143060 | JGI IMG/M metagenome (GOLD analysis project Ga0193702, IMG submission 143060) | Soil microbial communities from a riparian zone of the East river system, Colorado, United States - U3a1 | ecosystem: Environmental > Terrestrial > Soil > Riparian zone | place: USA: East River... | reverse complement strand
CACTCGTACGAGTGACTTCCCGTAGAATTTGCGGTAAGCGCTCTTAAGCTCTAGCGCTTCTTTCTTGTGATAGGTCAACGCTTCATCGTGACCGATACGATTTGTGTCGTTGTCGAAGTAAAGCCGCACCCTGTAGGCAGGCTCACCGGGCGCATCCTTCGTGAAGTAGAGTCCGTTTCCCGTAATGTCTGCGAGAGTGTAACCGTTTGTGTTGTAAGCGTTGATGATGGCTCGTGCGGAGATCTCTTCGTAGGCGTTGATACCATCGTTTGTGATGACATGCCATCCGAAGTCAAAGACGCGCTCTGAGTAGAACTTGCGGATACCGGGGATACCCTTTGCAACACGCTGACCGTTGATGTTCATGCGTTCAACGCTCCCTTGAATTCGCCGCGCGCTGCCTCAGCCTCAGTAGCCTTACGAGAAGACGTGACGCGAATCCCGCAGTGCCACGCTCCGCGCATCCAATTCAGAGTTTCCGCGCTGACAGTCTTGCGACGATGACGGAGACCGGAAGTCGTGTAGCTCACTCGGTACAGTTGGCTTGTCATGCCTCTTACTATACACGACATCCCCGGTCACATGGAAGCCGTAACCGGGGATGTCATGAGAAATCTGTTACTCAGGAGAGGCCAAATACCTTTCGGTAAATGTCTTCAGTCAGCACCTTACATTTGGCAACAGGGAGGTTGCACCATGCCGCGATAGCTTTGGTAGTAGCAGGACCCCAAACTCCGTCATCGTCAATCTGAACGATGCGCTGAATACGAGTGATGCGGTTGTATCCGTCAAGCTTTGCATCATCGTCGCCTTCTTTGAGGACAGGCCACTTAACGTCCATGTTCATCCAAGTCACCTTTCGTGGCGGTACGTTATCCGCTCTCAGTTTAGCGGCGAATTGTCGGACCGCCGCGCGACTAGCAATGATCTCCCAATGCATAGGGTCATTACGAGAAACGTAGTCACCACCCCAACGGAGTACATTATCACTCTCGTCTTCAAGCTTATGACACTCGTCGATTTGAGCAGGAGTCATACTCTTTTTGGTAGTGCCTTGACCCATAGGATTCGCAGGAGCATTGATGTCAATTGCGGTAGCGCTACCGTGATTACTTCGGACGGATGATCCTTCGATGTTTTTGACAAACCATCCCCAACACCATCCCTTAACGATTCGCTCAACACGTGCGTCATACCGTCCAGCAAACCATCGGAAGATATATGCTACGTCACCTTCAAGCATTCCATTGGGGACAGTAACGTCACGAATTAGGGGACGTTCATCGACCGCACTACGCGGTACGATCGGCCATCCATTCTGTGAGTTAGCCATGAGGATAGTATGCCTTCCGCTTTACGGAGTAACCTTAGGACCGTTGCTTGTCTTCCAAACGGCAAACATCGTCGCGCCTACGCCAATAACCGCAGTGACAATCTGGGTGAGATCATCAACGCTGAACACATCGTCGATAAGCGCCGTAGAGATAGCCGTAGCAATCGTGCCGACTCCGGCTGCCCACATTTTCGCAGTAGTCACAGCTTGTGCTCCTTCTCGTAATCAGCCCACTCAGAAACCGGCATAGGGCCGTGCTGGCGCTGCGTAGGTTGACCATCGTCACCAATGTAGTTCTCACGGTGAACGATCATGTTCTCGTCGCTCTCAGCAGGCTTAGAAGCGTCTTCCGCTTCCACATCCGGAGTAACGTCCGGCTTAGCGGCTTCCGCTTCCGGCGTAGTGTTCTCGTCGTTAAACTTAGGGTCGAGACTGCGAGGTGTTGGCATTACTTTTCCCCATTCTTTGTGAGATGCCATTCGAGATGCGTTCGGAGCGCATTCCCTTGGCTGTTCTGTTCGGCAATGATTGCGTCAAGCTTCCGATCCATTCGGCCAACGAATCCGTTACTAACATTGATCGTATTCTCTTGAGCCGCTTCCGCGCTAAGAGCCGCCTGCGTAGCCTGTTCACGAGTCGCTTTCGCCTCCCGTTTCGCCGCTATCTGTTGGCCGAATACACCGATAAGAGCAAGGCTAATAGCAGAGAAGAAAGCCCATACGGGAGCGGACGGCCCGCCCGGGGCAATCAATTCGTCTGCTGCAAAATACATAGTCACACTTTCACCTTACCCATTACGTTGGAATGGCAAACACTGCTATATCAATATCTACAGTAACAGCAGCAGGTCCGCCACCTGCAAGAGCATTACGAACAACAAGATTGAAGTTGGTATTACTGACATCCAACCATTGCGGGACCCAACCTCTTACACTAGCCGACCCACTATTGATATTACAATAACCGAACAGAACAGTGCCCGATGGAAACGCTACCGGGTAAGGGGTAGAGCCTAGCGCCAGTCCAGTGCCACCAAGCGTAAGGTTAAATGTAATTGTGAAAAGTTGAGCTGCGGGGTAATCCATTCCGGTACTACCACTAATAAGCCGATGCTGAACATTCACATAAGCAGAGGTCAAGTCAATGGTGCCCGCAGATGTCGTATCGATCTGTGCATACGGTGGAGTACCGGAAGAGCCTTCCGAACGAAGAAGAATATTAGAATCGTTTTGACCATTGATCGTGCCAGTATTCATGTGAGAGCGGATAAAGTCTTCCGCGCCTACAGTTTGACCAGAAACATCGAATCGTGAATGAGTAGAAGTGAAACCATTAGGAGAAGTAGTAGGACGAGTGATAGCTAGACCAGCGGTATACATCTGAGTGTGCGCGCCATCATCAGGAGTGTTACGCGCAACAAAGCCGCCATCTCTGAGGATCACGTATTGTTGAGTACTGTTGTCATCCGTGACGTATACGCCTAGCTCAGTAATCTGCACAGTGCCGTTACCAGCGTAAAGCTCACCACGAATAGTAGCGTCATTGAATTCCGCATTACCATCACGGTCAATACGCCATCCGCTAATACCCTGCACAAAGTCAACCGATTGCAATCCGGGGTAGATAAGCGTTCCATCGCCCGCAGCAATTGGGTCATCCCACAAAAATTCTGTGAAGTTATCGCGCGCCAACTCAAAAGGGATAGCGCTTCCGGAGAATGTGGCAGTAGCGGTCGCTCCGGGGTCACCACCCGTCCATACCACATAGACCGCTTCACCATCGAAAAGCGCAATATTGCCAGTAGCAGAAGAGCCGGTAGATCCGGAGTTAGTAGTTTTGATAGCAGACGATGCCGCAATCTGACCCTTATACATCGTGCACTTGGCTTGCAATGTGGCAGTTGATACCGCTACATAGAGATTAGTAATACGGATGTTTTTACCGGTCGCTTGGAAACGCACAGTGCCATTGCCGGAGCCGTCAAGAACAACCGAAACCGGATACGCGCTAAACGTATCTGATACCTGAGGCATTTAGACTCCTATTTGAATGGATCAACACTCTTGCGTGGCCCAATATAACGGTAGTAGCGAGGCGCTGTCTTACGGAATCCGCTAATACTTGCCTCACCAATTCCAGAGCGAACACTGCGAGCTGAATAGAACTTATTCGCTCCGGTAATGACACCCATGTGTCCTGTGACCCCACCACTACCAGGCGGCCAAACCACAATGTCATTAATACCAGCAGCAGTCAGCCCAGGCCCCTGCATACCCATTGCAGAAATACGCTTGAATTCCTTACGACCGGGAAGAGTCGCAGTAGTGAAACGACTCCCCTTGTAACCAACGGCTTGACACGCGCGCCACATAAGACCGGAGCAATCGTAGTAATCCGGTCCGGTAGAGGCCCAACGATAACCCTTGGCTTTGTTACCGAGCATAATGGCGACTAGAGCAATGTTACCAATACCTTCACCTAGCTCTTTATACGCATCGCCTAGACCGCCTGCAATAGCGCCCGTAGCGTCTGTAAGACCAGTGGTAACGCCTTCAGTGAGTTTATAGATAGCGAGGTCAGCCGTAGTAGGAGCAGCGTCCTCTCCCTTACGCGAGAGGATTTCCCCTAGCGCGTCAGTATCGCCAGAGGCAACCGCGATAAAAGCGTCACTCAAATCCTCGCTAATGTTCATGACGCGCCCCCTAGACACGGCACGAGCAATCATGATGCCAGCGAGGATAAAGAGCCAACCTAGAGTGTTCACGACTTCAGCACTCCCTTAGCGACCTTAGCGACCTTTCCAACGGGGAGAACACTTGCAACGGTTCCGCGCATCAAAAGAACAACGCCTAGCACAAGTAGAACAACAGCAACCGCGATACCACCAAAGTTAGCGAAACCCTTAAAGAAAGTAGCGCTAAACGCATTAACGGCGTCACCGATACCATTAATGGGGTTGCTGGAAGTGGTCGGCGCAGCATTCCCAATTCCGCTATCCGCATCCGCACTTCCAGTGCTGTCCATATACTGCTTATAAGTGCCGCGCGTATAAGTAGTCCATGCGCGCCAGCCACTACCCTTGAAAATGCCATACGCAACGCGCATGTTAGTAGCTGGGTCGTACAAATCCTCATTGGATTTGAGATTGAACTTCGCACGCCTATCCGGACCCATACCGCCGAGCATATTGATCTGCATTAGGCCGTAGGAATTGTCAGGAGGCGTGGCATTGTGCGCGCGAGGATTCCAGCCACTTTCAGCCCTAGCAACGGCAACAGCAATATCTACGTCCGTCCCCTTGAATCCAGCGGCACTAGCAAAACCCCTGACTTCGTTAGCTGAAAGCTTTGCCATGTCTTAACCCTTGTATCCAGTGAGAGGATTAGAATTCGCGCGAACCTTGACGTAAGTGCCCTTCTTAGGAATGCGAGGCAGGCTAGGATTCCACGTATAATACTGCGTTACAGGAATCTTGTACTTGGCTGCAATCTTAGTAGCGTCAAGCTTTCCGTCAGCCTTATACCAACCGTACCCACGATATCCGAAAGCAGTAGCAGGAGTAGGAGTAGTAGTAGTAGGCGCAGTTTCAGTGAAACTGTCCGGCGGGTAACCCTTTTCTTGAATCACCCAATTAACCCACTGACTTTCTTGAATGCTGCGTTGCTTACCGTCTAGGTACTTGGAGAGCGCATTGTATGCTTCTTCTCCCCGCACATCCTTCTTAGCGACAAGCCATTCCGCACCCTCACGGACCCATTCCTCATTGGTATCGGGACCGTCATCGACTACTTCCGCAACAGGAGGAGTAGGAGCAACAATGACAGTGCCGTTACCGGCGTAGCCCGCATACGGATTAGTACCGTCTGCTAGGCCATTCTCGTCAAGGATTGCGTCTTCTCCAACGGCTTCAGCGGTAGGCTCATCAGGCTTAGGAGCGGCCTTCATACGCCATGCAACAATGGCGAGAATGGTTACAGCAGCAGCAGCAAGATAGAGGACCGGAATCCCAACGACCTTCTTTTGTGAAAGCTCAGAAAAGGTCACTGTCCACCCTTCCACCATGCGTCATACGGGTTACCAGCCTGACGGGCGGCATCCTTACCGGTCTGAGCAACCATATCGGAAGTCATCAGATCATATCCGGGAGGCGTAGTCATATAACTGCCCGCGCCATTCTGGATATCCGGCTTGCCAGCAGAGAAGTAATCGTTTCCGAGCTTTCCGCCTTCTCGCAGGTCGCCAGTAGGTTCGATACCAATCGCATAGCTAGCAGTACCGTGACCAAACTGTCCGCTTGCCTCACGAGCGGCAGCAGTACCGCTAGAAGAGACTTGCCGATCGATCAGCAGATTATGCGCCGTTTGGTTGTCCACTTCAGCCTGCCAGAATGGCGCAGACTGTTCGCCTTCAACCCAGTGAGACGCAACATAGCCGCCGGAGCATCGTTTTGAACAGGAGTAGCGGTAGACCGCACGACCTTTTCATCGGCCGGAATACCGTTATTCCCCATAACCCCAAATAGAAGGTTCATGCGGTCTACCCCTTACTTAGTGACGGGAGATACAGCAGCCTTGACAGCGCCAGAGAATCCGCCGAGAAGGCTATCCAGCACCTTCGCAGTGTTGGACCGCTTAGAGACGACAACCGCCAGTCCAGCAAGTCCAACAAGCGCAATGAAAACGCCAATGCCCTTGTCAATCATTTAGATACCTTCTTCTTTTTAGCGGTAGAAACCGCCGTAGTCGCTGCCATTACAGAAGCGAGTAAGAGCAAGAGTCCGACCGCATGAACTAGCGGAGCGATACGCGAGTTAGCGGTAGCACTAGCCGCGACAGTAAGCACGATAGTGCCGATAACTGCGTTAGTCGCGTTAGAAGGCCACTTACCCGCTTTGATTGCTCCGCCCGTTAAGCTGACAGCGCCAGCGGCTAGGAATGGCAGTTCAGGTCGCATAAGTGGCCTTCCAACTAATTGCGGGATCAGCGGTGCGCGAGGCCCCGAACGAAACTGAACAGAAAGAGTCCAACGACAACCGCAATGAAGTAACGGTTGTTCAGGAAAGAAACGACACGATCCATGGTTACAGCCTTTCAGACGTTGTGACGACGAAGAGAGAAAGCGAGAAAGAACAGGATCAGCCAAGCTGCCCCAACGATAATCACAGCGTCCATAACCGCCATATCACCGGGAGTACCCTTGTCGCCTGACTTAGTGGGACCGACAGGCTCACGAGTCATAGTGATGGGCTGTCCGACACGCTCGTTTTCAGATGCCATTACCGCCATAGCGGTACCTCCTGAATTAGTCGCGGGCCGAGGCAGCGAAGAAAGCCTCAGCGGACTTAACCTGCGCGAGCTGAGTAATCAGCTCAAGAGAGGTCGCGGAAGCGCCAGGGGTGATCTTGAGCTGAAGCTGCGAACCGACACGCGTGGAAAGCCAGGAATCGCGGCCACCCGAAAGCGTGAAGAAAGGCCACACCTGAACGCCACGGTCCAGCCCCGGAAGAATACCGGCGGTAAGAGGCGCGTACGTAGTAGTAAGGTCCGCACCAACGTAACCGTAAGTACGCCGCAGAACTGCATTGTGCTCTTCCAGAGTAATACCCTCATCGACAGGGTTGTTATCCAGAATGAGGCCAACGTTAGCACCAGCGGTGTAAGCAGTACGCGTACCAGCGGCACGAGAAACGGCAATGATGCCCTTAATCATACCGCCACGGTTCGTGACGTTAACCGTGTTCTCAGCAGCCGCAGAAACGGTCTGAGTCTCGTAACGAGTCTCGACGTAATCGCCGAAACCATCCGGAGTAGTGGCAGCAGGAACGCCACCAACAGTCATGCCGACCGGCGCCCAGTAGTACTGCGACACGCGGACAGAGAGCGTGGCAACGGAGGGAGTAGTACCAGTGAAGCCAACAGTGTAAGCGTTGACATCAATCTTGAGCTGAAGAGACGCGTTAGAGTCAAGGTTAGGAATACAACCATAACCGTTATTGTAATCCTGCTCTAGATCCAGATCCAGCCGGAAAGTAGCGGTAGCAGTAGTCGCGGTAGACGCGAAAGCGTATTCCGGACCAAACTGCGGCGTACCCCACGGGTTAGGAGTGTTGGTCTTCTCAAGACCAGACGGAAGATACTTGTTGATGAGGTAGAGGTTATAACCGCTAACCGGCTGGAAAATCGGCTGACCGGTCGCATCCGTAAGCGTGATACCGCTGATCAGGTTCCACGGACCATCACCCGCGACAACCGCACCGCCAGAAGCGAAAGTAGCAGTCTGAGTGAAGTACATAGAAATACGCCGAACAAAGCCCGTAGCCGGAAGCTGGATCGGCTGGAAAGAAGTAGACGAAAGCAGATTGCTAACCGTCTGTGCGTTGCTGAAACGCGACTGAGGCCGCGACGCAACGGTGAAGCGAATTCCAGCAGCAGGGGTAATCTCCCGCGTACCGGTAAGCTGATCCGCCATGTGTTTCCTTATCTCTTAGAAACCGAGAGCGATAAACGCGCGGGACGCACGATTATCCGTGGTGAGCGCGAGCAAATGCAGGGTGCCAAAAACCGCGACAGTAGCGGCGACACCTGCAAGCAAATGCACGGCAGAAATGTGAGCGTGAGGGTCCATCGGATGCCTTTCGCGGTTTGTAGCAACCTTTGTATTAGGTACCTGAATTGTACCATGCTTTGTAGCAGGCTTAGCGCGCGAGGTTGACAGTCTCAGCAGGCCAATCCGGCGCAATGGGAACCCACGTGAAATCGTGTCGCCCGTTCGCTGCAATACGTTGCGCTAATTCTCTTGACGATTCCTTAGCGCCCATCTCTGCTAGACGTTTCAGATCAGCTAGCTCACGCGTCCGTGAGATAAACGCATGAGACGCGCTACCGTAAATGATAAGCGGCACATTAGACGGACGTTGCATGAGCGTGACCATAGACAAGTGGTTAGACCGTCCGACCGCATGAGACATTGCGAGATTGTCACCCATATTCAAGAACGTTCTATCGCAGGTGTACAACCCCTCATCAATCTGAACGGTCCAACGCCCTTTATCATTGATCTGATCAAACGCGTCAAGAAAGATATCCTTTTGGTGCTGAAGCTTCAATTTATCAGTTTTGAGCCTTGACGTGTCGGGCCAAAGCAGGACGCGACGCTCCCAAGACTTAGGCTTTTTAAACGACTTCCAACGTGTAAACCCATTGTTTAGGTAATCGTCGACAATCGTCTGATCCTTGTTTGGCTTAGCCACGAACACGACAACGCTTCCACCATTGTCATGACGCAACTGGACAATATGCCTAGCAAGCGCCGTCTTACCGGATTTAGTCGCGCCGGAAATCACTACGTGTTCACCTTGCTCCCACGTACTACGCAACCTATTCAGTTGCTTAAGCGTTTCCGGACCTGGACGCATTAGCGGTTATTCTCCTGCTCTGCTGCCAGTCGCGCCGCTTCTTTCTCTGCTTTCTTCTCCTTCGCTTCCGTCATGAAGACCGGAGCGATAGTAGCGATATGAAGACCAATAGCGATAAAGAGCGCAGCATCGCCACCCTTAGAGCCATAGCGGAGAATCTTCCGCGCCATATCAGGAGAGTTGAGAAGAGCCGCATTAACGCGAATACGGAATACTTCATCGTTGTCTTCAATGACTTCTGCCGTCTTAGAAAAGCCGACCAATCGTGCGCCTAGCGCCATCATTCCGTCAAGGCTGCATAGCGCTTCAGTAGCCTGAATAGCTAGCGCAGCATTGTTGCCAGTGATCCGGGGAGCGCGTGCGCCAGTACCCTTAACCTTTTTGTGAGTAGGACACTTAGTAGGTTTGCGACCCCTTCCACCATAAGGTCCCGCTTCTTGCCCACAAACGTCACACGGATACTCCGGTGCGTCGGAAACCTCAGGGGTGATATCAGGGTTAGCGGACGTAGTAGGTTCATCGGCAAATGCAACGGCAGTCATCGGTTAAATCCTTAGAGGGTTTTGTGAGTCCATGGCTTACTACCGGGAGACTTATCCCCGGGCAACGGAGCAAGGTTAGCTACCTGAGCAGACAGGCCGCTCACAATCTCTTCCAAACGTGCTACGGCGGCTCGTAGGCCGTCATCGGTAGGAGGAGTAGCAGGAGGCGTAGTGGGAGTCGCAGGAGGCGTCTCAGCGGGAGGCGTCTCAGTTGTCGGCTTGTCATCATCATCGGCCATTACTTTAATCCCTTCATTCCGTACTTATGACGTCCAAAGTAAAACCACCAGAAGGCGATAGGAAGAATTGCAGAGAGAAACATGTAACGGTCGCTCTTCTCCATTCCCTTCCACACCTCCATAGGCTGCTTAACATTCACTTCTTCTTCATCCCCAACATTTTGAAAAGAGAGGATTGCATTAGCTCGTCAATCGTCGGCTTGACTTCATCGACAACGCCAGCGATAAGAGCCTCAGTCTTATCCATACGATCCCGAATCGCAGAGACATCTCTCACCAGAATGGAAAGCTGATCCCGAATGTCATGCAAGATATCGGCTTCATCGGTCACGTAAGGGGTAGACGGTTCCGGGAAGTCAGTAGCGGCAGTCATCAGAAAATCCCCGTAGTAGCCCAGTAAGAAACCTCGAAAAGGCCAGTAAGCCCAGGGCTAGGCAACACCCAGAGAGCGCCGTTATGGTCATCCAAATTCAGGATCGAACCGTTTCGCAACCGTCCGGCTGAACTACTGGGAAGCTTTCCATTCTCATCTGCGAGATAGACATAGTCACCACTAGTCGGAGCAGCCGCGTAAGAGAATGCCTGAATACTCCATTCAAGCCGCTGAAGATCAGCAGGGAGAATCTGAATAGGAGCGTAAGTAGCAACGACAGTGTTATCGAAAATGAGAGTGCCGGATAGCAGACGAGTATTGCGCTTAGTCCGGATAAGCGGAGCAGGAGAGATAGCCTGAACAACAGGAGTCGCGGGGGTATCAACCTCTTGCACAAGAGAGTCAATAACCGGGCCATCATCGTCCTTAGTATTACCTACATACAGTGTGCCGAATTCCGGCGTTTCCAGTGGAGAAGACATTGATAAACCGCTTCCGCAGAGGGACGTTTGTACCACCCATTGTACCATGCCAAAACGGCCGGACCTGCGAAGGTCCGGCCGTTTCGTATGCGCATTTACTTTTAGCTGCTAGGCCAAAGCAGATTGACATTCAATGCTTGCCAATATGCCATAGCCATTCCGTTATCCCGATACCCGTTTGGTGCGACTCTCGCTTGCACCTCTAATCCGTCATGCGGTCCGCCGTATAGATGGATCGTACGCAAGTTAGGATCGGGTGGCACTGCCGGACGTAATTGCATTCCTCTTCACCAGCTTTCGATGCTGACAATCGCACCATGTTCCGCCTCTGCACTTCTTGTGCTTCCCCTTAATACACTTGTGGCAGATCACTAGAATCCGCCCATATATCTAGTCAATTCTGCTGATGCACTTTCACTCATCCCGTAACACTCTCGCACTTTCTCCAATACTCCCGCGATAAACGCAGTTGCGTTAGTTGCGGATTCTACGTGCGATTGTCCGACCGCCTCTTGAATAGCGCCGATAGTCCGCTCACAAGCATCAGTCGCAAGACTTAGTGCTTCTTGAATTTCTCCGATATTATTAATGGCGACATACACTGATGCCTGATGCCCGCCCCATGCGTCTGTCATTGCATTCCTCTCTTCTTACCGTAGGCCGAAAGCATGAGCCTGGATATCCCCAATTCTTCCGTCTGGCGTAATTAGCTCGCCCTCTTCGTCTAGCTCTGTATCCCCAAACCTAGGCTCATAGTAAGTAGTCTCCAACTCTTCTCCCTCTGAATACGGAGTAGAGCGCAACCCTCCCCAACAATCCTCGCCACTCCAAAGATTAGGAATGCGCTTAGCCGTAGGCTTACCGTCTAGCCACCGTTCCGCATTCCATACGTTAGTCCCGCAGGTATGCCACGCGTTCCTAACGATGGCCTGCTTAGCGCCAATAAGCGCCCACTCAATAGTGAGTGAGATACGCGGCGCATCGCTATCCGGTCCGTATTCGTTCCACTTGCGGTCTACCAAATCAATGATGGTGCCTAGGTACTTAGCGCTTACGCCTCTCGACTTGAGTTGTGGCGCTTGCCCTTCCGTGATTTGTTTCCGCGCTTTATCGTGCCAATACAAACCAGGCATGAACAGTGACAGATTCTCATATGTCTCTTCATCCCAAGCGCCGAGTCTTTCCCCATCGATATCGAGATTGGGATGCGGCTCTTTAAACACAATCCCATCAGTCGCAATCATCAATAGGCTAGCGCTCTTTGTGGGGTGACTCGCTACCGCATTAAGAATCTGTGTCCGGCAACCGGCCGTTATAAGCGATGCCCAAACGCTATTAGAGTAACGAGGTTGACCGATAGACTGAGCACATTTGCCATAAGCACTATTATATACAAGCTTCTTGGCTTTTCCCTGAGGCGTATTCTTCCCAGCATGCAACCGACCGTTATACAACTCACGCACAGCGCGCATAGGAGGAGGACAATTACAGGGTGCATATTCTATCCATTCTTGAATATCCATACTGCTAAGAAGTCCAGCCTTCTTAGCTGCCTGTAGTTCATGCCACCAATACCAGCCGCGTGCTTTTCGTGGTCGTAATATAGATCCATCAACCGCGCGATACGGCACAGGTCCCACCCACTGATCTTTACCACTGAACGTCCCGTAAACCATTCGCAAGGATCTTTGCGGAAGTCTTCCGGGCTTACCCGTACCTTGCTTCCATTGTCCATGTAACAAACAGGGGAGAGTGGCAATGACGGCCGGATAGGCAGAGTTGATGTCATAGGCGTATGACGTTCCTGGCACCGGTCCATGGTTGAAAATCTCAAACCATCCTCCATAGTACGTTTTACGCGCCGCTTCTAATGCCCACCTAGGGACAACCTCTCTGACTACCTCTCCCTTAGGTAGACCAATGTTATTCATCCATGCTTGCGCAGCTTGCCCCGGTCCCATCCATTGCTGTCTACTGAGCCTGATCTCATCGCTAACGAATCCCTCATTAAGAATCGTCATCAACCGCGCCAGGACTTCATTCTCCAGCAAGTTATACTCAATCATTTCCGCATCGAATTGCGCACCGGAACGGATCAGCTTTCCCTGTTCAATACGGGCGTACTCTTCATCGGATACGATTCTACGTGCACCAGGTTCCGGCTTAATTGCTTTCAGGAATGATGACTGAAAGAAGGGGAACACATCGCAAATATACATCCATGGGCGCGACTCTTTTACTACACTCTGCGTTCCATCTTTATGGTTGACAACTCTTGTCGGAATATCATCCGGCCGAACATACGGCCGTAGCTTGAATCTCTTGAAACCGAGAATGTCGAATTCCCAACGGTGCGACGCATAGACTTGCTCGCCTTCTTCTGTGAATCGCCATCCACCATCACGTACGGGAAACGGGAAACGCATTTCAGGGTTAGTCGGTTGCCGTTCCCGGATACCGTCTTTAGTGAGCAGGCTACGCGCGACATTCTCGTTAAGCGACTTGAGCCACATAGTGAAGTCGTATCCAAGTGCGAATCCTACAAACGCTGCCTCAGGATGTTCTAAGAATTGTTCCCACAAGAATGCAAAGATATCGTCATGATGTAGCTCTTTACCATTCTTGTGTAGCGACTTATCCCCAACAGACAACAATACGTAATCGTGCCGATCGTACTCTGACAACCGTGTTACTTCTTCTCCTGTCTCCTCATCCCAATCAACGTCATATCTCTGACGTGTCACTCCCTCCCCATCAACGGCAATAAACTCAATTTCATGCAACTCACGTTCACGTGCGCGAGTGCCATTCTTAGATTCTCCTGACCTCTTACAGTTAGTCTTACAACGCTTCTGCAACAGGGACTTAGGTTGAAAGAGTGCGCCGCAACCGGCGCACTCTCTTCCGGGCCAACTCACACATACCACCAGGGGTTAACGGCATAACCAGGCACATGCTTTTGCGATGCTCTCTTGCGAATCTGATCGGGCGACGCCTTCAACGTCCAATCTAGATCCGTATCCGTCATCCGTTGAACATTCTTTTGGATAGCGGAAGTACGTGCACGCTTAGAAACGCTCTTAATGCGGCTCGCAGCGTTTCTCTCTTTCCTCTCCCGGCGTTGTGCCGCTACCGTCTGACCAGCCGCATACTTACGAGGGTCTGACTCCTTACGTGTCTTGTCAGATAGCTTCAGCCATCCGTTCCAGCGCTGCGGTGTGAGTCCACCTTTGCGCGCTTCTCTCTGCCATCGTGGGGAGTGATCTTCCCACTTCTTATAATGGCGGGCCACCTTATGAGCGGCTAATCAATCGTGGGATTAATAGGACGAACACTCACCATTTTATTCCCCACTTTCATCCGGTTGTGCAATATCCAATTCTACCATTCCCGGGGGTCCGTGGTACCATTGAGGTTGGTACGGGTAGAGCGCCCAGAAATACACTGCGACGGTATTTCTTGGAATGGATGTCCCCACGTTTATAAGCTCCCCGGGCCGAAAGAGCCGGTAACTGATTACCAAATCAGTTACCGGCTCTTTCTTCTAATTACTTAGCCGTAGGAGTGCGCTTCTGCGTAGTGGTAGGAGTAGTAGCCTTTCCGCGTGCACCGCGCTTGCCATTGGTGGTCATGTAATAGGTGCGAGCCTGACGAGTCTTGCCGGGAATCGGCTGACCGTTCGGGCTTTTGATCGGCACGTCATACTCAGAGACGCGCAGACCGTCAGGAGCAACCAACTGAAAATCGGCGTATTCGCCAGACTCAACAACGCTGTCAAGTCCCTTTTCAGTGAGGTACTTGACCACCTGTGCACGCACGCCAGTAGAAGAGTCGAGAAAGGTGAATGCGTATCCGTCGGCCCGATGCGCATCGATGTAGCAGATAGACACGCCTTCATTGTTCGGCTTAAAGGCACAACCAAACGTGCGGAACGGGACTCCAACAAGCTGTGACTTGTCGAGAATATCGAGTCCATCGAGTACGTCACTACCTTCCCATTCACTCGGAAGAGGAGTAGTCATGTTAGTAGACCTTTCTAGTAGGTGAATAGGCCGCGCCTCAGTGCGGTCTATTCGAGCAATCGACAGTGTGACTATCTGAGCCACGTGACCGGGAGCCGATCTGCGAGCGCACTCCCGGTCGGATCTAAAGAACGATCAGCAGGGTGAAGGCGGTTGGGTGAAGATAGATCGGAAAGCGTTATTCCAATTCGTAGCCGGATTGCGACCGTTAGCTACCTGGCCAGACGCGAGACGGACGTAAAAGCCGATCGATGTAGAGCAGGATGCGTTATTAGCCATAAGCATAAACGGCGCTCCGGCGGTGCCGATCGGATTGAGACGGTTATACCACGAAGAAGTATTAAGGTCTGCGCCGGTCCCACTCCAAGACACGCCATTCTGTAGCTGTGCATAGGTGTAGTACCAAAGAGAACCCTGATCAGCAGCATCCCAATAGCCCGACCAAACACACGCGCGGTTGGTTGGGCAGACAGCAGAAAGACGCGCGTTGAATGCGTTTTCCGTCTCTCCCGCGATTCTGGCGAATTCAATCCGATTGTCAATGCCAGCGTGTACAGGAGTAGCCGTACCAACAACCATGAAGAATCCGATAACGAATCCGACTAGAAAGGTCTTCTTACTCATTGTTCTGTCCATTCCACGGAAGCGGCGACTGCTCGTACGGGTAAGCGCTCACGGCATTGACCGGTGCGGTTTGCTCGTACGCCTGCTCAACCTCGCGCAGCCTATCGGGACGCGGCCCCGTATTGAAAGCGTGATCAGCACACATATCCATAACTACTCTGACTTCGTCTCCGGACTCATCACGCTGCACAACGTCAACGCTCTGCGAGCCGGGAGAGTTGGCCTTAAACGCGTGATTACCTGCATCGCACCACTTGACTGCCGACACTGCGAAACCATCCTTTACTTCGGATCGATGGATAAAATTAGTGTGAAAATTGGAGTGTTGAGTACGACTCTTAGGCTCTACCGTGGCCCCGCAATCGAAACACTTACCATTCCCGTAAGCCATATTCTCCCTCACATCTTTAATGCAAGTGTGGCGCGACGCGTCAGGCAGTCCATAGGTTGCCTTTACAAGCTCTCCACAAACTGTGTGTAGCACGTAACGCGGGTCAACAGTGGACATCCATTCAGCCATGGTCCCCGCGCTTAAGCTGATCCTTAATCAACTCATTGAGCAGCGCTTGACCCTGCTCCGGAGTCACTAGCGAGTCAATGCGGTTGATGAATTCCGTAATGTGTTCAATGGTTCCTTCAGCATGCAACTGTGCCGGACCGTCATTCATTGCGTGCGCCGTAGTGGCTCGTGTGGCCCAGAGGATGCGAAGACGGATGAGGCCAGCACTTATCATAGCTAGCTCATCAGTGGTGAACGTAACGGTCACAAGCGGGAGAGGAGTAGTCATTTCTTCTTCCCTGATCCCTTCTGTGTCTCTCTGACAGCAGCCTTAGGCTTTTTGGCTGCTCCCTTGGAATGCTTACCGGCGGCATGCTGGCCCTGATGTTTGGTACTCAGCCCTAGCAGATCACGCAACCCCATTACGAGCCTTCCCGTTCCATTCACCCTTACGGGCATTGTACGAAAGCGTCCGGCCGTTGATGCGCTCCGATGCTACCTGTACTCCCTCACGCCACGCGCCATACATGTCCCCTCCCTGTATGGCGCGCTTAGCCTTATAAGTCATCCTTCGTTAGCCTCAGTGTTCATGGGAGTAGCGAGACGTTCCTTTGCCAGCTTGTTAAAGGCGTCCTGAATTTCCTTCTCTCCTCCACCATTCTCATAAGAGTTGTGAAGCGCATCCGTGAGAAGGTTGTGCAATCCCTTAACAGAATCACGATTCAACCAAACCGAATACCGACTACCATTCTTACCCACGATCTGAAATTCCAAGTCCAGATTGTGCGCAACCGGATTACGGACAAAATCATTCTGCACGTAGATAACGTCAGAGGGGTCGACGTTACAACTAAACTTAGTGTTGGCGTTGTCCATGTTTGCATCGGGCATGGTCTTCACTTTCCTTTCTTCTTAGTGACGATAGCCTTGACGATGCGGGTAACAATCCCCTGCTTCTTTGGACCATTGCCCCCAATGGTACGGACCGTTAGTAGGCTGCTTTTCACTCACCCGACAAACTCCGCTCGCCAGATATCCCCGTTAGCGTCTTCTAGCACAAGCTTACTGTCCGTTGCTTTGAGAACAGAGAACGTCATTTTATCGCTCTCTGTATTCTCATTGGGGAGCTTCCATACTCCCGTGCCGAGCACTTCGATAACCGATCCGACATTAGTCTTACGGGTATTCGAGACTGCACTCAGCAATTGATGACGGTCCCACTGCGGAAAAGCCTTCATCAGTTCGTCAATAGTGACAGCCCGATTGGGATTTTCCTGAAAGAAGTGCAGTAGTGCCGTACCGATTCCTACTGCCTTTACCATGCTCTTCCCCTCGTTTCTGCGACAAACGAATACTTGCGTGATAGTGACAGGATTCGAACCTGCGATTATCCAACGGGTTTGGGAATTGCCGGGAAGCATTCCGGTATCCGTGGCGCCTATTCCATCTCGGCATGCATCACTATCAACGGCGGGAACGGAGATTGAATCGCGTTCCCGCAGCGGCTATTACGCCATTACTTAGCGGCTGGCTTAGCCGCAGGCTTAACAGCAGGCTTAGCAGCCTTCTTTGCGGCCAGAGTCGCGGCGCGCTTGACAGCCGCAGCGGCCTTCTCCTCTTCCGTCCTAGGCTTACGCCGGATCTTCGGAGCAGCCCAGAGGTAGACCTTAAGGCTCTTACCGTCGTTCAGCTCCTCCTCACGCGTACGGATAGTGCGCTTCTCCGACAGTTCATTACCCGCCTCAGCCATTTTACGCTTATCCGATTCGGCCTGCGCGTATGCCGCTTCCAGCGTCTCAGCCGTAACGGTGTAGCTCTTGACCGAATCCTTGTTGTCAGCAAGGTACTTCACAACGTCGCGGAATTCGTTCTCACGCTGCGCAACGGGCTTTGAAGCGTCTTCGAAAACCAGTGCCATGATTACTCCTAAGTCTTTGGGGCGATGTCCCCGCTTGCCTTCTGAAGTCAACTATACAGGGTCTCCCGGATTTCTGACGGATTTTACTTGACGTTCTGATGACTCTACCGTTCACTATCTGAAAGTTGGCACGAGACAAATTCCGGCACAACTCTTGACAGAGTTGCATCCAGTGTGGTACACGACCGTCACTTACAGTGACGGCTGGCCTCACTG
>Ga0193702_1000335_pt1 | contig 17763 bp, 23 predicted proteins | sample U3a1metaG_FD_143060 | JGI IMG/M metagenome (GOLD analysis project Ga0193702, IMG submission 143060) | Soil microbial communities from a riparian zone of the East river system, Colorado, United States - U3a1 | ecosystem: Environmental > Terrestrial > Soil > Riparian zone | place: USA: East River... | reverse complement strand
TTAGCATCCCTTTCACATTGGTGCGGCCGACCCTCAGGTGAGAAGCGAGTTTCCCTTTGATATAGGTGCGGCCGACCACTTAGGTGGAAATTGGCATCCCTTTGATATAGGTGCGGCCGCCCCCTCAGGTGGAATTGAATATCCCTTTGACATAGTTGCGGCCGACCCCTTAATTAAAAATGAGCATCCCTTTCACATTGGTGCGGCCGACCCTCAGGTGAGAAGCGAGTTTCCCTTTGATATAGGTGCGGCCGACCACTTAGGTGGAAATTGGCATCCCTTTGATATAGGTGCGGCCGCTCCTTTAGGTGGAAATGAATATCCCTTTGACATAGTTGCGGCCGACCCCCCAATTGAAAATGAGCATCCCTTCCATATTGGTGCGGCCGACCCTCAGGTGAGAAGTGAGCGCCCCTTTGATATAGGTGCGGCCGACCCCTTAGGTAGAAATTGGCATCCCTTCGATATAGGTGCAGCCACTCCCCCAGGTGGAAATGAATATCCCTTTGACATAGGTGCGGCTGACCCCCTAGGTAAAAATGAGCATCCCCCTCAAATTGGTGCTGCTGACCCTCAGCAAGCGCATTCAATTGAATTGTGTTTATTTATTTAATTGTCATAAATAACTCCAATTAGAGATGCAAATTAAATCTTCCAGAAGCCTTTCTATAAAATTCATTCCAAAGTTTTTCCTGCTTGGTTGCATAGGACTTATGACCAGGAGGCAAGTTGCTGTCTTCTCTCTTTGATCTTCCCCTCCATAATTCAGCCTGGTTTTTAAACCAGAGGATTGTCCACCCCATTTCGTGTTTTACCAAAACCTCCTCTTCAAGCCATCTATCAACCCGAGCTTTGGCCCTGAGCCAATTAACTCGATAAACTAAAGAAATTTTAAAAAATGAAAGAAAGGAGTGAATTTCACTCACATTCCTCCATCCATTCCCCAGTCAAAGAATCTTTGCTTGGTCCAATTCTCCAAAACCAAGCCAAGCGGTCACTTCCTTGTCCAAATCGTTTGGCCATAGTGATGTCCTTTACTACCACCAGATCCTTCTCCTCCAGCTTTTGGTAGACTAAGAGATCCTCAGGAGTCCCAATGGATTTAAGAGCTCGCCAAGCCCTCTGATAACTGCGGGCATGAAAGAGAATTTGGCTCTGTGCGTTTCGAACACTGGCCCAAGCTCTGGTGCTTTGTTTTGTAGAGGTACTCCGATTGACATCTGTGAGAAGCAATAGAGATTTGTTGGCCAATCCGATTCGAAGGCCCTCCAAGGCATCATTAGCCTGCCCTTTCCTAAGCTCTCTCTCCACTGATATCAGCGATTCCAGAGCTGGTCTGAGTTTTACTGAAGTGATGTTTGAGGGGAGTGGAAGGATAACTGATTCGGGAAGAACTGAAGGAGCCTCAGCTTCGTCCTCCTCTTCAATAAAACCATCTTCCTCCAGGGACCCATCCGCCAGATCCTCAGGTTCCACAAACTCCTCAGAAGGCGTATTGATTGATTCATCCTCGAAAGGCCTGAGATCCACCTCATCAAGGTTGGGCAGAAAAAAACTTCCCACTGAAAAAAAATCTTTAATTTGCTTCCCTAGACTTGCTCGAAATCTTTTGACTTTTAGCTGTTGCTTCACAGTCGGCTTTTGGGGCAATGATTTAATTTGAAATAGAAGCCTTGATCTGGTGATGTCAGCAAAACTAAGGATGAAGCTTTAATTTAAAGACCCACTTATCATTTTCAGCTTTAATCCCATCAGCAATCCAATCCACAACATCCCCCCCAATATCATCCAATTTCCCCCTTTCCTCACATAGCTGTAGAGTAATTTCTGCCAGGGTGGGTGCCTTTTTTCGATTAATGTCAAAGATCTTCAATGATTCGCCTCTTTCCTCCATCGCCAACGCTTCATCACATCTCCAAGAGTCAACTGGAAGGTTTCGCTGAAGGCAAGATTTTGTCAACTCATCGAACGCAGGCTGTGTCGAATTTAAACCGATTTGACTTCGTTTGAGCTTAGTGAGGAGAGTTGGAACTGAAAAATGACAAAGTAAACAATAAACCTTGCACTTGAGGTGTAAAAACTTGCCAATGCCAACTGTTTTCCTCCAGTTCCAATCCCTCATGTAATCGTCAAGAGTTTCTTGCCTATGTGATTTACTCATAGATCTAGCTGAGCCAGAGACTTTGTTCATCCCGGACCACAAAGTCTCCATTGTTTCGCCATCTATGTGCCCTGCCCCTTTCATAAAATTCAAAGTATATTTCGAGAAGCAGCTATCAACATGGTCGGCAAGGTGGAACTTTCCGATTGCACCCAAAATCTTCATCCCAGGATCTATGCTGAGGTACTGAGGCATATCTTCGAGTCGATCCTCAAAATGCACTCCATATTGACAATAAACATCATAAATGAGCAGAAGTTCTTCTAGCCCATGGCTGTTAAAGTTCAAAGCATTGGAAACCGAATAATCCACGTTGATTTGTCTACAATCACAGGCAAAAAATGAATTTTTTAAATAAAAGGTTATAAAAGTTGCTCACCGCTCTGAAACTTGCAAATCACAGACAGAAGTGGGGACGAAACAACCATGCCTCGCACAACAGCAGGCCACTACACCAGTGACGTCCAGGTTGCGTCGGTTGTTGGAGTTTGTTGCAAGGGTCGCTCGATGCTTGCGACAGGATGGCCTCTAGTTGGAAAGATCCTTTTAGAAATAAAATACAAATTTGTCAAACCATTATCTTACCAGGCTAGGTTCCTTAGCAACGCTTAAGTACTCCATGTACCGCCCATCCTCCGCCATAAATCCTTGACCATTGTTGAGCGAGATGTCCAAATCTGGCCTTCGCATCTTGATGTGATCAGCATGGAAATTGCCATCCACTGTGATGGTTCGGCGAGTCACCCAATTTGGGAGATTTTTCCAGTCAGGGGGTAGATTGATTCCAGGTTGTGGACAGGAGGGGCAGAAAATGGCGAGGTTTCCTGGGGTGGAATATTCCTTGTAAATTCCTCCAAAACGTTTTAAATTTTGCAACTGCCTCATCTGGCGGCTGACCCTAATTAATTCCATGTATCGATTCTGAATTGGAAGATAAAATCAACGGTGGCAAATTGGGCATAAAGGAGCAAACGCACTGGCAATGTATCGGGGAAAGCACCATTGGTCACCCTCCTTATTTTCTGAAAAAAACTCTGGGCTGAAGTTTTGCATTCCATGGCATCTATCCAGTAATAATCCAATACATCCAGAGTGAAAGCGGTTTCGGGTCGGTCGAAAGTCGATGGAAACAACCGATGGTTAAAAAGCTGCTCATGCTGTGGAATTGCACCCTCACAGCAGCAGAACCTGACGCAATGCTCGAATAGGCCATTTACGTGGATTAAAGTCATCTTTCGATCTCCAAAGAAGTTATCATCTTCCGGGCATCTAAGCCCAGAGCCCGAATGGCCGAGGGTAAAAACATAGCCCAAGTCGCACAATGAAACGTTTTCGAAAGACCCCTCCTTCCACTCTTGAGGGCGATGGAAGGGATGGAGAATGTGAAGTTTTATAAGACAGGCCTGGCACCACCAGTGTGGACCATAACAATCCTGACAGCGAAATCGAGGTTCTGCATCATCGCACAAAGAGCAAGTTGCGTTGGTTGGGGGAAGCTCTAGATTGAGAAGGTGGTTCAAATATGAGCTCTCGTGGTCTAAGAATTGCCCCAAGTAATCGTTTTGGCCCTGAAATTTTTTGAGAGAGCTTTCAAGCAAGGTTGAGAAAGGAATACCAGCGTGAATCGCTTCCCCGACGTGTCAAACTCCTCCAGATCATCTGAAATCCCCACAGGGTTAAAGGGCTCCAACTTTGGGCGTTTAATGGGGGAGGAGGAGCCACTATGTCGACTTGCTAATGCTGTTTTTTTCTTAGGCGTTTTGACCTCCTCCATTTTTAGGACATCAACTCCACGACGGCTGATGGAGTGGACGAGCTTCAACTCGCGAACGGTGTTTTTCGGCTTGACTTTTTTGGCTCTGGAGGAGCTGGACATAGCCGGAGCATATGACAACAAGGGCAATGGAAAAATAAAAAACAGCCAACTCATAGCTCGTGACAAATCCCCATATGGCCAAGCCTCAGCCACAAATTGATCCCCAAAAGACCCTGGCAAAAGGAGCTGAGAAGATAATCGTTGTGACAAATTGATCTCCAAAACGCAGGAGCTAAACTAGCCAAGAAGAAAATTGTTGGATTGTTAAACACATTATAAGGCAAATTTAGCTGGATAAATCTATAAACAATCATCCCAGGTATTCGACAACTGCATCTCCCTGTTTGATGTATTTGAAAAGGAGGTCCCTCATCTCACGCCGGACAAATGACAGATCACCATTTTCCAATCCCCAAGCTACCATCGATTCTGCGGAGGAAGAAAATGAGCTCTAGTGTTTGAAATTAGCATTAATCGGCGGAATCCATTGGCGATGTGACCTTAATGATGGCCATTGTCTCCGCTGGATTCGAAAAAAACTTCTTGGCAAAATATATTAAGAAACAACCACAGTCATTTCCATTGGGTTGGCAGGGTACCTGTTTATTTTGATGAATTAATGTATATTGAAAAAAAAACAACGCAGGGCCGACCTGAGCGACGTTGAACGCGATCCTACCCTTCTCAAAGGCAGCGTTTTCAAAATGTTTCAAAATTATCTTTTGAAGTTTGGACGCCACGACATTTCCCGCAGTGTTGTTTGGAAGGGAATCCAGAATGTGAATTTGGCTAACATGCGGATTTAGGGTCAAATATGAGGACTTTAAAACACTTCCTCACGCATTGCCCTCCATTAAACCACGGGGGTTCTCTATGATCCCAAGTTTCCAATGATCCCTGAAAACGTTTTCAATGAGAGAATTTTAAAATATTAATAAAACTTACCCCCCAAACATAGGCATCACAATATAATCGTACTCCAACAGATTTGTTTTGGCTCTGAACTTCTCATTATATCGATCTGGGTTGTCTGACAATTTTGTCCAAAAGATTGTGTCCAATAGTTTTATTTTCAGGCTCCCCCAAATATTTTTCTTTGCAAAATTTTGATAGCAGTCTCTGAAAACGCATGAAAAAGTTTATAAAGATTCATGGGGAAAAATATGATGGAACAAACAGCAGACTGAAGGTAACGTGCGAATCAGTGAGCCACTCCCTGTTGCTTTTCAATCGCTGCAAATCCCCCAACGAGAAGCATTGGAACAATGGGGGGAGTATGTCAACGCCTTTAACAACAGGCGCTATGCTAATTCCAATATTAGAAATGCAAATGATGGATGATTTTTAAATTACTGACATAGGTGGAATTCTCCTTTCCCAGAGTGAAAGAGCCTCAGATTGTCTTCAAAAAACTCAGATTAGCATCCCAACGTTGATCAATGGATTGGAAAAAGGCAGACTCGAGACCACTCCATTGCGGCGAGGAGAGCATGGTGGTAATATTGCAGATGAAAGCACTGTAATTTGATTGGGAACCTTTTATTTTCATCGTAACGAAAATGCGCTGGAGGCATCCTTTGGGCGCAGTGGCATACGGCATCATCCAGCTCGGAAGGGATGTCAAGGTTATGGCAAAGTCGACCGTCGGCTCCACATCTGACCCCTGAGTCCATTTTGTGAACTAAAAGAAAATTTGGCGTGAGATATCCATGTTGGAAAAACAAAACTCACTGTCAATTCCACAAGCGATTTTTGAACATCTAGCTCCAAATCACGGTCATCGCCAAGTGATATATGAATAAAATAGCTGGAAATTTAGAATATAAGTGGATACAACGCTGTGGAGGGTGTAGATGACTCCATTCACCGTTGAGAATAACTTGGGATTGGGCGTTGAATCAATCGAATTTCATGGAAGATGCAATTCCACTCACCGACCTGGCTGTTGAGAGATGTTGCACTCCTTCGAAGCTTCCCCCATACCTTCATCGATCAATTCTCCATTGACGCGCATCTTGCTGATAGCAACCTGTCGAATTGAGTTCATTTTGGCGATTGGGTTTGGAAATGGGAAGTTCAACAAAAAGTCACATGTCAGAAGCAAATGACTTAAGTTAGCATGTGATAAGTCACATGTTATAAGTCACATATCGACAACAATAAGCCAAAGCCAAATTGGGGAGGACATCCAGGCGCCATACTTCCTTCGCCAACCTTAGTCATAAACAAGCAAATTATGAGCAAATAAAATAGCTAAATAAACGAAGATTTCTGGAATCGCTGCATAGTGTTGTTTTCCACAATAATTTAAGCAATTAATCCAAGAGGTAAATATCTTGATTTACCCAGCCAGCAGGTGGGGAACCCAAACGCCCCCTTACAGACTCCCTCATAAAATGGGCATAGCATACCCGGTCCCCAATTCCCCAAGACCTAACCTCGTGCTCCAAGATGCTTCCACAAAGGCCAACAACCGTCCCGCTTGAATAATTGAGCTCCAACCCCAGATCGCCAATTAAAAGCTTGGGTTTCCCATCACATCCAGAGTAATTCGCCAACAAGTCGTACCATTCAGGCCTTCCCTTGGAATCTCGATGGGAGGGTGTGATTCGATTCGATATGATGGATATCCCAGTATACACCGATTGCCATTCTTGAGCAACCGCTTTGGTTGGCCCCAAGCGACGAAGTTCTTGCAGAATTTGAAGTCCAGATTTGAATAGCTCTGGGTGTATTAGCGATAGCGTGAGGTTAAGGTACCGTTCGAAGCCGTTTGAGATTTTGAGCCACTCAGACTGTCCGAAATGAGGTTGCGTTCGGATATTAATCGATGGCAGCAAGGGATACAATTCAGACTAGTTTAATGTCAAAATCACTTCGTTTCATTGCATAATACATAAACCTACCTCATGAGCCTGCCCAAACCACCCAGCTGAAAAATTAACTGCGCCAGGTTGGCATATTTGCGTGGAATCATTTTCCATAAAATTCCCCCTGCTAATTCGCCAGCTGGGGGCATCATTCAATTGGGTCTCTGCCTTTACAGACTGCTTAAGCAGCTGTCCAATGCTAACAGTTGCGCGCTGGACTTCAAGCTAATTTGAATAGTTAGAATGGTTTTCAATGAAGCCAGAAAAATTAAAACCTGATGTTGCCGCGATAGCAAACCGGGAAGATACCATAAAACAATGCGGCCTTTCGAGTCCACGACCGTCAGGGGAAGGGAAAAGGTTCCCATCCGTGGGTTGGGAAATTTCACCCGCTTCCGATCCTTTTTCATCTTGACATGCTCCTTATAATAGTCCTCGATATCCCAAGGTATTTTGACTAATATGTGAGCCAAATTTTCACACAATATGCAAATCCACTTACTTGGATTGAGAAACGCTGTGCAGACCAGCTTCAATAGCCGCCTGATATCCTGCCCGAATTTCCGCCCATTGGATTGTTCTGCATCCACCGTTGAAACCAAAGAAGGACCAAATGGATTGCCATTTGATTCAGGAACCTGTCTTTCCAACTGCTCCAATTCATTCCTTGGGGTGGGTTAGCATCAAAATGGGAAAATTGGCAGCCTGGAATATTTGCCTTTTGCAGCAGGTTGATATTTTCTCTTTTAGCTTGCCCCAGATTTCAAGATGAAGGTCGAGGTTTGTTGTAGGGTCCAGATCTAGGGTGGGTTTTTTTCTGGATGGGGGGAACTTCCTTAGTGCAATGGGCTTTCTGAGACGCATCTGGCAATGCTAGATGAGGTAAGGTGGAGGCCTTGGGAACGCTGGAATCCCAAGGCGAAGAATCCCACGTTGAAAAACAATCAAAAACAAAGGTGGGCAAGGAGTTTGCTTGAATTGTTTCAAGTCTCCTCAAATCGTTTACGTAATCAAAAAAAAGAAACAAGATTTCTACAAGTGAATTTTCAACTTTGAAATAATACAAGTTTTTCCTATCAAATTTAAACAGCAAATTGAGACATAAAAGATTTGAAAGGGGGTGCTCTGGCAATTTGGAGATGGGGCCCATCATCTCCAATCCACCAAAGCATCGGTAGAAGAATGTATGTAAAAAAAATTCCATGCATTGAAAAAAACCGGAATTCCAGAGTCTAAAGGGCTCAATATAAGTTGCCACACGACCGAAGGGATGATGTCGGCCTCTTACCGCGTTTAATCCCCACAAAGGCATCGTCCACCAAAGCCTCGGTAGAAGAATGTATGTAAAAAAAATTCCATGCATTGAAAAAAACCGGAATTCCGGAGTCTAAAGCGCTCGATATAAGTTGCCACACAACCCAAGGGATGATGTCGGCCTCTTACCGCGTTTAATCCCCACAAAAGCATCGTCCACTAAAGCATCGGTAGAAGAATGTATGTAAAAAAAATTCCATGCATTGAAAAAAACCGGAATTCCGGAGTCTAAAGGGCTCGATATAAGTTGCCACACAACAGAAGGGATGATGTCGGCCTCTTACCGAGTTTAATCAATTTTGGAACGAAGTTTATTCCACATTAACAGCAATACCAGGGGAGCCAACATCACCAAGTGCTCACGCATTCGCTGTTACGCACAATGCGGCACAGGGCGAAATAACCAACATCATAAAGCACGCGCGCATATATAACCAACACCACCAAGTGCGCACGCATTCGCCGTTACGCACAATGCGGCACAGGGCGAAATAACCAACATCATAAAGCACGCGCGCATAAATAACCAACACCACCAAGTGCACACGCATTCGCTGTTACGCACAATGCGGCACAGGGCAGCGGTGGAAAACTCAGCCAGAGGACTGATAAACCCAAAAAAAAAAGGCCACCATTGAAGCAGATCCACTGGATGCAGATGATGCCTAAATGGGCCGGAGTGAACTGCATGGAAAGAACTTTCATCCTCCTCTCTCTACAAAGTTTGAACAGCGCGCGTCCGCGTGTTCCTCTGTAGCCCGGGTGAGGTATCAAATTGTTCACCATGGTGGTTAAAGGAAAAATTCCTAGTTGGGGATTGTTGATCAATCCGCGGAATGCTGAATCAGCAATTAAATATAATATATTTGGACCATTCTCGCAATTAGAACCTTGTAAAACAAGGTGATGTAACAGGTATACCCAATTTCCCAAATTTTCATTCTTAATAATTCCACCAAGAATTCAATTTTATCGTTTAGAAATAAGTTCTTCAATTTTAACGATTCATTTTGTGAATCTTTAATTGAAAAACTTAAAGGTTTGAAGCCTGTTCATGTACCTCTAGACTCTTGCCACTTACTCTTATATTTAGTAATACAAACGCTCTTACTACTGTTGTAACCTAGTATTTATTTTACCATGTTGTCTGTGCTACTTTGAAATCCAAGTTTACATCCCTCTGAGTCCATGGCATCGTCTTCATGGGGCGCCCATAATTTATCGGCAATCCTGTTTCTCAAAGCAATTGCTTGGTTTCGACTAGTCCCCCCTCCTCCGGCTTCAAGTTCTGCCGGCTAAATCACAGAGTTAGGTCCAGGAACATCGCGATCTTCATCTACGCCGATTTCTTGCCAGTGCACCTCCGCTTCATCATCTATGCCGATTTCTTGCACCTCCGTTTCATCATCTATACCGATTTCTTGAACCTCCGTTTCATCATCTGGATCATGAGTTTGGATGAAGTTGTGAAGAGCACATAATGCCGAGGGAAGCCTTCTTTGAATATCCATATTATATTCCGGCGCCAATAGTAGGATTCGAAAACGACGCTTCAAATTACATTTCGCAGGGTTGCGTGGCGAAGGTTAAATAATTCCCCTTTGGCCCTTGGCCTGTTAAAATCATTACAACTTGAAGTATGAATTTGAGAAAATATTATATTACCTGAGACGCACACTTCCCCACTCAGCAAGATGAAAGCGCACGTTACTTTCCCGACGGATGGGAGAACATATAAAAGCAGTTGGAATATCCTCATAGACGCATATAAGCAACATACAAATTGTAACACCTTCGTACCAAACCCCATCTACGGAGCAAATCAAAAGCAGGATGACAGAGCCATGAAGCAATGACCGCAAGTAAACAACCACTGCGACAAAGCAAATGAATGGACGGATTCGTAAGCCCAGGGTTTGTCTCTCGCGTAGTTTCCCGACGGATGGGAGAACATATAAAAGCAGTTGGAATATCCTCATAGACGGATGGGAGAACATATAAAAGCAGTTGGAATATCCTCATAGACGCATATAAGCAACATACAAATTGTAACACCTTCGTACCAAACCCCATCTACGGAGCAAATCAAAAGCAGGATGACAGAGCCATGAAGCAATGACCGCAAGTAAACAACCACTGCGACAAAGCAAATGAATGGACGGATTCGTAAGCCCAGGGTTTGTCTCTCGCGTAGTTTCCCGACGGATGGGAGAACATATAAAAGCAGTTGGAATATCCTCATAGACGCATATAAGCAACATACAAATTGTAACACCTTCGTACCAAACCCCATCTACGGAGCAGATCAAAAGCAGGATGACAGAGCCATGAAGCAATGACCGCAAGTAAACAACCACCGCGACAAAGCAAATGAATGGACGGATTCGTAAGCCCAGGGTTTGTCTCTCGCGTAGTCATTGCCTCGCTTGCCTTTCTTTTCTTTTCCCGACGGATGGGAGAACATATAAGAGCAGTTGGAATATCCTCATAGACGCATATAAGCAACATACAAATTGTAACACCTTCATACCAAACCCCATCTACGGAGCAGATCAAAAGCAGGATGATAGAGCCATGAAGCAATGACCGCAAGTAAACAACCACCGCGACAAAGTAAATGAATGGGCGGGTTCGTAAGCCCAATATGAAACATGAGTCAACTAAGCATCCTCCTTGCCAGTATACTCGCGCAGAACAACAAGAGCTTCAGAAACCTTGGCGGCAACTGAGCTGGTGTGATCGTAGGTAAATCGCTGGGCGGTGGGGCAGCAGGTCCGGTAGAGGGAGTCGCACCAGCGGGCCGGCCTTGAGGAACAGGAACCCGTTTGTATCCAGCAGGCGGGGGTTGCGGCCTACGACCAGCGGGAATAGCTGGTGGCGGCAAACGTCTGGAAGTGGGAGGCCCTTGAGATACAGGTGCGCGGGGTGCAGCACCATTGGCGGGTGGAGGACCATTAGCACGAGGTATGGGGATATTGGAGTGAGTTGGCGAACCAGGGACACGGGAAACAGGACAAGGGGGGTGATATTCCTGCTCCTTAAGAGCGGGATTTAGGGTCGATGGACGAACCAGGGACGCGGGCAACAGGACAAGGGGGGTGATATTCCTGCTCCTTAGAGTGGGCTTTAGGGTCGATGGGCTGTAGTCGAGTCACATGTCAGCGACGATTGATGGTCTTTGACATGTGATCATGTGACATGTGACCTGACAAGCGATGACATTTGGTTCCAATATTTTCATCATCTCCATCTCCCATCCAAAGATGAACACCCTCCTACAGACCAACACCGTCATCCATTCCAATGGCAAAATTCTCACCGGTAAACTGTGGAGAAAGACTCACTCGTTCTTCAAAGACCTGCCTTTTTACTCCAACATTCCGAGGATGGATGGGTTGGTTGGACCGTTGGCAAATGCTGGTTCTGAAGATGATGGAAACCGGCATTTCTTAGAATTGTTGCGGGTGAGGTCTTTATATCTTTTTATTTTCAGCAATCTAACTATTTCGTTCAGAAATTTGGGCAAGGTCTGGATGACGTTCACCCATTTTCAGATACCCCGGGAGTTGATATCGTCATACGCGAGGCAGAAAGGATTCTTTCCCCGGATTGGAATTCAGTTGGGCCAAAGAATGCATCGCGAATCTGGGGTTTTATGTCGAAGTTCGTGATGCTTGATAGGTTTGCAAAAACTCTGGGATTGGCGGAGCAATATCCGGGATTTTATATGCGGAAAAAGATGGCCTCAAGGGATTATTTTGGAGGAGCTTCAAAGGTCAGTATCTTCTTCTTAAAAATTTTCACTTTCTTATTCATTTCTTAGCTCCTTGACGAACTCAACCCTCCAACGAAGATCGTGCGGAAATTTTTAAAGACATGGGGAGAACGGGAGATATCCCGATCTCAATATTCAACGACAGCTCATCCTCAAACACCCACATCCAGCGAGAGACAGGACCCCGCCGATGTTGCCTTAGCGCTTTCAAGGCGATTGATTGCGGTGGTCAAAGTAAGAAACATTCTTAATATCGAGTCAGGGTTGGAAATGTTGGCGCTGGCAATGGCAATATCATCTGAGGTGTGTGGAATATGTATATTCGCATTTATTTGATCTTTATCTTCCCCTTAGAATTCTGGGGTATTTCCAGAATCGTCTATTGATGTTAAAAATGTTTTATGGAGGTTCGAATTGGTTTTAAATTTTATTAGAAATTTATTGGCTAATAATTGAATTTTATTTAAGAATCTGGTCAAATCGAATGAATCCTCAGCAGTTGGAAGAAATATCGAATGAGATGCAATTGTTGCACAAGTCTATGAAGAATATATTCGAAATGGTTTTTGCCATCTCGCCCCTTCTGGCGCTATCGACAATTGGATGGGCTTCTAGGAGCATTCAGGGCACTTATCTCCTTAGAGTGGGTGATGTTTTTGCTGTTTTCGAGCATTTATTGATGATTTAAAAGCTTTTCATCGCTCTTGGTAATGAGCGTCCTCAAATTCTCATCCGCCTCGAAGATCAAGTACTCCAGGCCATCATTGGCATTTCAGAAGGAAAGCCCCGTGGAGATGTTATGGAAACTCTCTATTTGCAGCTGGGGACCCTGGAGAAAGATCTGGTCGACGATGATGAAGCTCTAAACTGGTTTGATTTCGCTACCCCTGCCTTACTGTCAACACCGCCGCTATCCATATCTCAACTGACTCCCTTGCCAGTGGTGGCAGCTATGCCTGTTGTTTTGAAGGAAGGGTTCCAAGGTTAGCGCTGCGTAACACCAAAGGGAGAATTGCTAACGGATTGTTATGGCAGGAGGTCTAGCCTCACCACCCGAGTCGCGCTATAATTCCCCACTTATCCCCGTTGCCTCGTCGTCGTCGTCTACGATGCCCTTTGAAAAGATAACTCCTCTTAAATTTGTCAATCCAAGAGATCTTCACGACCCGACGGACTCCGATGGGGAGTCAGTTGAACGGGTTCGTTTGACAGAGAAGGGAGTTAAGGAGCTGGGTGACATTGAGCCCAACCTGAACTCGTCGGCCAATGCAAGGAGGTTGTCCGCTTGCTCGTCATTGACCAATATTTCGCAGGAGTCACCTATGGCTGTTGATGAACCCACGACCGCCGTCGAGTGTCCTGTCGAGCCAGAGCAGCCCTTGTTGGATGGAGAAGGCGACGGGGTTTTTGTTCGGCCAACGGAGATCTCGTCAGATTTGCAGATAGATGGACAAGATGACCCCATGGTTGGTTTGCATGCGAGGGTGCAGTTAGATTCGCAGGAAAATGGAGAAGACGATCCCGCGGTTCGTTTGGAATTGAAGGTGGTTTCGTCAGATCCGCAGAAAGGTGGGGAAGGTGACCCAATGCATGGCGGGGATTTGGAGGTGCAAACATCAAAAGAGCGGCCGTCGAAACACGTCACCAAGGAGTTGAGCCAGATGCATAGCGTGGAGTTGGCGGACCCATCGTCAAAAGAGCAGCCGTTGACAACGCAGAATAGCGCCACCAAGGAGTCGACCCAGATGTCCGTGGATTCCGAATTAGCAAACAAGCTTGCTGCGTTTGATCTTCGTAGGAGTTCCCGAAATTCAGCAAAAGAAAAGTCAAGCCAAAAGGTCACCAACCCCCCCAAATTATCGAATGTCAAGAGAAAGTCGGTGATTAAAAAGGATGGGATTCTTTCCCTTGTGAGTGTTTGGAATAATCTTTTGCCGCATAAGCTGACTGCAAATTTTCAGGATGACTTTGAGGATGGAAGCAGAAAGCTGTCAGATGTTGGACTGGCCACGGTAGGAACTTTCCTTTTTAGACGCGTAAATGCTTCTCAACATCTCAAAATAGTTTCACCCAACGCTTTATGCCAACATTGCCGGGTGGGGATCAACTGCGGAGGCTGGCCCCAAATCATATCGACATGTGCCCGTTCAGATTGTGCGACCTGGAAATGTTGCGTCGGTAGGCTCAAATTTGTTTTTTTCTCACTAATAATGGTCTCAATATTAAAAAGACAGGAGATGACACCAACACATTGAGGAAAGTGGAGGCGCTTATCCAAGCTGATTTCCAAAATGGATTACCGCCGCACCTTCAACCAAACGCCAAAAGCGTTGAATACGCGCCTGGCTCTGGCCAGTCTAGGATATTCGTTTCTTCGCATTCGGAATTCTCCAGCCTGGATGCCATGGACGTTCAGAACATCCTTCGTCGCCGGATTATTCTTGTTCATGGATGTCCAGTTGACTATAATTACGGTTGGGATCTTCAAAGTTTCGGTAGGATTTATGATGTGGATAAGAACGTATCGGTGCAGGGTGGGATTTTGCTCTTATTTCGAAATTTAATTTGCTTCATAATTTTTCTAGTTTCATCGCTTGTCCATCCACACAAACCTGACCTTCGGCATCACCTGGGGACCTTACGCGAATTTCACAAGATGACCACGCCTCAAACAGGTGGAGAGTTCCCTCCAATCAACGCCATTTCTCTACCAGCTGACCAGAGGAATCTTCACATTCCTTGCCAATTTGGAAGTTTTGCGTCGCATGAGGTTGCCCAATCCCGCCTTCCTTCCGAATACAAAGCCAAATTTGACGTTCCGGACCTAAGGTCGAAACTTGAATGGTCGTTGATCGGTGGGAGAGGAACGATCAGCCCACTCCACATAGACACGGATGGCTTGGGGACTGTCGTATTCGCGCTCGACGGAAGTAAGTATTGGATTTTAGCCACTGGATTTGGGGAGCACGAGAGCGTCTGCACCGTCGACTCCCTTGGGTCCAATTGGAACCCCTATTACATCAACGATGGGGATAAAATCGATCGCTTCCGTTTTGAGGCAGTGCACCTGCAAAAAGGCGACATGCTGTAAGTAATGTCTTGAATCTTGGAAAATGGAACTCATGATTTTTCAAGCATCATGCCCCCAGGTGTTCCTCATTGGGTGATGGGCACTTCGAACTCCATTTTTGTTGGCAGACACTTTTACAGCGCGTCGACAATTCGCTTGTCCATCCTCGGGATCCTGCACACTTTCATTCTCGGTGGAGCGGTGACAAATGAGGATCACTTGGAGACGCGAACGCTTCTCTATCAGCTGCTGGTTTTCTGGTCGATGCGAATCGATATAACTGACGTTGATGGTAATTTCAGTCTCTACAAATGCCCTTTTAGTTTTGATTTATACGTGTCTTAGGCGCTCATATCCCAGCCTTGTCATCTGAGGATGAATTTTTCGACATTTTGTACCTCGGCGTATTCACAATCCTCTCCCCTGCGTTTGATCGCCGCTTTTATTCCAAACCTCCCCCCACCCTAGTCCAAGAGTATGTCTATGCAACTCGCCATTTCTATTCACTCTTGCGCGTTTTTTCCCAACGATATTCCATTTCTCTTGGAGGAGAGGTGGTGGCTGTTTCGTATGTTGCGGACCGGATGCTCGCTGAGTTTGCTGCTGCTTCTGTGGTTTTCGCAAGAGCAGCTGAATTCAGTTTCGATGAAGAAGGCAAGGTTACATTCCCCAAGTTTCTGGCAAGCATCGAAGGCATTCTCCAGGATTCCTGCCCAGATGTTTTTCCATACTTTCAAAATCGCGCCGAAGCCCACCACAAAGACTTCCTCTGGTCTGGCCCTGATGTGCAAATCCTCCCTCGCACAAAGGCCGTCCTTTCAGCCATTCAAGTTACCGCAACTGGTGAGCTGCTGGACCTCCCCATTTGCCCAATTTACCTAGTCGACCTTGACGAAGAATCTTCTGCCCTCCCATCCCCTGTTGCGAAACGACATCATCCAGCTGGTGGCTTGGATGCTTCAGATGAACAACCCAACAAGCGGAGGCGTTAGCGGCGCGGGTCTTTTTTTGGCAATTTTATTTTTACGCGTTTCTTTTTTAAAATTATTTTGTATTTGTTTTTTTTGAAATAATAAGCAATGTATTTTTACCACATTCCAATGTCAAGTTTTTCCAAAGTGCAGTAAAAGCCCAAAGGCCACTTTGATTGGATAATAATAAACAACAACAATAAAACAACGCGATCATGTGACTTTTTTTTTCACTCCCCCCAACGCGCCAAGCAACCACACTCCCTTCTTCAAAATGAATTTCAGCAAAGCATATGGTTCCATTCTTTTGCCTTTCGTTAATGAGTACAAGGCGGCCAAGAACGAAAAAGGAAGGAATGCTGTGGTGAAAAATGCGGTTGATGCAGTGACTGAGGGCAAAAATCTTCTAGAGGATGAGGGTATTGACCTTCCAAAAGATTTGAAAACGGTTCATTTTTTCTTCATTTTGCAAATATCAACTGCTAAATGTTAGGTTAGGCCATCACTCGCTATATTAAATCCGAGATAAAGAAGGAGACTCCTGTGGAGGGTGGTGATCCGAAGCCTGCCAAACTGAAGAAAGTTTACACTATCCGGGATGTTATAAAATCGAATTATCAATCCCTTGTCGATGATGAAATTCCATACAAATCCACCGACAAGGAATACATTGGAAGCTATCAGCGTGCGGTTACCACTGTGCTTAAAAACATGGGCAAAAAGGACCTTGGAGATGCTGAGAAAACTCTCAACTTATGGAACACCGAGGGGCCGCCTCCAGATGTTCAATTAAAGTAAGTTATTGGAAGTTTATAATTCTACTAAAAGAAACATCTGATGGCTCGCTTAGGAGGGCGAAAAAAAAACTCCCTGGGGAAATTAAGAAGAAAGTGGAAGAGTGGAAGTTTTCGAGCGGTGCTCTGGTAATGTGCCTTGTTGCATATTCAGATGGGCAAGATGTTCACTCATTTCAGTAAGTAAATTTAAAAGCAGTTTTCTTACTTGCTTCTCTGACTAGATTTCTAGCGTTGAGACTTCGCCTATGGCTGGGAATTCGTTTGCAAGTTCTTTCCCTAACTGGGGTGAAGGAACTTATGAAAATTTCAAGGAGTGGGCCGTTCAACAATTTGGAAAGGAGCAAGAATCAGACGACGACGCTGAGGTTCCTGTAAATATGCAGAAAGCCAGGGACATTGTTTTCGAGAGGAACAGGGAGGGGGAATATATATTGCCCTCCATGAGCAAATACAAAACAACTCGCCAAAAGCAGAGGGTTATTCGAGGTTTTATAGGGGCGGCTTATCGTATGTCACTTAATTAATCTGCAGGTGTTTTTTTCTGATAAAATTAACAGGGGACTTTACTGGGAACTCTAGATCCGCATTCCCTTATCTTCTGGCAGCAACGCCAGATCAAAAAATCTTTTTACCAGATTGCGTCCCAAAAGGTTTTGAATTGGGTGATCCAGATCACTTAAATGCGTCTAAGATCGAAACTCTGTACCTCCACTGGTTGACCCGACAAAGCAAAGGGCTTTCGCCTTTTGTTATCCTCAATCCTGGCCCTCTCCACACGGCGTCTGGGAGGAAAGCTCCGAAGTCTCAAAAAGCAAAAGGAAAACAAAAAAAGGATTATGTTGAAATTAGCTCCGAAAATGAGACCGATTCGGAAGAGGTGGGGGAGCAAGATGATGGGGAAAAGGGTGGGACACCAGAGGAAGATTTGCAGCAGGTCGCCCATGAGCTGGAGGAGGAGGAGGAGGAGGAGGAGGGAGAGGAAGAAGAGG